>OMKS01000130.1_pt1 | contig 65616 bp, 62 predicted proteins | sample 1674721 | NCBI WGS metagenome assembly OMKS01 (sample SAMN06264996, study PRJEB25208) | sediment metagenome | isolation source: hot spring sediment | place: USA: California | collected 2014-09-02 | reverse complement strand
GAATGCCGCCAGGTTCATTTCAGCCTGCTCGGCCGTTGTCGCCTGATAAATGGTTTTCAGATCGGCGGCCACCTCTTAATGGGTGGGGTCACGGTGTACCCCTGAATAGCCATTTACACAATCTTTTTTACACCCTCTCGAAATTCTCTGTGAATTAAAAAAAACACTTTGTCGCAACACCTTTTTTTTATCTCCTCGATCTCTTCCAAACGTTTATTCTCCAGAGCGACCAGCTGGTTTTGAAGATCATCGAGCTCCTTGGCCAGCCGCTCTTTGCCAAGCTGCAACTCCAGAATACTCTGGTCCAGGGACCGGCGTTCCTGGGGGAGCTCGAAAAGCAGGCTGTTTTGATAATCTCGAAGACGCAGACGAGCCTGCTCCAGCTGATTGTCGATCATCAACAGAACCAGGGCCTTGCTTTCACTGCCGACGCCGCCGGCGGCCTGTTGCCGACTGCTCTCGGCCTGGGCCAGGTACGCCCCTTCCGAGGCGATCATCTCCTTGACGTGGGTTTCTTTCTCGGCGAGCTTGAGCTGTCTTTCCTGCAAGGCTTCAAGCTGAAGCTGTTGATGTTTTAAACGGTCCTTGATTTTATCGATCTTTTCGACCACGACAAAACGCCTGGTCGCCTGCACCGCTTCATTACCGAGAACCTTGAGGCGGGACTGCAGCTCGCGCCGCCCAGCACCGCCACCAGAAAAAACATCAAGCCGGTTCGGCGGCGTTTCCAGATGACCCGGGCCAGATCGACCAGATCGATTTCATCGTCGTTGCAGGGATAACCGGGGTACGATTCAAGCTTGGAGGAAGTATCATTCATAATTTTTCAGATTTATCCACTAATTGCCGGTCGGTTGCCTGAAAATCGTCGATTATTGCCGGTTGATATTCAGGAATAATTTCTTTGAGTAAACCGCGAATCCCGGCGGCATCAAAATCCTTGGCGCATTTTTTCAACCGGGTCAGAGCCTGGTTGAGCTCGGCATAGACTGGTCCCTGGCCCTTCAATTCCATAATTTTATCATGCCGGGTAGAAATAATACCCTCGCCTTCACTGATCAGCTCCTCGTAAAGCTTTTCCCCGGGACGCAAGCCGATATATTTAATCGGAATCTCGGTATCCGGTTCACGTCCGGCCAGGCGAATGAGATCTCGCGCCATTTTATCGATTTTAACAGGCAGGCCCATCTTCAGAATAAAAATCTCACCGCCCCGGCCCATGGCGCCGGCCTGCAGGATAAGCCTGGCGGCCTCTTCAATCGACATAAAATAGCGGGTGATCTCCGGGTCGGTAACCGTCACCGGGCCGCCGGCCTCGATCTGGCGTTTGAACAAGGGAATCACCGAGCCGGAAGAACCCAGCACGTTGCCGAAGCGGACCGCCTGAAAAATCGTGTTGTGGGAAATCGCGCCGGTAACCTTGCCGGCATACTGCAGGGTGCCGTCCCAGTTTTCCCTGGTGCAGGCAAGCATGAGCAGCTCGGTCAGACGCTTGGAAGCCCCCATGACATTGGTCGGGCGTACGGCTTTGTCGGTCGAAACCAGCACGAAACGCTCGACCCGGTGTACGATCGCCGCTTCAATCAGGCAGGCGCTGCCTTTGATATTATTGAAAACCGCTTCCCAGGGATTGATTTCCACCAGAGGAACATGCTTGTAGGCCGCCGCGTGAAAGATGATGGTAGGTCGGCAAGCGCCGAGAATGCTGTCGAGCAGTTTAAAATTCTGAATCTTGCCGAGAAAAGGGCGGCAATGGGTAAAATTGTATTCGTGTTCCAGTTCCATCTGAATATTATAAAGATTTTCTTCTCCCGCATCCAGCAGCAGCAGGCGCGCGGGCCGATAGCGCACGATCTGGCGACAGAGTTCCGAACCGATCGAGCCGCCGGCCCCAGTCACGAGAATTATCTTGCCGGTAAGAAATTCTCCGATTTCAGACTCGTCGAGACAAACCTCGGCCCGACCGAGCAGATCCTTGTAGGAGATATCGCGCATGGCTTTGATCGATACCCGGCCGTCGATCAACTCACCCAGGCCGGGCAGCACCTTGTACTCGATCTGAGCGCCCTGACAAAGCTCGTTGAGACGTTTCATCTGCTCGCCGGACAACGCCGAGATGGCGATCAGAATCTCTTCCACCCGGTTTCGGGCGCAATGCTCGCACAGGTCGCGGGTTAGCCCCAAAACCGGAATGTTATGGATTTTCAACCCGATTTTTCTGGGATTGTCATCAACCAGCCCGACGATCACGTACGGGAGGGTCGGGCTGTTTCCGACCTCGCGAATAATCTGCTCGGCGGCGTCGCCGGCCCCGATCAGGAGCAGGCGTTTTTTATCCTTGCCGCGAGCGTTGGTTAAAAAGGGGCGCGAACCCGACATCTTCTGGTAAAAATAGCGGATGCCGACCCGATGCCCGCAGATCAGCAGAAAGGATAAAATCGCATCGAGAAGAAAAATCGACCGGGAAAAGTTATGAAAACGATTGATCAGAAGAATCGACGCCACCAGAACAAGATAAGAAATAAAAACCGCCCTGGTGATATTGAGCAGATCGTTCAGGCTGGTATAGCGCCACATGCCCCGATAAAGGCCGCAAACATAAAAAACCGGCAGCTTAACCAGGATAACCAACGGCAGGGCCATCGTAAACTGCAGGAAATACTGGGAATCGTGAAAGCCGCCCGAAAAACGGATCAGGTAGGCGAAGTAATGGGCGGCCAGCAGAAGCACGATATCAACCGCCAGGACAATCCAGAAATTTTTCTTCCGAACGAACGAGCCCAGATAGCCCAACTGACTGCGAAATGAATTCGGCATGAGATAAAAATTAATCTACGGCAACGGCTTAAGAAATAAAAAAAATTTGTAGCCCTTCAGCCAAGCCGGAAATATGGGGGAAGTTTCGCGAAAAATCTGGGGACACGATCATAGATCTCCTGTGGAAATCAGGTCATGTCCCCAGATTTTCCGACCCAGCTTTTCCTGCCCGGATTTCCTGTTTTTCACATCTCACTACAAACTGAACTCAACGGGGCTGAATCGTTACAGAAATGTTTTTTGCACTAATACTTATCTTCACTTTTGTCAATAACCCGTAAGGCCTCCGGCCGTCTCATAAATCAGCGAGCAAGGGTGGATATGTTATCGGTGCGGGCGCCGGTTTTGATTTTCTGAAGAGATCAAGCGAAGCTGCCCCGCGGTGCGCGCTTCTTGCCGCAGAGGCGGAGTTTATAAACGAAATATACAAGTTATAAAAGATATGTACTTCGGAAGGTTGCTGATGGGGAAATGGGCAATACGCCAAGGGGAAACCCCATATCGCGGGGCATGTCCGACAAACCACCGTAATCCGCTGCTTAACTTTTTCAACGGTGAGACGGCGGCAAGACCAGCCGGCCGGCGGCTTGACAGTTCCGCCTGGATATGATTATGTCCGAACCCGCTTTGAATCCGATTTTAAAACCTTGATTACCCGGAGCAACAACCAGTGAAGGTCGCGATAATCCATGAATGGCTGCTGGTCGAGGCCGGCGCCGAAAAGGTTTTGGAGGAAATGCTTGCGCTTTTTCCCGAAGCCGACCTCTTCTGCCTGGTTGATTTTCTGCCTCCCGGCAAACGCGGCTTCATCGGCGGAAAAACCAGCACCACCAGTTTCATCCAGAAACTCCCCTTGGCCCGGGGGAAATACCGTCTCTATCTGCCCTTGATGCCCCTGGCGATCGAACAATTCGACCTGAGCGCCTACGATCTGGTTATCTCCTGCAACCATGCGGTCGCCAAAGGCGTCATAACCGGCCCTGACCAATTGCATATTTCATACGTTTACAGTCCCATGCGTTACGCCTGGGACTTACAATTTCAATACCTGCGCCAGGCGGGCCTCGACAGCGGACTGAAAAGCTTGCCGGCGCGCTGGCTGCTGCACAAAATGAGGCTCTGGGATTACAGAACCGCGACCGGGGTTGATCATTATCTGGCCATTTCTGATTTTATTGCTCGGCGCATAAAAAAAATCTACGGCCGCAGCAGCACCATCATCCATCCTCCGGTGGCAGCCGACTATTTCACCCCCGGAACGGAAAAAAGAGAAGATTTCTACCTGACCGTCTCGCGCCTGGTGCCTTACAAGCATATCGATGTCCTGATCAAAGCCTTCGCCATTAGTCCGAAGCGCAAGCTGCTGATCATCGGCGGCGGCCCCGAGGAAAAAAAACTGCGCGCGCTCGCCCCTAACAATGTCAGCTTGCTCGGTTTTCAGGAAACCGACAAGGTTCGGAATTTCATGCGCCGGGCAAGGGCTTTTCTTTTTGCCGCGGAGGAGGACTTCGGCATCGTCCCCCTGGAGGCCCAGGCTTGCGGGACGCCGGTTATCGCCTATGGCCGGGGCGGCGTCCGGGAAACCATTGTCCCCCCGGAAAATCCTTTCGGCAAACCCGCCACCGGCCTTTTTTTCAACGCCCAGCAGCCGCAAAGTCTGTTGCACGCAATCGAGCGTTTCGAAAACCAGGAAAAAAATTTCCCGGCCACGGCCTGCCGGGAAAACGCCCAGCGCTTCGACACCGATATCTTCCGGCGGAGGTTTTACGAATTCGTCATCGAAAAATATGACGAATTCGTAAGGGAAAAGTTCTGAAAACCCAGATCCGAAACCTGATATCTGACAGTAAACAACAGGTCGAAAAACATGGGGATTTTCATGATGCGCTACCCAACCGCCAGAATGTTTTGCCGCGGATTTCAGATTGACGGCGCCTTCGGATAATGATGCCTCTATTTGTAAACGCACGCTTTCTGACTCAACAGGTAACCGGCACGCAGCGCTTTGCCGTCAATATCGCGCGCGAGCTGAAGCGACTGCGGCCCGAAACCATCTTCCTCGCCCCGCCGGCGATCATGAACCAACATGCGGCTTCCGAACTGGGCGTCGAAATCATCGGCGCGAGAAGCTATCGGCTCTACCAAAAGCTGAATTTACCCGCCAATCTGCTCTGGGAACAGATCGACCTGCCCCTCCACCTTGCACGTCGCGGCCGGCCGCGCCTGCTTAATCTGGTCAATACCGCCCCTTATTTTTACCAAAACAACCTTGTCACCATCCATGATCTGGCCTTCAGACTCTTCCCTGAATTTTTTTCACGACAATTCGCGGCTCTTTATAATCTTCTTTTACCGCGTCTGGCCCGGCGCGCCCGACAGGTCATCACCGTCAGCCGCCATTCTAAACAGGATATCCACTCCTATTTCAAGATTCCTCCGGACAAGATTACCGTCGTTTACAATGCCGTGGACCCAGGGCAGAAAGCTCGGGACAATGACTCAAGTCCCTATCCATGGCCTTACATCCTCGCGGCGGGAGCCAAGGATCCGCGCAAAAACATGGCCCGCCTAATCGCCGCTTTTCTTGAATTGTCGGATTCGGATTTACGCCTTGTCATCGTCGGCAACGGCGATCACCGGGTTTTCAGCGGAAGCCCCCCCCATGCCGAAAACAAACTTACCGACCGGAATCAGGATAAGGTTATCTTCACCGGCTACATTGAAGATCGGCAGTTGACCTCTCTTTACAGTCATGCCGTATGTTTCTGCTATCCTTCGCTTTACGAGGGCTTCGGTCTTCCCCCCTTGGAAGCGCAGGCCCAGGGCTGCCCGGTCATCGTTTCCAATCGCGCTTCCCTGCCTGAGGTTTTCGGCGACAGCGCGCTGTACTGCGACCCGGAAAAGATCTCCGACATCAACGAGAAGCTACGGATTATAATTATGGATGAAGAATTAAGAAGCCGGCTCAAACAAAAAGGGCTGGGAAATTGCGGCCGCTTCAGCTGGAGAGAAAGCGCGGAGAGGATCCTGGCGATTGAATAAGTTTCCGGAACAATCGAAAACACCACCTCAAGCAAATCACATTAACTATAAATTGCCGTCCTATCGATGAGATTATCAATTGTTCACGAAACCGATGCTTACCTGATTGTCGATAAACCATCGGGACTGATCACGGAGATGAATCCCTTTGAAGATTCACTCGAAAATCAGGTCAAAGAATATCTCTCTCGGCAAAAAAGAAAGGTTTTTATCGGGGTGGTTCATCGCCTGGACAAGGTCACGAGCGGAATTGTTTTGTTTTGTAAAAAGAAAAGCGCTGTAAAGCATTTCAGTGCCCTGTTCGAAAACAGGGCGATCCAAAAAACATATCTTGCGGTAGTTTCAGGGAGACTGAGTTTTCCGAGCAGAAGCCTGGCGAATTATCTGGAAAAGGATCTGAAAAACAAGAAGGCTCTTGTCAGCGACACCAAAGGGGAAAACTCTAAGTCATGCGTGTTGTTTTACCGGACTATCGAAGCAAGCAACGAGAGAAGTCTGCTCCTGGTGGAACCCAAAACAGGTCGTTATCATCAGATCAGGGCTCAGCTGGCGTATAGTGGTCACCCCATCATCGGTGATAAACTCTACAACAGCCCTGAGCGCTACCTGCCCGGCGAGATCTGCCTGCATGCCTACAAGCTGCAGTTCAGAGACTTCGGCCGCGATACAATCCTGGAAATTAAAACAAAATATCCTGATAAGGTTGTATGGGACAACTATGCGAGGCGTTTTACCTGCGGCCAAAAGGTATAAATCTTAAGTGTATCTTGACAACAACTCCCTTTGTGGGCCAAAAAAGTCGCTCTAATGCCCCATTATTGAACTAAAAATTATCGCCGATTTTTCCTCCCCAAAAACACTATTCCGCTTAGAAAAAACGAATTGGAAGCCTGACATCTCTCAAACTACCGTCAATAGTTTACCGCTCTGAAAAAATTTCCCAGCAAACCCAGCTTCCATTTACGCAGTACAAGTCTATAGAGATACCTTGGCCGGTACCAGGTATAATGAAAAAGCTGTTTCAACAACCCCTTGAATCTTTCGCTCCGCAATACAGCTATTTTACCAGCGGAAATCGTCGTAGCCTTACTGGTGACCGGCTGGTACCCCAAATTCAACATCTGCTTGCGGGTGATGGACTCCACAATCTCTATATCTTCAGCAGACAGCCGCTCTTGCCAAGAATCAATGAACTCCGTTGATAGTTTTCGGTTCAAATTGGCATGTATCTTTTTGTAGAATTTAGAATACTCCTCGACTCCGGCGAAACCAGCTGAAATCGACTCCTGGTAATCGGGAAGCTTTAGAAAATCCAATATGCTCTTAATGGTAGACTCACTGTTTTTAACCAGATCTTCATAGTGCACCCGAAAAACCTTATCCGGATATTTTTCCTCAAAATCCAGTCCATGCTGGACATCAGTATTCCATCTCAGCGCGCCAAAATAAGCATTGCTACGGTGAACATTGGACCGGATCAATGACTCCACCACGGCCCTGGGATCGCGAATAAGATGAATAAAACGAGCTTCCGGAAAATTACTCGCCAGCAAATCAAGTTCCCGAACAAAACGCGGGGTTTTTTGCCCCCAAATTTTTTTCCCTTTAATATCAGCGTATTTCAGATGGCATAAATCGATCACCTCAACGAGGTTTCGACATTTCTCAAAATCATTTTCATCCAGTTCTATCCCCCATTCGCGAATTTCCGGTTCCTTAATCAAAAGACATATCAATTCACGCAGTTTTTTCTTGCGGCAAGCCTTCAGATAATCCGTGATGAACAATGATTCCGTCGGGATAGCGATATCCCGATGATTATTCAGTATAGCCCTTAAAAGTGAAGTTCCACTTCTTCCGCAACCCACAATAAAAAAAGGCTGATTTAGTTTTTCCATCGACTCACCAAACCACAGATTTACAATATTGTTTGCAATAAATAAACAAGCTTCGCAACGATTCAGCGCGATTGATTCAGCTTGTCTAGTGACGTAAAAAGCAGGAGAGCTGGGGACGCGATCCGGATTTCCTGCAGAAGTCAGGTCATGTCCTTAGTTTTCCTGCCCAGTTTTTCCGGATGAGCTGAAAGCGTCTCAGACCGCTATCGCGGCCATCCATGTAAAAATAACCAGCTTCAGAGTTGATTTAGCAAATTTCTTCGGCATTAGAGCTGGAAAATCCCAACTGGCAATCCAGCAGAACCTTCCTTAGAATCTACCTTAGCTATTGTTTTGCGATAGTTTTTTCCAGTTCGGCAATCCGCTGGTTTAGCCGTTCGATGTATATATGCGCCTTTTCCAGCTCTTCCAAAATTCCTCGAAGGTGGGCGCCTGTTTCAATCACTTCCCTTCCGTCGGCATCCTTTACAGCCGCCGGTACGGACTTAAGATGTTTATGCTCCCACATATAGCGGGCATGTTCTTCAATTGATTCAAGCACATAATCCTGGTCGAAAACATAATCCGCATGAACCTGAAAACCTCTTTGATAAATCGCACCATTTACATCCAGTTTACCCTGAGGAGAAGTTGTCCCGATACCGACCCGGCCCTGATTGTCGATAAACACTCTGACCGCCAAACCGTTTCCTGAAGTTTCCGTTCCATTATCTCTAATAAAAAAATTGCCGTTGTTTACCCCGGCTGCATCAACCCCAATGACAAAGGTTTTGTAAACACTGCTTCCCGAAGGATCAGTTCTTACCAGCATAAAACTGGCCGAATTTTCCGGTCTATCGATTCTGGCTACCGCATTGCTTCCTTTAAGATGAAATCGCCGTTCCGGGGTATCAGTACCGACACCGATCGATGAACTGGAATAAATTGTTCCCGTGTCATCGACCTTGAAACTGGTCTGGTCCAATCCGTCTTTAACCACCAGGCGATCTTCAGCAAGCCCGTTAACCACTAAGCACAACACCATCAGTCCTATTAATGCCATTGAGATAAAAAATCTTTTCGTCATACGCCTTCTCCATCAGATTTTAATATTTGAACCTCAAAAAACAGTCCCCTGAATCATAGTGCTTTGCTTGCAAAGAGTAAACGATCACCAGGACAGGGAAAAAGTTATCACAATAAACAACACTGCCCGATCCGCTGAAAAACCGCCGTTTCCAGTCAGTAATGGGCCTGAATATAGTATAGATGAAAAGCTGTTGTTTCTCTAGCCGCTATCTCCGGACTTAAGCAGCAAGGTTGCTATCATAAAATAAAATAGATTACCAAATACCGTCACCACTCTCCCCAGCACCACCGCCAGCAGCAACTCGGCCGGAGCAATTTGTCCGGCAAGCAAAAACAGCAACACCAGTTCCCTGACCCCAACTCCGGCCGGGGCTCCGGGCGTGAGCAAACCCGCCAACCAGGCCAGCACATACGCGCCACCCAATCCAGGGAAGCAAGACCATGACACAGAGCTGGATGCAACCAGTGACATTACCCAAACGAATACCCAGCCGGAGAAGCCAAGAAAGACTATTTGCAAAAGGAAAGCCCTGGCAATCAGGGGAGAGAACAGACGCCGGGAAACCGTAAACAAGGTCCCAACTATCAATAAAAACAAAATAAGCGCCGACCAGGATGAAAAGGTCGGCCACCTTAACGGCACAACAAGAAAGCCGAAAATAACGCCGCAGACCACTTTCAGCCCTAGTTCCCACATCATGGAGTTGATAAAAGGCCGCGCCGGCAAACCGGCCGCCATCCCCATGGCCTGTCGGCCCGCCAGATGAAAAATATTACCGGGAATGTACTTGCCGAGTCCGGCAATTCCATACACTCTCAGAGCCCATCTCCAATCCGTCTTGACTCCCAAAAAAGACAGCAGATGCCACCATGAGCTGGCGTTAATGATGTCAATCAAACCAGATGCCGCAGCCAACATACATAAAAAAAGACACTTTGAAAAACTGAATACGGAGATGTCGATTTGCCCGGCATAGCCATATAGGCGCATGGCGACAAAAGTCACGCCGGTCACACAAAACAATCCGCCAAGGATATGGAACCAGCGCCTCATTTGAAACTCGCAGAGACCACCACCATCATCTCCCGGCGTAAAAACTTTGTTGAAATTACAGCCACATAGCCCCCTTCCGCTTTTGCGCCTTCGAAATAATCATTCCCGCGCTTCAGAAATGTCATCAGATACAGCTTCACCGACCCGGCGATCTTTTTTCAGATCCACATCGTCTCGGAACTTCAATCGACACCTCACATCCTCCAGCAACTTTCGATTCGCCGCCAGCAAATCCGCAATGAAGGCAACCAGCACCGCCTGAAACCCCATGGTCAGCAGGACACCCGCCAGAATCAACGATTGAACATGACCGCCACCCGCGCCTTGCAGGTAATACCACAGATACCGCAGCCCGATCAGAAAGCCGGTCCCGAACAAGACCAAGCCGATTGAAGCGAAAAACCGAAAGGGACGATAAATGACAAAAATGCGGACGATGGTAACCATGCTGCGTTTGATATATGACGGAAGACTTTTCACCAGACGTGACGGACGCAAATTTTCGTTCACCCGGACCGGTACCGAGATAATGGCCATGTTTTTTTGCCCGGCCTGAATGATGGTCTCCAGGGTATAGGTATGATCATTGAAAACCACTAACCACCGGGCGGCGGCACGACTCATGGCCCGAAAGCCGCTGGGAGCATCGGGGATATCGGTTCTACTGGCCACCCGCACCACCCAGCTGCCCAGCCTTTGCAGAATCTTCTTGATCGGAGAAAAATGCGCGATGGTTTCAATCGGCCGCGCGCCGACCACGATATCGGCGCGGCTCGCAAGAATCGGTTCCGTCAAAGACGGAATATCTCCGGCATGATATTGATTGTCGGCATCAGTATTGACAATGACGTCGGCGCCAAGCCGCAGGCAGGTGTCCAATCCGGTCATGAAAGCACGGGCCAGACCCTGGTTTCGCATATGCCTGACAACATGATCGACACCGTTTGCCCGGGCAACATCCACGGTGTCGTCGGTGCTGCCGTCATCTATGATCAGCCATTCAACCTTGTTGAAACCTGGGACATCGCGGGGCAGGGCTCGCAGAGTGACCACGAGGGCCTCGGCTTCGTTCAAGCAGGGGATCTGAATGATCAGTTTCACAGTTAAAAAATTCCTTTTTTTTGTGATTTTCAGCAGGAATTGGGGTCCCGCTCTAGTCTATCGAGAAAGGTACAGATGAAACTGAACGCCAATCCCATTTCGCCCCGTCAAACAATGCAAGAGGGAAAGTTCAAAATTCTGTATCTCCTTTAAACTCAGGATGATCATCCCGCCTTATTAAGAGGTTGGGACCAGACTCTGCGGTTAAACTGAACCATTGACTTGTTTCCTCGAAACCAGCTAATGGTTCTTCCGCCCAAGCCTTCACTGTTATGAAATCCCAGGCAAGGATTTTGCGAGCAATATGGGTAACCGCTATCATGTAAATGCTTTCAGTCCCTGGGGGAAAGGGGGATCACCCTTTTTTTATCTGATACTCAAGGCAACGGATGCAACCGAACGCCAATCCCACCCCTCTTCATCGAAAACGGCGATACTCAGCTGATAATTTCCCGCAGGCCAACTACCGCCGAAACGAACGTACGATTTTACTCTCACCCGCCCCTTTGCAGAAAGTAAACGCCCGTCCAAAGATTCCCGCCATTCGCTTACCCATTCACCCTCGGCATTTCTGATAAAAAAACCAAGCTGTTGCGTTTCCTTTCCGGTCAGGCCGGCGCGTGCGACTTCCACTTCGATAGAAGGCAGCAGATAACGGGCCCAAGCCAAATAATATAATTTAGCTGCATGCGCGCAAGCCCTTTGCGCCGCGCCCCGGATGGTGATCACGGTGGGGGCAACCCAGAAGCTTGCAGGAGGAAGGTCCCTGGCATGAAGAACCGGCTCCTCCGCTTTAGAAGACAACATGACCGCCCGGCGCAGACCTTCATCGGCAAGACACAGGTTCGCCCGGCTGAATTCAGCCCGACCTAGTTGAGCAACCGTATTTGGTGCATTACAGGCTTCACCGGACAGTTCTAGAAAGGCATCGATGTCATCTGTTTTCTCGTTGCCAAACACCACTTTTGCTTCCGGCAAGACAAACTGCAGGGCCTCACCATGAAACATGGTATTACCCACGACCTGAATCCGTTTGCCGGCAAAAAGCTCGCCATATTCCTCGGCAACCTTAACGTAATTCCCCCAATCACGATCACCTTCCTTGTGCTGAAGCGCATAGTTTCGCAGAGTTCCGGAGACAAACAACGCCAGCAAAACCAGCATAAAAAGACGTCGCGAGAGAGTCAGTCCCCCTAAAAGTAACATCCCGCAAACGGCCGAACCCAGCAGGATTATCCGCGGTTCGATCTTCCATGCCCCGCGAATATACACAGACCAACTGGAAATGGAAAAAAATGACGTCCACCACTTGAAGATTTCGGGGGGAAACAGATTGACACCCAGCATGAAAACAACCATCAGCAAGATTGCGGCGAAAAACCGGATCATGCGGATAACGTATTGCTCTCGCGTGATATTTGCAAAAGAAAGCAGGGCGGCGATAAGCAACGCCGGCGCCATCACCTCGTTATATCGACCATAAAAAAAATGGTCCGCCCGGGTGGTTTGGACCAGCTGGAGAACGCTTGCCGCGAACATCAACAAGCAGGAAAACCCGACAAAAGCGGCCGCTATCAGTTGTTTCCTGACCGCTTCAGCATTCGCGGCATCAGCGCCGCCTCCGCGCCGTAAGACCGTATAAATCGCCGCGATACCGACAAAAACCAATCCGAATGATGCCGTGGCAAAATAGGCCAGCTGCCCCCAGATTACCCGAGCGATGACAAGCACCTGATCAATATCCAGCATCCCGATTCTGGAAACGATAAAATCCCAAACTGAACCTGACCCCGAACGCACCTGTACATAAAAATTGCTCAGCAGCCAGGTTTTCACGAAAAACAGCGACCCAAAAACCAAGCTTCCAGACCATACCACAAGACCGACATCTCTGGTCTCGACCCACCGTTCATGCCATGCCAACCAACCGACCGGCACGGCCGCCAGACAAAATACCAGCCCTCTCGAATGAGCATAAGGAGCGAGCGCCAGGCCCAGACCCAGCAAAACAGGAATCAGATTTTGCCGTCGAGGTTGATCAATAAGCGCCGTAAGCGCGTAAACAATCAAGGTAAAACAAAACAACAGGATTGTCTCCCCCATTGCCAGCCCGACATAAAACTGTACTGCCGGATAGCTGAAGGCGACAAACACGGCGCTCAACCGGAACAGGCTTGAAGAGGGTGTAATCAATCGGACCGTGCGCAGAGCCATGACCGCACTGACTGCAACCAGCAGCCCATTTATCGACAACGATAGCCGATACAAAGTGATCGGATCCAATGACAACCAGTAAAGAGGAGCTATCAGAAATGAAATCGCGAAACCGTAATAAGGCATCCCAGCTGGAGCCGTCCAGTCGAGTCCGGCAAACACGGCCGCTGCCCCCAGGACCCCATATTCATCATCGTAAAGATATGGAACCGTGCGCTCAAAAACCAGAAACCAGGTCGCGGCAAGAAACCAGAGAAAGGTAAATCCGTCTTCGATACGGGCTTGCCGCAAAGAGAAGGCAACCGGCTTTTTTCTTTTTTTCAAAATAATAAACTATTTGCTCGGGGTGAGTTTTTCGGCTTGATCCCGTAAAACCGCTTTCATCCACTCGGGAATTTCAAGATCGTGCAAGGTGAACCCTCTGGCCAGATGCTCAAAAAAGCCTTCCGTATGCTCAAAATGTCGCTCGGCAAAAAAAAGTTCCTGATAGCGTTCAGGGTGTTTTTTAAAAAGCAGCGCATCTTTCTCAAAGAAACGGGCGCGAGCATCAATCGACTCGCGTTCATGATGACGGGATTGCGCCGGATGAAAGACTTTAACATCTTTGGCGTAGGGAACCCGGCCAAGCGCCTGCATGCGCCAGCCGAAATCGGTGTCTTCACGGAAATGCGGGCGATCGAACTGCAAATCAAAACCGCCCAAAGCCTGGAATATCGATGAACGCACCATGAGATTGGCGGTCATGAAGCCAAGCCCTTCGAAACCAATATTGGTCACCGGGCGCCATTCAGGATCATCAAAATGATCAGACGTAATCTGGCCTTCCAGCCCTATATTTTTCTGATCCTCAAAATATCTACGCGCGTTTAACAACCAAAAAGGCTCAGGCATGCAATCGTCGTCGGTAAAGGCGATAATTTCACCTTGTGCGAGCAAAGCCCCTGTATTACGCGCTCTAACCGCCCCTTTAACCGGGGAATGATAATACGTAAAGGGAAACCCATGTTCCCGGTTCCGACCATTCCATGATTCTGAACTCTGATCGATAATAATGACCTCGAAATCACGCTCGATCTGAGCTTTCAGACAATCAACAAGCCGGGAGAGCTGGTCATGCCGCTCATATGTGGGAATGATCACGGAAAATAACGGTTTTGCCTGGCCCGCCAGATCGCTTCTGGAACTGAGAAGCAAGCCTGTAATCTGAGAAATTCGCTCCCAGGAGTAATTCTCCTCGACACAGATTCGCGCCTCTTTACCCATCCGCAAGCGAAGATCCGGATCGCGCTTCATTTCCCGGATCATTTCGGCAAACGAGGCTACATCCTCATCCACCACCCGGAAGGCATCCCGGCCGCCTTGATTAATACCCCGGGCTCCGGTAGCGGTGGTCACAACCGGCAAGCCCGCCGCCATGAAATCAAAAATCTTGATATTCGTGCCGGAACCCGAAAACATCGGATTTACGGCAATGTCGCCGGCTCGCAGTAGTTTAAGCTTCTGTGCTTCGCTGACCGCACCTGTAATAACTACGTTTGGCTTGTTGTGAACGATCAACGAACCACCCACACCCCCGGCAATCACAAAAGTTACATCGGGCAGTGCTGTCGCAAGTTCATTCACTATAAACTCCGCCGCATCCTGGTTTGGACCATAGGAACTGCCGATAAAAATCCCGACAAACGACTCCGGCTTCCACTGCAGCTCCTTTTTCGCGTCGATTCGTTCATCCGGCGTGGGAGGATATGACGCAAACGCCATCACCCCGTTAGGCACGACCCTCATTTTGCCCATGTCAAACTCATAGATCCGGTTGAATCGCTCAAGATCCTCCTGAGAGCAGGCCATGATCAAATCGGCCCTGCAGCCAAGCGCATATTCATCTGTTACAACCTGGCGCAAGAGACTCGCCTCAGGCGGATTCTCCTCGTTCAGCAACTGCGCCCGGAGATAGCCTTCAACATTGTGAGAATCATAGACGACAATCTGGCTGTGAGCAACATGATCCGCCACCAGAGGATAAACCCAGGGGTGCGAAAAAACAACCACTTCGGCGTCAAGAACGGCTCGCCGCACCTCCGCCAGATATTGCGGCGACAGATGCGCCAAGGTGCTGAAGGAAAGATCGATTACGGTTTTACCTTTTGCCTTGAGCTTCAGCCCCTCCGCCGCCGTATGATGAGCGTGGCTTAACGGAACGTCTATTTCTTCAAGCGTTTCACCTAAGCTGTGACAACGGAATTTTTCTCCCGGCCAATCGTAAGAACCGATATATCGACACTGAAGGTTCTTTCCCATGGAGTGATAGAGTCCCAACAGTCTTAATCGGCCACCCCCTACCGGAGGATCGATCGGCTGCATATCCAGCACCGCAACGCGGGTTGTCGGCCTGACACTAATCGTTTCCTTTTCGGTCGCGGCGTCGACCAGTCGCCTAGCCACATCGCGCCATGACATTCCGGCGATCAGCCGAGAGCCGGCCTGCCCCATGCGGGCCGCCTCCATTCTATGGTCAAACAACCATTCCAGCCCTTTTCTGATATTCTGAGGGGTGGGGGAGCAGACGATGCCGGTTTCTCCATGTTTGACAAAACGGGTGGGCTCACCTGAATCCGTGCTTGTTAAAACCGGTTTTCCGCTTGCGAAAGCCTCAAGTGTCACGTAGCCATAATCTTCCCTGAGAGGAACAAACGGCACTGCCAAAGCCTTTGCGTAAAGATCCACCAGCCGCTGATCATCTACCCGCCCTAAGAATTCTATTCTCGAATCCCCGGCTGCTAATTTCTTTAATTCGCTTTCCGCCTCCCCCGCGCCGGAGATAATCAAGCGAAATGGATATTCTGACTCCAGCACGGCCTTTATCAGTAAATCAACTCGTTTCCATGGGTGTAGGCGTCCGGGTATATAAAAATAATCTTCCGGATCCTCACTTCTAAATTCCTTGAAGACCAACGGCGGATGAATAACCTCGGTCCTGACGCCACGCCATTTATATAAACGCCTTGCCACCTCGTGCCCGATGGCGAATTTTCCTTTCACCATCGACAACGCCTCCTGGTCCAAGGCATGCAATCTCGCCCGTTGGGAATATAGATCACCTGATTTAAAGGCAAAGGTCTCATCAAACATATCGTCAAAGACGCGTACGGTATGAACCAGATACATCACATGCCGGGGATGGCGAACGGCAAAGGTCGGGGCCTTGGTCGAGATTACGATATCAAACCGGGAAAGATCAAGCCGCCGACAGTAGTCGTAGTTTTTTTCAATGGCGGCAAAATCAGGTTCATCCGCCGGAATGGAAATCAGCTCAGCCCGGCAGCCAATATCTCTCAAGCCCGCCAGTAATCCCTGATAAAAACGCTCCGCCCCTCCAGGGGAAACGGAGCTGTTCCCCGCGCCCAATACCGCAATCTTCACCCTTTTTTCTCCTTCCGGAAACCATACATCAATCTATTTTGTTCTTGCGCTGGTTTTCTTCAAGTTCCAGTCTGATCCGCCCGAGCAGCACATCCTCGGAAAGCTTTCCCGTAGTCATCACCCTGACCTCTCCGATATCGGCATCTCGCGCCATTTGTCGCAACCTTACTTCCAGGCCCGGACACTTACGCATATATTGCAGGAGCCGGTTCTTTATTTTTGGATGCAAACGCAACCAATCTGAAATTCGCCGCAGAACCTTTTGCATACCGACCTTTACCAGCCGAAAAATATTCTTAACTTCCCGGCCGATTTTTTTCAGCTCCTGCTTTATGAAGCGAAGAAACAATATAGACTTCCATGATTTGCTGCGATAAATCTCGTGAAGTTCTTGCTTCGACGCTTCCAGGAGTTTTTGCCTCTCAGCTAAAGCTGTCACTTGATCCTCAATCACCTTCTTCTGCTCCGCAAGCTCTTGTTCTTTTTTTTCAGCCGCTATCTTCAACGCGACATAATTATTTACCCACTCAACAGGAATATTTCGTCCAAATGCGTTTAACCTTTCATCAAAACGCTCGACAATGGTATCCAGTGATATACCGTACTCTTCGCCGAAAGCCTGATCGAAAAGTCCGAGGCTGTCGAAAGGCGCGTTTTTTTGGGCAATAACGGCATAATCGGGACTGACTCCGGCCAGGACATCAGCCAGCGCCGGAGATTCTTTATTGACCAGCTCCGACGCTTCCTGAAGTCGCAAAATTTTGCTGCGGGCAAAACCGTAATACTCCGGCAGAAATGAAAGCAGCTCGGGCGGAAGGGGATGATGGTGCGTCGGATCCAGGTAAAAATTACGGGTGGCGACGACCAAGTTTTCCGGGTTGGGGGTTTCCATGATCAGAAGACCGCCCGGTTTCAAGACACGCACGGCTTCTTCGACCATCTTTCTCAGCTGATCGAAAGTAAGATGTTCCGCCACATGAAAGGCCGAGATCAAGACCAGGCTTTCATCGGGAAGACCGGCAAGATAGCTTATCCCGTCACCCTGTCGTACGGACATGTTCAGTTCTTTGCAATCTTGCAGCATTTCGCCGTCCAGATCTATGCCGACGGGTAAAAATCCTACTTTCTGTAAGACCTCTAACCACTCTCCTCGCCCACAGCCCAGATCAACTGCCGAGGCCCCGGGATAGAGTTTTTCCAGAGGTGTGATAAAAGGTATGAATGCGTTTATGCGCGTGCGAATCAGATCACGTGAGCCCCTGAATTTTTCCTCAAAGGCTTTGTAAAAGGTATCGCTCATCAAAAATACTCCATGGTCGGGGGAAGCCAGGCGCTTCCGACAAAACTTTCCCGGTCAAAATTGATAACGTTGAAGGTGGCGGCCAGATCCTTCCATTCATAATTTTTGCCGAGATGGGTTTCGGCGGTATGCAGCGCAACGGCCACGGAATAATTCCCAGGACCCAGATTGGCCGTGAAACTGAAAATGAAGGTGATTACCGTCCCCGCCGCAACGTCGTTGAGCTTGCCTTTGAGGTGGCTGGAGTTGGTTCCGAAGATGGGTTGTCCCAATCTGTCCTTGATCATGTAGCCAAGTACGAGTTCCGGAAGCCCAGTCCGGGCCTCGACCTCGATTTTCAACCTGACCTGCTGCCCGACGTTGACGACCTCGATGGGCTCATTTTGTTGATTCAGAAGCCTGATATCTTTAATCACGGCTTCGCCGGAGCCGGAAATGGTCTGAATCCTGCCGTCCTCACGCTGAATTTGTCTGATCTCTTGTTCTTGATGCGCGGCCAGCATGGCGTTGTAATAGTCCATAACCGTTTCGGGGTCGCCTTCCTTTGCTATCCGCCCGGCGTTAAGCAGAATCGCCCGGTCACAAAGGGACTGAATGGCTCCTTTATCATGGGAAACCAGCAACAGGGTAGTGCCTTGCTCACGAAACCGGCGTATCCGATCAAAACTTTTATGCTGGAAATAGACGTCGCCGACCGAAAGGGCCTCATCGACGATCAAAACATCGGGACGTCGAGCGGTAGCGACACTGAAGGCCAGGCGCATCTGCATGCCACTGGAATAAACCCGCACCGGCTGATCGAGATAGTCACCGATCTCGGCGAAGGCCTCGATCTCCGGCTGCAAGGCCTGAATCTCTTCGGGCAAAAAGCCCATAAGCTGGGCCGCCATAAAAACATTCTGCCGACCGGTGAATTCCGGATGAAAGCCCATGCCCAGTTCCAGCATCGCCGAAACCCGCCCGCTGATAACCACCTCGCCCTCGGTCGGCTTCGTCGTACCGGTTATTAGTTTCAACAAGGTACTTTTACCGGCACCGTTGACCCCGATAATTCCGACCGCTTCCCCGGGCTCGACCGAAAAATTTATTCTTCGCAGTATCCAGTTCCGTCGATGGCGAACTGCAGCAAAAGGCGATAGCCACTCCTGCAGGCGGGACCAGCGCGTGGGATAACTTTTGTAGGCCTTGCCTAAATTTTTCACGCTGACCCGTCCCATCAGAGTTCATCCACCATATCCCCCGAACAACGTCGATACAGTCGCAGTCCGCAAAGGCAAAAAATTATGCCGAGAAGAGCGGGATAGATCAGACTGCCCCATTGCGGTGCCAGACCTTCAACAAAGATCCCCTGATAAGCGTTCATGATGGCGGCAAGCGGGTTTAAACACAACCAGGTTTTCAACCTTTCCGGCAGGATTGCCGGTGAGTAAACAATCGGCGTAAACCAGAACCAAAACTGCAAGACCACCCCATACAGTTGGCCGACGTCCCGAAAAAAAACGTTAAGCACTCCGAGAATCACGCCCAACCCGATCGCCATAAACAGCTGCAATCCCAGCACCGGAATTACGGCCAGAAAACTCCATCCCGGAAAGTTACCCGACAGCAGTAGAAATCCGACAAAAAGACTAAATCCGATGGCAAAATTTATCAACGCCGAGGCCAGAACTATGATCGGCAGGGTAATTCGAGGAAAGGAAAGTTTTTTAATCAGATTTGCGTTATCGATGAAAACGTTCTGAGCTCGAAGCGTTACCTCTGTGAACAACCCCCAGGCCAGAACCCCGGAGCAAAGGAAAATACTGTATGAAAAGGTCCCTCCGGCTCCGGGGAGCCGGGCCTGCATGACCTTGGAAAAAACCACAGTATAGACGATGATCATCGCCAGCGGATTGATAATATTCCATGCGGCGCCTAACATCGATTTCTGGTATTTGAGCTGAAACTCCCTTTTTACGCTTCCCTTAATGAAGCCGCGATAATCCCACAGTTCCTGCCAGATGTTCATCTTCCGTCCTTTGCGGATATTCAGGGGGAGACGATCCCGATTTCCAGGAATAATCTTTGACTCTCCTGATTTTCACGTCGCCATGCATGCAGGCATAAACTTCGCTGAATAGTTACTGCCTCGATTCATTAAGGGGAAACGAATGATTCAGTTCCGCCTCTATCATCAGGCGAACGACATCAGGCATGGAATATTCGGCTTTCCAGCCCAGCTGATGCGCCGCCTTCTCTGGATTTGCAATCGATGTTTTAATATCGGTCGGGCGCATAAAACTCCCGTCTATCTCAACATAGTCTTCCCAATTCAGGCCAAGACAGGAAAAGGCCTCTCTGACAAAATCCTTCAGGCTGTAAGTCCGCCCCGTTGCCACAACGAAATCTTCGGGGCTTTCCTGCTGCAGCATCAACCACATCGCTTCTATGTATTCCGGGGCCCAACCCCAATCACGATGAATCTCCAGGTTGCCGAGTATCAGTTTTTGCTGTTCCCCCTTTTTTATACGGCAGGCGCCTTTTATTATTTTCTGCGTGACAAAGCGTTCCGGTCTTAAATATGATTCGTGGTTAAACAGGATTCCCGTGCAAGCAAACATGCGGTATGCTTCCCGATAGTTCGCCACCTGCCACAAGGCTGCGGCCTTGGCCACCCCATAAGGGCTGCGGGGCCGAATAAGGGAATTTTCATCGACGCTGCCATTTTCCGTATTGCCATAGATCTCACTGGACCCCGCGTTATAAAATCTCAGTTCCGGCAGATCAAGAAAACGAATAGCCTCCAACAGATTCAAATTCGCGATACTGATGCTTTCAAAGGTTTCAACCGGCTGTCCGAAGGACAAACCTACCGAACTCTGCCCGGCCAGGTTATATATTTCATCGGGTTTTTCATGACTGATAATTTGCAGCACACTTCTGAAATCGTGAATTGAAGCCGACCTGAGACACACGTCATTCTTGATGCCCAACCTCTCCAGATTAGTAAAGCTCGCCCCGAATACATCACGTGAGACCCCGACAACCTTATAACCTTTTTTTATCAGAAAATCGGCCAGAAAAGTTCCATCCTGCCCCGACACTCCAAAAATAAGCGCAGTTCTTTTCACTTTCTGATCCTTACTCATTACTCTTTTTCCCTTTTCACCCATTCATATACTTTCATCGTCACAATGCGAAACTTGCGGACATGCATGTTGTAACTTTTCAACTAAGCTGAGCAATCAGTGGGCTCGCTCCCAATTTCCAGCATAACTCCGGCCAAGCCTCCTGATTTTTTGGATTTTCACCTTTCTCTACAGGCTCAAATCAGCTACGCAGAATATTGAGATTCTCTTTATGAGATGTTATTCCTTCGGCTCAGCGCCATTCGATTTTTTACCCACCAGGCGTATCCCAGTTGTAACCCCAGGCAGGCTCCGATAGGGAGCATAATCTTATTCCCCGCCAGCAAAACCACCATCCCTTGAGTTATAGCCATGCCGAAATTCGTCATGGTTACGGTTCTCTGACTAAATCCACATTGCGCAAACTGCTGGTAAAGATGGCTGCGGTGAGCTTTAAAAATATTTTCCCGACGCGCCAGCCGTCTGACCAGAGTAAAAACCGTGTCAAAGATAAAATTAGCCATGAGCAGCGGCATGAGAATTAAAGCCGACACAGAATGGCTTTTACTCCAGGCGGACAGGCTCATGGTAGCCAGGATGAAACCAATACTGACGCTGCCGACATCGCCCATGAAGACTTTGGCCGGCGGAAAATTAAATGCCAAAAAACCCAGACAACCTACGACCAGAACAAAAGACAGGTATCCTAGATAATAGTCCCCCGTGCTGAACTGGACGATACCAAAAAAAAAGGCGGCAATCAGTCCCTGACCAGCCGCGATACCGTCTATGCCGTCCATGAAATTAACGGCATTGGCCAGGCCGACTATCCATACCGACGCCGTCAGCCAATAAAACCAGGCCTCAGGACAAACCCAGCCGCCGCCGTTCACCTGCCCGGTTCCGCCAAGCAGGCTGAGAAACAGCAGCGCCGCCGCAACTTGAACCAGAAGCCGGAACAACGTCGGCAGTTCCCTGATATCATCCAGCAGAGAAACCACGGCAACCAGCAGCAGCGGCACAACCATCGCGCTTAGCTCTCTCTGGCCGACCACATACCGTCCTCCCCAGCCCTGAGAAAGAAGGACCCCGGTAACGAAGCTCGTCACGATACCAACCCCGCCGCATTTGGGTGTCGCCTGAAAATGTGAAGAACGTTCATTAGGGTGATCCAGCAGGCGGACATAATATAGAATCACCCAAGTGATCGACAGGGACAGAAAGAGCAGGCCGCCCAACGATACAATTTGCAGCTTCAGAATATTCCAGTTGAAATTCACCGCATTCCCTCAAGCAGCAGCTGTTTCACGTGAAACCACAATCCTGGTTATCAATCCTGATTTATCACAGACCATACTCGCTTGGCGGCAATTTCTCGCAAAGCCATGACTATCGGACGATTTTTATAATTATCCAACAATGATTTTTTCTGCGCGACAATCTGTTTTGCCCGCTTTGACGCTAAAGATATAAGCTCGAAACGATTTTCCACATTCTCAAGACAATCTTCTACCGTTATTCTCGCCATAATCACACTCCTCAAACAGCCTAAAAAGCCTTACAGACCTGATTCTTTCCGACAAAACAATGGCTTGCATTTGCAACCTTGAGACGGAAAGAACATCATTGACCAAAATATAATCATACTCATGGGCATGGCGCAACTCAGTTTCCACCGCACCCAAACGGCGCTCAAGATCCTGCGGTTCATTCTGACCTCGAGCTTCCAGCCGGCGACGCAACTCCTTCATTGAAGGAGGCATAATAAAAAGAGAAACAATATCCAACCCGGCAAGATCCTTGATCCTTTTAAATCCCTGAACATCGATGTCCAGCACCACATCATTGCCGGTACGGATCAGAGCATCTACCGCCGCCTTGGAAGTTCCATAATAATGGCCATGAACACAGGCCCACTCAAGAAACATATCCCGATTACACATGTCGATAAATTGCGCCTCATCGACAAAAAAATAATCAATCCCCTCGGTTTCTGTGGCCCGAGGGGGGCGGGTGGTGTGTGAAATTGAATAAGACAAACCCGCCACATCCTGAAACAATAAACTTAACAAGGTGCTCTTGCCACAGCCGGATGGCGCTGAAACCAAAAAGATAAACGATTTGTGCGTTAAATCAAATAACATTCTGGACCTGCTCACGCATCTTTTCAACTTCATTCTTAGCTTCCAGCACCAACTTAGTAATTTCAAGACAGTTTGCCTTTGAACCAATCGTATTAACTTCACGCAACATTTCCTGCAACAGAAATTCAAGCTTCTTGCCTTTACGTAGAACCGGCTCGACAATTTCCGCATCGAATTGTTGCACATGCGATTTAAAACGGAGAAGCTCCTCGGCAATATCCGCCTTTTCGGCCAACAATGCCACCTCCTGATGCACTCTGAACGGATCAAGCTCCACGCCTTGGCCCGAAAGAATAGAAGTCAGCCGGTTATGAAGGCGCTCAAACAAAACCGCAGTCAACCCGTCTGCCCGATTCTCGATAGAAACTATAAGGTCGGATAAATTAGACAAACCACAAGCAAAAGACGCAGCCAGGTTTTTCCCTTCCGCCAATCGAGCCGCGGCCAGCGCCTGCAAGGCCTCATCAAAAACCAAAAGGACTTCTTCATGCGTCACCGGCAACGCCGCCTCGGAAGTATCATAAGCTTCGCGCCGAGAGAAAACGGAGCTGAAAAGCGCTGGCAAAAGGATATCAGTCTGTCGCTCACAACCAAGATCGGCAAGCACCGCCCGGGCCTCACGATAAAATCTGGAAATGTAATCCACATTCAGCAGTGAATAATCAACGGAAACCGCAAACGCATCAGAAGAGTCAGCCACAGCCTCATGATAAAGAAACACATCTACCTTGCCCCGTTCTAGACTCGCTGTGATCTTTTCCCTCAGCCTGGCCTCCAGCCCGGCAAAAGAATGCGGCAAGCGAAAACGTACATCCAGAAAACGACTGTTAACCGATTGCAAGACAAAACGAATTAAAAAACGATTAATCCTTCGCTCGGCTTCGCCGTATCCGGTCATACTGGCAAGAAAGGAAGTTCCCGAAGCTTGGTCCGTCATAAAATAATTACCGTCGCCACTTACGCAATCTAGCGCAAATCAACATTTACCTCATCCGTTGAAAGGCTTTCATTGCGCCGCATTGAATTATCGAACGCTGTCACCCTGTAAGAAAATTGCTGACCCTTCATAACCCGACAATCGGTAAAGGTCTTCACTCCCTGAGAAAGTACGGCGATACGGCTTTCAATGCCACTCGAAAGATCACGACGATAAACATTGTAACCTAAAACGTCCGCGGAAGAAGAAAGCGACCAAAGCAGTTGCACTGATCCTTCAAAATAAAAAGCGGTCAGACTTTCCGGAGGTTCGGGAGGAGTAAAATCTCCAGCGGCAACCATCACCGATTCGGAAAACCGACTCTCAAAGGAACTGGTACCCATGGTAATCAGGGCGGTGACCGCATAGCGGTATTGATCCCAGTCACGCAGACCGACATCGTAGAACCGAGGCTCGACCACCGGCTCTCGGCTGACGAGGGTGTAGGAGGATAAATCATCGGCTCCGGATGCACGATAAACCCGGTAAGATAGAGTTGCCGTCTCCGTCATCGGCAAAGCCGGCGGCCGCCAACTCAACTCAACCGACGAAGCCGAAGGCAGAACCTGAACCGACTCCGGCGGCATAATCTCAGGCAGATAAGCTGCAGCAACCTTATTTGAAAGCGGACCTTCCCAACCAGCCTGACTTCTAAGTAAAAGAGCGAAAACACCGACCGTATTAATTTCAAGCTCAGGTAACGGCAAACAGAGCGAGTTTCCCCTAACGAAAGCCGGAGCCGGAGACTTCACCTTCAGCTTCAGTATATCGGAAAAACCTTCATCACAAAACAAACAACCTTCCTGGCCGGTGTAAACCGTCTTTGCTTTAACAACGTAGATCAGCTCATCAGGAATATCGCCTGTCTTTAAAGCGGAAGGAATCGTCCAGGACAAAAGCCGCCGCCCCGGTAATACCTCAACCTGCAAATCTTCAATCTGCGGAGGGACAAAACTCAGAGCCGGCAACGGCTCAGCGCGCTTGCCGCAGGAAAGCAACAACATTCCGCCAAGCAAAAGCGAAAAAATCAAAGCAAATAAAAATGAGAAATTTTTCATATTCTTCAATTATATATCAATTAACCGATAACCTATGATCAATTCAACCTCTCAACGAGCCCCAAGAGATTGTATAAATCCTCTGACCCTGAGAATCTGCTCCTCAACCTGAGCCATGGCGGTTCCACCATAAATATTTTTTGCATTAACGGCATCGAGCGGCCCGAGATAATTAAAAATATCCGCTTCAAATAAATCACTAAAACTACGCCAATCGGAAAGTTTAAGCTCTGTAAAAGACAAGCCACGGGCCTCGCAAAAAGAAACCGAGCGTCCAACAATTTCATGGGCTTGACGAAACGGCAGCCCTTTACGCACCAGGTAATCCGCAATTTCGGTTGCGTTGGAAAAACCGGCGCCTGCCTGTGCAAGCATGACTTCCGCGTGGACCTCCATCTGCTGAATCATCGGGGTCATAATCCGCAAGCAAGCGACAACCGTATCAAGAGCATCAAACAGTGGCTCCTTATCCTCCTGTAAATCCTTATTATACGCCAAGGGAAGAGACTTAAGTGTCATCAACAGAGAAACCAAAGCGCCGGTCACTCGTCCGGTTTTCCCTCGGATCAATTCCGGCACGTCCGGATTCTTCTTCTGCGGCATGATACTGCTGCCGGTACAGAAACCATCGCTTAAAGTTACATACCTGAACTGGACCGAGGACCATAAAACCAGCTCTTCACAGAAACGCGAAAGATGGAGCATCAACAAGGAAAAAATAAAAAGCAGCTCGGCGACCCCATCCCGATCGCTGACCGCGTCAAGACTATTAGCCGTCAAACCGGCAAAACCGAGCTCCTCGGCCACCGCCTTACGATCGAGAGCAAAACTGCTCCCGGCCAAAGCGCCGGAACCCAAAGGAGAAACATTAAGCCGTGCATGACAATCTTCAAGTCGAGAAAAATCTCGCCGCAACATTTCCACATAAGCCAAAAGATGGTGCGCAAACAACACCGGTTGCGCGGTTTGCAAATGAGTAAAGCCCGGCATTACCACGGACTTATATTTTTCCGCTTGATCAACCAAACCGAGAATCAGGTCCAAGAGAAAGCGCTGAATCTCAGGAATTCGGCGCCGCATATACAACCGCAAATCCAGGGCTACCTGATCATTGCGACTGCGCCCGGTATGTAAACGTCCCGCAATCTCGGGTCCGATAATTTCCGCCAGACGGCTTTCGATATTCATATGAATATCTTCAAGTGAGGTCAAAAAAACAAACGTCCCCGACATGATTTCCCGGCGTATCTGTTCCAACCCCTCGATCAACCTTTGACTGTCATTTACAGAAATAATGCCTTGCTTTCCCAGCATCCGGGCATGAGCCATACTCCCATCTATATCTTCCTGAAAAAGCCTGCGATCGAATTCAATTGAGGCCGTAAACTCTTCCACCAACTCATCAGTGGGAGCATTAAAACGTCCACCCCATAGTTTTTTATTCCTGTTCTGCACCATCATAAAGCCCTAAGTTTATCGTACAATTAAACGCAATTATTTTCAGCCTGAATTTCAACGCTACAAGCAGAAAATGCTGAGAACCTACCTGATTTCTGCAGGGAATCGAATCGTGCCCTCAAATTTTCCGTGCCGACCGGATAGTTACAGTTCATCTTTCTCCAAATAGTAATGTGCCGATCCTGATAATTGTCGCCCCCTCGGCGATAGCCGTCATAAAATCGCCGGACATCCCCATTGACAAATGCCTGAAACCTGGGTCATCCGGATAATAAGCATTCCGGACCTCAGCAAAAAGACCTGCCAGCCTCCGATAACAAGACCTGGTCTCGACATCATCTCCGGTAATTGCGGGAATCGTCATCAGACCCTCGACCGAAAGACCGTCAACATATCGTAAACGATCCATAAAAGCAAGCAATAACGAAGGCTTAACTCCATATTTCGCCTTATCATGAGAGACATTAACCTGCACCAGAACCGATTGCCGATAGCCTCCGACAAGGGCCTGCCGGCCCAGCTGGCGGGCCAGCTCCAGCGAATCCAGGGAGTGCAGCATAAAAAAACGAGCATCAAAATACCTGGCCTTATTGCGTTGCAAATGACCGATAAAATGCCATTTAAGGGGTAAGTTCAAAACCGCGGCCTGTTCGATCTTCGGCAAGCAATCCTGCATGTAATTTTCGCCAAAATGCAGCTGCCCACATTGATAAGCATCGGCAACAACCGCAAAAGAAAAAGTTTTGCTAACCGCAACCAAAGTAATGTCCTCCGGTCGGCGTCCAGACTCAGCGCAGACTAGTGCGATCTGCCTTCGCACAGCTGCTAAACGCAGCGAAAATTGTGATGTTTCAAGCATAAATAACCTACTGAAGCAGCTAATTTATTCCCCGTTTATTCAGACATCCATAGACATCGAAATTCATCAAACCGCAATTATCTTGAATTCCAGGAGTTTGGATACCACCAACGGCAAGGGCAGGCCGATCACCGTCGTCGGCGAGCCCTTGATCCCCTCGACAAAAAAGGCTCCCAACTCCTGCATGGCATACGCGCCGGCCTTATCCATGGGTTCGCCGCTGCCGACATAGGCCGCGATCAAGGAGGGTGATAAAACTGAAAAACGGACCTGTGTCGCATCCGCGCATGAAAATTCAGAATTAAGGCTCAGATTATGCAAAGAGAAAGCAGTGATTACCTGATGCCAGTTACCGGCCAGAGCCTGCAACATGGAACAAGCCTCGTCCTGATCGCGCGGCTTGCCGAGAATCCGACCCTCCCGAACGACAATCGTATCGGCCGCCAGAACCCAATCGTAGACATAGTCACGGGCGACCATAGCGGCTTTTTCACCGGCCAGACGGAGGCAATAAGCCTCAGGCTCCTCAGACGGCAAGGGAGATTCATCAACGTCAGCCCCCTTTTGTATGAAATCCAAACCTAAACGCCGCAATAATTCAACCCGCCGGGGTGATTGGGAAGCGAGAACCAAAGGACGAATATTTTTAAAAAGCATGATCAACCATTTCGACTATGTTTACGAAAAAGATAAAGCAAGAAACAGCTTCCCACTCCGAAAAGAAAGACGCTGATCCACTGCGAGGTCGAAAACCCCGCAAAAGAACCACGTGGATCGCCGCGAAAACATTCAACCAGAAAACGAAAGAGGCTGTAAAAAACCAGGTAGAGAGCCACGGCAAGTCCACGCACAGGAAAACGTCGCGGAACATAAACCAAAAGCACAAACAACAAAAGATTAGCCAGAGTATGATAAATTTGCGTCGGGTGCAAAGGTACATGCAAAGGCGCATGGCTTAAAGGGTCGCTGAATTTAACCGCAAAAAACAAATCACAAGGTTTACCGTAACAGCACCCCGCGGAAAAACAGCCCAGGCGCCCGATCGCCTGCGCCAACGCCAGCGCCGGCGCCGCGATATCAAGAATTTCAAGCACCTTGTAGGATGATTTCCGTAGACGCTGGATAAAAACCGGAACCGCCACGAGAAAACCACCATAAAAAACCAAGCCGCCCTCCCACAATTTGAAGACGGCGAGAAGATCGTGCCTAAAGTAAGCAAAATTCAGGATTACATAAAATAACCGGGCGCCGATCAAGGCCGAGAGAATCACATAAAAAAAGAGATCATGAAAGATCTCCGGTTCGACTCCCCGCCTCCGCCCTTCCCGGGTAGTCCATAGTACCGCCAGCAAAAAACCCAGGGCGACAAAAAAACCGTAAGCATGCAGGGTCAGTGGCCCTACTTTAATCAAAACTGGATGCATTCTGTTTCCACATCAATAAAAGAACCTCGCATAACAACAACGACACCCCTATACTGATTGCGCAATCGGCGACATTAAAAGCCGGAAAATGATAGTCACCCCAATAAAAATCAAGAAAATCCACAACTTTATGATAACGCCAGCGATCGATTATATTGCCGAGCGCCCCACCGACAACCATAGCCAGAGCCAGACGACTAAAAAGTGTGAGGGCTTGATCATAAAAATAATAAATCACCACGGCCACAGTGGTTATCCCGGAAACTGCCAGCAACACCCAGGCTTTATAAACACAGTTAATCCCACTGAAGACTCCGAACGCCACCCCGGAATTCATGACCAAGGTTAATGAAAAAAAACCATCGATTACCTTTTGGCTGTAGACCGAAGACAACCGCTGCAGAACGATTATCTTACTCAATTGATCAATAAAAAGCACCCCCGCGACGATCAAAAACAAAAAAACCAGTCGACCGAAGGAAGAGTCCCGGAAAAAAGAGAAAAACCCTTTCCTCGGCGCAGCCGCCGGCTCACAAAGAATATTCCCCGCAGACATCACCACCGCCAGCTATCGCCCTTTCACAGCAGCCCGCGCCTTTAGGCGCAGGGCCTGTAAACGGATAAAGCCCTCGGCATCGAACTGATTGTAAACCTGATCCTCTTCAAAGGTCGCCATTTCCGGCTGATAAAGTGAATTATCTGATTTCCGGCCGACCACCATACAATTACCCTTATAGAGTTTGAGACGAGCGGTGCCGCAGATATTTTCCTGAGTTTTATCAACCAGGGCCTGCAGGGCGTCACGCTCGGGAGCAAACCAGAAACCATTATAAACCATACGGGCGTATTCGGGCATGAGTGAATCACGCAGATGCATGGCCTCACGATCCATAGTCAGCGATTCAACCGCACGCCGAGCATGCAGCAAGATGGTGCCGCCAGGAGTTTCGTAAACTCCTCGGGATTTCATTCCGACAAAACGATTTTCCACCATGTCGACCCGGCCGATACCATGGGCTCCACCCAGTTCATTGAGCCACGCCAACAGTGCAGCCGGGCTCAAACACTCACCATTAACCGCCACCGGATCACCCTTGACAAAATCAATCTCGACATATTCAGCCCGGTTGGGAGCCTGTTCAGGAGAAACCGTCAGTTGAAACATATCCTCCTTGGGCTCATGCCAGGGATCTTCAAGCACACCGCCTTCGAAACTGATATGAAGAAGGTTTCGATCCGAACTGTAGGGCTTATCCTTGGACACCGGAATTGGAATATTATGGCTCGCGGCGTAATTAATCAGCTTTTCACGAGAATTGAGCCCCCAGTTACTACGCCAGGGAGCAATCACTTTGATCTGGGGCTCAAGCCCATAAAAAGTCAACTCAAAACGAACCTGATCATTGCCTTTGCCGGTGGCCCCATGCGCGACGGCATCCGCCCCTTCCAGGCGAGCGATTTCGATCTGCCGTTTTGCAATCAGAGGCCGGGCTATGGAAGTGCCCAGCAAATAAACACCTTCATAAACCGCATTGGCGCGAAACATCGGAAAGACAAAATCCCGCACGAATTCTTCACGCAGGTCATCGACATAGATTTTTGAAGCCCCGGTCGCCAAAGCTTTTTCCTTGATACCTCCAAGTTCTGCTCCTTGGCCGATGTCAGCGGCAAAAGCAATGACCTCACAGTTATATTCTTCTTTCAACCAGGTTAGTATAACCGAGGTGTCGAGCCCCCCGGAATAAGCCAGAACGATCTTTTTTATATCACTCATCGTCAGAATCTCCCAACATCGCGAATTACAAATCAATTTTATAGCACCTCATCAGTTCATTTTCGGTTTTAAAAACAAGAAAATGTTCTGATAAGAGTACTTATTTGCGGGCCGTGAAGGCCCCCATTTTGGTTGCGGGATTACTCCCGCATTAGACAGGCTTACTTGCGATTTACTTCAATCAGCTGATCCCAGCAGGGTCAGCAACAAAGCTTTCTGGACATGCAGCCGGTTCTCCGCCTGGGTGAAAATAACATCCTGACAGCGCTCGAAAACAGCTGCCGTAATCTCTTCTCCCCGATGGGCCGGCAGACAATGCAACACCAGAGCCCCAGGGGCTGCGATCCGTAAAAGCTCGTCATTGATCTGGTAACCTTGAAAAACCCGGCGGCGGATCGCGGCTTCTTTCTCCTGCCCCATGCTCGCCCAGACATCGGTATTCAAAACCCGGGCTCCGGCGGCCGCCGCTGAAGCCTCGGTCAGAACTTCAACCCGACCGGCGCCGGCATCCTGGTTAAAGCGAGCTAGGACTCCGGCATCCGGCTCATAACCGCGAGGACAAGCGAGTTTCAGATGCAACCCAAAAATCCGGGCCGCATTGATCCAGGAATTGGCCATATTATTGCCATCTCCGATATAGGCGATGGGCAAGCCTTGCAATTCCTCATAAACAAGACCAAGCTGCTCCATAATCGTAAAAACATCAGTCAGTACCTGACAGGGGTGAACCAGATCGGTCAGACCATTAATCACCGGAATACTCGCATAGCGGGCCATCAACTCAACATCTTCATGCGCGTAGGTGCGCACCATGATGCCATCGACATAACGCGACAGCACCCGAGCCGTGTCCTCAAGGGGCTCGCCGCGGCCCACCTGAGTGGCCGCCGAACTCATAAAAATCGCATGGCCGCCAAGTTGAAACATACCGACCTCGAAAGAAACCCGGGTGCGGGTTGAGGACTTGGTGAAAATCATAGCCAGTGTTTTTCCAGTCAGCGACCGTGCATATTTCCGGGGATCAGATTTCAGCCGAACCGCAAGACTCAGAACCTCTCCCAGCTGCTCCCCGGACCACTGCGCCAGATCAAGAAAATGTTCAGGTCGCGGATTTTGTGACATCACTCAGCACCTCGGTCAAAATCGCAAGCAGGGATTCAAGTTCGACCTCCTTGATAATCAGCGGCGGGGTCAGACGCAAAGTATTGCTTCCGGCCGAGCCCACCAGCAGGCCACGCTGAAGACAGGCGCCGACCACCTCGGCAACCGGTATTTTGAGATCGACCCCGAACATCAGACCAAGTCCGCGTATCTCGCCCAGCAATTGGGGGAAAACGCCGCGCAGACGTTCAAGCCCTTTCCGAAGAAAGTCACCGCGTTCATTCACCCGGTCAATCAGACCGGTCTCCCGCAGGGTTTCCAGTACAGCCAGCGCCGCCGCCGCGGCCAGCGGATTGCCGCCGAAGGTTGAGGCGTGACTGCCGGGCCCGAAATGACTGATGATCCGGTCACCGGCAAGCATCGCTCCGATCGGAAAACCGTTACCCAGGGCTTTAGCCGTGGTCAGAATGTCGGGGACAATCGAGCTTTGTTGATAGGCGAAAAAGGTCCCGGTACGACCGACGCCGGTCTGCACCTCATCCAAAAGCAGAAGGATCTTGTGCGCGTCGCAGATTTCCCGCAGACAAACGAGATAGTCGGGAGCCGGAACAATGACCCCGCCTTCGCCCTGGACCGGTTCCACCAGGACCGCGCAGGTCTTTTCCGTAATCGCCGCCGCCACCGCCGCCGGATCATTAAAGGGAACGTAATCAAAACCATCAAGCAGGGGATTGTAACCGATCTGCACCTTTTCCTGGCCGGTGGCGGCAATCGTCGCCATCGTCCGCCCGTGAAAGGAGCGCTGCATGGTAATAATGCGCTTGGCTCCCTCACCCAAAACCTCATGCCCGTAGCGTCGAGCCAGCTTAATCGCGGCTTCGTTGGCCTCGGCCCCGGAGTTACAGAAAAAAGCCTTGCCTCCGAAGGCCATCTCTCCCAGAAGCCGGCCCAGACGGGCCTGAGGCTCGATATGATAGAGATTGGAAACATGGAGCAGGCGGCCAGCCTGTTCGACAATCGCAGCCGTCACGCGCGGATGGCAATGGCCCAGATTGCAGACCGCGATTCCGGCCAGGCAATCAAGATACTCCCGACCCTCGGCATCCCAGACCTTTACCCCCTCACCGCGAACCAGGGCCACGGGGAAACGGTTATAGGTCGGAGCAAGGTGTTTTTGGGTCAGCGCGAAAACTTCTTCCGATTTACTCATTATTTAATTCTCCCGGCCGGATTTACGACTCGGCACCGGTCAAACAAAGAGATAAAAATATGGGGTTAAAAAATCAAGTAAGTCCCGGAATCTTAAGACCACCGGTGAGTTTGCTCATTTCGTCGGCCATCATCGCTTGGGCTTCCCGCAGGGCCTGATTAACCGCGGCCAGAATCAAATCCTGCAGCATTTCGATATCCTCGGGGTCAACCACGGCCGGTTCAAGAACAATCGAAAGAATTTCCTGCCGGCCGTTTGCCACGACTTTGACCATGCCGCCGCCGGCCGCCGCCTCGACCTGACGCTTGCCAACCTCTTCCTGCATTTTCGCCATTCGCGCCTGCATCTGCTGCGCCTGCTTCATCAGGTTTCCCATCCCTTTAGCCATACGCTTTCTCCTTACGAAAACATTACCTTGATAACCGGCAACTACTCAGCCAACCCGGAATGTCCGAATTTACACGGTTCGATTCGAGCGGTTAATCACTTGCCTGAATAATTACGTTAACTGTTTAAATTGGGCGGCTTATCGTAATGCCGCCGGCTAATCTTAAAAAGCCCACAAAGGCAAGCGCCAAGAAATAATCCTGAAGCATCAAAAGCCTTCCGACCTCAGACAAAGGATTAAGGCCTGCGCGCCTTGATTTCAACGACTCGACCCCCAAAGCGATCGCTGATAAAACGAATGCTGGGATCGTTAAAAATCTCCTCCTTGCTCGGCAGGGGACGCCGGGAGCCACCGCCATTACGAACCGGGCCGGAAGTCTCGCCCCCCGGCTTTAACTCCAGCAGTTCGAGCTCAACGCATTCGGCGTGGCCCAGAAACTCAGCCCAGAGCGCCAGGAGGTCGGATCTTGCACCCGGGTTATCGAGCAACAGCCGGGCATGCGGCGCGACCTTAATCCGCAGACGCTCAGCCGCCCCAACTTCCCGTCGGGAGCGCTGCAGCAGAGCACCGAGTCGCGCCTCTCGCGCCGCCACGAAGACCAGGAAATCACGCCACTGCAACTCAAGATTCGCAGGGGGGACGGTCTGATTTAAAACCTGGGGCGAACCGAAATCTTTCCCCCCGGCCGAGCCGCTACAATCCCCGCCACCCACCGTTTCCGATCGAAACGAAGCCGGCGGCGCAACCGGATCAGGAGCGGCAATAAACCTTGACGGCGCCGCGGCCGGCGTGGGCCCGGCATCATCGGACACAGACGAACTCCGCGACAAATCATCATAGACAAAGGGCGGTGGTTCCGGGGGCATCTCCGGCGCCGCCGAACTCGGACGCGGCCCCCGCTCTCCGGACCAACTCCCGGCCCCCAGACGACCGGGCGCCGAAGCAGCTTTCCGCACTTCGGCTTTCGCCACCGCTTCTCTGACGCGCCGCGGTTCCGAAGACAAAACCGAGGGGTTTGCGGGCCGGGCAAAAGCGGAAGCTTGGGACAAATGACCTTCCAGACGTTCGAGCAGCGGGCCCAGAGGCTGCAGATCACGAGCCATGCCGAGTTCCACCAAAGAACTTTCCAGGGTCAGACGGGGGCTCTGCGAGGCCTTTATTTTAATATAGTGCGTCTGCCAGAGATCGAAAAGCTGCTGCCAGTAGGCCAGTGAACGCTCGGCCAGCAAAGGTTCGAGCCGGGCGATGTCATCCGCCCCGATACCCAGTAGTTTTTTGAGTTCGCCGGAAATTTTCAGAAAAAGAACATCCCGCAGATAAAAAAGAAAATCTTCGACAAATTTTTTCAGATCAACCCCGGCCCGCTCAAGTTCGTCGACCAGAAAAATCGCGCCGCCCAAATCTCCCTTGACCAGCTTTTCGAGCAGGCCGAAATTATGCCGGGCTTCAATCAAACCCAGGGCAATACGCAGATCCTCGACCGCGATCATATCCCCCGCATAAGAGCGAACCTGATCAAGCAAGCTCAGGGCGTCGCGCATGCTGCCCCGGGCCTCACGGGCGAGAAGCTCAACGGTTCCTGCTGCAAAGGTCAGATCTTCGCGCCGGCCGATCTCGGTAAGCGTTGCCGCAATCGTGGCGCCGGTTAAACGTCCGAAATCAAAACGCTGACAACGCGACAGAATCGTCATCGGCACCTTGTGAGCGTCGGTTGTCGCCATGATGAACTTGATATGGGCGGGAGGTTCTTCCAGAGTTTTTAAAAGAGCGTTGAAAGCCTCCGGGGTCAGCATGTGAACTTCGTCGATAATATAAATCTTGTAAGGCGAAGTCTGAGGCAGGTAGGTGACGTTATCGCGCAACAGACGAATCTCGCCGACGCCGCGATTGGAAGCGCCGTCAATCTCGATCACATCGGCGGCATTGCCGGCGGTTACCGCGAGGCAGTTTCCACATTGATTGCACGGCTCGGGGGCGGGCCCCCGGCGACAATTCAAAGCCTTGGCCAGAATCCGCGCCGCCGAGGTCTTTCCGACCCCCCGGGTTCCGGTAAAGAGAAAAGCGTGCCCGACCCGATTCGCTCGAATTGCGTTCTGCAGGGTTCGGGCGATATGCTCCAAACCGGCGAGTTCGGCAAAACGCTGCGGGCGCCACTTGCGCGCCAAAACCTGATAAACCGTTTCAGTCATGCAACCCCACCAATTGTTTTTCCTTCGCCGCTGCGCTTTTCACCCAAAAAGTTGTCCCCATGGGTGATAACCAGGCTACCCTGCGGCACACGGCAAGCGGCGCTACCGCTGCTTCCTTCCGGACCTGACGGGGTTCACGCCGTCGCCGTTGCACAGGACCTGGTTATCACCCATGGGGACAAAAATGGCGGCAGCCTTAAAAGCCGCTATCCCAAATGCCTAACTTTTTTGTAACCGTGCAGACAGCCCGCAAGATCTCCGCGGTTCAATTCGAGCAGATAATCACCTAGCTGAACAGTCACACTCTTCTTATGCAAATGGCGGAGAGAGGGGGATTCGAACCCCCGGTACGGTTTCCCGCACACACGCTTTCCAGGCGTGCACCTTCAGCCTCTCGGTCATCTCTCCGGACCGGTGAAACCGCTCCGATTAGCAAATAAAACAAGCCCTGTCAAGCTCTATAATCTCACGGCCCCTAAAATCGGCCTGTAGAAACCACATCTCGCCCCATTCCCGGAAAAGCCAATCGCCGACTTTCATCAACCCGGCACGGCTTTTGCGCGCATTCACGCCAGGTGCGAATCGTGATAATTTAGCGCTCTTCTTCGCGGACCGAAAAGCGGCAATGAGGTTGCGGGATTATACCCGCACCAGCAGTAACAGAAGAAGATGGAGCCGTTACGAAGCCATCCGTAACCAGTCACCTCGGTATCTTGCTTTACAAGCAGCGAAAAAGCCGCATGCCGGCTCAAGGAGAAAATGACTCAGCCCACGCTCCCCCGACAAATAAAAATTACGGCCTTGGTCCTAGCGGCCGGAGAAGCCCGGCGCTTCGGCCAGGCAAAGCAGCTGCTCCCTTGGGGAGCCGGAGAAACCATTTTAAGTCACGTACTCCGTCAACTAAGTGAAACACCAGGAATCGACACGATTAACGTCATTCTCGGAGCCCGGCTGACCGAAATTCGCAAACAGCTGAAATTAGCCTTGCAAACGGTCAACATTATCCCTAACCCAACCTGGCAAGAGGGCATGTTCAGTTCAATTCGCGCCGGCCTGGACTATTGCGCCGGACAAAACCCGGCCCCGGCGGACGGCATTTTGGTCCTGCTCGGCGATATGCCCTTTGTCAGTTCAGCCCTGCTTAAAAAATTCATCGGGGCGGCCACCAGGGAAGGCAGCACCCCGGTCATCGCCACGGAAAATGGCCGGCCGGCCCATCCCTACCTGCTGCGAGCCCGGCATATCGGTGAGATTTTATCCTTAAGCGGTGAATTCGGCATCCGACCCTTCATCCAAAAACATTTTGCCGAAGCCGTAAAAATCGCAGTCGACAACCAAGCCGGGCGCCGCGACATCGATACCTGGGAAAGCTATTTCACTCTGCGCCCCAGCGACTCAGCCGCGGTCATTTCAACCTATCACCCCGTAACACCACCCGAATAAATGGCCTATTAATTGCTTTATTCGAATCATTATGAATGTGGCAGATAAAAAACGCCGGCGAAGTTTTTTCAGGGCTGCGGCGCGGACCTGAAAATCAAGTGAGAACCCACAAATACAACTCGACTCAACATGGAATTTTGCTGGAAAGATCTGCTGCAGACCCTGGAAAAAGAAGGGCGGGCCGCCCTGTGCACGATTATCGAGCGACGAGGCTCCGTTCCCCGTGAGGTTGGAGCCCGAATGCTGGTGCGGCCCGACGGCTCGATCAGCGGCACCATCGGCGGCGGCATCGGCGAGCATGAGGTCATCAAAGCGGCTTTGCAAAATTTGCATCTCGGTTTAAGCCGGGAACTGAACTTTTCCCTGGCCGGTGAACAGGGGCTGGATTCAGCCGCGATCTGCGGCGGCAACTTTACGATTTTCATTGCTTGTTGGGAAAAAAATGAAGACGGAGATCTGGCCGCCGGCATCTGCGTTAACCTGGAACAAGGGAAAACACCCTGGCTGCTGGAAACCCGCCCACAAGGCGGGCCCGGAAAAACCCTTCGCGCTCTGTACAACCAGGAACACCGGCAAGCTATCACCACCTTCGGGAAGTCCGGCGTTCCGCCGCTCCACCTGAATCCGCCAACAATCGACACAAACCCTGAAGCGGCGGTTCGCCCGGTAGAAATCGCGGGCCTGGACTGCCTGCTTTCGCATATCATTCCAGCTCCGCAAATGATCATTTTCGGGGGCGGACATCTGGCCCGACCTTTGGTCGAAATGGCCGCATGGTGCCGTTTTGCGGTAACGGTTATCGACGACCGCCCGGAGTTTTCGAATCGCGAACGCTTTCCGGCGGCCGACCGCGTCCTGACCGCTGACATGGAAGATATCCGCGGTTTTCACCAACCCGGCCCCCAGGTCTATCTGATACTGATTACCCGGGAACATAAACATGATTATATTCTACTGAAACAACTGCTCGGCACTGAATATGCCTATCTCGGCATGATCGGCAGCCGGAGGCGAACCAGCCAGGTAAAACAACGACTGCTTGACGAAGGTTTCAGCGAAAACGAAATCAAAAGACTCTGCTCCCCGATAGGCCTTGAGATCGGAGCCCAAACCCCGGCCGAGATTGCGATCAGCATCATGGCTGAAATCATCTTGAAAAAACACCAACAAGGAGCCTGATAAATGAAAAAAGAGCTGATCACTCTCCACATCAACGGCGACGATTACGAGCTTGCGGTTTATCCCTGGCGCACCCTGAACGAAATTCTGCGCGACGAACTCCACCTGACCGGCACCAAACACGGCTGCGGCACCGGTGACTGCGGGGCCTGCACGGTGCTGCTCGACAATCAGAGCGTTTCTTCCTGCCTGACCCTGGCGATCGAGGCCGCCGGTCATAAAATCACGACGATCGAAGGCCTGGCCGGAAAGGAAAAAGCCGCCGACCCGGAACACCAGGAACTCCACCCGCTGCAGGAGTCATTTATCGCCAAGGGTGCGATTCAGTGCGGCTTCTGCACCCCGGGAATGATTTTGTCGAGCAAGTTCCTTCTCGACCATACTCCACTCCCGAATGAATCCGAGATTCGCGCCGGTCTCTCCGGTAACCTCTGCCGCTGCACCGGTTACAATAAAATAGTCGAGGCGATTGCCGACGCCGCCACTAAACTTCAGGAGAAATAACCTTGACTCTGCCCAAATTCAATTTTCTCGCGCCCACCACCCTGGCCGAAGCCTGCGCGCTTCTGGAAAAGCACCAGGGCCGAATCAAACTTAAAGCCGGCGGCACCGACATGCTGGTCCGTCTGTCGCACCGGGCCGTCAAACCCGATTACCTGCTCAGCATCAAACAGCTGCCGGGCTTGAATGAAATCAGCCATGATCAGGAAAACGGTCTGACCATCGGCGCGCTGGCGCTGTTACGCCAGGTTGAAAGTCATCCGCTGATTCTGGAAAAAGCCCCGATGGTAGCCCGGGCCGCACACGCCACGGCCACGGTCCAGATTCGCAACATGGGTACGGTCATGGGCAATCTCTGCAACGCCTCGCCCTCGGCCGACAACATTCCGACCCTGATGGCGATGAACGCCTCGATTACCACGGTTTCCGGAAAAGGGGCCCGGGAAATCCCCCTGGACGAATTTTTTCTCGGGCCGGGACGAACCGCCCTGGCCGCCGATGAAATCGCGACCGCCATCAAAGTTCCGGCGGCCTCTCTGCAAAACGGCGTCAGCTACCAGAAGATTTCGCCGCGCTCCAAGGTCGATATCGCGGCCGTCAATATCGGGGCGATGATTGCTCTCGACGCGGAAAAAAGATGTCGGGAGGTGCGTATCGTCATGGGCGCGGTCGGGCCGACGCCGCTACACGCGATGCAGGCCGAGGCTTTTCTGCCGGGCAAATTTCTCAACGAAGAAACCCTGGCCGAGGCCGGCCGTCTGGCGGCCGAAGACGCCGCCCCGATCTCAGATGTCCGAGCCAGCCGTGAATATCGTAAACTGATGGTCGAAGTTCTGACCAAACGGGCTCTGCTGGAAGCCGCGGGCCTGGCTTAGAAACAACGGACCGTCCAGATTACCAACCACCCGCGGAAAAACCCGGGATTTCCCGGCGAAACCGTGGTTTTAAACAAAAGGATCTACCTCATGAGTGAAAAACTTGATTATTCGGTGGTCGGCAAAAGCCTGCCCCGTTCCGACGCTAGAATCAAGGCGGTCGGCGCGGCCAAGTACGCGGATGACATTTTTCTCCCCGGCATGCTTTACGGCAAACTGCTGCGCAGTCCGGTAGCCCACGCCCGCATCAAAAGCATCGACACCAGCGCGGCCGAAGCCCTGCCCGGCGTCAAATGCGTGATTACCGGCCAGGATATTCCAAAAATCAAATACGGCAACTGGCGCCTGGTCCCGGAAAGCCAGGATGAATACGCCCTGGCCATCGACAAGGTTCGGTTTATCGGTGACGAGGTCGCGGCGGTGGCGGCCCTCGACAAGGACAGCGCCGAAGAAGCGATTCGCCTGATTCGGGTTGAATACGAAGAGCTGCCCGGAGCCTACTCGGTTGAGGAAGCTTTGGCCGCCGTCGCCCCGGTAATTCACGACGAATATCACCAGGACATTCCCAATATCAGTCTCGACCGGAAAATCGAATACGGTGATCTTGACCGCGCTTTCGCCGAAGCCGACCTCGTACTTGACGATGTCTTTACAGTGCACGCCACCAGTCACGCCTACATGGAACCCTGCGCCTGCGTTGCCGAATACGATCATGATGGCCGCCTGACGATCTGGACCTCGACACAGACCCCCTATTTTGTCCAGTGCCTGCTGGCCCTGACCCTGGAAATGCGGGAAAACGACATTCGCGTCATCAAACCTTTTGTCGGCGGCGGTTTCGGCGGCAAGATGGAAATGCGTCCCTGGGAATTCTGCGCCGCCTTCATGGCCCGCAAGCTTGGTCGCCCGGTCAAGTTCACTTTGACCCGGGAAGAGGAACTGGCCACTGGCCGGCGGCGCCACCCGATGCGGATTCACTCGAAGGTTGCGTTTCGTAAAGACGGCATGATTCTGGGCAAGGAATTCAACGTCTATCTCGACGGCGGCGCCTACAACAGCATGGGACCGACCGCCTGCTTTTTATGCGGAAATTTCGGGGCCATGCTCTACAATTATCCCAATTATCGTTACTACGGTGCTCATGTTTACACCAATAAGCCCCCGGCCGGCGCAATGCGCGGCTTCGGCGCGCCCCAGGCCCTGTTCGTCGCTGAAACCCAGATGAACATGGCGGCCGAAAAACTCGGTCTCGATCCACTGGATATTCGCCTGATGAACGCCATGGAAACCGGCGACGAAATCCCAGGCGTGGCCACGATTTCTAGCTGCGGCTTCAAGGAATCGCTGGAAAAGGTCGCGGAGATGACCGACTGGCGCAACAAACGCAAAAATCTTAAACCCGGGCAAGGTATCGGCCTGGGCTGTTACAGTTTTATTTCGGGCGGGGTTTTCAACTGGTTCAACACCCGCTACAACTTTACGCGGGCCGAGGTGCGCGCCTTTGATGACGGCACCGTCCACCTGTTGACCATGGCCTCCGACATCGGCCAGGGCTGCGATACGGTTTTACGCCAGATTCTGGCCGAGGAACTTGGCCTGCAGGTTGGTGATATCCGCCTGACCGCGGCCGATACGGCGGTCACGCCGCAGGCCGATCTCGGCACCTGGGGCAGCCGGGTGACCCTGATGGCCGGCAACGCCGTGCGCAAGGCGGCGCAGCAGGTCAAGGAAGAACTTTTCAGGGTTGTCTCCCTGAAATTCGATCTCAATGTCATTCATGATTTACGCTGTGGCGACGGCAAGATTTTCCCCGCCAACCGCCCGGATCGGGCCGTGCCTTTCGGCGAAGCCGTCAAGATGGCCCAGCGCGCCAATCGGGGTGAGCCGATTATCGGTTACGGCTCCTACACCCCGCGCAACAAGGGGCTGGTGACTCCGGCTTTCAGCTTCGGAGCCCAGGTGGCGGAATGCCAGGTGGACAAAGAAACCGGCGCCGTTGAGGTCAAATACATGACCACCGCCCACGACTGCGGCACACCGATCAACCCGATGTCGGTCGAAGGCCAGCTCGAAGGTTCGGTTCACATGGGTCTGGGTTATGCCCTGTGCGAACAGTTTATCATGAAGGAAGGCAAGACCCTGACCACCACCTTTCTCGATTACAAGATTCCCTGCGCCGAGGATATGCCGCCGGGGGTCTCGGTCCATATCGATACCTATGAACCGGACGGTCCCTTCGGCGCCAAGGAAGCCGGTGAAGGCCTGGTTTCGCCGACCGCGCCGGCGATTGCCGACGCCGTCTACAACGCCACCGGCTACCGTTGCATGGATCTGCCGATTACTCCGCAAAAGATTCTGACCGGCATCGGCCGCATCAGGGAAATATAAACCGGGGAAAACACTTCAGGAGATCATTAATCTTGTGAAAAAAAAGGAAGACCCGAAAAAGCTTACAAACGGCTTCAGGGTTATCCAGGCAGGCCGGCGACCGCCCTGCCTGGACCCCGGCTATGCCTTCTGCCGCGGCTGTTTCGGCTGGCAGAATATGATCGACGCCGCGACCGGCGAAAATCCCATCTGGCGTCGGGCCGAAATTCACTGCAGTGAAACCGGCTTAACGGTCCGCCTGGCCCTCGACAACAACAATCCGCATAATCCCACCGGCAAAAAAGAAAAACCGGTCCGCCCCTGCCCTTCCTCCTTTCCCATCAGCGCAGGAGCAACCTCGCGGCCATAACTTGAAAAGATAGTTTCGCCGCGAACGAGACGGCTTCAGACCGTTGCACTCTCGGGGGTTAACCGGGTTTTGCGCAATTTGACCGTCCGCAACCAAACGCCACCGCAGCCCAAGGGATGAAAACGCCCCGACTCAACTTTAGAAAACGCTTGTTAGTCGGCCATTAAAATGCTACACCTCGGGGCTGAAAATGAATACCAACAACGGAAAAGGCGGAAAAGGCGGAAAAGGCGCCGACCTTTAGCAGCACGACAACCATCCCCAAAGGAAAAATTTTGCCGGAACTTCCCGAAGTTGAAACCATCGCCGCGGCGTTGCGCGGCCCGCTGCCGGGCCGTCGCATCACCGACATCAAGACCCGCTGTCTACAACTGCGCCGGCCGCTGCCGCTGGCGGAACTGGCGAAGCTGGTCAACGAAACCATCCTTGCCGTGGAACGCCGGGCTAAATATCTGTTGCTGACCATCAGCAACGGACACGTACTGCTGCTGCATTTAGGCATGACCGGCACCTTACGCCTTGATCCCCCGACGGCTCTTCCCGGACGCCATGACCACCTGGATCTCGAACTTGACCGCAACCTGATTCTGCGCTTTCGCGACCCGCGCAAGTTCGGCCTGGTGGCCGTGGTTAAACCGAATCCCGATGGCGGCGTGCAGGAACTTGCAGCCCTGGCCCCGGAACCACTGAGCGCTGATTTTTCGACCGCCTATTTTTATGAACTCAGCCGCAAGCGAAACACCCCGGTAAAAAACTTTATCATGGATCAGCACCGGGTGGTCGGGGTCGGCAATATCTACGCCAGCGAATGCCTGTTTCGCGCCCAAATCCTGCCGAGCACGCCGGTCGGCAGGCTCAGCCGGGAACGCTGCCACGATCTGGTAAACAGAATCAAGGAGGTCCTGAGCGAGGCTATCGCCAGCGGCGGCACCACGATTTCCGACTTCCACGCCGTCGACGGCAGCGAGGGGGCCTTTGTCCGCAAACTGGAAGTTTACGGCCGCAACGGTGAAGCTTGCCTAAAATGTCAAAAACCGATAGAAAGAACGGTCATCGGCGGGCGCGCCACCTTCTTCTGCCCCCGGTGTCAAAAAGCCTAGAAATTGCCGGCCCGTAAAACGCGGGCCGTTTTATAAGGTCTTCACGAGAAAACCCCGGACAGCCCGGAAATTTTAACGCTTCTAAGGAGGTAAAAAATGAGTCGTTCATTTTGCCCGGTACAGGCCGACAGCGCCCTGATCATAGTCGATTACCAGGATGCGATCCTGAACACCTTTGCGGCCAAGATTCGCGAGCAGCTGCACCGACAGACCCTGCTCTGCATTCGTATGGCGCAGCAGCTGCAGCTGCCGATCATCGTGCTTGAACAGTATCCCAAAGGGTTGGGCGCCACCAATGCAGAAGTCCGGGAGCTTCTCGGCAAGGATTATCAACCTCTGGACAAAAAGGTTTTTTCCGGCGCCGGCCTGATTCAGGAGCGGCTGCCGGAGCTGAAACGCAACCAGCTGCTGATCATCGGCATCGAGACCCATATTTGCGTCATGCAGACCGCAGTTGACCTGCTGGACATTGGTTACGCGCTCTTTCTGCTGACCGATGTCGTCGGCTCCCGCTACACCCACGACTGGCGGGCGGGCTGTGATCTGATTACCCGGGCCGGTGGTCTGCCGACAACCCTGCAAACGGTTCTTTATAACTATCTGGGCGCGGCCGAGGGGCCGAATTTCAAGAATATGCTGCCGTTTTTAAAGCAGTGAAATGCAGTAAACCATAACTTGGGCTCTGCGGTTCAAGAACCAGCAAAGCTGATTTTATACTGAGCGACCTGGCTCGACACGGAAAGAATGATCATGGATGACGCGATAATCCGCAAAATCAAACAGGTGGTCTCCGCCAATTTCAACAACAGCTGCGGGCACTACCAGGATTTTGAAGAAAAACATGGTTTTTTTGCCGCCCTGACACTGAAACTGGCGGCGCTGGCCGGAGTCGGAAAAGGCTCGCAAGTGCTTGATATCGGCTGCGGAAATGGCGCCTCGGCCGCGATTCTGAGCCGAGAACTCGAATGCGAGGTTTTAGGCTTTGACCTTTCTCCCGGCATGATTGAACAGGGTCGACAGCTGATCCATGATTCCAGGGTCAGACTGGAAGTCGGTGACGCGGCCACCCCGGAGACGGTAACCAAAGGGAAAAAGTTTGATGCCGCCCTCTATAACGCGGCCATCTTCATTATTCCCGATGCCGAAAAGAGTCTCCGCGCGGCAGCGGCCTGCCTCAAGCCGGAAGGGTCACTGGGTTTTTCCTTCTACCCGCAGATCCTGGCCGCCGACGGCAGCGAACTCTTTCCCTTGTGTTTTGAGCGCTGCGCCTTGCCGAGACCCAAAGCCCAGGTGGTCACCAGTTATGAAAAAGCCTTGCAGGGGCTGCAACAATGTTGCCGGGAAGTCATCGAAGGCAGCTGGGAATTTCCCTATACGGAAAGCTTTCTTTGTGATTTCTTTTCAATTCCGGCGCAGTCCGCCTCACTTTTCCCCCGGCTTGACTACGAAGAGCGCCGTCAACTGGTGCCTAAGCTCTTTGCCGCCCTGCAAGCGGAAGCGGCGACAACCAGAATCGTCTGGCGTCTGGCGGCGGGCCGAATATAGAAGTCACCCCAAACGATGAATCGATAATCAGCAAGAACCGTAACCGGCCATTCTTGCAAAGGAAAGTTAAGCCATGGATTACAATAACAACCAAGCCGACAAGGATCTGGCCGTGGTCTTGGTGGTCGGCAGGGATCGCAGCGGCATTGTCGCCCAGATTTCCGATTTTCTCTGGAAAGAGGAAATCAATATCGAGGATATTTCACAGAAAATCATGCAGGGTATCTTCGTGATGGCAATGCTTGTTGATCTTGCTAACGCCCGCAGCGATCTCGGGGTACTGGCCCCCAAAATCGAAAAGCTCGGAGACAAAATCGGTCTTTCGATCCAGATTCAGCATCAGCGGATTTTCACGGCCATGCACCGGGTTTAGCGGGAGAAAAAGCGAAATGCCATTAGACGTGTCCCTGGAAGAAATTTACGAAACCTACCGCATGACCGAAAAGGAGCATTTCGATATTCGGGCCGTGACTCTGGGCATCAATCTGCTGCCCTGTACTGCGGACGACTTCGATCAGCTCTGCCGCCGGGTCGAGAAAAAAATCATAACGACCGCCCGGCAATTTGTTAAAAGAGCGGAACAGGTTGATGCCCGCTTCGGAATTCCAATCATCAACAAACGCCTGACGATTACACCGGCGGCCCTGGTTCTGGCCGGAGCCCTGACCGGGAATGCCGAAGAAGACCGGTTCCGAGTGGTGCGTTTTGCCCATTTGCTGGATCATTGCGCCCACGAGGTCGGGGTTGATTTTCTCGGCGGCTTTGGCGCCTTGGCGGAGAAAGGCATGACCTACGCCGATCAGGCTCTGGTTGACGCGATTCCGGAAGCCCTGGGCTCAACCGAAAAAATCTGCGGCTGCATTAATCTGGCCAGCAGTAAGTCGGGAATCAACATGCGGGGGGTCGCCAAAATCGGCTCGGTGATCCGGGATCTGGCCTTAAACAGCGAAAACGCCATCGGAGCCGCCAAGTTCGTCGTTTTCGCCAACGCCGTCAGTGATAATCCCTTCATGGCCGGTGGCTTTCATGGCGTGCAGGAAGCCGACAACGTCCTGAATATCGGAATCTCCGGCCCCGGCGTCGTGCGACGCACGGTAGAGGCCGCCCCGCGGGACCTGCCCCTGGATAAGATTGCCGAGCTCATCAAAAAAACCGCCTTCAAGATCACTCGGGCCGGCGAGCTCGTCGGGCGTGAACTGGCCCGCGACCTGGGCGTACGCTTCGGCTCACTCGATCTTTCCCTGGCCCCGACGACGGCGGTCGGCGACAGTGTCGGGCGCATCCTTGAAGCCATGGGCCTGGAAAGAGTCGGCACTCACGGTTCCACTGCGGCCCTGGCCCTGCTCACCGATGCCGTTAAAAAAGGAGGTCTCATGGCCTCCAGTCACATCGGCGGCCTGAGCGGGGCTTTTGTGCCGGTAAGCGAGGATATCGGTCTATCGGAAGCGGTCAGGTGCGGAGCGCTGACCATCGACAAGCTCGAAGCCATGACCACGGTCTGCTCCGTCGGACTTGATATGATTCCGGTCCCCGGCGACACCAAGACCACGACGATCTCGGCCATCATCGCCGATGAGCTGGCCATCGGAGTCATGAACAATAAAACCACGGCCGTGCGCCTGATTCCGGTGCCCGGCAAAAAAGCCGGTGATATGGTTTCCTGGGGCGGACTTCTGGGCGAGGCCTGGATTGTACCGCTGCATCAGGAAAGCAGCGACTACTTTATCTGGCGCAAGGGGCAGATTCCTGCACCAGTCACAAGTTTCAGAAATTGATTTCAACCCGCGCCGCGGACGCAGACATTTAAAAGGGCCGGAATGAGGCTGGTTGCATGATTAAAAACATTGATAAACGAGATCAGTATCTGATTGACGATTTCAAGCTGGAAGAAAGCTGGCGAATGTTTAAAATCATGGCAGAGTTCGTTGAAGGTTTCGAACAGCTTGCCAGCATAGGACCGGCGGTTTCGGTCTTCGGTTCGGCCCGAACCAGTCCCGAGCATCTTGATTATCGACAGGCCCTCTATCTGGGCAATCTCCTGGCCAAGGAGAAGATCACCGTGATTACAGGGGGCGGCCCCGGCATCATGGAAGCCGCCAACCGCGGCGCTAAGGAAGCCGGGGGCACTTCCATCGGCCTGAATATCACTCTGCCGATGGAACAAAAACCAAACGAGTTCACCTCTCGTCTGGTCTCCTTTAAATACTTCTTCGTCCGCAAGGTCATGCTCATCAAGTACGCCCGCGCTTTCGTGGTCTTTCCGGGTGGATACGGCACCATGGACGAAACCTTTGAAGCCCTGACTCTGATTCAAACCAACAAGATCAAACCTTTTCCCATCATTCTCTACGGTTCCCACTTCTGGCGCAATCTGACGGAATGGTTTCAGGATGAACTGGTGAGCGCCGGACTTATCGCGGAAGACGATCTCGATCTTTTTCAGGTCAGTGACGATGTTGAAGAAGTGGTCGACATCGTCAGACAGTACATTTTCGAAAGACCCGAGTACGAATAAAAAAACCTCGCCTCAGGCTTGGGGCCGCAAAAAAGGCGCAAGCCCAAGACTTCACTCGAATGCGGGAATAAGCCCCCCAACCCAAACGGCCTTGTCGGCCCGCACCTGACGGAGCTTCCGCTGGTCACAAAGAAGCACTCTCATCAGTTCATCTTCTTGTTTTTTAAACCGAGAATGAACTGTCAGGTACTAAAATGATTTTGTGCTCCATCAGGGAGATGCGACGGAGTGCGGCATCAACAAGTTTTTGTTCCCCGAAAATATTTTCCAGCAGAATCTTGCCTCCCTCGGGTTTCAGAATATAAACCCCCTCCATAACCAAGTTTTCCCGGCCATCTTGCTCAAGATAGGCATTTGCTTCACACATTTTTGCTCAGCTCCTCATTGATCAAAAAAATCAGATTATCGATCAGAACCGGCAAATGCTCCCTCTGCACCCCGACAACTTCGACATTTTCCTGATTCAGGGGAAGGAGAAATTTTTTCGCCGGCCCGGAGGCAATGGCTGTAGCCATGGCTGGAGTCAGTTCTCCCATCATGGCGTGGGCCATAATGACAGAAATCGTCCCGACCACGATATCCGCACGCCCCACGGAACGAACAATCGCGTTCTCACCGGTGGCTCCACGATTAGCCCGAACCTTCATCATGGCGGAAGTGGCTATCGCATTGGTTCCCAGTGCCCAGACCTCAACTTTTTCGCCATACTCCTCTTTCAGACGCCGGATAATCGCACTACCGATCCCTCCGCCCTGACCGTCTACGACCGCTACCCGCATCACTTAATGCCCTCATTGAATAATGTTGCCCGGGAAAAGACTTCCCGCAGACCACGTTTTCCTCATCCCGCGCCCGGCTTTACCTCAGGCAGCGCTATTGGTAATTCAGATCGGGTATCTTATGCCAGAGTTAAACTTTTCGCAACCTGAAAAACCAATAAAAATTTAGCGCACATTGTGGTTACAAAAGAACGTCGCAACCCAGAATCACGGCAACGGTTCGCGACGCCACATAAAGCACCTTCTCGAAAGCCATTCATTTCAGTTCAATCCAGTAATTTGCCTCTTGACAAGAAAGTTTTCAGTGCTATCTTATGTGAGGCCTCACGTTTTTAATGGTTTTATGCGGACATGATTTTTGAGTTCGTCTTTTTTTTGATGTATTTTTCTGTAATTTCAACAACCTGAGGATTTACTAATGAGTGAAAAATGTAGTGACGGCGCGACCTGCGGCAGCTGTAGCAGTTCCGAAAAATGTTCCGCGGAAGAAAAAAAAGCCCGTGAGGAAGAGGTTTTAAATTCCCGTCTCTCCCACATCAAACATCGCCTGGTGGTCATGAGCGGCAAGGGTGGAGTCGGCAAAAGTACGGTTGCGGTCAGTCTCGCGGTCTGTCTCGCCAGACAAGGATATCGAGTCGGACTGCTCGACGCCGACATTCATGGTCCCAATATCCCCAAGATGCTGGGCCTCGACAACAAACGCCTGCAAGCTGGTGAAAACGGCATTATTCCGGAACCTGCCATGGAAAACCTAACCGTGGTCTCGATGGCGTTTCTCCTTGAAAACCAGGATAATCCGATTGTTTGGCGCGGCCCGTTGAAACATACGGTCATTCGCCAGTTCGTCGCGGATGTGCAGTGGGGCGAACTTGACTTTCTGATTGTTGACCTGCCGCCGGGAACCGGGGATGAGGCTTTGAGCGTGGCCCAGGTGATCAAGCCGTTGGATGGCAGCATTATCGTCACCACTCCCCAGGACGTGGCCCTGCTCGACTCGCGTAAATCCGTGGTCTTCAGTCAGCAGATCGAGGTTCCGGTACTGGGCATCGTCGAAAACATGAGCGGCTTCAAATGCCCCCATTGCCGGCAATCCATAGATCTTTTTAAACAAGGTGGCGGCCGTAAGGCGGCTGGGGATCTTCAGGTACCTTTTCTGGGAGCGGTTCCCCTTGATCCTCAGGTTGTCATCCAGGGAGATGCCGGCAAACCCTTTGTCACGACCTTTCCCGACACCCCGGCAGCGGCGGTTTTCAAAGAGATCGTGGCGAAAATTGAAACCTCCGTCAACGCCTAAAGGCTTGCGGAAACAGTGACAAAAAGCTACGGTTGTTTTTCCCGCGAAAAAGGTTTATACTGCTTGTAAGAATTGACTCAATCAAGCCGTGTCACGACAAGTAAAATTACTGCAGGAGGTAACTGGATGGAAACTCTGGAATGCATCGCTCAACGTCGCAGTGTCAGAAAATTCACCGAACAGGAAGTCAGCAACCAGCAGCTCAAAGAGCTGATGCAGGCCGCCCGCCTAGCTCCCTCCTGGGCAAATACCCAGTGCTGGGAATTTGTTATCGTCAGAGACACCGCGACAAAGGCAAAACTGGCCGAAACCCTGCCCGAAGGCAATCCGGCCCGCAAGGCGGCCGCGAATGCCCCGGTGTTGCTCGTCGCCTGCGGCAAACTCGGCACCTCTGGTTTTTACAAAGGCCAGGCCGCAACCAGCAAGGGTGACAACTGGTATCTTTTCGATGTCGGGCTGGCGGTCCAGAATATCTCTCTGGCGGCTCATGCCATGGGGCTGGGTACGGTGATTCTCGGTCTTTTCGATGCTGAGGCGGCCGGCAACATCCTGAACCTGCCGGATTCAGTGAAGGTAGTTTCCATGGTGCCTCTCGGCTACCCTCTCAAAGAGGGGGGAACAGCCCCGACCCGCAAACCTCTGTGTGAGTTTGTGTTCAGCAATCGCTATGAAAACGGCTGGGTTTCCGGTGACGAACAGAATCTCTGCTTTCTGGGAGAAGACATGTAAGGATGCGGCGGGAATCCGCTCCCTAAAAAGATATTTTAACTCCCGAAAAAAGCGCCGCCTCTACTTGGGCGAACAATCCGAGGCGGAGCTTTTTTCGGGGACAAGAGTTAGCTAACCATAAGAACATCAGGAGGAACAAACAATGAAAAAGATTGCTCTCGCGGCCGATGACATGCTTGGCCTTGACGGAGAAATGAGCATGCACTTCGGCCGCTGTCCGGCCTATGTCCTGGCTCAGGTCGATGAAAACGGCGAAATCAAGGCCAGCGAAATCGTCGAGAATCCCTATTTCAAACAGCATACCCCGGGACAGGTTCCACGCTTTATCAACTCCCTGGAAGTCAATACCATAATCGCCGGGGGAATGGGACCGAAAGCCATTGAGATGTTTAATGCTTTTGGGATTGAAGTGGTCACCGGAGTCGGCGGTCGAGTCGGCAACGTTCTCAAAGCTTACCTTGCCGGCGAAATTTCAGGGGCCGCAGGCTGCAGTCACGATCATGACCACGAACATGGAGGATGTCAATAATGAAAGTTGCAATCAGCGTGACCAAGGCCGGAAATGATGCCACCCTGGAAATGCGTTTTGGCCGCTGTCCTTATTTTGCAGTTTACGACAGCGATACTCAAGCGTATGAATGGTTTGAAAACAGCGGTATCAAGGCCGCCTCAGGAGCCGGAACCGGGGCTTCACAGGCGCTGCTCGACCGCGGGGTCGAGGTTGTGATCAGCGGTCAGTTCGGCCCCAAGGCGGCCCAGATTCTGAACAGCGCCAAGGTCAAAATGCTGCTCGCTCCCGCAGATCTTCCTCTGGCTGAAACTATCGCTAAATGGCAGGCCGGAAACCTCAAGGAATACGCGATTCAGAGATATTAACTCCAGCGGTTCTCAGGAGGCCGGCCGCAAAAGGCCTGACGCCACATCAACCTGTTGAAACTGTTCAGCGTAGACGTGAACCTCAGGGAAAACTGTGAGTTGACCTGATTTCTGCGGGAAAACGGAGTCGGGTCCCCTGATTTTCCGTAACCTGTCAATAATAAAGGAGATCACCATGCCCGGATTAGATGGTAAGGGGCCTCTGAACCAAGGCCCGCAAAGCGGACGCGGCCTTGGTCGCTGCCGACCGGCGGGGAAGTCATCCGCCTCGCAAACAGCGGAGACCGTAAGCGATCAACTGATAAAAATAGACCCCGAAAATCTTGATAATTCAACCCCTGCTGACCGCGATGAAGAAATCATGGGACGTGGCCGTGGCGGCCGACCCCGCGGCTGCGGACGCGGCCAGGGCGGTGGCGGCGGAGCCGGTGGCGGACGCGGCCGGGGCACAAAACCATAAACTTAATTTGGGCCGGGGCGCCCTGAGGTTATCAGGAAAACTTTAACCTCAGAGTCCCGGGCTCAAATGCAGCCCAGAACTGCTCGACAGTTCCGTTTGAACATCAACCGCAAGGGATAATTTATGATTATCACGATTGCCAGTGGTAAAGGTGGAACCGGTAAAACCACTATCGCCACCAACTTGGCCCTGTCTGCTTCGAGCGCACAATATCTTGACTGCGATGTCGAGGAACCTAACGGCCATATGTTTCTCAAGCCCACCATCAGCGAGCGGCGCGAGGTCACCATCCCGATACCGGAGATTGATGAAAAACTCTGCGACCGCTGCGGACAATGCGCGAAAGCCTGTGAGTTCAACGCCCTGGCCGTGATTGGCGAAAAGGTAATGTTCTTTGCCGAGCTCTGCCACGGCTGCGGCACCTGCACTTACGTCTGCCCTAAAAAAGCCATCCACGAAGGCGGCAAAGAAATCGGCTGCCTGGAACTGGGACATGCCGGCCTACCAGGGGCCGAAAGCCTGCTTTTTGCTCAAGGAATTTCACAGATCGGCAACCCCTTAAGCCCACCGGTCATCAAACAGCTCAAAAAGCTGATCGACCCGGAGCGCTTTGCGATTCTGGATGCTCCCCCCGGCACCTCATGCCCCATGGTTCAGACCATGCTGGGCAGCGATTACTGCCTTTTTGTCACCGAGCCAACCCCTTTCGGCCTCAACGATCTGAAACTGGCCGTTGGCGTCGCCCGGCAGCTTCAAATCCCCTGCGGAATTGTCATCAACCGGTCTGACAGCGGAGATGATGAAGTCGTTAAATACTGTAACCGGGAGAAGCTGCCGATTTTACTTGAAATTCCTTTTAATCGCGATCTGGCCTTTGCCTACTCCCGGGGTCTAGCTGCGGTCATCAGCAATCCGGACCTGCGAAAAGCCTTTGTCGGACTTTACGAAAAGATTGTCGCGGAGGTGAGCAAATGAAAGAACTGACCATTATCAGCGGCAAAGGCGGCACGGGCAAAACCACCATAACCGCAGCTTTTGCAACGCTGGCTGAAAACAAGATTCTGGCCGATTGTGATGTCGATGCCGCCGATCTGCATCTCATTCTGGAGCCCGAGGAAATCTCCAGTGCCGATTTTAGCGGAGGTCGCAGCCCCGTACTGAATCAGGATAAATGCGTCGCCTGCGGTGAATGTCGGCGTCTTTGCCGTTTCGGGGCAATTGATTTCAGCGAAGCCACAGGTTTTACGATCAATAGCTTTGCCTGCGATAATTGCGGCCTCTGCGCTTACGTCTGTCCGGAAAACGCCATCGGCATGGTTGAAAGCATTAATGGCCGCTGGTTTATTTCAGCCACGCGGGCCGGGAAAATGGTTCATGCCCGTCTCGGAATCGGCGAGGACAACTCCGGTAAGCTGGTCACCTTGGTACGCCGTCAGAGCCGCAGGCTGGCCCTGCAGGAGGGCCTGGAACTCCAGATCAACGACGGCCCTCCGGGAATTGGTTGTCCGGTTACGGCCGCTATTACCGGGGTTAACCTGGTCCTGATTGTCACGGAGCCCAGCCTTTCCGGCATTCACGATATGGAGCGGGTGCATGAGCTTTGCCGACACTTCGACATTCCCGCGATGGTTTGCGTGAATCGGTTTGATCTGAACCTGCTCAACACGGAAAAGATCCGCGCTTACTGCACCAAAAATGAGCTCCCTCTGGTCGGCGAAATTCCGCTGGACACCGTGGTCAATCGGGCTCAGGTCGCACGCCAGAGTATCATTGAATATGACTGTGGCTTAATCAATCAGATTGTCCGCGAAATGTGGCGCAAGGTTGAAATGGCGCTGCAGGAAAAGTAATGTTTTTTGCTTTGAAAAGCTCCGCCTTCGGGTAGGCTGCCCCAAGCTCAAGAACCCCGACCGAGCAAAACCGCGCGGCATTGCAAAAACAAGATGAAGGACTCGCCATGACGACAACGGCTCAAAAGGAATTAAAACCCCACCTGCAAAAGGTGCTGGGTTCACTCCGCGACCCCTCGACCGGGATGCGCCTGGAAGACTTGCCCTTACTTGACGGCCTTGAGATTGATGAAAAGGGCATCAATCTCAGCCTGAGCCCCTCTTCAAACGTCTGCCCCTTGATTTTCAAGCTCGGCAGTGATATTAAGCAGGCCGTGCAGGAAGCAGCTCCCGGGGTGCCGATTCATTTTTTGATTAATAACCATAAACGCAAACAGGAGATCGAAGAGTTTCTCTCCGACACCTGAGTACACTACCTTTGAGTCCCAAATCATCCCATCTCTTCGGTCCGGTTCCATCCCGACGGCTCGGACTCTCGCTTGGCATCGACTTAGTCCCGTTCAAGACCTGTACACTGAATTGCATCTACTGCGAACTCGGGAAAACCGCCCAGCCAATGACCGAGAGGAAAGAATATGTTTCCTACGCCGTCCTGGAAGAAGAAATCAACCGATTTTTCGATCTCAACCCTCTGGAAAACCGAATCGACTACATCACCTTGTCCGGCTCCGGGGAGCCGACTCTTAACACCGCCCTGCCACAGGTGGTCGAGCTTTTGCGCCGAAAAACCACGACTCCGATCGCCCTGCTGACCAACGGCACCCTATTTTCAGATCTTGCTGTCCGCCAAGCGGCCCTTGGGGTCGATCTGATTTTACCCTCCCTGGATGCGGTCAGCCAGGAGATTTTCGCAAAACTTAACCGCCCCGCCCCTGAACTGGATAATGAAAAGATCATCGCCGGCCTGATCGCCCTGCGCCGTGAATTCAGCGGGCAGATCTGGCTGGAAATTCTCTTCTGCCGGGGATTTAATGACAACCCCGAAGAGATTTTCCGCCTGATTGCCGCCGCAAAACAAATTATGCCCGATAGGATTCAGCTTAACACCGTCGTCCGCCCCGGAGTGCTGAGCAGCGCCCAAGCGGTCAGCGCCGAATTCCTGGCCGCATGGGCCTCGCATTTTACACCGCCTGCGGAAATCATCGCGCCGTTTTCATACCCCGGTGCGCAAACCTGCGGCCTTGAAAAGAGTGAAAAGTTAATCATCGAAACCCTGAAACGCCGCCCCTGCACACTGGCGGATCTGGAAAAAGCCATGGGCCTAAAAAGGGTCGAGGTCCTGAAAATAATCTCGCTGCTGCTTGAGAAAAAGCAGATCAAGCCCCTCGATCATGAGGGCCGGCGCTATTACCAGAGTATTTGATCGGCAGGCCTTAACTTTCCCTTGTCCGGATAAAGCTACCGGAACCAACAAAAACGGAGACGGGTGTGAACGAAAAGGTCAAAGATTATTTTAAAAGCCAGCGCAACCTTGAGGTGATGCCCGATGCCACGGTCATGGGCCAGGGTGGCGACCCCGGCTGCGGCGACTATATCGAACTCTATCTGAAAATCAATAACGACCGCATTACCCGAGCCACCGCCATGGTGGCCGGCTGCCCTTACGCCATTGCCACGACCAGCGCCTTTACCGAATTAATTACCGGTAAGCCCCTGGATGATGCCATGCTGATTTCCGGGGACGATGTCGTCGAACATTTAGGCTCGCTACCTGAAGAAAAGATCCACTGTTCCCTGATGGGGCCCGAAGCCCTGCGCAACGCCGTCCATAACTATATCATGGCGCGAATCTGCACGCCTTTTTCGGTTCCGCGAAAACCAACCTTATAAAATCCTGAGGCAAAAAGCTCAAAATGAGTCTGGCTCTCGATATCCCCGGCGGCATTCGTCTTGAACTGCAAGGCCTGCTCTGTGACATGAACGGCACCCTGACCGTCGACGGCAGACTGGACGCAAGCGTGGCCGTGGGGCTGCGGCAACTGGCGGAAAGGCTGAACCTTTATATCATGACCGCCGATACTTTCGGCACGGCGGCTCTAACCTTCGCCGAACTGCCGGTAAAACTAATCGCCATGCCGGCTGGAGTTCCGGGCGCCGTCGCCAAACGCGACTTCCTGAGAACGCTGGGCGTCGCCACCCACGCCGTCCTCGGCAACGGCTATAACGACCATCTGATGCTGGCCGAAGCGGCCATCGGAATCTGTGTCCTCGGTCGCGAAGGAGCACACCGCCTGGCCCTGACGGCCGCCGACTTGCTGGTTCCCGATCCTGGTGCCGCCCTGGAGCTTTTTCTGCACCCCCGGCGTCTGCTTGCAGGGCTGCGCAATTAATAAATCCTTTTAGCCGAACCGCTATCCCGGCCCCACTTCTTCTTAACGCGAAATTCAACCTTGCATTTGCAGTCCTGCTTTGCTAAAAAATAATTCACGGTTTTTCTACATACCAGAATTGATTAAGGAGGACGTCGATGTTGAATGATCTTCTTGCCGTAGTCCTGGCCGGCGGTGAAGGTAAGCGTTTAAGCCCTCTGACCCAGGATCGAGCCAAACCGGCCGTCCCCTTCGCCGGGCAGTACCGGATCATCGATTTCTCCCTGAGCAACTGCCTCAATTCCCACATCCGCAAAATTATCGTTTTGACCCAGTACAAATCCGGTTCCGCCTCGCGCCATCTGGCGGCGGGTTGGAGTATTTTCAATCCCGAGCTGGGTGAGTTCATCTACGAAATCCCCCCGCAGATGCGAGTCGGCGAACAATGGTATCAGGGCACGGCCGACGCCATTTATCAGAATCTTTATTCCCTCGATATAATCAAACCTAAATATGTTGTGGTCTTGGCCGGCGACCATATCTACAAAATGGATTACGGCAAAATGCTGGCCTTTCACCAAGCCAACAACGCCGTCCTGACGATTTCCGCGATCACCGTTAAACGCGAAGAGGCCGACGGCTTCGGAGTACTTCAGGTGGATGAGAGCCAGCGGGTAATCGGCTTTCAGGAAAAACCGGCAACCCCCTTGACCATTCCCGGCAAGCCCGATCATGCCTACGCTTCAATGGGGGTCTATATTTTTAATTTTGCGCTGATGAAAGAAATACTTGAAGCCGATGCCCGCAACGAAAACAGCAGCCATGATTTCGGCAAGGATATCATTCCCGCCCTCTACCCGCAGGAACGTGTCTTTGCCTATCCTTTCGGCTGCGACAGCAATAAACGCGACGCCGATTACTGGCGTGATGTCGGCACCATCGACGCTTACTGGGAAGCCAACATCAGCCTGGCCGGGGTTGACCCGACCTTTAACCTCTACGATACCGACTGGCCCCTGCGCACCTATCAGGCCCAGATGCCGCCGGCCAAGTTCGTTTTCGCCAACGTCCGCGAGCAGCGCGTCGGCCGCGCCCTGGATTCACTGGTCTGCAACGGCAGCATCATCAGCGGCGGCCTGGTCGAGCGCTCAATCCTCTCGCCCGGGGTCCGGGTCAACAGTTTTTCACAGGTATATGAATCGATTCTCATGCACCAGGTGCAGATCGGTCGTAAAGCGCGAATTCGTAAAGCTATCATCGACAAAGGGGTGCAGATTCCACCCGGAGCCGAGATCGGTTATGATCTGGCAAAGGATCGGCAAAGATTTACGGTTTCTCCCGGCGGGGTAGTGGTGGTCCCCAAGGGAACCGTCTTTTAAGTCATATTTTTTTCGCATAAGCATCCCGCTCTGTCCGGTTACGGTCTTGCTGATTGTAAAAAGACGCTTTCTTGCCAGGCAAGCTCATGACCGGGCAACCAAAACCGCTGTTCTAACCTAAAGGAGAATGCCGCATGTCTTTTATTGTTGATGTAGAAGCGCTGGAAATTCTTGATTCACGGGGCAATCCCACCATTGAAGTCGAAGTTTCCCTGGAAAGCGGGGTCATCGGCCGGGCCGCGATTCCTTCGGGGGCCTCGACCGGTATCCATGAAGCGGTTGAATTAAGAGATGGTGATGAAGAGCGCTACCTCGGCAAAGGGGTGAGCTTGGCGGTTGACAATGTCAAAGGTGAAATCGCCGATCGCATTATCGGCCTCGACGCCACCCGGCAGCGCGAACTTGACCTGAGTCTGATCGAGCTCGACGGCACCGAAAACAAAAGCCGGCTCGGGGCCAACGCCCTGCTTGGGGTCTCCCTGGCCGCAGCCAAAGCCGCGGCCGAGGTCAGCAGACTGCCGCTCTACCAGTATATCGGCGGCGTCAATGCTCATCTGCTGCCGGTGCCGATGATGAACATCCTGAACGGCGGTCAGCACGCCGACAACAATGTCGACATTCAGGAATTCATGATCATGCCGGTCGGGGCCGAGAATTTCGCCGCCGCCCTGCGCATGGGCACCGAAACCTTTCACGCGCTGAAAAAGGTGCTTAAAAGCAAAGGTTACAATACCTCAGTCGGCGACGAGGGCGGCTTCGCCCCGAACCTTAAATCCAACGAAGAACCGCTGGAATTAATTGTCGAGGCTATCGCCGCCGCCGGCTTCAGGGCCGGCAAAGACATTGTCATCGCTCTCGACGCCGCCGCCAGCTCTTTTTACAAAGACGGCAGCTACCGGCTCTCGGCCGAGGGCAAGGCCCTGGATGCAACCGGAATGGTTGATTTCTATGCCGCCCTGGTAGCCAAATATCCGATTGTCTCCATCGAGGACGGCCTGGATGAAGATGACTGGGCCGGCTGGCGGCTGATGATGGAAAAACTCGGTAAAAAGATTCAGGTGGTCGGCGACGACCTGTTCGTGACCAATCCGCAACGCCTGGCCCGCGGCATCAAGGAAGGCTCGGCCAACTCGATTCTGATTAAACTGAACCAAATCGGAACCCTGACCGAAACCCTGAATACCGTCGCCATGGCCAAAAAGGCGGGCTATACCGCCGTGGTTTCACATCGCTCCGGAGAAACCGAGGACAGCACGATCGCCGATCTGGTGGTGGCCCTCAATACCGGCCAGATCAAAACCGGCTCGGCCTGCCGCACCGACCGCATCTGCAAGTATAACCAGCTTCTGCGGATCGAACGCGACCTCGGTTGCCAGGCCGACTTTCTCGGCCGTGAGGTTTTTTACAACCTGTAATAAAACGCCAAGCAAGCTGTAAAAAAGGGCCTTCCCAAAAAAAAGAAGGCCCTTTTTTACACGATTTATCCGGCTCAGAACGCCTTCAGCTCGTTATAAAGCGTATCCCTTTGCACCGGCTGAAAACCGGCTTCGCGAATCGTATCAAGCATTTCCTCCAGAGAAATAGAAAAATGAACCCCGGCGGCGGCGACGACATTTTCCTCGATCATGGTCGAGCCGAAATCATTGGCCCCGAAATAAAGGGCCACCTGGGCCATTTTCATCCCCTGCGTTACCCAGGAAGCCTGAAGGCTGAGGATATTATCAAGAACCAGACGGGAAATAGCCAAAACCCTGAGATAGTCAATCCCGGTGGCGGCCAGGGGCACCTCCTCCGCCAAAGCGGTATTAGACGGCTGAAAGCTCCAGGGGATAAAGGCTGTAAAACCACCGGTACGGTCCTGCACCTCACGTACGCGAAACAGATGCTCAATCAGCTCCTCCGGGGTTTCCAGGGAACCGAACATCATTGTCGCCGTACTTCTCAGCCCGAGATTATGAGCCGTCTCCATAACCTCCAGCCAACGCCGCCGGCCGATCTTGTTGGGACTGAGTCGGCGACGAACACGATCAGCCAGAATCTCAGCCCCACCACCAGGAATCGAGCCCAGCCCGGCGGCCCGCAGCCGCAACAGGGTCTCTTGCAGACCGAGACCGGAAAGGTCGGCGATATGGGCGATTTCCGGAGGAGAAAAGCCGTGAATATGAATCTGCGGAAAATTCTGTTTAATGGTCTGCAGAAGCCCGGTATAATAGTCGATCTCGAGATGCGGATGAAGTCCGCCCTGAAGCAGTATCTGCGTGCCGCCCAAGGCCAGGGTTTCCTCGATCTTGGCCTTAAGCGTGATTTCATCGATGACAAAACCTTCGGCGTCTTCGGGTTTGCGGTAATAAGCACAGAAACGACATTGACAAACACAGATATTGGTATAGTTGATATTGCGGTCAATCGCAAAGGTCACCCGTTTTTTCGGGTGCAGGCGCAGCCGCAGCGCCTGCGCCCGAGCCCCGAGATCGAGCAGATCGGCGTTTAAATAAAGCGCCAAAGCCTGCTCGCGATTCAATCTGCCCTCTTTCATGCAATACTCCCTGACACCGGTCGATAAAAGGTATCCCGTTCCACCGGCCGGCGTCCGGCCCGAATGATCTGGTTACGCAGATGGTCCTCACTTAACCCGGTCGCACTTCTGGCCCCGGCGGCATGGGTAATCCGCTCCCGGATAACCGTTCCGTCCAGATCATTGACCCCAAAGAGCAGGGCGAGCTGAGCAATTTTTTCACCGAGCATCACCCAGTAAGCTTTGATATGCTGAAAATTATCCAGATAAAGACGGGCAATGGCCAAGGTCTTCAGATCATCAATGGCACTGGTTTCGCCCTTTTTACGAATGTCGGTATTGGTGGCGTGAAAAGCCAGGGGAATAAAGACCTGAAAACCACCGGTCCGATCCTGCAGACAACGCAGCTCCTCCATATGATCGATGCGGTCGGCCAGGCTTTCCACATGTCCGTACAACATCGTCGCGTTGGTGGGGATTCCGGCCGCGTGGGCCTGGGCCGTGATCTCCAGCCAGCGGCGGCCGCTGATCTTTTCGGGACAGATACGGTTGCGTACTTCAGGATTGAAAATCTCGGCTCCGCCGCCGGGCATCGCCGCAAGACCAGCCTCCTTGAGCGCGGCCAGCACAGCACTGACTTCAAGTCCGCTGATGCGGGCGAAATAATCAATCTCGACGGCGGTGAAGGCCTTGAGAACAATTGTGGGGTGAACCTTTTTCAGGCTTTGTAAAAGCTCAAGATACCAGGCAAAGGGCCGATCCGGATGCAGCCCGCCAACGATATGAAATTCCCGAATGCCCGCGGCCTCGGCTTGCCTGACTTCGGAAAGAATCTCCTCGATCCGCTGTTCGTAGGCCCCGGCTTCGCCTTTGAGCTTGCTGTAAGCACAGAAACGACATTGATTGACACAGATGTTGGTCGGGTTAATATGGCGATTGATGTTGTAGTAAACCACGTCGCCATTGAGGCGTTGATTGATTTCCGCAGCGAGTTTGCCCAGAGCGAAAAAATCGCCCTCTTCATAAAGAAAAAGGGCGTCGGCCCGGCTCAGGCGCTCTCCGGCCCGGCGTTTTTCGGCGATTTTCCTAAAATTGTCCAAAAGCTTAATCCTTGACTACTTTACAAACTCATTCAGATACCGGCCGCGAGTGACCGTATAAACCATTACTAAAGGTTTACCAGACAGACCAAACCAATTCGTCTTCGTTATGCAGATTTACATCTGATTTTGAAACGATTCGACCATCCCGCATATTCTAATTTCCGCGTCGTCATACATGCCGAAATCAACTACGCTGAAAGTTAGCTGACTTTTTAGACTACGCTTCCAGCACGGCGCCGACACAGGCGAAAAAGAAACGCTCCGGCATGCGAGCGTAAAGCCTGGCCGCCGGCTCGAGTCCGGTGCAATGCGAGACGCCCAGTTTTTCGATCTGGTAGCTATCGATGACTTCCAGGGTCCGCTCAAACTGCAGAGGACTGGAAAAGCCAAGGTGAGTGCCGCCGATCACCGCGTAAATCCGCTCACGGTTGAATTTTTCCCGGACATAATCAAGAATATTGACCATTCCGGCATGAGCGCAGCCTAAAATAACGATCAGGCCCTGATCGGAATCCAGCACCAGTGAAAGATCATCGTTGATCGGATCGGGCCTGAGTTCCCGACCATCGGCAGTAACCGCGACCATGTTCTCATCACCTAGTTCAAAATCATTACGCCGGGGAATCTCTCCCGTCAGAAAAAGGCCGGGAGCCAGTTCCCGCAACTCCCGGGAAAAGCGAAAATCGGCCCCCAGGGACTCAAGATAATTGCGGCGAAAAGGAATCCCTATATCCCGTCGCAGCTCACCCCAGAAACGCTCGATAAAAATCTCCGGATGGGCATACACCGGAATCCGACCACACTGGCGCAGAACCTGGGGCAAACCGCCGGTATGATCATAATGTCCATGGCTGATCATAATCGCCCGCAACGAAGCCAGATCTTTTTTCAGAGCCAGGGCGTTTCCGGAAATTCCCAACCCCTGACCGGTATCAAAAAGATAGTTCCCCTGACCGGTTTCGATAAAACAGGAAAAGCCGTGCTCACCAACCCCGCCAAAGGGCATTCCCACTGAGTTTTCACATAAAACCGTAATTCTACACTTCATCAGCACCTTCTCCCCACCGGATGTAACCATGCGGATCTGTATCCACCGCCAACCCCGCCGCGGCTGCCGTCAAAATGACGCGGACAATTTTAAACTAAACTGGAGCTCGTCACATCAAACCGGCTTCCTTATAATATCTGACGGCCCCGGAATGAAGGGGGGCGGAAAGCCCTTCCAACATGTTTTCCCTGGTCAGAACCGAATGGGCCGGATGCAACCTTTTGAATTCTTCAAGATTAGAGAAGACTTCCTTGACCAGGACATACACTATCTCATCCGGAATATCGGCGGAAGTCACCAGGGTGGCCTTCACCCCGAACGTGGCGACCTGTTTCGTCTGATTAGCAGCCTTGGGATAAAAACTCATCGGAATACAGGTCTTGGCATAATAAGGGTACCTGGCAATCAGGGGCTGCACGTCGGCTATTTCAACTATGTGCACTCTGATCCGTCCCTCGGTGGTTTCCCGGACAGAGTCGTTGGGGTGACCCACCGTATAAAAAAAAGCGTCGATACGTCCCTCCTGCAAAGCACCAGCGGCCGCCTCCGCCTGAATATACTCAGCCTGGATATCACCTTTTTCATCCAAGCCCGCAAGCATCAGGGCGTCGCGTGAATTACCCAGCTGGCCCGAGCCCGGATTGCCGACCCCGATACGTTTGCCTTTCATCGCGGCCAGAGAATCAATGCCGCTGTCGTCGCCGGCAATCAAAGTAACGGCTTCCGGATGAAGACTGAAAACCGCCCGCAGTTTTTTCCGGGGTTCAGCTTCCCACTCATTTTTGCCGCTGACCGCCTGATACTGCCGATCCGACTGCGTCAGACCAAACTCAAGATCTCCATTAACAACGGCGTTGATATTGTAGACCGAGCCGCTGGTCGCTTCCACTGTAGCCTTAAGCTTATAATCTCCGGACTTTGAATTAATCATGCGGCAGAGGGCCTCTCCAGTCGGATAGTAAACGCCGCTCACAGCGCCGGTTCCGATTGCGACGAACTGCATTCGCGCCCCTGATTCATCCGGCAACACCATCAGGGCTGAGCCCAGACAGTAAATCATCAGAATAAAATTTTTCAATCGTTCTCTCCTTCGTCATTTTTTCGGAAGCGAACATTTAGTCCGTTTTTTAAAATCAGACCCGGAGCAAAACCAGGGTTTGACTCAAGAGAAATAACTTACGGCATTGGCAAAAATCACCTGGCCGGGCCCAGGTCCACGCCAGTCCAGTCCCGGATCCAACGCCGCCCGTAAAGGCCAGTCAGGTAAGTGGTTTAAACGAAAAGCTCTCTCCGGGTGCGGCATCAGCCCCAAAATCCGCCCCCGGGCTCCGCTCAGCCCGGCGATATCATCCAGAGAGCCATTGGGATTGACCGGAAAAACTCCCCGGGCCGGCTGTTGTTGATCATCCACATAACGCAACGCCACCTGACGTTGTGCCTGAAGTTCGGCCAGGGTTTCCGGGGCACAAAAAAAACGCCCCTCACCATGAGCCACCGGCAGAAACAGAGACTCAACCCCGCGCAAAAAAACCGAGTCCGACTCACCTTTCGCCAGGTGGACCCAGCGACACTCATAGCGAGCCGAGCTGTTGGCGAGCAAGGCAACGCGACGACTCCCGAAACTGGAGTCACCATCACCCGGCAGCAGACCCAGATTGACCAGCACCTGAAAACCATTACAGATACCCAAAACCAAATGATCCGCCGCGACAAAGGCCATCAGTTCTTCCCAGAGGGAATGCCGCATTTTATTGGCCAGTGCATTTCCCGAACCGGTGTCATCGCCATAGGAGAACCCCCCGGGAACGACAAAAATCTGGTAATCGGCAAGTTTTTCCGGGGCGGCAATCAGATCGTTGACATGAACAATCGCGGATTTAGCCCCGCAAGCCTGAAAGGCATAAGCGGTCTCCTCTTCACAATTGATCCCGTAACCGGTCAGCAATAAAACTTTCGGACACGCCATTATGTTCTCCTAAAAACCGGCAAAGGTCGAGCGATAGGCCGTGAGCAGGGCTTCAATCTCCGTAACGAAACAAAGCTCGCCCCCCTGCCGGATTGAAATTCGGTTCTCCGCCAGCACCTCTCCAAGAGCAAGACAACCACAATCAGCTAAATCATTCTCCAGGGCGGCACTCAACTCCGGAGCCAGACTGACTAGAAAACGACCTGGATACTCATTAAAAAGAAAGAGATCGGGACGCTCCGCCAAAGGAATTTCAAGCGCCAGCCCCAGGCCTTCAGCCAGGGCGCCCTTGCCGACAGCCAGAGCCAGCCCCCCCTGAGCCAGGGGATAGAGCGAGCGCAATCGGCCGGCTTCAAGCCAGGCCTGAAGCTTTTCATACAACGGCAACGCCGTCGCCGGATCAAACTCCGGCACCAGGCCGGAAGTCTCCTTCGCTACCAGGCCGCGTTCTCTTAACAGGGCCAGATATTCACTGCCGCCCAGAGCTTTGCCGCTGCGTCCGAGAAGATAGAGACGATCACCGGGCCGTACCAAGGCAAAGGTGCGCAGCCGGGCGACATCAGGAAGCACGCCGATCGAGGAAATCAAAATGGTCGGCGGCACCGAAATCGAAACCGCCTGCCCAGCTTCCGTGAAACCGCGAAAGTCATTATACATGCTGTCCTTGCCCGAAATAAACGGGGTTCCGTAAACAACTGCGGTTTCATAGCAGGCCCGGGCGCATTCCTTCAGCTGCCAGAGCCGTTCGGGCTCGTCGGAGGAACACCAGCAGAAATTATCCAGCAGGGCAATCTGGCCCAGCGGCGTACCCACCGCCAGCAGATTACGAACCGCAGTATCAATCGCCATGACCGCCGCAGCATAAGTATCCAGATCGCTGACCGCCGGATAAAGACTCTGCGACAGGGCAACCCCTTTTTCCGAATGCGGCAGGGGCTGAACCACGGTTGTAAAAGCGTCAATCTGGTTTTTCCCGAGCAGGGGTTTTAAAACCGTTCCGCCCTGAACTTCAAAATCATACTGGGTTGTGACATAAGCGTGCGAGGCCAGATTAAGGCGGCCGAACATGGCGATAAAAAGCTCAGGTAGCGGCAAAGCTTGCGGCAGGATCGCGGGCGCCAGGGCCCGAGGCCAGGCCCGGGTATGCAATTGTTTCCGAGGCAGGCCGTTATGGAGAAAATCAAGATCCATATCCATGACCATTTCCCCCGCGAATGTGACCTTACAACGACCACTGGCCGTAAACTCACCGATAACGGTCGCCTCGACCCCGCGCAGCCGTAACAAGGTCTCGAGCTCCGGCCATTTTTCCGGGGGCACGGCCAGGGTCATTCGTTCCTGGGATTCACTGATCCAGATTTCCCAGGGGGCCATGCCCGGATATTTAACCGGCACCTTTTCCAGATCAACCCGGCAACCACCACATTCACGCGCCATTTCGGCCACCGAACAGGAAATTCCCCCGGCTCCATTATCAGTAATACTGCTGTACAGATTGCGCTGCCGGGCCTCTTTCACGATCGCGTCGGTAAATTTTTTCTGCGTAATCGGATCACCAATCTGAACCGCAGTCGCCGGACTGCCGCCGGTCAGGGCCTCCGAAGAAAAGGTCGCCCCATGAATACCGTCAAGACCGACCCGGCCACCAACCATAACCACCAGATCTCCGGGACGGGCCGCCTTTTCATGACTTAAACGGCCGGCTTCGGTGCGCCGCGGCAACAAACCTACGGTGCCGACAAAAACCAGCGGTTTCCCTTTGTAGCCGGGATGAAAACATAAAAAACCCTGCGTTGTCGGAATACCAGAAC
>OMKS01000129.1_pt1 | contig 65659 bp, 66 predicted proteins | sample 1674721 | NCBI WGS metagenome assembly OMKS01 (sample SAMN06264996, study PRJEB25208) | sediment metagenome | isolation source: hot spring sediment | place: USA: California | collected 2014-09-02 | reverse complement strand
TCCTCAGGACATCGGAAAAGGGAATTCCCCGGAGTGCGACGACTTGTCGTTGCCCGAAGAAAGGGGAAACCATCTCCGCTTTCCAACCTCTGATGACTGTCCTGGAACTTCCCGGTCCAGGGCGTTTTACGATGGCAAACTGCGACCCGGCGATAGTCAGGCATGAGCCAATCATTCTCCTCGTCAATAGTTTTTACAGGCAAAAAAATTCGAACGGCATTTCTTTGGCATACAAATCGATAAACTACGCTGCCAATAGGAAGGTGGGGTAGATCAAAACCGTAACTCTTAAAACCAAAATTGTAAATTTATCCGCCTTTGCAGGCCGCTTGCCTCCGCGAGTTACCGGATTTGTTGTGGAATGGGCTTCTCTTCATCAACAAGAACTGATGGAGGACTGGAGAAGATCTCAGTCACAGCAACCCCTCTGGAATATCGATCCTCTTGAATAAAGCCTAATGCACCCGGTTGTGAAACCTGGGACCATCGGAAAACCTGTCTTCCCCGCCTGTCCCGTGCTTTCTACGGGAAATGCTTTTATCGGGGATCCACCCTTTGCCCCTGCCCCCCAAAGATACCCGGTATCGCGCGGGAAAGATGCGCGGCAGCCGGACTGGCAATGCATAAAGGCATTGCACTCCGTTACTTTATAACTTGATGAACTTTCAACTTTATGAACTTTATAAACTTTCAACTTTTAACTCCCCCTGGATTCCCGCTTGAAGATCGCGGGAAGGACAAATGGGGTGTACGATTGTCGCAAAAACCTCAACAACCCTGTCTTCCCCGAAATTCTCTGTCGGGGATCCACCCTTTGCCCCTGCCCCCCCAAAGACACCCGGTATCGCGCGGTAAAGATGCGCGGCAACCGGACCGGCGATGCATAAAGGCATTGCACTCCGTTACTTTATAACTTGATGAACTTTCAACTTTATGAACTTTACGAACTTTCAACTTTTAACTCCCCCTGGATTCCCGTAAGGAACGCGGGGTCTGAGCCCCGGTGTGATCAGGGGAGGTGATCAATCATCCGAACCCCCGCCCCCGGGGGGCCAATGGTCACGGCTAATAGGAATCAACTATTTTTCTTCCAGCACTCCATTGAGATATTTATGTATGATGCTGGAAACCAATGTCTGATAGGGCATGCCGTTTTCAAAGGCTTTTAATTTCAACAAGTATAAATCCCTGCTGGCAATTCGTATATTCATTCTTCGATCCTTGGTGAATGTATTTCTGGCCACCTGTGCGGCTTTGCGGATTTCAGCCGTGTTGTTTGCGTCGGAAATCCATTCCCCGTCTTCGACGGAACGCATGAGTTCTTTTTCCTGTTTATCGAAAGCTTTCATGATTGATCTTCCTTTCCAAAATATCTTTTTGTGTATCTGCGGCTCGGGAATGCAGTGATTAAATAAATTTCATCGCCTTCTTTTCTGAATGGAACAACCACAACATAATCTTCCAGCGCGACAAGGTACAATCTCTGGTTCCCATATTTCTCTGGATTGGGATGAGACAAGACGTCCAGCAGTTGTCCGTTGTCGATCGCAAGAATAATTTCCTCAAATGAAATTCGCCTTTCTTTCTTCAAGCGTTGGTTTTTATCATTATCCCAATTATAAATCATGTTTGAATATACAAAACTGTGTGCCGAATGTCAACATTCCATTCATCTCGTTCTTGTGGGCTCAGCTGGAACGAGAAAAGAAAGTGAGCCCCTGCAAACCCCGGATGTCCCTCTTTTCCGGACTCCGGGTGTTTGCCCTTCCCCCTTTACCCCCACCCCCCCCAAAAGACACCCGGTATCTCTCGGTAAAGATGCGCGGCAACCGGGGTCAGATGAACTTTATGAACTTTCAACTTTATGAACTTTATGAACTTTCAACTTTTAACTCCCCCCTGGATTCCCGCCTGAAGATTGCGGGATAACAGTGGGTGCTAACGATGGCAATTGAGGATGGCAATAACCTCCAGGGTGCGTCGCAGTGACACCGACAAAGACCCCGGGTTGAGAAAACCGGGGACATCCGTCGCTTCCGTTCCTGCACGGCAATAAATTTTCCTTATTTCAGATAAACCAGCTTCGTCTTTTCCCGCCGATCCCCCCGGCGCAGGACCGCGACATAAACCCCCGCAGCCACCGGCTCCCCGGACCGGTTCCGCGCGTCCCAGCGGACCGCATGAACTCCGGGCCGGGGCGGAAGATCTTTCCATTCCCAAACCAGGCGGCCGGCCGGATCGAAGAGGGCCAGACCCGCCGTCATGGAATTCCCATGATCGGGTGAAGACGGCACCGAGCAGACGATCGTCACGACATCATTGAAGGGATTCGGATAAACCGCCAGGGCGAAGTCCTCCGGCGGCGCGGCCGGAGACGCCCGGGGGACCCCGGTCAGCGCCACCGCCGCAAAGGCGTCGAGTTTTCCGAAACCCCATGACGCGTTCCACGTCGCGCCCGTCTCCGCGTCGCGGCGGGCCGACCGGAACAGGATCCCGGTGATCTGCGCCGCGGTCAGATCCGGATCCGCCTCGAACAGCAGGGCGATCAGTCCGGTGACATGCGGCGCGGCCATGCTCGTGCCCGCCCACGCCCGGTGCACGCCGTCCGCGGCGATATCGTGATCCGCGGGAGGGGTTGCGACTCCCTGGGCGAGAGAGGACAGGACCGTCTCGCCCGGCGCGGTGATCTCCGGCTTGTTGCTCGGATTGTTGTCGAGATAGTTGGGACGGGTGGGCCCGGGACTGGAGAACGACGAGAGCGCGCCGACCCGGCCCGGACCGTGGGAATCTCCCCACACACTCTGCCACTGAATCCGGGAGGTATACGACCCGGCCGTGATCACACCGCGTGCATTGCCCGGTTCGGCGAGCAGGGTCGAATAATCCACATGCGACGCGAAGGCGGCCTGAACGGTCGTCTCATAGAGCCAGAGATCCACGCGGCGGCCGTCCCCCGCGAGCAGGATGCGCCACCGGCCCGCAGGAAAGGCGCTCCCCTCCCGGTCCGCGATCCGGATGAAGAGGCGTTTGTCCCCGTTGGCCGGATCCGGATGCGCGGTGTGGTCGATGTAGATCAGGCCGCCCTCGGGAGAATATTCCTGAATGATGCCCCCCGGTGATGCGGTGAAAGACGTCCCGCCCGGCGACCGGAGGACGACCCGGAAATCCGAATCCGGGGGGAACCATCCCTCCACATGGAGGTAATCGAAATTCCCGGCCGGATTCCCTTCCACATCCAGGAGGATCCTGAGGGTGTCATCCGGGACGGAGGCGAAATCGGCCAGCGCGTGGATCGGCTTGTCCCCGCCGTTTCCCGCCGCCACCACGACGGCACGTCCCGGCCCGCCCAGCAGATTTTCCACCCCCCTCTCGAAGACGCTGGTGCCGTCATGCGGCCCCTGCTGTTTCCCCAGGCTCAGGTTCGCCACGGCGGGACGGTTCAGTGCGCCGGCCTTCCGGAAAATATAATCGAGCCCGTCCAGGATGCGGTCATCCGTCGCCGTCCCGTAATCGTCGCCCTTGACGACGATAAGATCCGCATCCGGCGCGATGCCCACATAGACGCCGGCGGGAAGGCCGTTCCCGGTCGCGCGTCCGCTGCCCGCGGCGATGCCTGCGACATGCGTGCCATGGCCCCAGCCATCCCGGGACCGGATCCTCTCAGCGGGCGATGCGATTTCTTCATCGATTCCGGACTGCGTATATTCCGTCCCGTACCCGAAACCGGAAGGGGAAGGGCCGTCGCCGAGTGTCTGATCCCAGAGGAAGAGGATCCGGGACGTCCCGTCCGGACGGATGAAATCCGGATGCGACCAGTCGATTCCGGAATCGTAAATCCCCACGATCACGCCCGTTCCGGTAAAAGGACGTCCGGCCTCGCCGCGATGGACCGCATCCGCCCCCACGGCCGGACGGCTTCGGTCGAGCAGGGCGTGACAGTTCCCCGGGGACGCGATCCGTAGGACGTCCGCATTACGGACAAGCTGTTCCAGCCCGGACTCCGTGACGGACGCCGTCGCCACATCGCCGAAAACGGCGCGCAGCGCGACGCCGCAATCGGCCGGGCCCGTCTCATCCCGGAAATGGATGAGGACGGGAAAGGGTTCCTCCGTCCCGCATTTCCGCGGCAGCCCGTATCCGGCCGTCCGCATGCGGAGCAGGGGATCGAGTTTCCCGGCACCGGATCCGTCCGCGCCCCGGTTTTCCGGAAAAAGGACGCCGCCGGCCGCGAAACATATCAGCAGGATCCGGAATCGCATCGCAATCCGTGTCATCGCATCAACTCCCCGCCTCCCTCGGATGAAACGTCCGGATCACCTCGCTCAGATAGGCGCGGTCGAGATGGGTGTAGATCTGTGTGGTGGAAATGTCCGCATGGCCGAGCATCTCCTGCACGGACCGCAGGTCCGCCCCGCCTTCCAGAAGATGGGTGGCGAAGGAATGCCGGAAGGTGTGCGGGCTGACGGGTTTGTCGATGCCCGCCCTGCCCACGTAAGTCTTGAGGATGAGAAATACCGCCTCGCGCGTCAGGGGACGGCCGCGCAGGCTCAAAAAGAGGATGTCGCCGCCCCTGCCCTTGCGCGCCAGGCCGGGACGCACGGTCTCGCGGTACCGCTGCACCCGGTCGATCGCCACCGCCCCGACCGGGACCAGCCGTTCCTTGGAGCCCTTTCCGAATACCCGCACGAATCCTTCCGATTCGAAGACATCGGGCAATTTGAGGCCGATGAGTTCGGACACGCGCATGCCCGTCGCATAGAGCAGTTCGAACAGGGCGCGGTCCCGCATGCCCCGCGGCGTGGACGTATCCGGGGTCTCGAGCAGCCGGTTCATCTCCGGGATTTCGAGGAAGGCGGGAAGCCTGCGGGAAAGCCTGGGCAGATCGATCGTCTCCGTCGGATCGATCCGGCTCAGATCCTGACGGATCAGGAACCGGTGGAACATCCGGATCGACGTCAGGTTGCGGGACAGGCTCGCCGGAGAAAGCCCGGCTTCGGAGAGGGCCTGCACGAAGGCGCGGACGTGTCCGGCTGTAATCCCGCCGGGATGCCGGATCCCTTCTTCCGCGAGGTACCGGAGATAGCGTGTGAGATCGTTCGCGTATGCCCCGGCCGTGTTGTTCGACAGCCCCTTCCGGAGGAGAATGTGATCGAGAAACCGGTTCAGGAGCGTCTCAAGGGAATCCGGCTGCGCCATTGAGGAAAGGGTTGAATTCGCGTTCATGTCCGATCGTGGTTGCCATGCCGTGCCCCGGAAAGACCCGGATGTCCGCAGGAAGCGGCATGAGTTTCTGCCGAATGGATTCGATCAGCCGGCCGGCGGAGGATCCGGGAAAGTCGGTCCGCCCTACCGAATTCCGGAACAGCGTGTCCCCGGAAAACAACGCATCCCCGCAGAGGAGGCACACGCTTCCCGGGGTGTGGCCGGGCGTGTGAAGGACTTGAATGACGGCTCCGCCAAATGGGATCTCCATGCCGTCTTCGAACGAGCGGTCGGCCGGCCCCGTGGTGAATCCCGCCCCGAGAAGCGCGGACAGGTTCAGGAACGCATCCGTGAGCATGTCCGCATCCGCGGGATGGATCCAGACCGGCGCGCCCGTTCGCCTGCGGAGCGCCTCCACGCCGCCGATGTGGTCGCCGTGGCCGTGGGTCAGGAAAACGGCGTCGAGACGCCATCCGTTTTGGTCGGCCTGGTCCGCGAGAGCGTCGCCCCCGTCCGCGGGATCGATCAGCACCGCGCGGCGCGCGGACGGATCGGTGACGAGATATCCGTTGGTCTCGAGCGGCCCGAGGGGAAACGTGTGTATCCGGACGGATCCGGGCACGGAGGCCTTAATTTGCATCGTTCACTTTCTTGACGGTAATCGACGAGTCCCGCACACCGGCATAAAAAACCACGATCTCCGCCGCACTCAGACCCTCATTTTTGCCGTAATGCCATGTGTTCACGACCTCGACGATCGCCTCTCCGGCCTTCAGATGCAGCGTCCCGCCCTCTTCGGTCAGGACGGTCAGCTCGCCCTCCAGCAACACCCCCGCGTTGATCACGGGATGCCTGTGCATCGCCAGTTCCGCCCCCGGAGGAATCCGGATGCGGAGCAGGGTGATCTCCGGCTCGCCCTCCGGATAAGCCGGCAGGGGATTCCCGTCCCAGCTGAAACCCGTCCGTGCCAGTACTTCGACCTGAACCGTGTCGGCTTCGGGACATCCGGCGTACAACGGACGTAACAACAGGATTATACAGAGCCCGTATAGATGTCTTTTCATCCGGTTTCTCCGGGTTCATCGTTTATCATTGATTGAATATGGATACAAAATTTGCCGGACATGCGCCTTTTACGATAAAAAGAAGTATGACAGCATTTCCCGAAAACACGCGATATCCCGGTCAGCCAATCTTCCAAGTTTTTTGACGACAATCGTTTGATCGATCGTCGCGAACTTCCTCCGAATCAGCGAGGGTTTCGGTAAATTGGCCTTTTCCCAGTCTCGTATCGGGCAATCTCCCGGACTGGTCATGACATCCATTTTACTGGTGATAAATGCGATTACCATATCCACCCCCTGATTGTATTCATTCGGTGAGACAACAAGGGCGGGGCGTCTTTTAAATGCGGAGAGATCGGTAAAAGGAAACGGGACAAGAATAATATCCCATTGTTTATAAGGCATCGAAGATTTCATCTTCACAATTATTCCATTCCGAGAATGAAGACTCGGACATTTTCATGATATCTTTCAAGTTCTCGGCCTCCGAGAGACGGGACAGCACGGCCTTCTTCTTCTCTATATAATTGTCAATCAATTCCTCGACAATCCCGCCCATCGGCTTGCCCTCGATGGATGCGATGATCTTCAATGCTTTCCTCTTGTTGTCATCGATCCGCACACTCATTATACCCATGACCATCCTCCATGCTTGTAGGATAACCTACAAAATGTAAATCAATCGCATCGAAAAGTCAACAAAAAAATGGACGCCATCCCGGAAGCGTCCATCCACGATTCGAAGCCATCGGATTGCGCCGCCCCGTTCAGGATTTCCCGGGCAGGACCGTCTCCGCCAGGGAAAGCGCGATGCCCGAGAGCATGACTTCCGGACCGAGCTGCGTGAAATCCCCGGAGAGGATTTCGGCGTCCACGTTGGCGTACAGGGAGCATCCCGCCCCCTTCTCGATGATCAGGCCGGAGAGCTTATCCCCGCATTCGGCCACGAACGTCACCTCGCCGAGCATCTCGCTCACCACGAATCCCGAACAAAAGTGCAGCTGCAGATGCGTGGATGCCGTATAGACTGAAACGAGATTTCCCTGACGCTTCCCGATGGGGATGTCGGCATAGATTTCGAGGGAGAGTCTGCGCTTTTCGACCCGGTTGTCGAGCACCATACGGCGGCACTGTTCCACCTGCCTGAATTCGCCGCCCAGCACCTTCCCGATGGCTTGAAAATCCTTTTGCGTGAACTGGAAAGACATGCGCATCCTCGTTTCTTGTCGTTATCATCCTCTTTGGTGTACCGGGTGAATCGCAAAGAGTTTCAAAAACAAATGATTCCCGCTCCATTCCCGTTGCCGGCTGAACGGCGCATCCGGAGGGCTCCTCATCCGGCCCGGCCGGTCCAGTACAGAATTTCCATCACCATCCCCGCCCCGATGGGGATGGCGATGTTGTCGTCTAATTTAATGATCCCGGTTTCCAGAATCAAGGCCGTAAATAAACCGGCCAGGGCGATCCCGATACGGACATCCGGAACGATCCAGATCAACATGAATCCGGAAACCGCGAAAGCGGCGGATCCTTCGACGGTTCTTCCTTTTTTGTAGAGATGTCTGCCGATCAACCGTCCGACAATCGCGCCCAGGGCGTCGGAAACCAGCATGAGCAGAATCACATAAACGGCGATCCATTTCTCGAAAAAGACAATGGACAAAACAGCGCTTACCAGCATCGTGGTCGCGCCCGTCACATTCCGTCGCTCCCGGGGTCTGAGCAGGCTGCCGAGAATCCGTTCAAACCACCGCTCAAACGGCGCATAAAAGGTTCTCAGGGTCTCGACGATCACCGCCGCCGTCAGCACCAGACACAGCGGCGCGAGGATGGTCTTGCCTGGAAGAAAGATATATCCGATCGGAATCCAGAGCGAAGCCAGATGGATGCCCTTGCGATAGAATTCGTCGCGCAACCGGATATTCGGAGAGAAATCCGTCATGACGGGGATCCGCCCAGGGCCGCGCCCCGGATCGCATCCATCGCCTTTGCGGGGTCGGGCTGCGAGAAAATCGCGGATCCGGCCACCAGACCGCTCGCACCGGCCCGGACCACGACGGGTGCCGTTCCGGGATCGATCCCGCCGTCCACATCGATTTCGAACGGCACGGCACGGGAGGATGTCATGCGGCGGAGTTGACGGATTTTTTCGACCTGGTCTTCCATGAACGCCTGTCCCCCGAACCCGGGGCGGACGGTCATCACGAGCACCCGTTCGAACCGGTCGAGGACCGGCTCGATGACGGAAGCATCCGTCTCGGGATTGAGCGCCAACCCGGCCTTCATGCCCAAACCTTGAATTTGGGCGGACAGGGCGGATAAATCATGGCCGGTCTCCGGATGCACGGTGATTCCGTCCATGCCGATTTCGTGAAAGGCCGGGATGTATTTCTCCGGCTCCATGATCATCAGGTGGGCCCAGCAGGACAGGCGCGTGAGTCTGCGGATCCAGCGGATCACCACCGGACCGAATGTGATGTTCGGCACGAAATGGCCGTCCATCACATCCAGATGAATGCCGTCCGCGCCCGCATCTTCCACGGTACGGATCTGTTCGGCCAGACAGCGAAAATCCGCGGAAAGAACCGAAGGATAAATCTTTATTCTTTCCACGGCGCCTCCTCCCTGAGCCGGCTCACGACCAGATCGACCTCGGAACCCCGGGCCACATCCGCTTTCGGCGCCGGGCCCTGGTTCAGCACGGTCTCCGGGACAAACCGGCCTGTCTCCTCGAAGGTGATCTCGCCGACCCGGAGTCCGGCCTGACGTATCAATTTTCTGGCCGTGTCGAGACTCTTTCCCATGACATCCGGCACGATGAATTTGCCGGGGATCGATCCGATGCTCACGGTGATGTCCACGGATGTATGCTCGATGAGCGTATCGCCTTCGCCCACGCTCTGCGCCGAAACCACGCCGCTCGGGAAAAACGTGGAATATTCGTAAAAGACTTCGCCTAGGGTGAGACCCTCTCGTTTCAGCCTGAACTCGGCATCCCGTTCCGAAGAACCGATCAACCGGGGCACCTCGACGGCGCGTTCTCCCGCGCTCAGCGTCAGATAGATTCGCCTTCCTTCTTTGACGTGGGAAAACGGCAGTGGATTCTGGGAAAGCACGGTCCCGGCCGGATACACCGGATCAAATTTGAGTTTCGACTCCTTGACCACGGTGAATCCCTTGGATGTGAGCAACCGGCCGGCCTCTTCAAAGGATTTCTCCGTCACGTCCGGGAGTTCCAGTTCGGCGCCGCGTTTCGTATAGAGCGGCATGATCACCCAGTCGAAAAGCAGGGTCAGTATCAGAATCAGGACGAACGTACTCAGAAGACCCAGGACCACCTGCTTGAACTTTTGAAGCCGGTTATGGCTGCGATTCATGATTTGACTCCCTCTTTCTCAACCGTACGGCAAACGATCCGTCCATGCCGTGCACATCGGGCCAGGTCTCGACAAACCCATCCGTCACCACGGATGTATCCACAAACCCGGCCGCATCCTCCTTCGTGAATTCCGGATGCCTGCCGCAAAATCTCCCGATCTGGATCCGGTTCTCCTCGTGCAGTACCGTACACGTGCTGTAAACCAGGACGCCTCCGGGCCGGACCCGTTCCGCCGCGGATTCGAGCAGCTCCTCCTGGATCCGGATCAGAGGGCCGATTTCGGATTCCCGGAGGCGCCACCGGATTTCCGGCCTCCGTCCGATCACGCCGATCCCGGAACAGGGCGCGTCGACCAGCACCCTGTCTGCAAAAAGCAGGGGCGGTCTCCGTCCGTCTCCGCACACGGGATGGACGGCCTTGAGGCCGAGCCGTCCCGCGGTTTCCCGGAGCTTCCGGACGCGATGCGGATGGATGTCCATGGCGAGAATACGCGCACGGTCGCCCGTGAGTTCCGCCATGTGAAAACTCTTGCCTCCCGGCGCGGCCGTCATATCCAGGATGATTTCGCCCGGTTCGGGAGCGACGAGACGCGCCGCGAGCGCCGCGCTGACATCCTGAATAGAGATCAATCCTTCCCTGAAAGACGCGGAGCGGACGATATCCCCCGCCTTCCCGAGCACGAGCATCTCCTGGAGCAGCGGCGAGACCCGGACGTCGAAACCGTCTGATTCCAACGTCTCCCGGACGGTTTCCCGCGCGGTCCTGATCGGATTCACCCGGATCCCGAATCCGGGACGCGTGTTTCCGGCCTCGCAGATCCGGACGGTCCGTTCCGCGCCGAACGCCTCCACCCAACGCCGCACCAGCCATTCCGGATGGGAATGGCGGATCGTGATAAAACGGACCGGATCCTCCCCGATGGCCGGCGGTTCCGGCATAACATCCTGCCTGAGGATGTTCCGGAGAATCCCGTTGACCAGCCCGGCCGGCCTGTCTCCGCCGTCCTGACGGGCCATGCGCACCGCCTCGTCCACGGCCGCGTATGCGGGAACGCGGTCGAGGAACAGAATCTGATAGAGCGCCGTTTCGAGGTTAAACCGGACCGCGTCCGGAAGACGGCGCCACGCACCCCGGTAAAACCGGGTTAGAATCCAGTCGAGATACCCCAGATTCCGGAGTGTGCCATGGACGATTTCCATGGCCAGGGACCGGTCCGCCTTCGGGATGGCATGGTCCCGGAATTTTGCATCGAGCAGCACATCCGCATAACTGTCATCCCGGAAGACCCGGACGAGCACATCCACAGCGAGCCGTCGCGCGGAGAATCGGGACTCCCGTTTCCCGGGCGGTCTACCCAAACCGCTGCCCGGCCTTCAGGTCCGCGCCGCGGAGGAATGCCCCGGCATCCATCCGTTTCCTGCCTTCGATCTGGACGGACCGGACACGGAGCCATTCGGATCCGGCCTGGACGAGGATGCCGTCCTGCCCCGTTTTGAGTATCGTACCGGGTTCCCGGTGGACGGCCGTATCCTGAATCTGGACGGAGGCCCCGAACAGCTTCATCCGGTGCCCCTGCCACTCCGTAAACGCGCCCGGACCCGGGGAAAACGCACGGATCTGACAAAGGATCTCACCGGCGGGCCGTGACCAGTCTATGCGGCCGTGTTCCGGAAGGATCTTCGGGGCGGGTGTGGGCTCGCCCCGCTGCGGCACAGGACGGAGAACCCCGGATTCCAGTCCGTCCACCGTCTCGAGAAGCAGTTCCGCCCCGCACGCGGCGAGTTTGTCGTGCAGGGTGCCGGCGTCGTCATCCGGGAGGATGGGAACGCGGGACTGGAGGAGCAGGTCGCCCGTATCGACGTGCGCGTCGATGAGGAATGTGGTGACGCCTGTTTCCGTCTCCCCGTTCATGAGGGCCCACCGGATCGGCGCTGCCCCCCGGTACCGGGGAAGCAGGGAGGCGTGGAGATTCACCGTCCCTTTCGAAGGCAGACGGAACACCTCGGGCGGCAGGATCCGGAACGCCACCACGATGAAACAGTCGGCGCGCCAGGATTCCAGCGTCCGGAGGAACGCGGGATCCCGCAATCTTTCCGGATGCAACACGGGAAGACCGAGTTCGAGCGCCCGCACCTTTACAGGAGAAGGACGCGGCTTCCGGCCCCGTCCGGCGGGTTTGTCCGGGACCGTCACCACGCCGGCGACGGTGTGGGTACTCGCGGACAAACGATCCAGTCCCGGCACGGCGAAATCTGCTGTCCCGAGGAACGCCAAGCGCATGGAATCGTCCTATTCCGACCTTTTCCGGAGCACCTGCGCCACGGCGCCGCGCACCATATCCACCTTCACATTGTCCGCGATGCGGACGATCAGCCTGTCTTCCTTCTCCCTGATGCCGACGATCTCTCCGACGATGCCGCCGGTCGTGAGGATTTTATCCCCTTTTTCGAGGGTCTGAAGCATCTGGCGATGCTCTTTCTGTTTCTTCGCCTGCGGCCGCATCAGGAACAGATACATGATCGCGATGATGACGAAAAGCGGGAGGAAACTGAGCAGAGGATTGCCCTGCTGCTGCGCGCCGCCCGGATTGCCGGCCATGCCGAGGAAATACAACACGGTATTCAAATGGACCTCCTAACTTGGTGTATGGTTGTGTGTTTTGTTAATTTCTTTTTTTTCGACGGGATGAACAAGATATACCGGATAAAATTTATCATGTCGATCCTGTAATCCTGTCAAAATCTTTTTAAATATCTAAGGATCTGAAATCCGATACCTTATTAAGAATTGCCTCTTCCATTCCGCAAAGGATTCATTCAAAATCGCTTCCCTCGCCTTTCGGACAAGTTCCTGATAAAAATACAGGTTGTGCAACGTCGCCAAACGAAGTCCCAGAATCTCTTTGGCCTTGAACAGATGCCGGATATAGGCCCGCGAGAAATGCCGGCAGGTCTCGCATCCGCAATCAGGATCGATGGGCGTGAAATCCGTCTCGAACGCCTTGCCCTTGATCACGAGCCGTCCTCCCCACGTGAATACCGTGGCGTTCCGGCCGTTCCGCGTCGGGATGACGCAGTCGAACAGGTCCACGCCGAACGAGATCGCCGTTACGAGGTCCTCGGGCTTCCCCACGCCCATCAGGTAACGGGGTTTGGACTCCGGCAAAAGGGAGGCGCAGAAATCCGTCATTTCGTACAGGGCGTCTTTGGGCTCGCCCACGGCCAGGCCGCCGATGGCGTAGCCGTCGAAGTCCATGGGGACGAGCCGTTCCGCGCTCGCCCTGCGGATTTCGGGATACACGCCGCCCTGCATGATTCCGAAATGGGCCTGTTCCAGTCCGTGAGGCGGTTCGGTGTTCCGGAACCGGTCGAGGCTCCGCATCGCCCAGTCCATGGTACGGGCATTGGCTTTGGCCGCCTCCTCCGGGGTGCACGGATACGGCGCGCACACGTCGAGCGGCATCAGGATGTCCGGCCCCAGATTCCGCTGAATATCCACCACCGATTCGGGCGTAAAAAGATGATACGCCCCGTTCAGATGGGACTGAAAACGGACGCCCTCGTCCGTGATCCTGCGGAGCGGGGCCAGGCTGAAGACCTGATACCCGCCGCTGTCGGTCAGGATCGGACGCTCCCATGACATGAACTGATGCAACCCCCCGGCCTGACGGATCAGCCCGTCTCCGGGACGGAGGAAGAGATGATACGTATTGCCGAGTATCATCTGTGCGCCCAGGTTTTCCAGTTCCCCGGGTGTCAGGGTCTTGACCGTGGCCTGGGTGCCGACCGGCATGAAGACCGGGGTATCCACCTCGCCATGCGAAAGAACGAGTCTGCCCGCGCGGGCCCTGGTTTCCGTATCGGTCTTTTGCAGCAGGAATCTCATCAAACTTCTTGACCCAACCCGTTCCGTCTTTTATAATGTGACCTCATTCGTGTCCGGTTAAAATTATTCGACCGGACAAGACAAAGTTTGCATCACTTTTCCAGATATTCTTCCAGATCGACTTTTCTTATCCGCATAGCCGGACAGTCAGGCACCCGATCTTTTTCACTTCATCCGGTCCAGGATCGGCATGACATTCCGGATCGAACGGACGCCGTGTATCCGGACGGACTCCGGCGCGGCTATGCCTTTCAGTCCGTTCTCGGGCAGGATCAGCGTCCTGAACCCCAGCCTCGCGGCCTCGCTCACCCGCTGCGCCATCCGGGTCACGCCGCGCACCTCGCCGGAAAGGCCGATTTCCCCGACAAAGGCCGCATCGGACGGCAGCACCCGGTCGTTCAGACTGGAGACCATCGCGAGCGCCACAGCGAGATCGACGCCCGGTTCGTTCAGGCGCAGGCCGCCCGCCGTGTTGACGAATACGTCCTGATTCCCGAAACGCAGGCCCAGCCGCTTTTCGAGCACCGCGATCAGCATGGAAAGCCGTCGGTGATCGAAACCGGTGGCCGTGCGCTGCGGCACGCCGTAGGACGTGGGCGTGACCAGCGCCTGTACCTCCACGAGCAGCGCGCGCGTCCCCTCGAGGCTGACCGTGATGCAGCTCCCGGACGCGCTCTGATCCCGGTTCGAGATCAGGTGCTCGGAGGGATTCGGGATCTCGCGCATCCCCCGGTCCGTCATCTCAAAAATACCGATTTCCTGGGTCGATCCAAAGCGGTTTTTTACGGAACGGAGGAGCCGGTAAAAATGCCGGTCGTCCCCCTCGAACAGGAGCAGGCAATCGACCAGATGTTCGAGCACGCGCGGCCCGGCGAGTGTGCCCTCCTTGGTCACGTGGCCGATGAGGAAGAGCGGCATGTGGGTTTCCTTGGCCAAACCGGTCAGGATATGACCGGAATAGCGCACCTGCCCGATGTTGCCGGGCAGGGATTCGAATTCGCCGGAGAAAACGGTCTGGATGGAATCGAGGACCGCGATATCCGGTTTCTCGTGACGGATCGCGGCGGTCATGGCCTCGAGATCGGTTTCGCAGAGGAGCAGGAATCCGTCATGGGAGACGCCCAGCCGGTCGGCCCGCATCCTGATCTGCGCCGCGGATTCTTCGCCGGAGATGTAGAGGATTTTCTTTCCTTTTCCGGCAAGCGTGCCGCAGATCTGGAGCATCAACGTGGATTTCCCCATGCCCGGCGCGCCCCCGACCAGGGTCACGCCGCCCGGAACGATGCCGCCGCCGAGCACGCGGTCGAATTCGGAGCAGGTGGTCGGGATCCGCATCTCGCGATCCGGCGGGATATCCGACAGACGGACGGGTCTGACCGTGGAAGTCTCAGCCGACCGTGACGTCTTGGATTTCTTCGCGGGCAGGAGTTCTTCCGCATAGCTGTTCCACGCGCCGCAGTCGGGGCACTTGCCCATCCAGCGCGGCGACGCCGCCCCGCAGCCCTGACAGATATATGTCGTTCGTGTTTTAGCCATAGGTATTTCCATTTCGTGTAAATATAACTCTCCCCTCTGACCCATCTCCCTTTGAAGGGAGATCCTCGTCCCGATAAGGTCGGGACGAGGCAGAGGGATGTCCGCTTGCCCCAATTTTCCGGTTCCAGGTATCCCGCCTGGAACCCCTCCCTCCGGCTCCGCCGTTTCTTGCTTCGAGACAGAGCCTCAGACTTTACATTTCCCGCGAAGATACCGGGACGATCTGTCCGAACAGGACAAATTGGACTTTTAGGACAGCGCCCGGAGATAATCTTTTCTCCGTGCCTTTCCGTGGTTGAGATCCGTTTACCCGTCAACCCCCGGAAAAAAAACCTTCGATCCGTGTCATCCGTGGTTCAGGCTTTCACCGCCAGAAACGTCCGGGACGATCCGCTCACAAACCGCGACAGACTTCCTTTCGATGCCTGACATAGTGAATCGTGATTAGTTTCATCGCCTTGTCAACCCCGTAGACAATTCGATAATTTCCGACGCGAATCCGATAAAGCCCTTCGGAATTCTCCAGCTTTATCGCCTGAGGAGGATACGGATTCTCGGATAACGATTGAATATGCGTGAATACTCTTTCAACCATCACTTTGGGAAGCGTTCGAAAATCTTTTTCCACGGAAGGTTTTAGAATGATCTTAAAGGAGGCCATCTTCTTTCAGCCTGCGTTTCATTTCGTGAAGGCTGACGGGCTCTTCATCGCGGCGCTCGGCTACCACGCTGAGGTCATGAAGGTCTTCCATGAGTTTTTGATAGCGGCCAAGCGGAAGGATCACACCCGTCTTTTTCCCCTTCGCATCAATCAAAAATTGTTCTTTTCCACCCATGATTTGATTTCCTTTGTATTGAATAAAACTCCATGGTAAACTTAACGATTTTTAAAATAAAATCCATCGATTTCTCCGACTGCCAAGAGCGAATTTGAGCGTATCATAATCCCTGCAATTATCCGTGTCATCCGTGGTTCAGACATCTTTACCCGTCCAGCCCTCCCCGGACGAACTGCTTCACGGCAGGGAGCGCACTCGTGCGGAACGCTTCCGGCGTGCCTTCGAATACGATCCGGCCGTCCGAAATCATCGCGATCTTGTCGCCGATCCCGAACGCGCTCGTCATGTCGTGCGTGACCACGATCGCCGTGATGCCGAGCCGCCTCTGCGTCCCGATAATCAACCGGTTGATCGCGTCCGACATGACGGGATCGAGTCCGGTCGTCGGCTCGTCGAAAAGCACATACCGGGGATCCATGATCAGGGCGCGGGCGAGCCCGACCCGCTTTCTCATGCCGCCCGACAATTCCGCCGGTTTCCGGTCTTCGATGCCCGAAAGGCCGACAACCTCCAATTTCTCCCGCACCCGATTCCGGATTTCCTGACGGGAGAGACGGGTATGCTCCCGGAGCGCGAGTCCGATGTTTTCCGCCACCGTCAGGGAGTCGAAAAGCGCCGCGCCCTGAAAAAGCATGCCGAACCGCCTGCGGATCCGGAACAGATCTCGTCGCTCCGCGCCGACCACCTCATCCTCGCCGACGCGGATCGATCCGGAATCGGGGCTGACGAGACCGATGATCGAGCGCAACAGCACGGTCTTTCCGCACCCGCTGCATCCGACGATCACGGCGGTCTTTCCCTCCGGGATGGTCAGGGAAACGCCCTCAAGGACTCGTTTTTCCCCGAACCGTTTATGGACATCGTGAATCGTGATCATCAGAACAGCAGCGTCGCCAGGATATAATCCATCACCAGGATGAACGCGGACGAATAGACGAACGCCCGGATCGTCGATGCACCCACCCCCTCTGCACCGCCGGCCGTCCGGAAACCGATCGAACAACCGATCAGGGCCGTCCCGCCGCCGAAGAAAAAAGCCTTGAGCAGACCGGCGACCACATTGTGGACGAGGAAATACCGGCGGGCGCTCCCGAAAAATGCGGCGGTGGACACATCGAGCATGGAATAGGCCACGAGATAGCCCCCCGCATGCGCGACCAGATTCGAATAGATCACGAGCGCGGGCATCATAATGAATCCGGCCAGGATGCGCGGCGCCGCCAGGTAATGGACGGGATCGATCGCCAGGGTTTCGAGGGCATCGATCTGCTCGGTCACCCGCATGGTGCCCAACTCCGCCGCGATGGACGCGCCGACCCGCCCCGCCACCACCAGTCCGGTCAGGACGGGAGAGAGTTCGATCAGGATTGCGGCGCTCACCGCGGCCCCGAGATAATCGAACGAGATGAGGCCGCGGAACTGATAGGCGGCCTGCCACGAGGCCACGGCGCCCGTGAACAGGCTCACGATGGTTACGAGGGGCAGTGAACGGACGCCGATCTTGTGCATCTGCTCGATCAGCAGATGACGGCGGCGCAGGAGATATCCGCCGGCTGTCGCCGCCCGTGCGAGCAACAGCACATGGGTGCCGACCTCCCGCAGAAAAAACAGGGTGAGACGGCCGATGCGCTGCGCCAGCCCCGATATCATCGCAGGTATAATCCCTGCCCGGCGATGTAGTCTGCCACCGGATCCGGCACCCGATAGCGGATGGAACGTCCCGTCTGCACGCGTTCCCGGATCTCGGTCCCTGAAATCGAAATCAGGGGCGCCCTAATCATCCGGACCCGCGACCGGTACGGTTCGGCCGCCCGGCGGATGTCGTCTCCGGGACGGGACAGGCACAGCACCTCCGCCAGGTCGAAAATCCGGCCGGGATCCTTCCAGGTATGCAGTTCGACGAGATTATCGGCCCCGATGATCAGAAAAATGCGGTCATTCCGGAAAATTTCAAGTGAACGCAGATGAAGCAGGGTGTCCACCGTATAAGACGGCCCTTCACGCGCAATCTCGCATTCGGACACATAAAAATCCGGATGATCCTGAACGGCGAGCCGGACCATGGCGAGTCGTTGGGACGGATTGCCGACCGGTGTATCCGGTTTGTGCGGCGGAATCCCCGCCGGGATGAACACGATCCGATCTAGCGGAACATCGGCGCGTACCGTTTCCGCCAGAATCAGATGTCCCGTATGAATCGGATCGAATGTACCTCCGAAGAGTCCCGTCCGCATCTTGCCGCTTCCGTCATCCTTTTTTTAGGATTATTCCGTGCCGGATTTCCGGGAAGCCCGGATCGTTTCGAGTCGCCTTTCCGCCTGGCCGGCCAGTGTACTATCCGGAAACCTGCGTATCAGCGTTTCGAAGGAGGTTTCCGCCTCATCAGATTCACCCATTCTCAGGAGGCATTCCCCTTTCCGATAGTATGCCTCCGCGCAGAATGAGGAATTTGTAAACTCCCGCGTCACATTTTCATAGGAAATCACGGCCGCACGGATATATCCCATCTTGCGGTACAATTCTGCGGTCTTGAATTCTTTTTTGGCCAGTTTCTCCCGGCTTTCGTGGATCCGTTTTTCGACCTCGAGACGCAATTCCGAGTCGGGGTGTTCATCGAGGAATTGTTCGAACTGTGAAATGGCCTTGTAGGTGTACTCCTGGTCGAGCGCATATCCCGGAGACAACCTGAAATAACACATTCCGATCTTATAACGGGCATCATCCACATAAGGGCTCTGCGGAAGACTACGGATCAGTCTTTCGAATTCCGCGATGGCCTGGATATATTCCTTGAGATGATAATGGGAATCGGCCAGATAAAACTGGGTCTTATCGCTGATGACGCTACCGGGATTGTTCATCGCCACCATGGCGAACTGCATCCGGGCCTTGTCGTAATTTCCCCTGTCGTATATTTTCTTCGCGTATGCAAACTGATCTTCCGGAGTCATTTCCCTCAGGTTCACCACCTGACGGCTGCACCCGGCCGCAATCCATAAAATCAACCCGATAAATGAAAAAACATAAAAGATTTTCTTGCGCATACGGACCTCATTTTTTAAAAAAGTCAACTCCGGATCGTATAAAACAAATACCCCATCAGGCCGAGCGTCCCCATCATCACCAGGGGCTCAATCAGCCGGCGCCAGCCCGATACACCCGGCCGTACCGGTTTTCCGAAAATAGTCCCCCCCTGTTCGATGTGATCGAGTGCGGCCGCCGCGATGGTATCCTGTTGTGTTCGAGATATCGTACCTGCCCACATCGCCCTGCCGGCAGGAACATCACGTATCTCGAAAAAAAGACTGCAAACACCGCGTCGGACGATTCGCGGAGATGCAAGCATCCTTCCCGCCAACCTCTCCAGATAGTTAACGGAGACACTCAGGGGGTGCCAGACAATCTCGATTCCCTGAAAAAGTGTATCGGCCCGGAAGTATATTTCACCGCTTCGATCCGTCAGAACGTGCAAGAGATGACCCTGAATAAAACGGATCCGTTCTCCGTCTTCGGAGGGTGAGACCAGGACGATTGCCTTCAGGGAATCCATTTGACAATCTTTAAACAATTGCCGGGCAACCGATCCGGTCAGATCTCCCATCATCTCCGGATTGGTCCTTAACCGTTTTTCCTGGGTGTGCAGCGGACAGACCATCCCCACCGCAAACAGGACGGATACGAAAAGCCTGGTAAATAAACGGGAAGCACACGTTTTGGTTCCGCCACACGGCTTGAAACACGGCATCGGGAAACGCCTCATATCATCCACTGCAAGGAAGTGAGAATCCATTTTCGTCCACCCGTATCCACCTTTTGACAAATGGCTGCAGCCTCAAACTTGATCCGCCAGTTGAAATTCTCCCTTCTGCCGATCAGCAGGGTCAGGACATCCGGAATCCCGAATCCGACGGAAACACCCTGTTCGACATCTCCGAACAGCTTATAAAAACCGCCCCGCAGGTTCAGACCGTCGATAATCCTGATTTCCAGGCCGGCATGGGGTTCCACCCCTTTCTGCCTGCCTTCATCGCTGACATTTCGTACGTCCGCCGCGATCGTAACCCACGTCCAGGGTGAAAACGAGACGCCGATGTTGAGGGTCTCATCCGGGAAACGGTCCAGAGACAACCGTTCCTTGCCCGCGCCCTCCGGCATGTCGAGATAACAAAGTCCCACGGCGATGTTCGTTCTGGGACGGACGATGATGCCGTATCGATGTCCGAACCGGGCGCGCCGCCATCCGCCGTCCCGGATGTACCATTCGACGGCCGCACCGATCGACACTTTCGGGGCCAGCGCGATCGAAAAACCGACCGCGGTGTTCCGGTGGACCTCATAATCACGCAGATCAAAGAACCGGCTTCTTTGAAGACGCGCCGTCTCGGTCAGCGATTCCTCGCCTAAAATCAATCCCAATCGAACGCGTCCTGCCGTATATCCCGCCCCGACCAAAGACAGGGTCACCGGAACCGAACTATCGGAAAACCGGTCGCTTTGCAGAATACACAGGACGGGCCCCAGGGGATTCAGAAACCATGAGAGTCCGGATTTCCCGGCCGGTCCCGGGTTGAATCCGGCCGGATTATAGGCCAATGCGGCCAGGTCGTCCTCGAATGTGACGAAGGCGCCTCCCAGCGCAAGCGGCCGGGCGTGTACCGTATTCAGGGTGACCAGCAGATTCTCTTCCCCCCTGACCGGCCTGATATGGAGGACCAGGAGCAGGATAATTCCGGTCTTCAATAAAATGAGAAAACCCGCCTGTTTTATCAATTGAAAAAGTATCACGTCGGGCTACATCCTGCTTTCTGGTCTGATCGGTACGGAATAATTCCGGCCTCATATCGTTCCGCAAAACCGGCTGGCAATAGAGGCCGGTCATATTTGATTTTGGTAGAATCCTCTGCGTGTTGCTTCGAGTAGCCCAGCCTTTTTCATGTAAGTAGAAGCCCAACAAACTCGATCAATAAAAGTTGACTGTATGCCGCTTGGGAGCATCTCTTTTAAATCATCTTCGGTAAGGCCCAATTCCTTTGCAAGAGCTTCAACGGCCTCGCTTGTTGAAATTTCAGTGCCATTTCTTTCCGCAACTTTAAAAAGCGGCAACATCAAGCTCTGATAATCTGGAACGGCCATTAATTTTTCTCCTTCATGCATCCGACATAAGCCTGTTACTCCCGGTCTTCGTGCCGACATGGGCCGTTTGCGATTCACCGCTTGCCGAGTTTCGTGATGGCCCCCAGGCACAGGATCAGACCGCATCCCGTCAGGACCAGGACAGGAATCCATTGGCCGAACCGTGTGAACAGCGTCCTCTCCTGAAGCAGTCCCACGTGACCCGTCAGGACGGTGGCCTCATTGAGCCGGGTTCGGGACAAAACCCGGCCGAACGGATCGATAATCTCCGAGATCCCGGTATTGGCGCTGCGGGCGATCCAGATCCGGTTCTCGATCGCGCGGAGCCGGGCGATCGCCGCGTGCTGATAGGGACCCGAGGTATGGCCGAACCAGCCGTCATTGGTGATGATGACCAAAAATCGCGCGCCGGCCTCGACAAATTGCCGGACATTCTCCGGAAAGACGGAATCATAACAGATTAACACGGAAAAAGGCGTACGCGAACCCGTAGAATCCGGCGGGAGCCTGAAAACAACCGCGGAATCGCCTGGCGAAAAATCTCCGATATCCAGCGTGAATCGCCGGGAGAACTCGTAGAGGAAGGGAAGCCTGCTCACGAAAGGTACCCGTTCCGAAAACGGAACGAGACGCCGTTTGTGATAACGGTCCAGCCGGCGCATGCCGGGAGTGAAAAGAAACGCGGCATTATAGGTCTTCACGTGATTCGCATCCGTCCATTCATAGTCCGGTGCGCCTGTCAGCAGGGGTATGTGCAGGCTGTCGGCCAGGTAATGGATCGGCGCCGCACAATGATTCCGGCTTCGGACGTAACAGGGCGCGGCCGATTCCGGCCAAACGATAAGATCCGGGGAGGATTCTCCCGCCTTGCGGGTCAGACGCCGATAGATCACGAAATTGGAATCCACAAATTGAGGCGTCCACCGGATATAGGGATCGATATTGCCCTGGATCAGGGAAACGCGGATTTGAGGGGTCCCGGGCATGGAAACGGCCGAAAAAATGGATCCGTGAATCACGGGAAAAAGGATCAGGATCACGGTAATCGTCATGAATCGGCATGCGCGTCTGATATCCGGGATGTGCCTGAATAATTTGAAAATAAATACATTCAGCAGGACAAGCCAGAAAGTCACACCGTACATCCCTGTGACGGAGGCGAATTGAATGGACTGTGGAATCTGAATCATCGTATGGGAAAGAGAATTCCAGGGAAATCCCAGGACACCGGAGCCTGCGATAATTTCCACGCCGGTCCATAGAAAGGGAGCGGTCCAGACGGCCCGTTCACCCCATAGATGAAACAGGCGGTTAAGGATGCCTCCGAAAAGGGCGGGATACAGCGCAAAAACAATGACGGCGCCGATCACCCCGGGAAGCGTCGCCCATCCGATCCAGTAGATCGTGCCCGCGGCCCAGACGAGTCCCAGAAAATAACTTCCGGTCACAGCCTGCCGGAATGTAGTGCCTTTCAGGAAAAAGAAAAATGGTATGAGGACGATCGTCGCGAGGGGACCGAACGGAAAAGGGGGAAACGCCAGGATCAGCCCGACGGCGGATATCAACAATTTCATCCGATCATTCTTGTTCACTCTTCATCCTCAACTTGCCGCCGGATCGCGGATTGCCGGTCCAGGTAGGCCTGAAGGATCAGGACCGCGGAGATGCGGTCGACGACATCCTTGTTCGAGCCGGTCTTTCGTCCCTGGTCCCGGAGAACGCGTTTGGCCTCGACCGAGGTAAACCGTTCATCCTGGAGATAAACAGGGACACGAACGGTTTTGGACAATCTGCCGACAAATCGGCGGACTCTTTCCGACATGATGCCTCTTTCTCCCCGCGTCGTCAACGGATCTCCGATGACCACAGAATCGATGCCCATTTCAGAAATCGTGGCCGCGATTCTCTGTATCAGTTTCGTATCTCCCAAGCCCGTCCATGTCGTCAAAGGCTGGGCCGTGATGCCCAAAAGATCGCTCACGGAAACCCCGACACGCCGTCTTCCGTAATCTAAACCGAGTACGCGTCCCACTTACTTATTGATGGGTTGTTTCAACACTTCTTTCAAAATCTTCCCGGCCTTGAAATGGGTCTTCCTGCGGGCCGGGACATAAATGATTTCCCCCGTCTTGGGATTCCTTGCCTTGGGTTTGGGTTTGGTCTTTTTCACCTCGAAGACGCCGAAATCACGGATTTCGATCCGCACCTCGGGATCGGCGTCCGTCATGAACTCACGCAGCGCCGTAAAAACGCCGTCCACGATTTTCTCCGTGGTATAGATTCGTTCACCGACCAGTTTCGCCGTCCGCTTCGCGACATCTTTCTTGGTTACCGTGAGCATGTCATTCATTGATCATTCCTCCTTTAAAAAAGGGACAGGACAGTTACACTTCTTTCTCACTCCCCGATCCGCTGTCACGCGTTACCGAGACAATACCTTTCAGGCGATGAAGCCTTCTTGTGATTTTATTGAGATGGGATAAATCCTTGACTTCGAGAATCAGGAAAACAGTGATCAAAGAGTTTTCAGTCTTCATGTCGATTTTGACGATGTTGCTTTCGAGCTGGGAAAGAGATTCGGCTACATCTTTGAGGAAATCATTCCGCACGGATGCGATGATACGAAGCTGAACGATGAACGAGCTCTTGCTGTCGACATCCCAGGAAACCTCGATGACCCGTTCGGGAATTTCCATCAGTCTCAAGGCATTGGCACAGTCTTTTCTGTGAACGACGATTCCGCGGCCTCTCGATATGAAACCGGAAATGGAATCGCCGGGAACCGGGTGACAGCATCTGGCAAACCGGATCAGGAATTGATCCATTCCCTGAACCCGCACCCCTTTAGCCGACCCCCTCGCCCGCGTGATATACCGGTCGAATATGTCCTCTTTTGGGACGGAAACTGCTTCGTCCGTCTTCTCGGGACTGATCGTCTCGATCACCTTCTGGATGGAAATATTTCCCTGTCCCAGATCGGTATACAGCTGTTCGAGGTTGTCCCTGCCCAGCTGAGAAGCCGCATCGCGGATTTCTTTCTGTGTGGACCGGATCCGATAACGTTTCAGGCTCTTCGCAAGGATTTCTTCCCCCAGTTTGATCGCCTCGCGCTGCTGTGCATCTTTAAGCCATTTCCGGATGCGGGTCTTCGCCCTTGCGGTCTTGACAAAATTCAGCCAATCCTGATGCGGACGCTGATTGGAAGATGTGATAATTTCGACAGCATCACCATTCTTCAGTTCCGTGGCGAGGGGGACAATGCGGCCGTTGACCTTGGCCCCGATGCAGTGAAAACCGACATCCGTATGCACGGAAAAGGCAAAATCCACCGGCGTCGATCCGGTCGGCAGTTTCAGTAAATCGCCTTTCGGCGTAAAGACAAATATTTCGGCCCGGAAGAGGTCCGTCCTGAGTATTTCCATATACTCTTCCGCATCGACGGTATCCTTCTGAAAATCGATCATCTCCCGAAGCCAGGCGCTGTACCGGTCGAGTTCGTCGTCCGATTGCTTGCCCTCCTTGTACTTCCAATGGGCCGCGATCCCGATCTCCGACACCCGGTGCATCTCTTCGGTGCGTATCTGAATTTCGACCATTCGCCCTTCGGGGCCGATCACCGTGGTATGGAGCGATTGATACATGTTGAGTTTGGGGGTGGCGATATAATCCTTGAACCGGTCATGTACGGGAGTGAATAGTGTGTGAACGACACCGAGTGTAAAATAACATTCGTCCACCTTGCTCACGACCACACGAATCGCCAGGAGATCATAAATTTCCTCGAAGGGTTTGTTCCTTTTTTGTATCTTCCGGTAAACCGAATAGATCGATTTGGGACGTCCCGTGATCTGACAAACGATATCGTGTCTGGATAACTCATTTCGGATGGGCATGGCCATTTTTTCAATATACGCTTCCCGTTCTTCCCTGCGATCTGTAATCTTGCGGGCGATGTCGTAAAACGCTTTGGGATCGAGTGTCTTTAGCGAAAGATCTTCCAGTTCCCATTTCGTCCGGGCGATCCCGAAACGATGGGCCAATGAGGCATAAATATCACGGGTCTCGAGCGCGATCCGCCGGGCGTTCCTGGAAGGCAGGTATTCGATGGTGCGCATGTTGTGGAGACGGTCGGCCAGTTTGATCATGATCACGCGCAGGTCTCTGGACATCGAGAAAATCATCTTCCTGAAATTGTCCGCCTGCTGTTCGATATGGCTGTTGTATTTCAGTTCGCTGATTTTGGTGACGCCGTCCACGAGTTGGGCGACCACGTCGCCGAATTCCTCACGCACCTGCTCGATGGAAATCCCGGTATCCTCGACCGCGTCATGGATCATGGCGGCCGTCAGGGTAACCATATCCATTTTGAGTTCGGTAAGTATCTTCACGGTCTCAAGGCAGTGTTCGATATATGGCACGCCCGATCGGCGAAGCTGATTCTCATGGGCTCCATATGCGAAATTATAAGCCCGTTTGAGCATGTCGATATCCGGATTCTTGACATAGGATTTGACATTTTTCAGGATTCGGTAAAAAACCTGACGATAATGTCGGCGTACCTCGGGGACCCGTGCGAGCGGAACGACGTGAAGCGTATCCCGTTGTTTTTTGAGCACAGGATGCATCTCTCTGTTTTGTTTTTTAACGACGGATTCCATGGTCAGAAAGGAGCGGCTTCTTCGGCCGCATAATTCTCAAATTTTGCCCATTGCTTCACGAAACTCAGATGGACGGTTCCAACCGGTCCGTTCCGTTGTTTCCCGATGATCACTTCGGCACGGCCTTCTACCGTATGGCCGTCATCATCTTTCGTGATGCCGTAAAATTCAGGCCGGTAAATAAAGAGCACCACGTCTGCATCCTGTTCGATTGCGCCGGATTCCCGCAGATCAGAGAGCATAGGCCGCTTGTCTCCGCCGCGCACTTCAACGGCGCGCGAGAGCTGAGAGAGGGCGACCACGGGAACAGCCAGTTCTTTGGCAAGCGCCTTGAGAGAACGCGAAATCGTCGAAATTTCCTGTTGACGGCTTTCGGCGCCTCTCGGACCCTGCATGAGCTGAAGATAATCGATGATCAGCATGCCGAGGTCTTTTTCTTTTTTGAGGCGCCTGGCCTTGGCCCGCATTTCGAGCACGCCCATCCCGGGCGTGTCGTCGATATAGATGGGAGACTCGGCCAATGTACCCACACAGGTACTGAGTTTCGGCCAGTCGTGGTCGGAAAGCGTCCCCGTCCTGACGGCATGGGCATCCACGCGGGCCTCGGCGCAAAGCAGTCGCAGGGCCAGCTGATCACGCGCCATTTCGAGGCTGAAGATGCCGACCGGCGTCTTGCCGAGAACCGCGGCGTTCCGGGCCATATTCAGACAAAACGCGGTCTTGCCCATTGAGGGACGACCGGCGACGATGATAAGTTCACCGTTCTGAAATCCGGAGGTCAGTTCGTCGAGTTTTGTGAATCCGGTGGTGACGCCCGTGATCAGACTCTTGCGCTCATGATAACCGGCGATTTTCTCCATGGCACCGTGCATGAGGGGATTGATATGCTGAAACGTGCTGCGCATTTGGTTCTCTGCGAGGCCGAAAATACTCTGCTCTGCACGATCGAGCAGGTTAAAAACATCCTCGACCGGTTCATAACAGGCTTGGGCGATCTGCGCCGATTCGACGATCAACCTGCGAAGCAGATATTTGGCAAAGATGATCCGGGCATGATATTCGACATTGGCCGCAGAGGGTACGGATTCGGACAACTCGGTCAGATAATAGGCGCCGCCGATCTCATCCAGAACCTGAATCCGTTTAAGCTCATTGCTCAGGGTGATCAGATCAACCGGTTCGTTTTTTTCGAAAAGATGAATAGCAGCCTGGAAAATATGTTGATGTGCCGTCCGGTAAAAACATTCCGGCGACAACATTTCGACCACTTTGCCCACGCAATCGTTGTCGAGCATAATGGAACCCAGTACGGCCCGTTCGGCCTCGAGCGCCTGGGGCGGTACGCGGTCAAAAATCCCGTCACCCGTTCGGGATGCCGGTATCAGTTTGGATTCCGCGGATTTCATCCGGGTTTATCTCCAACCAGTTCATCGTAAAGTTTTCTGAGTTTCTGGACGTCTTCCCACGTCGGCCGCTTCCATTCCGGATTGCGAAGCAGGGCGGCCGGATGATAGGTCACCAAAAGCGGTCTCTCCGCATAACGGTGGACACGGCTGCGCAGTTCTGTCAGCGGGTCCGTGGAACCGAGCAGGGTCTGGGCCGCAATGCGTCCCAGGGCAACGATGATATCCGGTTGTATCAGCGCGATCTGCTTTTCAAGATGGGGCAAACAGGTTTGGATCTCCTCCTGTTCGGGATCCCGGTTCTTCGGAGGACGGCATTTGAGTATGTTGGCGATAAAGACCTCATCCCGTGAGAATCCGATCGCGCCGAGAATCTTATCGAGAAGCTGTCCGGCCTTGCCGACAAAGGGTTCTCCCCTGAGATCTTCCTCCTCCCCGGGTGCCTCGCCGACCAGCATCAGCCTGGCGCGGGGATTCCCGGTTCCAAATACGAAACGGGTCCGGCTCTTCGCGAGGTGACATTTCCGGCATGTGCGGATGGATTCACAGAACGCGGACAACGCTTGAGGATCACCGGATCCATTCAAACGGGACAGGACATCCGGTTCCGTCAGGATCAGGTCGGATCCGAACAGCTCGGCCATCTGCGTGAAATAGCGTCGGGCCTGTCCGAGCATGGTCTGCGTCTCACAGGACGGCATTATCCGCCTCCTGCCAAAAGGCGGTCCACCTCATCGAGGATGCGTTCGGCCGTGTCTTTCTTGGATAGAAGACCCAGGCATTTTTCGGTCCCGTCCCGTGCAAAGAGGGTAATCCGGTTCGTATCCGTCTCGAATCCCGCGCCCTCCTCAAACGGATTGTTCAGGCACACGAGATCGAGATTCTTTTTTTTCAGTTTTTCCCTGGCATGCAACTCCCCATCCCGGGTTTCGAGGGCAAACCCTACTACGATCCGGCCTCCCTTATCCCCGGCGGCGCGGGTCAGGATATCGTCCGTCCGGCTGAGAGACAGCGTCAAATTCGCTTCATCCTTTTTCAGTTTCTGATCGGACGGTTCGGCCGGTGTATAATCCGCCACGGCGGCCGCCATGATGAGCATGTCCGATGCCGGGAAAAGCGATGCGACCTGCCCGGCCATTTCCGAAGCGGTTTCGATGCGGTGGACCGCAATACCCTCCATCGCCCGGAGAAAAGTTGGACCCGTCACGAGTGTGACCTCCGCGCCCCTGAGAAAGGCCGCTTCGGCGAGGGCATACCCCATCTTTCCGCTGGAACGGTTGCTGAGGAAACGGACCGGGTCGATCTGCTCGCGTGTCGGCCCGGCTGTGATGAGGACCCGTTTGCCAGCCCAGCGGGAATCTTTCAACAGCGCGGTGGCCACGCCGTCGATGATCCGGTCGGGATCGGCGAGTCTGCCCGGACCGGTCGCACCGCTCGCCAGAAAACCCTCACCGGATGCAACGAACCGATAGTCCAGATCGGCCAGCTTCCTGCAATTGGACTGATAAATCGGATTCCTGGCCATCTCGAGGTCCATGGCCGGGGCAAAAATCACGGGACTCCGGGATGCCGAGATCACCGTGCTCAGGAAATCATCCGCGATGCCGGCAGCCACCTTGGCGATCAGATTCGCCGTGGCCGGACAGATCAGAATCCCGTCCGCCCATTCGGCCAGGCGGATATGCCGGGTCCGCTCGATACGCCGTGCGGAAAAGAGTCCCTCGACCACCTCTTCCCCCGTCAGCGTCTCGAAGGTCAGGGGGGCAATGAATTCACGGGCCGCACGCGTCATCACGACACGGACCTCAGCCCCTTCCTCCTGTAGCAGTCTGAGTACGAGACATGCCTTGTAAGCCGCTATGCTGCCGGTCACGCCGAGCAGTATCCGTTTGTCTTTGAACCGCTGATTCATCCACCTGCCACTCTGAATAATCCGGTTGATTGATTTCCCGGCCCGACCATATGAATATGCCGGATCAAACCTCTTCCGGAAAATCCCAGAGAATCTGCTTCTCTTTCATCTCGTTCATGGCCACAAAAGTCGGTTTCGGATATTTTGTATATTCCCGGGCCAGTGCTTCACGGTCGATTTCAACATCATCAAGATCTTCACTCTCACGTGTTTCAGGCACAGGCAGGTTTTCTCTCTCTTTATCGATAATTTTTTTCTGTTCATCGTTCACCTGTCTTGCCCGTTTGGACATGGCCACCACGGTCTCATATAAATTGTCTGTCTCTTTCAATAAATCTTCCAGGGCGATTTTATCCATAGATCCTCCGATCTGTTAACCCTTGTTGATAATGGTGAATACGTCGAGTACGGTCTCTTTGATATCCTGGTTAATTACATGAAAATCATATTGTCTTCCCACTTCTGTTTCCCGTCTGGCCGCTTCGAGCCGGGTGCGCAGGGTTTCCATCGTCTCCGTTCCACGATTTCTCAGCCGCGATTCGAGCACCTCCCAGGAAGGAGGATAGAGAAAAATCAACAATGCCTCGGGGATGCTTCTTTTCACGGCAAGCCCTCCCTGCACATCGATATCAAGAAGGATAATTTTCCCCTGAGACATCCGTCGTTCTATTTCATTCCGAAGCGTACCGTAAAATTCACCATGCACTTCGGCCCATTCCAAAAACGCATCCTCAAGAATCTTCTTTTTAAACGCATCTTTTGAGAGATAATAATAATCGATCCCTTCCTGTTCTCCAGATCTGGGACTGCGTGTTGTTACCGAGACGGAATATTCGAGACTCTGATCCATCTCGCAAAGCGCGCCGATCACCGTACTTTTCCCCCCGCCCGACGGCGCGGAAAACACAACGCATTTTCCCCGATGACGATGCAGTTTTTCACTCCAGATTCTGAACCTGTTCCCGCATTCTCTCGATTTCTTCTTTCATGTCTACGACCAGATGGCTGATCTCCAAACTGGCCGCCTTGGAACTGATGGTATTAACCTCCCGGTTCATTTCCTGGAGTAAAAATGTGAGTTTTTTCCCCACAGACTTTCCGGATCGCAGCGAATCGAGAAAAAGCCGGCCATGACTTTTGAGACGGACACACTCTTCCGTGATGTCGAGCCGGTCCGAAAGGATGGCGATTTCCGTGTACAGGCGGTCTTCATTCAACGAATACTGTCCGATCAGGGTTCCGATCTGTTCGACTGTTCTTTGATGTTTTTCGTGAAGATTCGCGGATGCGATCCGTTCCACGGCTTCGATTTTCTCCTCAAGTTTCCCGATTCTGTGAATCAGGTCTTCAGTCAGACAAGTGCCCTCTTTCAGACGTATGATATCGAGGTTTCCCAGAGCCTGATCGAGAGCCTGTAAAATTTGCGGCCACAGGCTTTTATCAGACCTTCCGTTTTCTGCAGGTTCAAAGATTTCAGAGAATTTCAGGAAATGATCAAGCGTCAGGGATTCTTCGATGCCTGCCTCTTTCTTGAGTTCCATTAAAAGATGCCGGATCGACCTCGCTTTGTCCGGCATGACGCGCAATGCAAACGGATTGCCGTTCTCATGCTGTACCGTGATCGTGATATATAATTTCCCCCGTTCGATCCGGGAACGTACGTATTCGCGCAGTTCCTGTTCGTGCCGGGAGGCGGACTGGGGCAGCCGCGTCGAAATCTCGAGAAACCGGTTGTTGACCGCACGGATTTCAACCGTGACGGTCACGCCGTTTTCCTGGACTTCAGCCACACCCAACCCTGTCATGCTTCGGACAGTGATTTGTTTCATCCTGTACTCATAAATAATGATAACCACCTGAGAATGTGTATTTTACAAAAATAAAACCGGAGAATCAATATGAAAATAAAAAATGACGAAATAATTAACGGTTTTGACTGAGCTTATCCCGAATATCCGTTATCGTGAGCGAGACACGGTGTGTGAGTCCGAGTTCCGAATGGGTCTGAAAACCATAATCCACAGAAAAGAAAGCGATCCGGAAACCGGTACCGGCCGTCAAAGCACCGCGGTTTGAACCGAACCGCAAAGCGATTCGGTTCTGGTAACAGATTTCAAGGCCTCCCATGATCTCCATGCTTACCCGTCCCATCTTGAACGTGGTTTGCACGGTATTGTCGAAATGGATGGCCACATCGAGTATGGGGAGAAAGGAGAACGAACGGGCCTGGAACGGATAACCGACACCCACCTGCAATCTGGGCAGAATCCATTCTTTCCGTCCTCCGTTCCAGGCCAGCAGCGTACCGGTGGCGTCCCGAATCATGGCTCCGACTTGCCATCGGTTTTCAAGATGAACAAGGATACCGGCGTCGAAACCCATTCCCCATGCTTCATAGACATCCGCCGAGCGACGAATCAGCCTGGCGTTCAATCCGATCCGTATCTTGTCATCCAACTTTGAGCTGTAGGAACCGACAAGTGCCAGATCATTGGGACTGGTGTATTTATAGGCATAAGGCACATTTTGAAGCCGCCTCCCGGATTCGTCGAAATAGATATCGCCCATTTCCCGTTTTGGATCCCTTAACCGGGTCAGGGGGATCCCGTCGATCCCGAGCCGATACAGGCCAAGGGCAACCGCGGATTCGCCCCGGAGCGGCAGCCCGACTCCCATGAAATCCCAATTCACAATCCCCCCAAACCGTTCGGCGTGCATCATCATCACCTGGACATGAGAAAGCCGCGACAGACCGGCCGGGTTCCAGTATCCTGCGGAAATATCATCTGCAACGGCCGTGAAAGCGCCTCCGAGGGCGAGCGCCCTGGCGCCGACACCCACAGCCATGAAATCTCCCGCGTATTTCCCCACCGTCAGACCGGTTACCGTATTTCCCGAAATCAGGAAATAAAAAACAACCAGGATTACTCTGCCCTTCAAATTCTTTTCCTCAAAGTCAAACAGAATTCCAGAGATAAAACTTACTGAAAGTACCCATAAAATGCAAGAAAAAAGGGGGATAAAATACAGTTATTTTATAGGGATGGTTCAGGTCGATGCGTCGATGTCCAGCATCCGGGTGCCCTTGAGATATTCCTTGGTCACGGGATGGGATATGCTGGCCAACTTCTGTGTGATATCACGGATCCGCAACGCATTCTTGACGATCACGCGGAGCCGGCGGCGGATGTCCTCGTCCATCAGCCTGTCGTCCTGGAGCAAGAACTGGGCATTCCCGAGTATCGGCACCAGCGGATTGTTCACCGCGTGATTGACGGCTACGGCGGTTTCGACTACGGTCGCGAGACGGCCCGAAGCCAGGGAATCATATTCGGCAAATTTTTCACCCCCGGTCTCTTTCGCGATCCCCAGGGCGCCCATGACTTTTCCCTCGGAATCACGCATCGTCGAGAGGGAAAGATTGATGGAGACCTTCTGATTTCTGTTCCCGATGATCACGGTCTTATAATTCTGAAGTTGATTGCGTTTGCGCAGATAGGCGCTGATTTTTAGGAGCTCCGAGGCGCCGCAAACCAGAAACTGACTGACACGTTTGCCGATCAATTCCTGAAAGCTGTAACCAAGCATTTCTTCGCAGGCACGGTTGCAATAGGTAATGATACCGCCGTTGTCCGTCGTCACGATGGCATCGAGAGAAGTCTCAACGACGCGTTCCAGAAAATCCTTGGCCTCGCGGATGGTTTCCCAGCAATACATCTCTTCCATTTTGATTTGATGGGAGACCAGGGCATCCTCGACAAACTCGATCAGTTCTCTGGCTTTAAACGGCTTTCTCATACAGGCGCTGAACCCCATGCCGTAGAGCCGGGACCGGTCCACATGTCCATTCTCGGTCAGGACGATAAACGGGATTTTCCTCAGGTTGCGGTATTCCGGATTGGAGAGAAACTGCAGATAGATCTCTTCCCCGGACATGTCGGGAGGAAAAGCCTCGACAACCACCAGATCGGGATGCACGGAGGCGATCGTATTCAATCCGTCCTGCCCCGTCTTGCATATCACACATTCATAGGGTGTCGATTGAAATGCCTCTTTCGCGATCTTCCGATATGCCGATTTGTTGTCGATAAAAACGATTTTCTTCTTCTGAGCCACGTGTTCATCCAATCCGCTGGGCGATAAGGGTCTTCAGCGTTGCCAGGTTCCAGGGCTTGGATAGATACAGGGTACCGTCCACCTGGTCTTCCTGAATTTTTCCGAAGCGAATATCCAGATACCCGGATGTGAGGACACGGAGAGCCCCCGGGTATGTCTTCTTAACCGTGTTCAGCAAATCCGTTCCGAGGCCGTCCTTGAGCCGGAGATCGGAAAAAACCAGATCGATCGGCGTTTCTCCGATGATCCTGAGCGCATCTTCGGCCCCGGTGGCCACATGCAACGCATACCCGGTATCCGAAAAATAATCCACAAGGATTTTCAGGACTTCCTCTTCATCATCGACAAACAGCACATGTTTGACCGGTTCCACGATAATTTCCTTTGGCCGAAAATTCTAACCATTTACACATCTCACACACCGGACAAAAAGCAACATCCATGCCATGGAGTATACGGTTGATATAATCTCTGAATATACAATTGGTTATGCTTTGATAATCAAATGGAAGCTGATTCAGAATCAGAAAACACTGATAAGGTTTCTTTCCATTGATCAGGAGAGAATTGCCGATCTGTGCAGTGTGTTTATAATTTGAAACGTGGTTTATTGTGAAAAATACGGCTTTGTTCGGCCTGCCTTTTCCTGATTAACCGGAAAAGCACAGTCCACAGTCGGTTACGGTTCAGTCCCGATCCAATCCCTCATCTATTCACAAACTTCGGTTTTCAATTCCACCAGATCCCTCAGGAAAGGGATGATTCAGGCTAAACCGTGATACCGTCGGCCCGGTACTCGTTCAATTTATTGCGGAGCGTACGTACGCTGATTCCGAGAATCTCGGCCGTTTTGGTCCGATTATCCGCGTTCTCTCTCAGTGTCTTGAGAATCAGGTTTTTCTCCATATCATGCAGCGTCATCTGGCCGGTCTCCATTTTAAACGAAGAAGCGGCTTCGGACTGATCCGAGAAAAAGAAATGTTTGGATTCAAGGTTATTGACGTCCGGCCCGCTCATGACCACGGCTCTCTCCACCGCGTTCTCGACTTCGCGGACATTGCCGGGCCAATCTCTCTCGGTCAACATGTGCATGGCCTCTTCGCAGACGGATTTAAGGGGACTCCCGTTCTCTGCGGCAAATTTATGAACGAAATACTTGATCAGAAGGGGAATATCCTCGCGTCTCTCGGACAACGGGGGTAAATAGATCGGCACCACATTGAGCCGATAAAAGAGATCGGCACGGAAGTTATCTTTCTCGACCTCCTCTTTCAGGTTGCGGTTGGTGGTCGCTATGATTCGCACGTCCACCGGAATGAGCTTCCCGCCTCCGACTCTCTCGATTTCCCGCTCCTGGATGACCCGGAGCAATTTGGCCTGAAGCGGCAGACTGATTTCGCTGACTTCGTCGAGCAGAATGGTGCCGCCGTCGGCCATTTCGAAGCGCCCGATGTTTGTTCTATAGGCACCGGTGAATGCGCCTTTCTCATGGCCGAACAGTTCACTTTCGACCAGTCCTTCGGGAAGCGCGGCGCAGTTGGTCGTGATGAAAGCCCGGTGTTTGCGGTCGCTGTTGTAATGAATCGCCCGTGCCACCAGTTCTTTGCCTGTGCCGCTGGATCCCTGAATCAGCACCGTGGCCCTGCTTCTGGCCACCATGCGGATGGAATCGAAGACACGCTGCATGGGGTCGCTGGCGCCGACGATGTTCTCGAAGCTGAACTTCCTGTCGAGTTCCGAGCGGAGATACTGGTTCTCGACGACCAGATTCTGATATTCAAAATACTTATCGATGACCAATTCGATTTCATCCAGATCAAAGGGCTTTGTGATATAATCGAACGCCCCCTGTTTCATGGCGCGCACCGCGTTCTTGATCGAGCCGTACGCCGTGATGAGAATGATGCCCAAATCCGGCTGTTTCTTCTTGAGCCGGTCGAGAATCTTCATTCCGCTCACATCGGGAAGCCGGATATCACTCACGATCAGGTCGTAAGCCTTCTCCTCGGCCATCTGCAATGCGGCCTTGCCCGTGGGTGCGGTTTCCACGGTGTACGATTTGCGTTGAAGCATCTCGAAAAGAAGCTCCCTGATCACATCTTCATCATCGACGACAAGTATGCGTTTCTGTTCGGCGCCCATACCGTCTGATTCCTTTCTAACCTGATCTGCATATGAAACGGTTTTTAGTGAGCATCCCGCGCGCCCGCACCTGCCTTTTGCCGTTCACCATACAGACTTCGTACCGTTATTGATAGATGACCGGGAAAACTCCGTCCTGTTTCATCTGTCATTCAGACTGAACCGCAGAAGGAAAATCCAGCGTTTTCCGTCCAGATGGTCGATCTGAACTTCCCCTTGGTGCATCCGCATCAATTTCAGACAGACTGCGAGAGACAGTTGTATATCGACGGATTCAATGCTGCCCAATCCGGCCAGAATATCTTCCTTTAAGGCATTGAGGGATTTGTCACAGACAAAGATATAACGCAATGACACGGCCGCGTCATCGGATTCGATCCGAAGTGTTTCGATTTTACTCGAAAGCGCATCCACAATCTGAAGCGCATGATATAATCCGTTTCGTATGAGTAACGGATCGGCCCTGAACGGAATTCTCGATGGAGATGATTCGATCTTGAAGGGATAGTCAGGGTTGTCGTCGGCCGGATCCGCATAATGATTCACACACACGTCCCTGACTGTACTCGGCAGATCGATGGTCTCGGAATACATTGTCCGTTCCCGAACCAAAGTCATGACATCCAGGAGGAACTGATCGAGGCGAATGACATTTTCCTGAATCCGTTCGACCAAAGGATAATGATGCGATCCTTCGTCTAAATCTTTTAAAATCAAAGCCGCAAAACCGCTGATCCCACCCATGATATTTTTCATGCGATGGGTGGCATCAGACAACAGCCGTTCACGAATAGCCTGTCTGCCTTCAAAAATATCCATCGATCGACCCGCCGGATTGAATGTTTAACCAATATAAACAATTGGACGCAAGAATCAAGAATTTTTTGCCTAGCGGAATAGGATGCCGGGCACCGATCGTACCCTTCTATCCTATGGCTCGGCCTTCTGTTTAGAACGGTGGGGTAACGTAATTAAATTCAGCATCTTCTCAGTGGCTTCGGCGGCGGCCAGGACCTGATCCGAATTCAACCCACGCGTCACAAAACGCCGTTCATCCAATTCCCAGATGATGGCGCACTGAACCAGCGCATCGGTTTTTCCACCGGGCGGGATGGAAACCGTATAATCGGCCAGCCGCGGGAGTTCGATCCGGATCTTGCCTGCGATCGACCGGATGGCGTTCATAAAGGCATCATAGCCGCCGTCGCCGCTGGCATTCTCTTCCCATTCCTCGGTTTTTTGCGTATCCGGATTCTGGTACCGCAATTTGACCGCGGCCACGGCCCTCAACCCGATGCTGGTCACGATTACGGATGAAAGGAATTCGAACGTCTTGTCCTGCGGCGTCTCAAGCACATCCGAGATGATATAAGGCAGATCCGCCTCGGTGATGGATTCCTTGCGGTCTCCGAGCAGAATCACACGCTCAAGCACTTTCTTTTTCTGTGCGGAACTGAGTGTGATGCCCATCTTATCGAGGTTGTAATCCAGGCTGGATTTTCCGCTCAATTTACCCAAGGCGTATTCATAGGCCCGGTCAAACCGATCGGGGTGCAACTGGCTCGAGTAAAGGTTCCCTTTTTTATCGCCGTCGGCGTGAATACCGGCCGTCTGTGTAAACACATTGGGACCGGAAATCGGCTTGTTGAATGCGATACGGCAGCTCGAATAAATCGATACGGTTTGACTGGCATGGTAAAGTTGTTTCTCATCGACATCTGTTTCCATTTTCAGAAAATCATGGATGCCGACCACGACCTCATCCAGAGGCGCATTGCCGGCCCGCTCACCCATGCCGTTGATGGTCGTGTGCACGCAGCGGATACCGTTCTCCACGGCGGTGAGCGTATTGGCTACGGAGACTCCGTAATCATCATGGGCGTGAAAATCAAACCCGATGTCACCGTACCGGTCGATCATATCCCGGGTGAATTGGGCCACCTGGCTCGGCGACAGGATACCGAGCGTATCCGGGAGCATATATCGGACAATGGGGGTGTCTTTGATCGCATCGATCAGATAATAGACATAATCCCGCGATCGGATCATACCATGTGACCAGGCTTCGAGGTAGATATTGCAGATAAATCCCTGATCGGACGCATAGGAGATCGTCTTCAGGATATCCGCCACATGTTCTTCCTTGGTTTTTCCAAGCTGGGTTTCGGCATGCTGCCTGTCGCCCTTCGCGAGCAGGTTGATTACCTTGCCGCCGATGCCGCCGATCCAATCGACCGATTTCGTATGATCCGTAAAACCGAGGATCTCGACCCGGTCGAGATAACCGGCCGATTTGGACCACTGAAGCACTTTTTGGGCGGCTTTTTGTTCTCCCTCACTGACGCGGGCGCTGGCGATCTCGATGCGATATACCCTGACTTCATCGAGCAATATCCGTGCGACACTGAGTTTTTCTTCGGATGAATAACTGACATTGCGCATTTGTTCACCGTCACGCAATGTGGTGTCCATGATCATCACTTTTTCAGCCATAGCATTTTCCCTACACAAAAAATGATTTTTTTCAGAGTCATTCCCCGCAGAATAAAAATAATACAACCTTCAGGGATGATTGTCAAGATAAATCTGGACAAATGAAAAGATTTAAGCCATCGGATCTGAAAGACAAGCATCCGGGTTGTCATGATTGTTGCGAAAAGAGAGAAAATGAGATGCTTTTCAGGGATCAGGCGTTCATGACACCCTGAATCTCGCGGAGAAGCAGGCGTTGGTCGAAAGGCTTCTGGACAAAACCTGCAAAATATTTTCGGAGACGCGGATCTATTAACGCATCTTCGCCCGGATTGGCTGAAGCGATAATACGGACCGCCGGGTTGATTTTCTTAAGCGCGGCCAGTATTTTCTGAACCTCCACACCCGGTGAAATCATCTGGAGAATGACCACATCGATTCGGTTTATGTATTTTTTGTAGATCGCCATGGCCTCATTCGGATTCTCTGCGCCGATCACCTTGTATCCGTAATGACTCAGCATCTTAATGGCACTCTCACGGAATTTCGTTTGATCTTCTATAAGAAGGATGGTCTCGCGTGTGTGAGCATGCGAATAAGGAACGGGGTTCGAGATTTCCCTCACAGTCTTCTCGGCGGCCGGGAAATGGATTTTAAAAATGGTGCCTTTTGTCATATCGCTGAAGACCGATATAAATCCCTGATGCTTCTGGACGACATCCTGGACAAGGGTCAATCCATATCCACGTCCCGATTGGTTTTTGGTGGAGAACTGGGCGTTGAAAACCTGCTCCCTGATCTTGGCGTTCATCCCCTGTCCCGTATCACTGATAATAATCTGGACGTATTCTCCGGATTTCGCACCGTTCTGATGTTTGGCCGCATTTTCACTGAGACTCATGTTGCGGGTTTGAAAACGCAGTTTCCCTCCCATCGGCATGGCATCTCGTGCGTTGAATGCCACCTGAAGAAAAGCCTGCTGAATCTGGCCGGCGTCTCCCTCGATGCATTTGAGTTGATCGTCGAGTTCAGCCTGGATCGTGATGTTTTTTTCGATCGTCCGCGAGAGAACCCCGGCCACCTCGGTAATAAGGCCGTTTATATTCAGATCCTTGACGACATGGGGTTTGTCCTGGGTGAATGAAAGCAAACGGCTGGTGAGTTGGGAGGCCTTTTCGCTTGTTTTGGCGATCTCCTGAACATCCTCGTAATAAGGACTGTCTTTGGGAACCTCTTCGCTTAAAAGTGAACTGTAGCCCATTAGATTCGACAGTACATTGTTAAAATCATGCACGATACCGTCTGTCAGGGTGCCGAGAGATTCCAGTTTCCTGGCCTTGACGGATTCGTCTTCCTCGTCTTTTTGAACGGATTCCCTGGCGTTGAGGTACCAGATTTGAGATCCGTCCTTCTCGCAGGGCGCGACAACACAGTCCGTCAGCCGGGATTTGCCCTCGCTGTCCCTGAATCCGATTTCCCAACACCGGGAATGATGCGCTTCAGACCGGATCTCAACCGTCAGATTCTCGGCAACTTCATGATAAGCCGGTTCCACGATATCCAGAACCGGTTTATCGAGGAATTCTTCCTCCGAAAAACCGAGGACTTCATGCATCCAGGGGTTGGCAAACCGGATCCGGCCTTTCTGAATATACAGCACCCCGATAAACGGTATCTGTTGGAGGAACGCAGTCGGTTGGGGTGCAGAAAAGGCTACGTCGTCAATGGGAGTTTCGGATTCGAGCAGCAACAGGGATGTAATCAGCGACTCAAAGAACTCGACATCCTCACGATCCCAGCGCCCATAGGCTGTGTGCGTCAGAACGAGATAGCCTGAATAGGTCTTCGTGTTGAGGGGGAAGATGGCCAGGGATTCATAATCGGACAACGCGAGCAGATTATCCTTTTCCGGAAAATTTTCCAGCTCAAGAACCACATCGGACAGGGAATCGACCCAGAAACTGCCGTGATCCGTCCACCGGACAGAAAAAATATCCCTGACCGCATCCCGGACCCGCGTCCATTTACGGGGATTCCATGCGGGTTGTTCGGAAAACGTATTCTCGGAACTGGATCCGAGATTCCCCCATGTGCCGAGAGAAAATTTCTTGCCGAAGGAATCCTCAAGAAAGATTCCGAGACCGGTCGAGAGGCGGCTTTCCCAGATTTCACGAAGCAGATAACGAATGGCATCTTTCTCTTTTGGCTTTTGAGTCAGATATTGCAGAATCTGGGTGGAGAGGAGACGCTGTCGTGCATTGCGTACCTGCTCCGAAATATCCTTGATAAAAAGCCGTAAATGTGACTGACCGCCATCCTCTGAAACGATCAACAACCCGTTGACGCCGACATCGATCGATTTGTTGTGATGGTCGCGCAGCGAGGCGATGAAATGTCGCAGATAACCTTTGGTCGCACATATCTGGAGTTTTTTCTCAAAATCGGCCTGATCGATTTTCGGAACCAGATCGAGGAATTTTTTTCCGGCCAGTTGTTTTTTGTCATGGCCCATTTTTTCCTGTGCCGTGACATTGCATGAAACAATCTGGAATTGATCGTCCAGCAGAAAATACAGGATATCTGCCTTCGAATAGAGTTCTTCGAGTAGCCGCTCGGAGAGAAGACCATCCGAGATTTCTGTTTTATCTGGACTTATCTGCATAGACAAAGTTTCCGGATAGCATCCTGCTGAACACCGCCGTCTTTATCAAAACACATTAACAGTCAGAGAATCCATGATCTCTTAACCGAAAAGCAAACCTTGTTCCAAATTGAGAACTGTTTTGTTTTTATTTTTTTTGGACGAAATTGCAGGCACCGGATGGGATCGGAGGATCAGGAAAGCAGCTGCGCGACTTTCTCGATCAGGATTTCAGTCTGAAACGGTTTCTGGATAAACATGTCCACATTGTGATGTTGCAGTTCGGGATGATCGCCGAGACCGTATCCGCTGGTATAAATGACTTTGATATCGGGATTGATCTTCTTCAGCTTTTCAACCGTTTCGGTCCCGTTCATTCCCGGCATGATCAGGTCGATCAGCACCAGATGAATATCTTTTTGTCTTTCTTCATAAATCGCCAGCGCCTCCTGGCCGTCCTTGGCCGAAATCACCTCATAGTTCCCTCTCTCGAGCATCCGTTTGGCCACACGGCGAATGACCGCTTCATCGTCGACGAGCAGCACTGTCCCCTTTTTGGCAGAAAGAACCGGTTCACCGGATTCAGGCTCCGGACTCTCCTCCTCCGTATATTTCGGAAAATAGAGTGTAAATTTACTGCCGCTCCCCAGCACGCTGTCTACAAGAACTGCGCCCTCATGATTTTTCACAATGCCGTAAACCATGGCGAGTCCGAGGCCTTTGGCCGCCTGGGCGGGTTTGGTGGTAAAGAAGGGTTCGAAAATCCGACGTCTGGTTTTCTCGTCCATGCCGATGCCGGTGTCGCTTACGGTAATCCGCACGTAATCACCGGGACTGCCCCCCATCTGTGCCTGTGCGAACGCTTCGTCCAGGATAACGTTCGCCGTGGATATCATCAGTTTTCCACCGCCCGGCATGGCCTCGATCGCATTGAGACAAATATTGAGAAACGCCTGATGAATCTGCTGGGAATCCCCCTTGATATGCCATAAGTTCTTTACCAGATGGGTTTCTATGGCGATTGAACGGTCGACGGTTCTGGAAAGAATGGCCACCACATCATCCACAATTCGGTTGCTGTCGATCGCTGTCACCTGATATTTGCCGCCCCGCGCAAAGGCCAGGAGCCGGTTGGTAAGGTCCGCTGCCTTTTTGGCGGTTTCTGCGATAGTATGGATGTCTTCAAAATAGATGTGATCTTTGGGCATATCACTCATCAACAGCGATGCATATCCCAGGATACCGCCGAGGAGGTTATTAAAATCATGGGCGATGCCACCGGCGAGCGTGCCGATGGATTCCATTTTCTGGCTTTCAAGAAGCTGAACTTCGAGGCGTTTTCGCTGGGTGACATCGATCACATTACCGAGTATAGCCGGGTTGCCATCCACTTCGATCCTCCGGCAACGCACTTCGCCCCACCAGCGTTCCTCATCTTTTTTAAGAAAACGGATTTCATATTGATCGGGAACACTATCACCCTTCTCCCTGCGCATCTCGCGACTCAAAACCATGCTCCGGTCTTCCGGGGCGATCAGTTGAATAAACTCACTGTCAAAGAGTTCTTTTTTCGGAAATCCGCATAATTCTTCGAATTTCTCATTGGTGAAATGGATGCGTCCATTCTGGATCACATACGCACCGACCAGAGACGACTCGACGAAAACCTCATATTTATTTTGCTTGTCCTGCAATTCCGCCTCTCGCACCTTTTGCTGAGAGATATCCCGGATAAAGGTCTCGAGGGCGATCTTTCCGTGAAGCCTGACCCGCTGAGAACAGAGATCCGCCCAGAACTGTGTTCCGTCTTTTTTTATGAACGAAATTTCGAGGGTGCCGGCTTTCTGGGTACGCAAAATATCCGCAAAGAAAGTATTCAGCCGGACATCCAGGTCTTCTTCGACGAGATCCGACCATTTCTTCTCTAAAAGGCCTTTTTTGTCATACCCGAGAATCTGACGGGCGGCCTGGTTGGCCTCAAGAATACGCCCTTCGATGCTATGGACGATGATGCCATAGGGGGCTTCTTCAAACAGATTGTAATACTGAAATTCCTTTTCAAGAAATTGTTTGGCGTCGGTCTCGATCCGTTGGCCAACCTGTTCGGACCAGTCGGAAATTTCCTCTTCCTTGTCATGGAGGATGGCATAGAGCCCCGTGTTCTGCAGCGAAACGGCCAATGTGGCGGAGACGAATTGGATGAACTCCTGCATCCGGTTATCATGACCCTCATAATAATTGACGACAATCAACGCCTCGATGGTTTTTTCGTGGATATTGAGAGGGCAGATCAGAATCGAGGAAACCTGACTGTCCTTCAGATACCGTACGACCGGATCGATATCCGCGAATTCGTTCAGATCGAGGATTTTATTTTCGACGAATACCTTCTCAAGCAAAAGCCGGATGACATCCGGCTGGATAAGCGAAGGTTCTTTGGGAGGGGCACAATACAGGATTTCGAGCGTTTCAGTGTCGAAATTCGAACCGGCAATCAGTGCCTGATCGGCCAAAGTACGCCGCTGTATCTCCGAGAGCAGTTTCTGGGTGCGCTGTTCGGGATGAACGGCATCCGCATAGAAATCCTGTCCCACACCCCACGCAATGAAAGAAAGGGACTGGTCCTTTTCAAATGATGCATCTTTTCCTTTTTTAAAGAAAATCGACAACCCGCTTACGCTCCCGGTTTACTGTCGATAGAGAAACTGGTCAAATGGAGTGAATCTTTAATACCAACTTGATTTTAGATGATTTCAGGCGGAATGTCAAGGAGAAAAATATGAATTTAATTTAACATATGTGACAATGCGGGTTCAGGATCGAATCTGCCCCTGGTCAGAATTGTTTTTTAAAGATTTGAATAATGCACTGATCAACAACCCGCATCCGATGACGATAAGACCGGCGGGCCAGTATTTCTCGATCTCAATATCGGGAAAATCAAGAACACCACCCGCCGCATGTAAAAAAAAGAAGGCCCCCATAAAGAGGAAGAGGATGGCGGGAATCAGGATGTTCCATTCGGCGGGACGGAGAAAAAAACGTACCAGATAACCCAGTCCCCAGAAAAGGAAAAAAACCGGCCAGTACTCCTCGATATAGAGGTAGGGAATTAAATCATAATTCCGCAACAAATAGAAAAGGCCGGTAAGCAGAAAGAAAACAGCCCAGAAAAAGGTGTCCTCCTTTTTCCTGCGGACCCAGTCGATTAAGTAAAATCCGGCAAAAACCAGAATAACAAGCGGATAAATGCGTTCCCAGATACCGTGTTGTTGAATCACATCGCGTGACAACAACCATAAACCGGCCAAAACGAGCAGGACACCGGGGATGATGGAACGTTTTTCTTCTTTCATGGAACCAATCCAGATCTTTTCATCTGGTCATGCCTTCTTTTCTTCGGGTATCAGGACGAGGGCCGCCGCATAAAGCAAAACGCCGAATACGACGCCCGTCATCAGTACGAAAACAACGGTTCCGATTCGTACCAGGGTGGGATCGATGCGGACATGCCGGGCCAGTCCGCCGCAGACCCCGCCGATCACCCGGTCATCTGTCGTGCGATGAAACGGCCAACGTGATGTATTGGTCGATCCGGACGATCCGCCGGATCCGCCGCCGGCCTTCGAATCCTTGAGGACATGCACCAGATAGAGAATACCGAGGACAACCAGCAATACCGGCCAGAAGTCCTGCCTCCCCCAATGGGTAAATCCCGGGCAGGGGAACCCGGCGTACCATCCCCAGTTATGCACCCCCCAGAAAAGACCCAAGAGGATAAGCAGAACACCGAGAATAAGCCAGCCTCCGGAACCGGATTTCCTGCCTCCTTCACGTGACGCCGGATCATCCGAAGCGGCCGGCAAAACCACCAGCGCCACCAGATAGGCGAGCAGACCCAGGCCGTTCAGAAAAATGGAAACCAACCACAGAATACGGACAACGGTGGCATCGATCTTGAAATACTCAGCCAGCCCCCCGCAGACGCCGGCGATGATCCGGTTCGAATCCGACTTTCTCCACTTTCTTCCTTCGGCAGGCGACATTTTTTCCGATCTTTCTTCGATTAAGAGTTTTTTGATAAGTCCATTATATTTTACAGGATTTTCTCGATAATGTTTCATCTCCGGAAGATATCCCGGTTCGTGACCGGGATATCGGGAATATGGACAACGGCCTTGAAACGATAAGCCGGTCGTTTCATTCATCAGACCGGGATCGGACCATGGGAACGAAACGTACGGGCAGGAGCTTCTTCACGGAATAGTCTTTTTCTTTTTTGGTGATAAGGAGGAGTTCCTGATGCCATTGTCCGACGGGAACAATCATCCTTCCACCAACCCGGAGCTGGCCGATGAGCGTTTCCGGTATCTGCCTGGGAGCGGCCGTGATCATGATCGCATCGAACGGCGCGGCTTCCGGCCATCCCAGGTATCCGTCGCCGACCCGGAAGTGGACGTTCTCAAATCCCGCCTTCTCGATCTGTTCCCGTGCCGTGACCGACAGGGGTTCGATGATCTCGATCGTATACACCTCAGGGACCAGTTCGGCCAGCACGGCGGCCTGATAACCGCTCCCCGTACCGACCTCGAGAACACGTTCGTCGCCCTCCAGGACAAGCTGCTCCGTCATGTACGCCACGATGTAAGGCTGGGATATGGTCTGATTGTATCCGATCGGCAGGGGGCTGTCCTCATAGGCGTGCGACCTGATGTTGTCGGGAACGAAGAGATGTCGCGGCACCTTTTCCATCGCGGCCAGGACACGCGGATCCTTCACCCCGCGGCCGGCGATCTGCTTTGAAACCATCGCATGCCTTTGTCTGACATACGGGTCTTCTCCCTGCTGCATGGCGCTCTCCCTTCTGGATTGTTGACATCCCAAAAACGAGAAAAGGGTTGCGGTGATTAAAATCGGATACCACGGAGGATGACGCAGGACGTGTTTTTCAAAATGGGATTTCATCTGTCACTCCTCGGTTGGTCGATTATATTATCATTCTTTTATGATTCCCCAATCACCAAAACGGGATGACTGAGATCCTTCAGCCGCCGTTCATTGACAGTGTAAACCTTTATAGGATATACTTTCTAACTACGCGCGTTACCCAGATGCGAAACTGCGTGCCGCGCTTGGAATTGACATGGTAGCCGACGGAAATGATGGCGTCGAGATAACAAAAGGTTGTATTGTAGGTTTTTCCGTCTTCGTCAGTATGTGCAAAAAAAATGCACATACTGAGTCCTTCTTTAACTCGCCGGTTATGAAGACATTGCGTAGACGCTTGATACTGACGCTTCGCTCCGTGATGAACAATTCTGCCATCTGCTTCTGTGTCAGCCAGATTGAATCACGTTCAAGTCGGATGTCGAGCGAGACGGTTCCATCCGGTGCGCGATAAAGCACAATCTCGTTCCGGCTCGGCCCGTACTCTGCCGTTGCCTCACACACACGACGCGCGGGTCGCAATGCCCTGGCCACATTCATTTCTCCCCCTCCCCCTTCCTCGACGCAAGCTGCGGCACAAACCGCTGCCAGTGCTGACGCTGAATTTCATAAGCCGCGATGCCGAAGGCTACGGCCACGTTGATTGAATTCTTATACCCCAGCATGGGGATCTCGAGGATGTCGTCGGCCACGGCAAGTGCCTCATGTGAGACGCCCAGCGCCTCATTGCCGAGAACCAGCGCAACCGGGAGGGGGAACCGGTACTCCCAGATGAGCCGGCTTCGGTTGGTCAACTCGAGCGCCACGACGGGAACCCCCAGGTCCTTATACACCCGAATCGCCTCGGAAGTTGTCTCGTAATACGCCCACGGCACATAAGGCAGGGCGCCCAGAGACGTTTTGTCGAGTTTTTTGTGTGGAGGGTGGGCCGTATAGCCGCAGAGACAAATCTTTTCTGCGAGGATGCAATCCGCCGTACGGATCACCGAACCGACATTGAACGCGCTGCGGAGATTGTCGAGGATGGGATAGACGGGATTCCGCGGGACCTCCCGGAACTCTTCCGGCGAGAGCCGGGAATCGAAGGAACGGACCTGTAGGCGGGTTTCCATAAATACTTTTTTAAGTTACAAGTTAAGAGTTATAAGTTAGGAGTTCGGACTCCTGATCGCTTACCTTTGAACCGGACGGCTCCCATTTACGGCGTTTCAGGATGGCCGGTGTCTCACGGACCGGTCGCAAGTTTCCGTCCAGCCGTCGATCAGACGATCGAGCTCTTCGGTCTCCAATCCCTGCCGGATCCGGTTAGCCGGGATGGGTCTTCCGAGTCCGACCACGCACCGCGAAAAAGGTTTCGGAATGACCACCCGATCCCATGTCCTGAGGGTCCAGTAGCGGTTCGCACCGAAGGCAAGGGGAACGATGGGATAGTCCAATTTCCCGGCGAGGAAGAGGATCCCCGGCTTGGATTGGCGATATGGACCGCGGGGACCGTCGAGTGCGAGCGCCCCGCCCACACCGGTCTCGACCTTTTTTTTCATGTGTATGACGCCCTGGACCCCCCCGCGCTTGCTCGATCCGCGCACGACATGATAGCCGAAACGGATCAAGATTCGCGCGAGCAGTTCACCCGCCCAGCTCAGATCGGTCATGATCGTCACATGCCAGGGACCGAAAACCGGCACGAGCAAAAAAAGGCGTCCGTGCCAGAATCCGTAAAAAACACGGTCTCGGTCCAGTTTCAGAAATTCGGGATGAAAGAACCTACGGACCCTGAGGCACGGCAGATAGGCACGGATCAGCAGCATGGCCAGTCCCGAGACGAAAGCAATAAAGGCATGGGAATAGGTGATGCGCCTCCGGAATGCTTTCAGGGAACGCCGGCCGGAATCACTCACAGGAGAAACCCGTAAGTCAGCGTCAGCACCTGGGGATTGTCTTCCGGTTTGAAAAGCAGATGCCAGCGTATCTCGAAATACCCGCCCCTGCCGCCGGGTTTCATCCACTGGGACATCCCGAGAGTGAAACCGGACGTATCGAGCCGATCGTTTCGCCTGTCGATCCGCCGGTCGATACGGTACACACCGAAGCCGGCCATCAACGCGGCACGGCTTTCCATCAATCCGCGCATCCGGTAGGTCAGGCTTGCCGAGGCCCAGATCAGATCAAATTTAAAATCATCCTCCGCCCTGTTGACCGTCCCCATGCTCACCGTGGTCAGCGCATTCCCGTCCATTTGTATGCCCATTCTGGCGTAGACAGGCATATAAACCATCCCGCTTGCCAGAAACGAAACAGGCGTCCTGAATTGAGAAAGGGGTATCTTCGGCAGACCGAGGCCGGCCGAGAATCCGAAATGCGGCCTTCCGGCCTGTCCGGCCAAAAGAGATGTCGAGAAAATGATGAAAAACAGGATTCCTGAAGCAATCGGTAATCGCCTCATATAAAAACTCCTCAACAAATCATTTTTTTTACAATGTAATTTAGTGATTACCGGACTGTTTGTCAACCTTTCCTTCCGGCAGGAAACACATGACCTGCTCAAGGATAGAAAGCACCGTTCCATTCTGCCGGAATCGGGAACGGCATCCTATCTTTGATAAGACAGAAGCGGTCTAAATATGATTTGAATTAATATCACTTCACTTCTATCTGCCTTTTTATTGCGGTCCCGCCTTAGAATGATACGGCCTGACTCCTGATTATTTTCGGATTTCACACACGGCATTTATCTCCTGAAAAATTTATGAATTGTGTAATTAAATGATTCCAACGCGCCCTAAAACCATGCGTTAATTCATAACGGCCAGTGGTCGGAGGCGAACGGCGGGGGGCCAATGCACTCCCCCATGATGAGACGGGGAGAATGAAACCATACAAATTATCAATAGGGCAGGATTAATTATTCGGACTGCCTGACCCCTCTTAAATTGGAACCCAAATTCGTTTTTCTGCGTTGATTATGATGATTTTCCGGCAGGATAACCGATGTCGTCCTTGAATGATATGATATGAAGGAGAGAAAACCGATGAAAGATGATTTCTGAATCCCATGTTGAACCCGATGGTATTGTAAGAAAAAGATCCCACCAAACGATATAAAAAAAACACGACAGGGCACCGGAATCGTAACATGAGGACAGGTTATGATTACACTCAAGAATGTCTGTAAGAATTACGGCCCCATCCAGGCTGTAGCGAATGTGAGTTTCTCCATCCCGAAAGGCGAGATCGTGGGGTTCGTCGGGCCCAACGGCGCCGGCAAATCCACGACCATGAAAATCATCACCACCTACACGGCACCCTCATCGGGAACGGTGACGGTCGGCGGTTTCGATGTGGTTGAAAACGCCCTCGAAGTGCGCGAACTGATCGGCTACCTGCCTGAGACCACACCCCTCTATGCCGACATGCTCGTTCATGAATACCTGGAATTCGTCGGCCGGGCGCGTCACCTGAACGGCGCGTTTAAATCACGTTTCGACTGGGTGGTCGAGGCTGCGGGTCTGGGCACTGTGCTCCGGCGCAAAATCGGCGAGCTCTCCAAGGGATTCAGACAGCGTACCTGTCTCGCGCAGGCCCTCATCCACGATCCGGCCGTGCTGATACTCGACGAGCCGACTTCGGGACTCGATCCGCTCCAGATCATCGGAATCCGCAAGCTGATCAAGGAGCTGGCCCACGAGAAGACCATCATCCTCTCTACCCACATCCTGTCCGAAGCGGCCGCCGTGTCGGACCGCATCCTCATGATCCATAACGGGCGGATCGCAGCGGATGGTAAATTTGAGGATCTCGTCCGCAGGGTTTCGGATCAGAATTCGGTCTATATCGCAGTCAGGGCACCCAAAAAAGATTTTGATTCATCCGTCCGGTCCATGGATCTCAAGGATATCATTTACGATGAAGCGCTTCCGCGCGGGGTCGTCGGTGCGCATCTTTTTTCAGAGGCGAAGGTCGATCTGACCGGCAAGCTGAATGAACTGATCCGCGAAAAAAAATGGGATATTTTTAATTTTACACCGGAACAGATGTCTCTCGAAGACACCTTCATCCGGCTGACCTCAGGAGATAAAAACAGTCAGGGAGGCGACGCATGAACGACGTCAAGGTCATCTTCAAGCGGGAATTCGACGCCTATTTCTACTCCCCGATCGCCTATGTCTTCAGCATCATCTTCATCGTGTTGAACACCGGCCTTTATATGTTCCATTTCTTCTTCTTCGGCAATGCCGACATGCGCGCCTTCTTCTCTACGTTGCCCCTCGTGCTCGGGATGATTTTCATCCCCGCAATCACGATGCGGCTGTGGTCCGAAGAAAAGAAACTCGGGACCGTGGAACTACTCCTCACCCTTCCCATCAGGACGGAACACATCGTGCTCGGAAAATACCTGGCCAGTCTGGTTTTCTATCTGGTCGCCCTGGCGGGCACCCTGACCATCCCGCTTATGCTCCTGTTCCTGGGAAGACCGGATTTCGGACCCATCGCGGGCGGATATTTCGGCGCCATCCTTCTGGGGGCTTTCTTTCTGGCCCTCGGCATCTTTATTTCCGCGTTTTTCTCTGATCAGATCATTTCGCTGATCATCACCAGCCTCGTCTGCGGATTCTTCGTACTCATCGGATGGCGCTATGTGCCCATGGTGATCGACGGCTGGATTCCGGGTCTGGGATCCTTCCTGTATCATTATGTCGGCGTCTCGCGCCATTTCAACGACATTGAACGCGGCGTGGTCGACCTCCGCAGCGTCGTCTATTTCTTGTCCTTTACTGCGCTGTTCCTTTTTCTGAACGCCAAAGTATTGGAAAGGAGAAAATTTTAAGATGAAGGACTGGAAAAATGATTTCACCGCCCGATTCGTGATCGGTGCGTTGCTCGTGACCGGAATCGCCGTTTTGTTGAATATGGTGATCGGCAATTTCAATGTCGGCCGGTTCGATCTCACAGCCGACCAGGTCTACAGGCTGTCGCCTTCCGTACGCACGATTCTGTCTCAGCTCGAGGCGCCGATAGACATCACGTACTATGTATCCTCCTCCGAAAAGATGCCCACCCAGTGGAAGAATCTGGAACGGGACGTCATCGACAAGCTCAGGGAACTCGAAATGGCCTCGGACGGAAAGCTGACCTATACCGTTTTCGATCCTTCTGCGGAGGAGGAACGCGAGGCACTGGAATCCGAAAAGGCCGGGACAAAAGATGACACGGATGCGCCCGGTGTGACGCGCAAAAAAATTGCCGAACGGCTTTTCGAGAAAGGCGTGATCCCCTTCGGCGTCCAGAGTACCGAACGGGATGAGTTTGCGATCAAACGCGTCTACTCCTCCCTCGTCCTGAGTTATCTGGATCGCAAGGAAGATGTAATCGAGGAAGTCCGGCCAGAAACCTTCGGCAGTCTGGAATACGAGATCATGTCGCGAATTTATAAACTGGTCGCGAACAGACGCCCGAGAATCGGCTTTTATCCCGCACAACCCGAAATTCCCCCTCATATGATGCAGCATTACCAGCAGGCGCCCCCGGATATGTATGAGGCCACCGTCAGAGTCCTTCGGGAAGCCGGTTACGACGTCACGCGGACGAATATCAAAAAGGACGATCCCATCCCAGAAAATATCCAGACCATGCTCGTCATGGCGGATCAACCGCTCGCCGAACGACAGCTTTATGAACTGGATAAACTCATTCAAGAAGGCGTCTCCGTCATCTTGGCCGCACAGATGCATAATTATCAGGTTCAGTATACGACGCCTGGAAATTTCGAACTGCGCGGCATGCCGACCCGGGTCAATCTGAATGACCTCGTGAGACACTATGGATTCGAATTCGATACGCGGATGTTCATGGATCAGAATACGGCCTACATCCAGGTGCCGGTCTACAGCACCCGCAACCTCGGATTCATGCAGGTCAGGGAGCAGCGACTCGAACCGGTCACCAAACCGGTCATGATCCGTGTCAATGCCGAGAACATCAACAACCGGCTCTCGATCTCGAACAAAATCACGGAACTCTTCTACTTGTATGGAACCCGCCTGATCGTACACGATGACAGGATGAAACAGGACACCCTGTTCCACAAAACGCTCTTCACTTCCAGCAACGTGAGCTGGACACGAGACGGAATGGGATACGGTCCGGTGAATACCGATCCGCCGCCGCAGGAGGCGGTCCTGCGGAGACAGCCGCTCGGCATTCTCGTGGAGGGCTCATTCAAACCGAAATTCTCCGATGGGGTGGTTCCGCCCTGGCCCGAGTCGGACGAGGAGGCTGAGAAAGAACCCGTACCGGTCGAATTGTCCGTAAAGGGGAAATTCGGCAAGATCCTGGCGATCGGTTGTGCGAACATGTTCAAGAGCGACATGCTTCAGTCGATCCCGAGCCACGTCGCCCTGCTGCGCAACACGGTGGATGCACTCACGCTCGGAGACGACCTGATCAATATCCGGTCGAAAACCATCACGGCCAGGCGCATCAGGACGATCGGCCCCGCAGGCAAGGCCTTGGCCAAGGGATTCGTGGTCTGGTTCAGCCCTGCCGTCTTCGTCCTCCTCGGCATCTACCTGACCGTTAAAAGGAAGAAGAAATAGGCTGATTGAAAGATACGGAGAAATCTTTTCCGTCTTCCCCGATTTCTCCGGCGTCTTTCGTTTGACGGTAAAATGCAACCCCTTTCAAACCCGAGAGGCTAGGACAGATGAAAGAAAAAGAAATCAAGATTTTTGCCGGGGTATTCATCGCACTGCTGATTCTGTTCTTCGTCACGCGGCCGCGGCACAGCACCGTCCGGATTGACGAACTCGTACAAACCATTCTTATCGGCGTGGCTGCCGAGGATGTGGCGGCCATCGAGGTGTCCAAACACACCGGCCCTGAAGGACGCGCCCAGATGATTTTCACCCGGACCGAGCGGGACAGGTGGCGAATCCCCACCTCGTTCAATGTGAAAGCCCAGAAGAGCCGGATCGACAAACTGATCGAGGATCTCATCCAGATGACGGGGAAAGTACGCAGCGCCGACCCGAGGCATCACCCCCAATATGATCTCACGGACGACAAGGGCATCCAACTGATGCTGAAGGATGAGACCGGCAGGCCCCTCGCCAACCTGCTCATCGGGAAGAAAGCCGGGGATTCGGACGGCGGATTCGTCCGTTTCGCGGACCGCGACAGGGTCTACTTCACGGACAACAACATCCTCTCCGCCCTGTCTGTCTACGGCGATATCGACACGCTCACCCGTTTCAGACCGCGTTCTTTCTTCGACCTGAAGGCCATCGACCAGGACAAGGAGCAGCTCAGGGAAGTCGCGATTGCCAGGTGCGGCATATATCGCTATCTGAAGAAGATGGAACGGGAAGTCACTGAACAGAAGGACGACACCACGACGACCACGAGCAAGGAAAGTTACTGGGTACTCTCCGGAAGCGGCCGTGAAGTCGAAATGGATGCGAAGGAGATGGAGAATTTTCTCCGTGATATCACCGGCGTCTTCGCATCGGAGGTGGTGGACCGGATCGGCAACACATTGGCCGATATGAACAAACCCGCCAAATATGGAATGAACCTCAACAATCCCGGAACCTATCTCGTCTTCAAGACCCGGGACGGACAGCAGCACAACTTTATTTTCGGAAAGGACCTCGGGGAAGACAGGGGGGCGTATCTCTATGTCCAGGACGACGGCCTGGTCTACGAAGTCAGCAAATACAACTGCGACCGGATCCTGAAATGGGTGGACGACCTGCCGGACAAGGTAAAAAAATAGGCAGATTGGGATAACCGGACGCCTACTCCGGGAACGATCAGGGGAGGTATCCGTTTTTTAAGCGCGACCCGGCCCGGGGTGATATCCGTGTGAAATTGATCCTGAAGACAAACCGGATTCAAGCTGAATGTTCAGCACCCTGATGGTGAAATCCACCGAAACTGTGAGAACGGTTTTCGTCTGGGTGATACGCAAGTTATTCAGACAGGTACTTCGGTTCCCAATATCACGGCAAAACCGTATGAATTTGAATCGGCACCCTGTCATCGCGACCGCCTCTTTTCTGATGATATCCTGTGCTGCGATCGGAAGCAGACTGTCGCTGCCGGACCCTCTTAAAACCCGTGAAGGTGACCGGATTCAGACACAGACCGAATGGGAGACGATTCGACGGCCTGAAATCCTGGAACTTTTTCGATCAAAAGTCTACGGACGTGCCTCAACCGCGCGGCCGGATGACCTTCGCTTCGACATCATCGAAGAGACCCGGTCTGCAATGTCGGGCCGTGCGACACGCAAATTAGTTGCGATCCGCTTCACCGGACCCGCCGGAGAGGGTATGATTCCACTCGTCATATTCATCCCGAACGAGACACGGAAACCGGTCCCGGGATTCCTCCTGATTTGCCACCGGTCCCGTGAAGAAAATATCGATCCCACCCGGCAAAACCGAACACCGTTCTGGCCCGCGGAAGAAATCGTTCTTCGGGGTTACACGGCGGCTGCTTATCACATCTCCGATCTGGCACCGGACGATAAATTCCATTTCCGGAAAGGGGTCATCGGTTTGTTCGATGATTTGGATGAAGCCCCCCTCCCCGACGCCTGGGGAGCCGTGGCTGCATGGGCATGGGGCGCCAGTCGCGCCATGGATTATTTTGAATCGGACCCCGAAATCGATGAAAGCCGGATGGCCGTGGTCGGCCATTCCCGCGGCGGCAAGGCGGCTCTCTGGTGCGGGGCCAAGGATGAACGTTTCGAACTGGTGATCAGCAACAATTCAGGTTGTACGGGAGCCGCACTGGCCAGACGCAAAAAAGGTGAGCGGATCAAACGGATCAACCGGAAATTTCCACACTGGTTCAGCAACAACTATAAACAGTACAACGGCCAGGAAAACAAATTACCCATCGATCAGCACAAGCTGATCGCACTCATGGCACCCCGGCTCGTGTATGTGGCGAGTGCGGAGAAAGACAAACATGCGGACCCAAAAGGAGAATACCTGGCATGTGTCCATGCCGATCCCGTCTACAGACTTTACGGAATAACCGGTCTTGCCGAAAGAGAGATGCCGAGGAAGAAGCGCCCGCTGCATGACGGTCATATCGGCTACCTATCCGGCCGGGACGACATGACCTGACAGAATACGACTGGATGCGGTTCATGGATTTTGCGGATCACCACTGGAGCAACCCCGGAGAATTGGACGGACGAGATGATTTCTGAAACGATCCCGGGCCTCATTTTTGAAACGGACAATCCAATCGGCGTGAGTCGCCGGTCGCCCTTCCTCCCCGATTTGCATGTCCTTAAATCAGGTTTTCCCTTTTCCGGCTACCGAACCGGCTCGTCCGGACGAACCCGGCTTAGGCATACGTACTTTTTCCGGCGTCCACCATGTCTGTCGGCGATTCCGGAAATCCTGACGGCGGATAGTCCTATTCCGACCTCGGCAGGAAGAAATTGAGATAGACACGCCCGTCCGCGGGAACGGTCACCACCCGGGTCCGGCTCCGGTACCCCTCACAGGTTGCTGTCAGCGGATACGTCCCGCTCGGGAGCGTGAACCAGAACTGCCCCCAGGAATCCGCATAAGCCAGGATGCTGTCACCCAGGAACACCATGCGGTCGGGCAGGGCGTATCCGAGTGTTTTCGACTGGAGCGTCGCGCCGGTATACGCATCGAATATCTCTCTCTCGCTCCACTCCGACATGGACGGATTTTCCACGAGACGCTGCCGGAACAGGAAATCATCCTGAAACTCGCCGTATACTCTCCCGGTGCTCGAATCGGGAATCAGGTCGAAATCGAGGACGGCCGTGGCTCCGGACTCCACCCGGACCGCCCGGATGGAATCCCCGCAGAACAGGGCGGAACCGGTCAACAGATACTCGCCGGGTTCCAGCTTGTCGATCCGGTAATCTCCTTCTGCATCGGTCGTGGCGAGAAGGCTGTCTTCCCAGAAAACAAAGGCGGACGGAACGGTCACAGCGCCGGTCATCAGAAGCGACCGGACCGTGCCCTGTATTACGCCCGGTGTCGTCACCGGCTCGGTCGCCTGCCGGCGGCAACCCGTACCCGCGATGAAGAAGAACAGAAGCAGCAGCTTGATTGACTTGTCCATAAGGCCTCCATCGCATACGTAAGAATAAAACCCGGGAGGGACGGTTGACGACCGTCCTCCCGGTTAAAATTATAATCCCGGAATCCTACCGGTTCAGAACCATCTTGCGTACCTGTTGGGAAATCCCGTCCTCATTCCTCACATCGATCCGGCAGAAATACACACCCGAGGCCGCGGGAAGGCCGCTGTCGGTCAGACCGTCCCATTGCCGGACGTGGATCCCGGCATCCTGGGATCCTTCGGCCAGGGTGCGGATCCGCCGCCCGTCTGCCCGATAGATCGCCAGGGATACCGAGGCGGAGGAAAACAGCCGGTAGCGGATCTCGGTCATCGGGTTGAACGGATTGGGATAGTTCTGTTCCAGGATGAATCCCCGAACCATGCCTGTCCCGGGATCCCCGACCGCGGACGACCCCGATATCAGCAACAGTTCGATCCCCGTGTCCAGACCGAGATTCCGAGAATACTGCTTGTCCTCGGGATTGTTCCAGTGTTCGTGGACTCCCAGACTCGCGGGCAGGATCGTGCCGTCGTTTTCCGGATCATACTGGATGCCGGCCGGCCAGTTCCGGGAATCCGCGGCCTGATGCAAATAATCCTGGGTCCCCGCATATTGAGGGAAAGGACCGGAATTGTCCCGCCGGTCATACGCGCCTTCGGTCGGGTGACTTGAATCGAATTCATGATACAAAAAGTCAAAGCAGACGGATTCGACGGCCACCGGATCCTGGGAGAGAAAGAGCGACGAGGGCCAGTCGTCGTGGAACGGCGTCATGCGCCATTTGACGGGAGGATGCCCCCAGTTTGTGGAACCCCATAAACCGTCGACGAGATGGAGGATCGTCTTTCCGCCCAGATCCTTGTGCCCCATGAGATCGACGAAACACCGGTATGCGCCCATCTCGCCGTTGCTCACATCCGCACCGCCGTCAGGACAGGGCAGACTGGGATGCCAGTGCCATGCGCCCTGATTGAAGGGGGTAACGGATCCGAAATGGTTCTTGCTCGACAATGATATCCCGGAGCGATGGTGCTTTTTGAATACAGGAATGTTGATCATATAGGCGGCATCCAGATAACTTTGAGGCAGCCAGTCGCCGATGGAACCGTCGCTGGTAAAGAGCACCTTTTCCTCCGATCGGACCGGAGGGGTGCGACCGGCCCCCGTCCCCCAGTATTTTACATCGGGAAACGCGGAATGGCATTTGTTCCAGTGAGGGGTGTCGAAATCGATGTTGGGATCGCCGATGTGGATATCGGCCTGGGCCACACCCACGACACGAATCAACTGATCCAGCACGGTGTAACAGATTTGAGGGGACGTATTGATGTTGGGTTCCTGGGGATAATTGTTCCGTCCGTTCAGATTGATCTTGATGACGATTTTCTCTCCGGCCTGATACCCGACGTCCCCTTTGCCGGTGCTGTTATTGTGATAGCGGAAAATTGAATCCCAGGCGGCGGCGTCGGAGGTATCCCCCGTCAACCGCCGCAGTCCGTCCGAGAACATCCGGTTCACGGCATCCTGATTCGTATGGACATCCTGATACCAGTAGTTCATCCAGGACGCACTGTAATCGGCGTTGGTCGCATCGGGATCATGAACCCAGACCACCCGTCCGGGATGGACGCCTTTTCCCTCCCCGATCGGCTGATTGGGTCCTTCGAGCGTCGAAACGGGAAAGGCCTTGACCGGATGCGTGTCCTGAAGGAATGAAATCAGAAACAATAGCGCCCCCGCCACCGCGGCCAGAGAGAAAAGTCCATGCCGGGACTGAAGCCGGTATTCCCGCGCTTTCCTGAACAAAACCACGGAGGAAAACAGGCCCATCAGCCAGAGGACGAACGATGAGGCCAGGGGCGCCGTCGCCTGGATGCAGGGATAGGTGACACGGCTCGGCTTGGGAATCACGCGGATCAGAAACCAGATTAAGGACAGCAGGCCGAGAATCGGGAAGAGACCCCATTTTACGACACGTTTCATGTTGCACCTCCATGGACAGATCCGTCCCCATTCCGATCACAGAGCCGGATCCGTACATCATGCTTCGTTTGCGTTATTTTTACTTTCCTTATTAAAATATACGATATGTTCTCGACACAGACTGTAAAAGAATGTCATTTTTCTTTTCGGATCCGTCCGTTTCCCTCCACTGTTCCGGTCACCCTGCACGGCAAACCCCGGCCGTTTCATAATCTCCGATTGAAAATGGCATCTCGATTTATTATTTTATATGGGTTCGGACGATGAGTCATTCAACCAAGTTTACCTAGTTTTCCGGGAGTACACAGAATCCATGAGCGCCTCGGATGAGAGAATCCCCCATTTTATCCGCGAAATCATCCGCGAGGACAACCGGACCGGCAAATGGGAGGGCCGCGTCGTCACGCGTTTCCCGCCGGAACCGAACGGATACCTCCATATCGGCCACGCCAAATCGATCTGCCTGAATTTCGGCATGGCGCTGGAATTCGGGGGCGTCTGCCACCTGCGTTTCGACGACACCAATCCGACCAGGGAAGAGGATGAATATGTCCGGTCGATCATCGAAGATGTCCGGTGGCTCGGATTCGACTGGGGCGATCATCTCTATTATGCGTCGGATTATTTCGGACTGATGTTCGATCACGCCGTCGCGCTGATCCGGAAGGGTTTCGCCTATGTGGACGACCAGACCTCCGAACAGATCCGCGAGGCGCGCGGCACGCTGACCAAACCCGGCAGGGAGAGTCCGTACCGGAATCGTTCCATCGACGAGAACCTGGATCTGTTCGAACGGATGAAAGCCGGTGAATTTCCGGACGGATCGAAGGTACTCCGCGCGAAAATCGACATGGCCGCATCCAATATCAATTTGCGCGATCCGGTCATGTACCGGATCCTTCACGCCGCGCATCACCGCACCGGAGACGCCTGGTGCGTCTACCCCATGTACGACTGGGCGCACGGCCTCGAAGATTCGATCGAACGCGTGACCCATTCGATCTGCACGCTCGAATTCGAAGACCACCGCCCCCTGTATGACTGGTTTCTGGACAAACTGGAAATCTATCATCCGCAGCAGATCGAATTCGCCCGGCTCAACCTGGCCTTCACCGTGATGAGCAAACGCAAACTCCTCCAACTGGTCAGGGAAGGCCGCGTCTCGGGATGGGACGACCCGCGCATGCCGACCCTGTCCGGGATGCGGCGCCGCGGATATACGCCCGAATCCATACGGAATTTCGCTGAGATGATCGGCGTGGCGAAGCGGGACAGCCTGGTGGATATGTCCATGCTCGAATACTGCGTGCGTGAGCATCTGAACAAATCCGCCCCGCGTGCCATGGCCGTCCTGGATCCCCTCCGGGTCGTGATCACCAATTATCCGGAAGGCCGGTCCGAGGAACTCGACTGCATCAACAATCCCGAAGACCCGGCAGAAGGCACGCGCAGGGTGCCCTTCGGCCGGGAACTCTATATCGAACAGGAAGATTTCAGGGAGGACCCGCCCCCCAAATTCCACCGCCTCTCTCCGGGACGGGAAGTCCGTCTGCGTTACGCCTACTTCATCACCTGCCGGGATGTCGTGAAGGACGCGGATGGAAGAGTCGTTGAACTCCGGTGCACCTATGATCCGGAAACCCACGGCGGCGATTCCCCGGACGGAAGAAAAGTCAAAGGCACCCTGCACTGGGTCTCCGCGGCGCATGCGGCCGACGCCGAGGTGCGGCTGTACGACCGCCTCTTCACCGTGCCCGACCCGGCGTCCGAAACGGACTGGCTGGCGCATCTGAATCCCCGGTCTCTGGAAGTCGTGACCGCCAAGATCGAGCCTTGCCTGAAGGATGTTTCCCCCGGTTATCGCTGCCAGTTCGAACGAAAGGGATATTTCTGCGCCGATCCGGATTCACGGCCCGACCGTCCGGTTTTCAACCGGACCGTCACCCTGCGGGACACCTGGGCGAAGATCGAAGGAAAAATGAACAGATAAAACCGATTGGTTGGAAACAGCATTTCCGGCCGCTCTCCTTCTCCGGAAAAGCCGTTCCTCCGCAAAGATTGAGGATTATGGTCCAGCACCCCCATCTCCGCCTCTGGGAACAGAAGCTGAAACGGCTCCTGGACGATCTCGACGAAGTACTCGAGGATGCTTACGGTCACAAATATCACCTCCATCCCGCCCGCCGGGGACGGGGCGCGACCGCAAACCGGTCCCATGACGGCCTGTTCGACATCACGGCCAATTTCACCCTCGGCCTGGGTTCGGAACGCGGGAAGGGCTATGTCATCGACATCCGCATGGTGACGCTCGAAAAGATCTCCGAAGAAGTCAGGACACGGATCGAGGAACTCGCGATGCGGCATATCCAGAAAAAATTGAAGGAATTCTTCCCCGACAGGGATCTCTGGATCGACCGGGATGGGCATCTCCTCAAGCTGCACGGCGACCTGAGTCTGGGGACGGTGTAATAATCCTGGCGGACGATATTATCGAGGATTGACCGGCAGATTGACCCGTCCGCAGCCTGAACGGGTTGAGTGCCGGCAGTACTATGCCGGCAACTATTCAGTTCGTCGGGGATAATCAATGCCATGTATTGCGATCTATATTTCTTCCCGGGTGAAAAGGATCGCCAATGTGGAGGGAAATCGATGCACCACGCCCATATCATCCACTTAGTCCATCAACCCAATTCAGAAATAGAAGACAACACAATAGGAGCCATACCATGAAACGAAAACCTGTCTTCCTCTTAATCGTCTTTCTCGCGCTGACCGGTATGCAACTCTCCATCGCAGAGGAGGGCCCGGCCTATCTGAATCCCGATCTGCCGGTCTCACAACGGGTGGACGACCTGATCTCCCGCATGACGCTGGAGGAAAAAATCTCCCAGATGATGGATGTCGCCCGCGCCATCCCCCGGCTCGGCATTCCGGAATACAACTGGTGGAACGAATGCCTGCACGGCGTGGCCCGCGCGGGAATCGCCACGGTCTTTCCCCAGGCTATCGGCCTCGCCGCGACCTGGAATACGGACCTGATGTTCGAGGTGGCCGACGTGACTTCGACCGAAGCCCGCGCGAAACATCACGAATTCGTCCGGCAGGGCGATTTCGGGCGGTACAAGGGCCTGACCATGTGGAGCCCCAACATCAACATCTTCCGGGATCCGCGCTGGGGCCGGGGGCAGGAAACCTACGGCGAAGACCCCTACCTGACCGGACGCATGGGCGTGGCGTTCGTCAAAGGCCTTCAGGGAGACGATCCGCATTACCTCAAGGTCGTCTCCACCCCGAAACATTACGCCGTACACAGCGGCCCGGAACCCGACCGGCACCACTTCGACGCCGTCACCGACCTGCGCGACCTGTACGACACCTACCTCCCCGCATTCAGGGCGACCGTCGAGGAGGCCGGCGCCTGGTCTGTCATGTGCGCCTACAACCGCTATCTCGGGGAGGCCTGCTGCGCCGGCCCGAGGCTGCTCAGGGACATCCTGCGGAATGACTGGGGATTCGAGGGGTACATCGTTTCGGATTGCGGGGCGATCGATGACATCTATCGGCACCACCGGATCGTCGGCGACGCGGCCGAGGCCTCGGCCCTCTCCGTGAAATCCGGCACCGACCTGGAATGCGGCAATTCATACCGCGACCTGAAACAGGCCGTCCGGCGCGGTTTCATCACCGAGGCGGAACTCGACGTCGCCCTCCGCAGGCTCTTTACGGCGCGTATCAGGCTGGGTATGTTCGACCCGCCCGAACGGGTGGCCTATGCCCGGATACCTTTTGAAAAAAACGACTGTGAAGCGCACCGGGCCCTCTCGGTCCGGGCCGCCCGGGAATCGCTCGTGTTGCTCAAGAACGACGGGCTGCTTCCGTTGAAACGGGATATCAAGACCATCGCGGTGATCGGTCCGAACGCGGATAACCGGTTCGTCCTGCTCGGGAATTACAACGGCACGCCTTCCAAATCGGTCACCGTGCTCGAGGGAATACAAAATAAAGTCGGGAAGAACACCCGGGTCTTGTATGCACGCGGATGCAATTATGTGGATAAAAACCCGCCGGCCGAACTGGTGCCCGCCGGTGTACTCAGGACGAACGGCCAGGCCGGCCTCAGGGCGGAATACTACATGAATCAGGCGCTTGAGGGAGAACCCCTCCACGTGCGCGTGGACCGGGAAATCGACAGCAACTGGTGGCGCAGCGCCGTTCCCGGACTCGGCCATGCCAATTTCTCCGTGAGATGGCAGGGCGAACTCATCGCCCCCAAGGGCGGGAATTACCGATTCTCCCTGATGGGAGACGACGGTTACCGGCTCATCGTGAACGGGGATACGCTCATCGACAACTGGTCCGATCACGACATCGAGATCCGGACCGCCACGGTCTCGCTCAAGGCGAAGGAAGCCCTCCCCGTCACGGTCGAGTATTATCAGAATCAGGGAGCCGCATGGATCCGGTTCGAATGGTCTGAAATCGGGGGGGATCCTTTCCGGGACGCGATCGAGGCGGCGAAGAATTCGGATCTGATTGTTTTCGCGGGCGGTATCGGCGCAATGCTCGAAGGCGAGGAGATGCCCGTCCGGATCGAAGGATTCACCGGCGGAGACCGGACCCGCATCGACCTGCCGGACATCCAGGTGGAATTGCTAAAGGCCCTGAAAATGACGGGGAAATCCGTGGTGCTCGTCCTGATGAGCGGCAGTGCCGTGACCGTGAACTGGGCCGACCGGAATCTGCCAGCGATCCTCCAGGTCTGGTATCCGGGCCAGGAAGGAGGCACCGCCATCGCGGATGTGCTCTTCGGCGACTGCAACCCGGCCGGACGCCTTCCGGTCACGGTCTACAAATCGCTGGATCAGCTTCCGCCTTTCGAGGATTATGCCATGGAAGAACGGACTTACCGTTATTTCACGGGAGACCCCCTGTATCCTTTCGGACACGGACTCAGCTATACCCGTTTCGTGTATTCGGAGTTGCAGATTCCCGATACGGTCACGGCGGGTGAAGATGTCTGTGTCTCGGTGACGGTGGAGAATGCGGGCGGCATGGCGGGCGACGAAGTCGTACAGCTCTATGTCTCGGATGTCGAGGCGTCATTTCCCGTTCCCATCCGCTCCCTGCAGGGATTCCGGCGGATCCATCTCGCACCCGGACAAAAAAAGGAAGTTGCCTTCACGCTGACACCCCGACAGCTCGCATTCTGGGATGATTCCGCCAATCAGATCCTCGAACCCGGTTTCTTCGAAATTGCCGTCGGGGGCAAACAACCCGGCTTTTCCGGCAGTGCCGATGCGGAGACCACGGGCAGTCTCACCGGGAGATTTGAAGTCCTCGGGGATCGGATCCTGTACAGATAAGGGGACAATAAAAGCAAAAACGCAGCCGGTGTACGGACCGTACACCGGCTGCGACCGTTTCATTGCACTTCGATGCGTCTGGCCATACGCCGGCTTTCCGGTTTCTTGGGCAGCGTTACGGTCAGAACGCCGTTTTTCATTTTCGCGTTCACCTTCTCGACTTCGATCTCGGCCCGGATCGGAATTTCGCGCCGGAATGCACCATAGGTGCGTTCGACATAACGGACTCCGCCGTTTTTCTCCTCTTTCTCCTGCCGTTTCTCGCCCCGGATTGTCAGCACGTCTGCCGCGATCGAGATATCCACATCTTCGCGTTCGAGTCCGGGCAATTCGGCCGACACCTCGACGGCCTGATCGGTTTCGCGGATGTCGATCTGCGGATAGACATTCCGGGCTGATTCCGGAAACCGGGACCCCGTGAAATCGTCGAAAAACTGGTCGAACATGCGATTCATTCCACGTTGCAAATCGAGGAGGGGACTGGAGTCCATCGTCCGCCTGACGGGCACCTCACTCCGTCCCCACTGCGCAGGAATCAGCTCTTTGATCTTCATCGCAATCCCTCCTTTCATGCTTTTATTCTCCGGTGTGGACCGCAATCTTGCGTGATTTCGCCGTCTCCGCCTTGGGAAGAACGAGTTTCAGCACGCCGTTCTTCAGCTTGGCCTGGATCCTCTCCCGGTCGATGTCGTCACTCAGCGTAAATGCGCGGTAATAATCTCCGGATTCGAATTCGGCATACACCGTCTGGAGATTGTTATCGTCCCGGGTTTCGACATTCCCCTGAATCGTCAGCAATTTATTCTCGAGTATGATATCGACGGTCTTCTCATCGACTCCCGGCATATCCGCAAGGAGAATGATCTCGCTTTCGGTTTCGATGATGTCCGTCGGCGGCAGGAAAGTCCTTCCTGAACGGGTTCGTTCGACCCGTTCGACTTCCTGGCTTTCCATTTTTTGAACAGCCTTTTCAGCCATGGCGATCACCTCCTGATTATCCCTGAATCTGGATGGATTTGGGTTTGTCTTCTTCCCTGCGGGGCAGCCGGATCGTCAGGATGCCGTTCTTGAGACCGGCGGTGATTCGATCCGGATTCACTGAAAACGGCAGTTCCAGAAATCGTTTGAAATCCCCGATTTTCCTCTCCTGACGATGGACGGATTCTCCTTCTTTCACGGGTTCGCCCCTGCGCACGCCTTCGAGCGTCAGCGTGTTGTTCATCACGGAAAGGCGGAGATCCTTCAGTTCCACCCCTGGCAATTCTGCGGAAACCAGGGCTTCTTCCGCATTGGCCCGGATGTTCACGGCTGGAAAAGCCCGTTGCGGCGTGAATCCGTACCCGTCGAATAAACGGTTCATTTCCCGCTGCAGATCGTCCAGCCAGCGCCAGGTTTCCGTTCGGTTAAGAAATCGATTGACGTACATCGCTCACACCTCCTTTGAATGGTGGTTTGTGGATCCAAATCAGGCAGATGCAACCTGTGTGCCACGATGTATATAACTAAATATATGGAGTTTATACGTTCTTTTCATTGCTTGCCATATTGACATAATGTATGATTATTTATGCCGTATTGACATTTTTCTGCCTGTTTGATTTCATCCCTGCAGGACTGGCAGCCGATCACCCGGTTTTTTTACTTGCAGGGGCGCCTTTTCTTTTATAACTTGATTCGTTTTTTCAATGCGGAAAGATGACATGCAGCGCGGCATTGTTTACGGGTTTTTGGCATATGGAATCTGGGGGCTGCTTCCCGTCTACTGGAAAGCCCTGGCCGCGGTTTCATCCTTCCAGATCCTCTGCCACCGCATGGTCTGGTCTCTCGTTTTCATCCTGATCATCCTCCTGTTTATGAAAGATTGGGGATGGATCGCCCGGATCCATAAACAGCCGGTCATTTTCCTGATCTTCCTGGGGACATCCCTGCTCCTCGCCCTGAACTGGGGCACCTATATCTGGGCCGTCAACAGCGGGCATATCATCGAATCAAGCCTCGGCTATTTCATCAACCCGATCGTGGCCGTGCTCCTCGGTGTCTTCGTGCTCAGGGAAACCCTGCGCCCCTGGCAGCGTGTCGCGGTCATCCTGGCCGCCGCCGGTGTACTCTATCTGACGCTGCGTTTCGGCCGTCTGCCCTGGATCGCGCTCGTGCTCGCCTTTTCGTTCGCCTTCTACGGATTGATCCGGAAGACGGCGCCCCTGAATTCGATCGAGGGACTCTCGCTCGAAACCGCCATCCTGTTCCTTCCGGCTCTCGGTTTCCTGATCCATTTTCAGGTCATTCAGGCCGGTGCCTTCGGAAACGGTCCCGCGGGACAGACGCTCCTGCTCGCCTTATCGGGACCGGCCACCGCGCTCCCGCTCCTCCTCTTTGGATCCGCCGCGCGACGGATCCCCTATTCGCTGATCGGACTCCTCCAGTATGTTGCGCCCACGCTCCAGTTCCTGATCGGGGTATTCCTCTATCATGAGCCTTTTTCAAAAAACAGGCTCATCGGATTCCTGTTCATCTGGACGGCCCTCTGCATCTATGCGATTGACGGATTCATCGCGGCACGCAGGTTCTCCCGGATCCAGCATCAAAAATCCATCGCGGGATAAATCCCTTTGTCGTCAAAGTGTAAAAAATTGTATGAGACGGGAACAAACATGGATAATTCATTGTGAAATTTCCGTTTTTTCACTTATAATGAACGCAAACGGCGGAGATATCCGTCAGGGCGGATCACGCAGTCGCATCCGGCCATGGACAGTCCAAACCCAGCCGACAGGGAAATGATACATGAGTCCGGTCCAAAAAGCTCAATTCGTTTTGATGTAAGAAAATGACCATTTTAAGTGTGTCGAACCCAATAATTT
>OMKS01000127.1_pt1 | contig 65906 bp, 52 predicted proteins | sample 1674721 | NCBI WGS metagenome assembly OMKS01 (sample SAMN06264996, study PRJEB25208) | sediment metagenome | isolation source: hot spring sediment | place: USA: California | collected 2014-09-02 | reverse complement strand
GAATGGGGCCGGGAGCGGTACTGGATCCGCGTGGACTCGGTGGAGTACAACGACGCGGCGCCCTGGCCGACCGCGGCCGACGGCACGGGGGCAAGCTTGCAGCATCGGCACCCGGACGGCCCGACGCCGGCGGACTTCTACGGCAACGACCCGGCCAACTGGATCGCCGCCGACCCCACCCCGGGCGGATAGACACTACCGGAAGCTCTTTCGTACGCCGTCAATCAGTCGTGTTGCAGGGCCTTACCGTCCAGTCCATTAGCGCGGGCGTGGAGGGTTTCTTCCACACCGTGCATACCGGCGCCTTGCGGTTCCAGACTTTCGGATCAAGCGAATCGACCGCATACCGACGAGCGCCGGTGTCCTTGTGAATGTACTCAAACAGCCGGGCCCGCAGGGGGTCATCGTCCTGGATATCCTCGTCGGCCGGTTGTGCCAGAAAAAACGCATCCGTCGCGTTGGCTTCTTTCCGGGCGGTGAGGGTTGTCGAAACGCCTTCCCACTTCGCACATACCGGGACCAGTCCTTCGACGTCACGCTCCGGGCCCACGGCGTAGAAGGCTACACGGATCGGCGTGGCTTCGCCTTGGTTGCGCCATTGAGCCCCTGTGAAATAATGAAACCCCTGGTCCGGTGAACCTGACTCGTAGACCGGCGAGGGCAGGGTCAATCGCTCATCGCCCAAGTCCAGCCGATACATGATCTGGTTATAGTCGTAACGGGGCGTCGGGCCTTTGGCCTCTGAGAAGGTGTGGCTGTAAGTCCCCTCGAAGTACACGATACGCCCGTCCTGTTGATCGAAATAGGGGTGGTGCTTCGGGTTATAAAACGTGTAGTGGTCATGCGTGACGATCTTCCGGCCATAGGCCCAGGGCCCGACGGGGGTGTCGGTCTCGGCATACCAGACCTCGCCGAGGAACGATGTATCCCCGCCCTGCTGAACGGCGATCATGATCCACCGGCGGCGATAAGCGTTCCAAAAGACCGAGCCGTTGTGCGGGACGACCGCGGAGCCGCTCTCCACGTCGATCAGATGCGTTTCGCGATCCTTCTCGTCTTTCAGGGCCTTCATGAGCCCATCCCGGTCGCCGTTCCATTGCTTGATGAGGTCGCGCGACGCGACCCACCGCGGCCGCACATCACCGGCGGCCGTCCCTTGGGCTTGAGCGGTATCGGGGTCCGACAGGGCCGTTAGGACCTCATACGCGCCGGGGTCGATGGCCGCCTCCCACGCGGCGCGGACGCGCATCCGCACGGCCAATGGAAACGGCGTGGCGAAATACCAATAGCGATCATCCGCCTGCCGTACACTGAACGGATGCCCCGAGGCCGGGTACAGCAACCAATAGTCGTCCCCGCGGACCTTCCGGATGAACTGTTGTTTGTCGTCGTCAAACACCATCAGGCCGCGCTCGGCCGCCTCGCCCAGGCTCTTCATCCGCGCATACGTGGCCAGCATCCGCTCGGTCCCCTCAGGGCCCGGAACGGTGAACAGTCCATCGAGCCAGACCATCCCCGGCTCGGGCAGAGGAGCCATGCGCCGACTGAAACCCGCGGCATCGGTGAAATACTCCAGGTCCACCCCCACCGACGGGTCGAGCCCGTCCTGGTTGGGCAACCGGGAAACAGCACCGGCCATGGCGAAATGCCCCAGCGGATAGGAAGGCCTGCCCGTGTCGCCCCAGAACCAATACAGCCGGCCTCGGTACCAGCAGTTTTGGACCGAGTCCTGTCCCATGACCTGGCCGTTGAGCACGGGTTCGGCGAGGGGCGTCTCCAACCCCAGCACCACCGAATCACGGTAGATGCCTTGACCCGTAAGACGGTAGAGCCGCTCGGCGATGTTCACTCGGTCGACGTGAATGGTCGCCGATGCGCCCGGTGTCGTGCGCAGCCGCACCCCACGAAAGCCGAATCCATCCTTTGGATACGTATAGCCGTGTCCGGCCACCTCAAAGAAGACCTCGCGGTCCATCAGGCCCGGCTCATGGAAGGCGATCACGCCTGCGCTGTCGGTGACGTGCGCGATGTGATTGGTGGTCGTCAGGCGGATCAGCGGCACGCCACGGCCCGTGGCGCGGTCACAGACCCGGATCTGGAAAAACCGCTCTTGAGGTGTGGGGGCAACCGGCGCCGCCCAGGTCGGCACCGCGGCAACACCCATGATGAATCCCAGGATACCCCATGCCACGCGATGCGTGCACGGGCCGACTGCATGAACCATAACCGCGCTCCTTTCCATCCCCCCCGTTCCAACGCGTCGGACCGTCTGGGCGGCCTATTCGTGGCGCAGGGCCACGATGGGATCGACCTGCGCGGCGCGGACCGCCGGATACAGGCCGAAGACCACGCCGATGGCGATGCTGATGCCCACACTGAGCACCACGCTCTTGAGCGTCACGATCGTCGGCATGCCCGCGATCTGCGTGATGATCCAGGGAATCAACAGGCCCACGCCGATGCCGATCAGCCCACCCAGCGTCGAGAGCACCACCGTCTCGATAAGGAACTGGCTGATGATCTGCCGCTGCTTGGCGCCAATGGCGCGGCGGATGCCGATCTCGCGGGTCCGCTCGGTCACGCTGGCCAGCATGATGTTCATGATGCCGATGCCGCCGACCAACAGGCTGATACACGCGATCGAGCCCAGCACGATATTGAACGTGCGTTTGGTAGCCTCGGCCTGTCGCAGCAGGGCCAACGGCACGCTCATGCGGTAGTCTTCCTTCTTGTGAAACCGCTTGAGCATGGCCTGGATGCCGGTGGCCGTGACTTCGACGTTCTCCATGTCGTCGACCTCGACAATCATCTGATGGAGCTCAACCATTTCCCGCTCAAAGGAGCCGGCGCTGCGGCGGGTGTTGATGTCGCCGAAACGCTCGCGGGCGACCTCGATGGGGATATAGGCATCGGTGCGCTCGTCGGGCATTTGAATGTTCCCGGCCATGCCCTCCTCGCTGCGAACGATACCGACGATTTCGAAGTATTCGCTGCCGACGCGGAGCGTCTGACCGATGGTGTTCTCCGTCGCCAGCAATCGCCGGGCGCCGTACTCGGTGAGCACCACCACACCGGCGAGGTTTCGCACGTCATCCGGAAGAAGCACCCGTCCGGCGATGACGTCGCGCCGGACCAGATCGAACCACGTGGGTGTCGTGCCCACAACGCGCAGCTCCTCGGCCCGTTCGCCAAGGCGGGCGTCCTTGCGGACGACCTTGGCGGGCACCACCTGCTTGACGTGCTCCAGCGCCTCGGTGATCCGCATCGCATCGTCGTAGGTCAGGCCATAGACGCTCATGTGCGAACGCGTGGTGCTCTGTCCGACCTCCTCGACGCTCTTGATCGAATGGAGAATGATGTTGTTGCTGCCGACCTTTCGAATCTGGTCGAGGGCCTCCTTGCTGGCCCCTTCGCCGACCGACAGCATCGCCACGACCGATCCGACGCCGAAGACCACACCCAGTGTGGTCAGAAACGACCGCAGCTTGTGCAGCAGCAGGTTCTCCACACCCAGCATGATGTTCCGGAGGATTCGTACTTGCTGCATCAGTCTTCCTCGATCCGCTCGATATGACCGTCGAGCATGTGTAAACGCTTGGGCGCCCACTGGGCGATCTTGGGGTCATGGGTGACCATGATGATGGTCTTCCCTTGGGCGTTCAATTCCTTCAGGAGCTCCAGGATTTGAATCCCGGTGGCCGTGTCGAGGTTGCCGGTCGGCTCATCGGCCAGGAGAATCCGCGGGTCGTTGGCCAGGGCACGCGCGATGGCGACCCGCTGCATCTGGCCGCCGCTCAGTTCGGTCGGGGTATGATTGAGCCGGTCGCCCAAGCCCACGCGTTCGGCCAGCTCGATGGCGCGGGCGGCGCTGCGATGCGCCTCCCATCCGAGGTAATAAAGCGGCAACTCGATGTTTCGCCGTACTGTCAACTGGGCCAGCAGATTAAAACTCTGAAACACGAACCCCAAATGCCGCAGGCGCATCTCGCTCAGGGCGTCGTCGTTGAGTGTGCTGACGTCCTGGCCTTCGAGGATGTAGCGGCCTGACGTGATCCGGTCCAGGCAACCGAGAATGTTGAGCATGGTGCTCTTGCCCGAGCCGCTGGGGCCCATGATGGCCCAGAACTCGCCGCTGCCGAACACGGTGCTCACGTCGGCCAGGGCGTGGACCTGTTCGGTGCCCATCTGGTAGGTCTTGCGGACCTCTTCCAGGCGGATCACTTGGCCATTCTGTTGTGCACCGGCGACCATATCGGAAGGCTCCTTGCGATTCGGGCTGTCTCGATCCAGCTCACGGATTACGGGGAGGGTTTTGCGTGCCCGCACCCTCCCGGGTCGCCGGTGTCGTCGTATCGCCGGTCGCCGAACGCCGGGCGGGAGGAGCCGTCCCCTCGCCGCCCCGTTCGGGACGTTGTCGTTGTCCACTGGGACCGCCCGAGCCCGGTTGCCTCGGCGGTCGTTGGCCCGGCTGGAACCCCTCAGGCCGACCTTGCGTGCCATCGGTGCCGGGAATTCGGGGCGGTTGGCCTTGCCTTTCAGGCTCTGCGGAACCACCGGGACCCAGGTTGGGCGGGCTTTGACGCTCAGTCTCCTGCTCCGACCCGGGAAACACCTGCTCTTCAGGCACATCGGGCCGTCGTTGCTGTCGAGCCTCGGTATGTTCCAGCGGTGGATTCAGGACAACCTTCTCGCCTTCACTCAGACCGCTGACGATGTGCACCATGCGGTTGTTGTCTAACCCGATCTCTACCGGTCGCATCTTCATCTCTCTGCCTTCGAGAACGTAGACAACGGGCTGATTGCCCTTCCGGACGACCGCCTGAACCGGTACGTAGAGCACGTCGTCATACTCCTCGATGATGACCCGAGCCCGGCAACTCATGCCCGTGCGAAGGTCGTCGCCGTTGCCGTCAAGCTCGACTTCGGTATTGTAAACCTTCAGATCGGGGTTGAGCCACGCCATCGTGGCATCCGGCAACAAGGCAATCTTGGTGACGCGCCCGGTGAACGTGCGATTCTTGACCGAATCGACGGTAATGATCGCCGGCAGGCCCTCGCGGACCTTGTCCAGACTGGATTCGTGGATCTTGACCTCGGCCTTGACCTTCTTGCTGGTGGGCAGGTGGATCAGTTCCTGACGCTCATAGACCTCCTGCCCCACGTCGAGCGGCTCCTGGTTGCCGCGCCATCCGCCGCCGCGGTTACTGGTCGCATAAACCACGATCCCATCGGCCGGGGCGTAAATCTTGGTGTTTTTGATGTTTTGCTGTATTTTGGCCAGCAGCGTCTTCTGGCGCTCGAGCCTCTCTTCGGCCGCCAGTAACTCTGCCTTCAGAAGGATGACATCGGCCCGGGCCTTCCGCTTGGTCCGCTCCAGGGCCATCTCGGCCTGCTTGACGTCGCTTTCGAGCTGGGCCAATTGCCGCTTGTACGTCCAGTCCTGCAGCAACTTGAGGTTGTTCTTGGCCAACGTCACGTCCATTTCCGCCCGTCGCCAGGCCAACTCATCGGCCTTGAGCTCGGTCTCGGAGATGTACTTCTCCTCATAGAGGCGGCGGGACCATTCATACTTGTCCTTGGCCTGCTGGGCGGCCTCCTCCTTGACCGCAATCTGGCTTTGGGCATCGGTCAACTGCGTCTCGTACTCGCCCTCCTCGGCAATGTACTTCTCCAGATCCTGCCTGGCAAACCGCAGCGTCAGTTCGGCCAGATCAATGTCGGCCTGGGCCTGGTTCTCGCCGACGGCCAGATTCTCCTGGGCGCTGACATACGCCGTCTCGGCGCTGCGGACGGCGATCTCCTGGTTGACGAGCTGATCCTGAAGACTGCTCGAGTCCAGTTCGACCAACAGATCGCCTTTTTTGACGGCCTTGCCTTCCTCAACCAATGAAATGATCGTCGTGCGGCCTTCCACATCGTTCTTAATGACGATCATGTCCTGGGCCTTGAGCGTACCCGACACGTCGATGCCGATCGTCAACGGACCTCGTGCCACGGCGAACGTGGGGATATTGGGATCGGCGCCGACGGCCTCGGCCCCCCAAAAGACCACCACGCCGATAGCCACGAGAACCAACACGACGGCGGCCACCGCCACGCCCAACCATTTTCGATTTCTAGGTGCCATCGTTGTATTCCTTTGGATTGAATTCCCGCCAGAGTCCCTTCTCGTCCACCTGCAGCAGTCCCATGTCGCGTTGCAGCTCCAGCTCGGCGACACGGTAGTTCACAATGGCGCTGGTCAGTGCATCCTGAGCTCCCAACAGCGCCGATTGCGCTTCGAGCAGGTCACGAATCTGGGCCTCGCCGGCCTCTAAAAACATATTCACGCTGCGGACACGCTTCTCGGCCACCTGCACGCCCTTGGCGTTGATCTGCACGCTCTCGCGCAGTGACAGGAGGCTCCGCAGCCGATTCCGAACGCTCAGCTTGATCTGGTCCTCGAGGGCCTGCACCTCCCGCACGGATCGCTCAAGGGCGATCAGGCTCTCACGATAGGCCCGGCGCTCGGCGGTGCGTTCGATCGGCAGATCCAGCGTTAACAGAGCCCTCCACGTAGCGCGATCCAGCCGCAATTGGGCATCATCGGCCGTCGCGCCGAGACCGCTGCGACGTCCCCCCGAATCGACCGAGCCGAACAGCGTCAACTCGGCCCCGAGCGCATCGGCGGCGATGACCACCTGGCGCTGGGCGTCGAAGACCCGCTCCTGGGTCTCCCGCAGATCGGGCCGATTCGCAAACGCCAGCCGCACCGCGTGATCGGGGTCGATCTCGTATCGCCCCGCGTTGGCCATGTCGGGCGGCGGAACCTCGATCACCGCATCGGCCGGAACCACCTCGTTGGGGTCCCGCGGCGGCTCGGTCAGGTCGATCATCGCCGCCGACATCTCGGCGGTCAGATTACCCAGTTCGCCGCGGTCCAGTTCAATCCGCGCATCCACCGGCAGGCCGAGCAGTTCCTTGAACCCGTCCAGCGCGCCCTCGTAGTTCTGCACGGCCCGGATCCATCGCTGCCGCGCGTCGAGTTCGGCCTGCACGGCCTGGTCGACTTCGATCTCGCGCAGTCTCGCCGCGTCCGCCAGACGGCGACTCCGGCGGGCCGACAGGATGTTACGCTGGTAGTTGGCCTCGGCATTGTCCACCTGATCCTGCTGGGCCAGCACCGACAGATACTCGCGTGCCACGTTGACTGCAAAGGTCTTCTTGTACTGCTCAAACTGCCACAGGGCATACAGGACGTCCCGCTCGGCCTGGGTGAGTGCCTCCCGCTGGATATGCCGCCCGGAACCGGCCAGCAGCGGGATGGTCACCGACGCGTCTCCGCCGATGCCCAGGGCCGAGGCCCCGCCCGTCAACAGATTCGCCAGGTCGATCGCCAGTTGCGCCGTCAGGGTCGTGCCGTCTTCCAGCACCCGCGACCAGCCGGAGGCGCTTGTCTGCGTGGCACCGGCGGCCGTCTCACCGCTGGTGGTATCCGCGTCCAGGATACTCTGAATTCGCTGACTGAAGATGTCGCGAAACTCGTTTCGCGCCAGGTCCAGCGACAGCGCCGTACGAAAGACGGATTCTTTCTGGAGCTGATACGCCAGGCTGTTACGGGCGCCGATCTGAAGGGCCTCAACAAGGGTGATCTTGACCGGCCCGTCCTCCGGGAGCACGGCGACCGGGTCGAGCGTGATCTCGGCCTGGTACGTGTCATCCGGCCAGTGGTCGATCACCTCCAGCCGGTCGGTCCCCAGTGACCACGGTCCGCTCATCGTCAAATCCTGTCCTTCCAACAGCCGCCGACGCAGGATCGTGCTGGGCCGTTCGATGGTGAACGGCTCGACCCGCCCCAGCGCCTGATCCTGCCGCTCAGCGACGATCTCATAGGCGACCTCGTCGGCCTCGCGATGGTAGTCCGTCGGTGTTCGGCAGCCCGCCAGCGTCAGGAGCGTCACAGCCAGGCAAAAAACCATCGCCGGGCCGGTGCGGGCCGCCTTTCCTCGATGCAGCTTATACGCCATCGGCAGAATCCCTGTTTGTTTCGAATCGGGGACAGTTCCCGAACACTCCAGTCTATCACGTCGCGTCCGCGGGTTCAATCGCGTCGGGTGCCGTGGCGACACCGCCCCCTCTTAGGCTGTGTCCGTTCGGGACTGATGGTAACCACCTCATCGGCCGGTTTCGCCATGATTTGAGGATCCGAGGCCCTTACGGACGCTTGAGGTGACCGTCGAAAAACTCCTGAACAAGCCGGTCGACCTGCGGGTCACGCCAGCCGTGGCCGCCGCCCTTGACGGTGTGCAGCGTGACGGAGACGCCCTTTTCGCGTAGGGCCTTTTCCAGCAGCTCGCTCTGGTGGTGGGGTACGAGTGGGTCCTTGTCGCCGTGGCAGATGAGGAACGCCGGGTCCTCTCGCGAGACGTACGTGATCGGATTGGCCCGGCGGCAGGCCTCCTTGTTTTCCTGGACAGGACCGCCAATGAGCCGGGCCTCGGGCGCATCGGGTGCATCGTGGTCCATCTGGCTGGGAAAGGCGCTCATCTGCGTAAAATCGGTCGGGCCGAAGAAGTCACACACGGCCTGCACGCGGCTGGACACGTGCCGATTCGGGCCCTTGTCGAACTCCTGGACGTCGCCGGTGGTCCCCACCAGCGCCACCAAGTGCCCCCCGGCTGAGGCGCCCCAGACGCCGATTCGCTCCGGGGCGATGCCGTATCGACCCGCATTGGCGCGAAGGTAGCGGATCGCGGCCTTGCAGTCCTCGATTTGCGCTGGAAAGATCGCGTGCTGGCTCAGGCGATAGTTGACGCTCGCCACGATGTAGCCGCGCTTCAAAAAGGACCGGGCCGGGCATTGTTCCTTGCTGCCGGCCAACCAGGCTCCGCCGTGCACCCAGACCACAAGCGGCCGCAGCTTGTCGGTCCCATTGGCGGGCAGGTAGACATCCAGCTTCTGCCGTTCGTGTCCATCCGGCACGTATGGAACGTCGCGGATCAGCGTCGTCCCATCGGCCAGCGTTGAACGCGTGCCCTCGTCCGCGACCGGAGGGCTCTTGAGGTGCCGGTCGAAGAACTCATCAACGAGTTTCTCGATGTCCCGCCCGCCGAAACCATGGCCGGCCCCCGGTACGACATGAAGCGTGGATTCGACGCCGGCGGCGACGAGTTTGTTGTGCAGGAGCCGGCTCTGATCAAGCGGCACGAGCGGGTCGCGATCCCCGTGACAGATCAAAAACGGGCTGTCGTCGGCCGTCACGTGCCGTGCCGGTGACGCCAAGACCGCCAGCTCCTGCCGATCCTTGAGGGCGCCGCCCAACAGCTCAGCGATGGCGTTGTCGGCCGTGTCGTTGCGCTGGCGGTCGTCGCCGAAATAGCCGGGAAAGTCCGTCGGCCCGAAGAAATCGCACACCGCCTGAACGCGGCTTGAAACGTCACGGTTGCCCTCTTCGGCACCTTCGAGCTCCTTGACACCGCCGGTCGTGCCCAGCAGCGCCACCAAGTGCCCACCGGCCGACCCGCCCCACACGCCGATGCGGCCGGCGTCAATACCGTACTTATCCGCGTTGGCACGGAGAAACCGGATCGCCGCCTTGCAGTCGTGGATTTGCGCCGGGAAGACCGCGTGCTGACTGAGGCGGTAGTTCACACTCGCGACGACGTAGCCACGACGGACAAAACGCACTGCCGGGCACCCGTCCTTGCTGCCGCCCTTCCACGCCCCGCCATGAATCCAAACGACCAGCGGCCGGCGATCCGTCGGCTTGGCATCTTCGGCTCGATAGATATCCAGCTTCTGCCGCTCATGTCCGCCGGGCATGTAGGCAATGTCACGCTCCGTGTGAATGCCCGGCAGCACCTGCGCCCGCGCCGAGGCCGCCTGCAGTGGGGCCTGCGAGTCGCCGGCCGCCCCGGCGGATTCGGCGATCATCGGCCCGGCAAGAAGCCCCAGGGTCAGCACCCACGTCGCCAGCGTTGGATAGACGCTGCATTTCATCGCTCGCCTCCTTCGTTATAACTCCATGGCGGATAGAGATTTGTCGTGGGTGTGGCCACCGTGGGGCTCAGGTCAGTTGGCGTTCCAGCGTGGCGTCCTGCTGTGGCCGGTCGGGATGGTCCAGCATCTCCCAGGCCATCTGAGCGACCTCATCGGACGCCCAGCCCTGCGTCAGCGGCGCGACGAGGTTCTCCAGCTCCATGCTGATCTTTACGAGCATCGTCTTGTTGCCGATCAGGCTGTTGCACCGGTCGGCGATGGGGCGGGTGCTCGTGAAGTACGGCATGAACTCGGTGACCAGTTCCCGTCCGGCCAGAATGTTCACCAGCGACAGGAACCGCGTCCGCACGAGCCATCGGCCCGCCAGGTGCCACGCCAGGCGGCTGGACTGGTACAGGATCACCATCGGGCATCCCGCCGCGGCGACCTGCAGGGTCGCGCTGCCGCTGGCGACCAGGGCGAAGTCCGACTGGTCGGCCACCTCGATCACGTTGCCCACCGTATACTCGCACTTGAAGCCGCTGATTTTGCGCTGCTTGAGCAGTTGCAGCTTCTCCTCGCTGGGCGCGGTTGCGATGAACGTCGCCCCGGGCCACTTTTGCAGAATCTGGATCGCGACCTTCTGCATGGCCGGCCAGAGCGACTTGATCTCCGCCGTCCGCGAACCGGGCATCAGGGCCACCCGCACCCGCCGCGGTTCATAGTCGCTGTAATCCTTGTAGCTCTCGGTGAAGTCCAGCGTCACGTCGTCGAACAGGGGATTGCCCACGAATCGGGCGTCCACGTTGCGGCTGCAGAACCAATCCTCCTCGAACGGCAGAATACACGCCAGCCGGCTGCACAGGCGGCGCAGCTTGCCGATCCGCCATGGGGCCCAGGCCCATAACTGCGGCGCGACGTAAAAGAGCGTCTCGATACCCGCCCGCTGGGCCAGCTTGGCCACGTGGAAATTGAACGCCGGTGAATCGCACACGATCACCAGGTCCACCGGATGTTTGCGGAAGTAGGAGCGGATCCGTCGCAGGGTCTTCCAGAAGAAGCCCACCTGGCCGAAGGCGTTGTAGATCATCGCCGCCCGGCGGACCGTATCCTGCAGAATCTCGCAACCGGCCTGGCGCATCTCATCGCCGCCGACACCGACCCACTCGATGTAATCGTTGAAGCCCCGGGCCTGGGCGGCGCGGATCAGATTCGCACAGTGCACGTCGGCACTGGGCTCGCATGCGCTGATGAACACCCGCTTGGTCGGCTTGGATTCGGTCACGCCAAACGCCCTCACGCTACGGAAACGGGGGATTATAGTCGGCCGCGGCGGCGATTGCAAACCCTCATTTCAGGAGTGACCGGCCGAACCCGAATGTCGAGGCGCCCGCGACCACGGAAAGGTCGTCTCACACGCGGACGCCCGCGCCTGCACGGATGAGTCGATCCAGCGTCTGGACCAGGACCCGCAGATCACGTCGATGGACCGGTCCCATCAGACAGATCTGAATCCAGTTGCGGTCGAGCAGGTAGCGACTACGATAGCTCACCAGAAAGCCTTGGCGATGCAGCTCATCGCCAAGCTCGGCGGCGTCCATCGGGTGGGGTACGGGTAGCGTCAGCACGGCCGGGTTGCAGCGCTCGGCATCCACTAGCGGCACAAGCCCCACCGCCTCAAGCTCCTCGCGCAGCCACGCACCGGTTTGGGCGATTTCGTCGTAGCGCTGCGGCGGATTGAACTCCTCCAGGGCACGATGCAGCGCCCCCACAAGATTGCTGCACATCGTGTACGGCACTGTATTCTGGTACATGTACTCGGCCAGGTCCAGGTACGCCGGCAGCGACCGTCCCTCGCTGCTGAGGATCGGTTCCCGGTAGAAGACCATGCTCAGGCCCGAATAACTGCCCAGCCCCTTGCCGCTGACGCCCGAGGCCAGGAACACGTCGGTCAGGTCCACGGGAATCGTTCCCAGCGAGCTGACGCAGTCCAGGCACAGCGTGACGTCGTGCTCACGGCACAAGGCCTTGATCGCCTCGACGTCGTTGACCATGCCGGTGCTGGTCTCACAGTGCACCGCCCAGAGCCACGAGGCCCGCGGCGGCCCTTCCACGGCGGCCCGGATGCGCTCCACGTCGAAAGGCCGCCCCCAGGGCTCTTCGCAGGCCTGGAAGTCCAGTCCGAAGCGCTCGGCCTGCTCCACCAGCCGACGCCCGAACTCCCCGTTGCTCAAAACGACCCCCCGGCCGCCGCGTAGGCACAACTGCCCGGCGATCACATCGTTGGCCAACGTGCCCGAACCCATCAGCAACGCGACGGCCCGCGCCCGGGCCAACCGGCACAACCGCGCACAGGTCTGCCGGTGAATCTCAAGAAACTGATCGAGACGATGGCTGCACGTGGTCCGCGTGAAGGCCTGCTCCACTCCCGGCGAGACCTCCACGGGGCCGGGCATCAGGTAAACGGCCCGGCGGTCCCGCGGCGGCGGCTCGACCGCCACGATCGGGCGCCTCACGCGGGCGTACCGCTCGGCGGTGAGCATCATCGGCTGGTATTGGGCCCTATCATGACCCACGACCGGCCCGAATGGCACGAAGCCCAGATGACGGTACAGCCGCTCCTGTTGGAGCAGGCCGGATATGACGACGGTATCGTAGCCCTGGCGGACCATGTGGTCGGCCGCGACCTGAAGAAGCCGGTGCAGCATGCGCCCGTGCCGCAGGCCCGGCTTCAGGGCCAGCAGCCGCAGCTCGCAGAGGGCCCGGGCCTGCGGCAGATACGAATCCAGGTCCTTGAGCTTGGCATCCAGCGAAAACGGACGCCGCCCCCGGATCGCGAGCATCCCCACCACCTCGCGGCCATGCAAGCACACGAAGTAGGTGTTCTCATCGTGAAAACGATCCACCAGCCGCCGCTGGGCGTTCGGCTCGTGCTGGGGAATCTCCTCCACAAATGTCTCATAATTGAGCCGATGAATCTGCTCAAATTCCCACGGCTCGGTCGCTTGTTTCACGACGAATTCCGGATCCATCGCTACCTCTCCGATCCTTCGTTCGAGCGGGCGGAGGGTCTCTGTTTTCGCCCTTCCCACAAGCGTCGGATATGCGCCCGGTGCGCCGTCAGGAGAATCGCCACCAGGGCGGCAATACCCAGTGTTCGACCCCAACCATATCCGAGGCACGCCGCCAATATAGGCAATGACACCACGGCAAGCAACCCGCAAGCCATGTACTTTCGCCAAACCGCATACAGCACCGCGAACACACCCACCGCGAGCAGGACCAGACGCCCATCATACATCAACAGCCCCCCCAGCGTCACGGCAATACCCCGGCCACCGCGAAACCCCAGTTGCACCGGCCAGATATGCCCGACGGCGACCGCGATCAGGGCCGCCGTGCGGACCCCGTCGGCCTGTCCCAGAACGGTCGCCAGCCCCACCGCCACGGCCGCCTTGCCCGCGTCACCGATCAACGTCAGGGCAAAACCCCACCGGCCCAGAACGCGCCCCACGTTCCGCGCGCCCACCGACCCGCTGCCCAAGGTGCGGATATCCCCCCGACCGGAAAGCCGCACCAGATAGTAGCCTGTACACAAACACCCCAAGCCGTAGCTTACCCCGATTAACACGACATCGCCGACGGTCACGGTAAGGCCTCCTACTCCGCCGGCGACTGGGGGGCCGTCCGGGCCTCAACGGCCAGGCGTTTCAGGGCCATCAGATCCAGCTTGCCGCTGCCAAGGACGGGAATCGCCTCCACCGGTAGATAATGGTCCCGCCGGGGCTTGTAGAGGTTGGGCAGATCGCTGGCGGCCACGGCCCGGAACATCGCCTCCGGATCCGCGTGCCGCGGCACGTAGAGCACCACCAGCTCCCCGCCCCGCGTCGGATGGGCCAAGCTCGTCACCGCCACTGCCGGCTCGGAGGCGTGAACCGTCGAGGCGCACACCTCCTCCAGCGCCAGGTGCGGCACCATCTCTCCGCCAATCTTGCTGAACCGCGCCAGGCGGTCGGTGATCGTGATGAACCCGTCCTCATCGATCGAGGCGACATCACCGGTGCTGTACCAGCCGTCCCGCAACACCACGGCCGTTCGGTCGGGCTTGTTCAGATAACCGGCCATGACGTTGGGCCCCTTGACCTGCAGGACACCGGCCTGACCAGGCCCCAGGGGCTCGCCGGTCTCCAAGTCCACGACCCGCACCGCCACACCCGGAATCGGCTGGCCAATCGTGCCCTCCTTGGTGCCCACTTGGCGAACCCCGCCATACTCCACGTCCGGCAGGTTCAACGAGACCACGGGGGACAATTCGGTGGCGCCGTACCCCTCCAAAGGCCGCACACCGAACCGCTCCTCGAACGCGTCGGCGACGTGCTTACAGAGCTTCTCGGCCCCCGTGACCACGCGGCGCAGCGAGGCGAAATCCCCCGGCGGCACCCGCCGCGTGTACGCCAGCAGAAACGTCGGAGCGGCCATCAGAATCGTGGAATGGTTGTCTCGAACGCTCTGACCGACCGCCCGGGCATCCAGCGGGTTCGGGATATAGCTCACCGAGGCGCCGCTGGTCACGACCAGCCACAAATCCACCGTGTACCCGAACGAATGGAAGAATGGCAGTATTCCGCACAGATCATCCTCCACCCCCACGTGAAACACCTCGCGGGCGGCGTCCACATTGGACAGGATATTGTGGTGGGTCAACACGACGCCCTTGGCCCGGCCCGTGCTGCCGGAGGAGAAGATGACCGTCGCGGGCCTGTCCGGATCGAACCGCCCATCACAGAGCCACCGCACGGGCATCCACCGCGCCGCAAAATACGCCCGGAGCTTGTCCGCCGGGCGTAACTCGGCGATCACATCCTCCAGGAACACCATGTCCGGATCATCGTCCGGCAGGCGGGCCTTTTCGAGGAACGCCCGGCTTGAAAGGACATAGCGGATGCCGCACTGCTCCTTGGCGTGCCGCCGGGCCTGCACGGAGCCGGTATAGTTCAGGTTGACGGCGGTTTTACCCAAAAGGCTGAGGGCCAGATTCGCGATGGCCCCGCCCACGGAGGGCGGCAAGAGGATACCCACCGTCTCATGGTCGCGCGTCATCGGGGCGATCCGATGGGCCAGCGCCGTCGCCGCGGTGAGCGTCTGCCCGTAGGAGAGGCGCTTGCCGGTCGTATCGCCAACGCACTGGCGTCGCCAATGCCGCCTCGCGGCCCGGACGAACCGCTCGCCCAGAGATCGCCGCGTGCATCTCAGCGAATCGTAGTAATCACACGACAACTCCAGCACGGCCTGGCGCACGTCAAACGCCTTCGTCTCGGCCGGCAGCGGCTTGCCGAAATGGATCGAAATCGGGTACGGCACCCTGCGCGGCCAGGTGCGCATCAGGCGGCCCGAGTACCAACTGAAGAGGCTGCCCCACGCACCGCCGATGTAAACGGGGATGATCGGGCAGCGGCTGCCGCGCATGATTCGCTCGAAGCCGCTCTTGAACCGCTGCAGCGTGCCCGTTCGGGTGATGGCCCCTTCGGCGAAGATGCAGACCAGGTGCCCGGCATCCATGGCGCGACGGGCCTCGCGGAACGCGCGAACGAGCGATTTCGGCCCGTCCTTCTCGCTGATCAGAATGACGCCCATCAATCGCAGCAGCCATTGGAATCGGCTCTGTCCGAAGATGTCCCGGTCCATCATGAAGCGGACCGGCCGCTGCTGTGTCGCGCCGATCAGAAACGAGTCGACCCATGAGACATGATTGCTGACCAACAGCGCCCCGCCTTCGATCGGCACGTGCTCAAGCCCTGACGCACGGATGCGGTAGACAACGCGGATGCCCAGAAGGATAAGAAAACGGACGAAGACGTCCAAAAGTCGGACCGTGGACGCCACCGCCACCAGCATGGTCAGAAGACCCGCAATAAGACACAGCCGTTGCGCCGAGAGGCCCAACACCTCATGCGCCAGGTAGAAAAGCACCGCGGCCAGGGCGATGGCCACCCAGCCCAGCCAGTTGGCCGCCGCCACGACCCGCCCGCGGATCGCCTCCGGGGCCCGCCATTGGATAAACGCCTGCAGCGGCACGATGAACAAACCCGCACTGGCCCCCACCAGAACCAGCATGGCGCCGATCAGAATGGGCCGACCGCTCACCAGGCCCAGCACTACATTGCACACGCCCAGGCCCAAGAGCCCCAGCGGCACCATGCCGAACTCCACGCTGCGCCCGCTCCAGCGTCCGGCCAGATAGGATCCGATGCCGATACCCAGGGCCGCCAGCACGAACAACAGACCGCTGGCCTCGCGCTCCCAGCCCAACACCGCCGGGTCCATGCCGTAGGGCAGCAGGGCCATTTTCAGGAACGCCGCCAGCAAGAGGAACATCGCCGTTCCGCCCATCGCCCACAGCAGCCCCCGGCGGCCGCGCACGGCCAGCAGCGTTCGCATGACGTCGACGGGGAAAAAGAGCGACGCCCGCTGCCTCGAACCCGCGGTCGGCGTCCGTTCGATCCGCAGGGCCGCCGTCAGACCCATCGCCGACAGCGCGGCGCACACCCCTGCGGCCAGCGCGTAGTTGCGCTGCGTCATCCACGATAACGAGGGGCCCACCGCCGCCCCGATCACGATCGCCAGGTAGGTCAGCGCCTCCAACAGGCCGTTGGCCCGGGAAAGCTGGTCCGGGCGCACCAGTTCCGGGACGATGCCGTACTTGCTGGGCCCGAAGAAAGCGCTTTGCGTGCACATGAGAAAGAGCACGGAATACACCGCCCAGGGCCGGCCATGTATGAACGCCACGATCCCCAGCAGCATGACCGCCAGCTCGGCGGCCTTGGTCGAGACCACAATGTCGCGTTTGCTGAAACGGTCCGCCAGCGTTCCGGCCCACGCCGTGAACACCAGGAACGGCGCTACGAACACCATCGCCGCAATGGCCGCCACACGACCGGCCGACGCCGGCCCCCCCACGCCGATCAGAAACAGAATCAGGAGCATCTGAAAGACGTTGTCGTTCAGCGCTCCGAGGAACTGGGTGATATTGAGCCACCGAAATGACCTGCTCAGTCTGTCGGACGGCATGGTCCTGCTCCTCGATCACTCCTCCGCGCCGCTTGGGGAGAGCGGCGTCTCGGCCAGATAGCTTACGACCTTTTCGATCGCCTCCGTGCGCAACACGGGCGATTCGTTGAACAGCTCATGCCGCGCCCCTTCGATCATCTGAATCTTCGCCCGCGGCAGCTTTTCCTGCAAGAACTCCAGGTTATACGAGTAGTCCACCGTCCCATCGGCCGTGCCCTGCACCACCAGCACCGGCTGGTCCACGGACTCCAAGGACTGTATGGCCTCGTTCCAGTCAAACATCGCCTTGACCCACTCCAGCGGCACGGATTGCCCCTGCAAGGGGTCGCGGTTCAAATTGAACTCCACCCACGCCTGGTCCGAGCTGGGCGCCGTGCGGGCCCGTGGCACCTGCTCGGCAAACCGTGACAAGAGCTCATAGCCCACCTTCGAGGCGTCCCAGGCCGCACTGCGGACCAGCGGCGCCGCCAGCACGACCTTATCGAAGAGTCCCGCGGGGCGGGTCAGCAGATGATCCAGCACCGTCGCCCCGCCCGTGCTGAAACCCACCACGTGATACGGGCCCGGACACAGGGTCTCGATCAACGTTCGAAAGTCCGCCAAGGTCTGCGAATAGGTGGCGAATCGGTTGATGCTCCCCCGCGGTCCCGTGCTCAGCCCGTGCCCCGGCAGATCGTACAGGGCCACGGCATAATTCTCCCGGACCAGCGCCTCGATCAGGTGCCGATACTCGCCGCAATGACTCAGATAGCCGTGCACCAAGACCACCGTCGCCCGTGGCCGGGACGGCTTGTACACGTGCGTGACCAGGGTGTATCCGGCCGATTCCCACGTGCCGAACAAATGCTCGACGCCCACGATCCGCCGCTCCACGTCCAGGCCATAGTACGCAAAATACGTCCGCGTCGCCTCGGGATACGTCCATCCCGCGACCACCTCGATGGGCCGCAACTCGTCTCGAACCTTCGCCACCACGTCACCCATTCGACCGAAGTCCTGTTCACGGTGGAAGAACGTCCACGCCAGAGCCGCACCCGTGCCCGCGAGGCCCAACAGGATCACCAGCCACAGCCATCTGAGTTTTCGTCGCCTGGTCATGATCCGCCCGCCGCGAGCCTCTCGGAGGCCGTCGCCGCGTTCCACGCCGTCTTGGTCGAACCGCGATCGCTCACACCGGCACCGGGGCCCGACGCTGCCGCAACTGATCGACGAACGCCTCCAGTCGCGTCGTCAATGCCGCGTCTTCCTGCCCGTCGAAACTCAGGTTCAGAATGGGCATCCCGCCACAGTCGGCGCTGATGCGGGTCGTCTGCGTGCTCACGATCGTGGAGGGCATGCACGTAAACGGCATCACGTTGACCGCCCCATCCAAGCCGCGATGGTGGAACTCGACGATCTTGCCGATGCTCAGCACCGCCTCGCCCTCGAACGTGGGGTCCAGGTAGGGCTGGGCCAGATGCAGCACGTGCTCGATGGACCCCTCCACCAACGGGCCAAAACGCGCCTCCAACGGACGCGCCAGGGCCTTCTCGATCCGTCGCTGGATAAAACCCTCGGCCAGGTTGCCCACCAGGGGGCCGACCTGCCGTCGTCGCCGCGCCATGGCCACCCGCGTGAAGTTCGTGTAGTAGATCCACTCGGCCAGCGAGGGCAGTTCGCAGGCGGCCCCCAGCGCCTCCAGCCGCGCGATGATATTGTTATTGGCGAATGGATGGTTCCGTACGTAGATCTCGCCCACCACGCCCACGCGAGGTTTGTCGACGTTCAGCCGCTCCAGCGCGGCGAACCGGCCCGCGATACCATCCATGAACTCCACCAGCGCCCGCAGACCCCGGCGCGCCTCGACCAGGCGCACCCAGCCGTGCAAGGCCTCTTCATACGCGTGACGGACCGCCGCGGCGTCGCGCACAAAGGGACGCAGCCGCAGCAGCACCTTGGTTAACAGGTCCACCCCCACCGTCGCCGTCCACACGTCTTTCATAAACGTCATCCGCCCGGCGCCGCCGATCGTCTGCCGGAATTCGTTGTAAAAGTGGCTGTCCTGGTTGGGAGCGATCATGGGCACGTGCTCCAGGCCGTTCTGCCGCAGGACGAGCCGCTGGAGCAGGTTGTACATCCCGAATCGGCAGGGCCCGGCCGCAGCGGGCATGAAAAACGCCGCCCGGTCCGGGTCGAAGCCCTCGCTCTGGACCACCTTCATCATCTCGCCGATGACGATCGCACACGGCAGGCACTCCTTGCCCGTCGTAAGGCGTCGGCCCTCCAGCAGGGTGCTTTCCTCGGCGACGGGCATCACCTGCGCATCCTGACCGTAAGCGCGGAAACACGCGGCCATGCCGTAAGCCGCATCGCCCATATAGGGGATATACAGCGTGCGGCCCCGCAGCGACCCGGCGGCACGAGGCATCGGTCGCGCGACCCGCTGGGCGGGATAGTGCTTGAGGCTCTCCAGAAACGCCTCCAGCCGGGTGATCAAGCCCGCATCGGCCGAGTGCTCATCCAGCTCCAGCAGAAGAGCCGGCTTGTTGTGCATCAGGTCCTTGAAGAACGTCTGGATGAACGAATCGGGTCCGCAACTGAAGTTCGACAGGTACACCGCGAACAGCCGTGGGTCGTCCCGGATGATCTCGGCGGCCCGCAGAATCTTCTGCCCGTACACCCAATAGGTCCGTCCGTGCAGATGCGGGTCGGTCAGAGGGGCCGCCGACAGATCGAGCATGTCCATCGGCATAATCGGCACGCCCAGATCGGCCAGCTTGCCGGGCAGATCCAGGTTCATCCCGCCGTCGCACCCGTTGTAGGGCCGACTGACCAGCACAAACAAACGCCCGTCCGCAGGGAGCGTCGACAGAATCCGTCGCCCCTCCTGCACCATCGCTGCCTCGAACGCATCTTGCGCGACCCAGGCCTCGTGCAGGGCCTGGCGCACCTGGCGTTGCGAGGCTCCCACTCGCCGTCCGAGCGAGGCGAAGCCGCGCCGCACCAGGGTGTCGCCCTCGCCCAGGTATAACGGCACATCGAGGATGCGCGTCGAGCCCAGCGTATCGGCAAACGCCGTGCGCACCTGGTCGGCGAGTGATTGGACGTAAGGGCACAGATGATTGTGCTTGTTCGCCTCGAACTGCCGCTTCATCGAGCGGATCGCCGGGATGAAGAGCCAATCCACCCCCTTGTCGAGCAGCTCGGCGACGTGCCCATACGCGACCTTGACCGGGAAGCACGGCTGCGCCGTCACCGCCTCGACGCCCCGACGGATCGTCTTCTTGCGGGTGGCCTTGCTGAGCACCACCCGGCAGCCCAGTTGCTGGAAGAACCGCGCAAACAACGGCAGCATCTGCCAGCTCGCCAGCGCCCACGGGATCCCCACGGTCGGTCCGTCCCCCTCGATGACGCCGTCCGTCAGACCCGCGTGCTCCAATAAGGCCCGCTCACGGAACCCGAACGCGTCCACGATCGACTTCGGCCGGGCCTTCTTGGCCAGGTTGTACCGATCGCACCGTGAACCGTAATACAGGGGCGGCGAGCCGGGCAGCGTCACCTTCTTGATTTCGCAGTTGTTCGAGCAGTGCCGACACGTGAACGACTCGACCTCGTATTCGACGTGGGCCAGATTCTCGAAGCGGCGGAACCGGCTCGACGCCGTATCGCCCGTGGCCCGCCGCTGGGCCATGTGCTCGGCCGCGATGGACGCCGCCCCCAACGCCCCGGTCACCTCGTGATGATCCGGCACCTGGATGGGCTTACCCACCACCTTCTCGAAGGCGGCCCACACCGCCTTGTTAAAGGCCGTGCCGCCCTGGAAGCAGATATGCTCGCCGATCTTGCGACGACCCACGACGCGGTTGAGGTAGTTTGCCACGATGGAATACGCCAGGCCGGCGATCAGGTCTTCCTCGGCCGCGCCCTGTTGCTGATAGCTGATGAGATCCGACTCGATGAAGACTGTGCAGCGCTCGCCCAGCTTGATGGGCGACGTGCTCGACATGGCCAGCGCGGCGAACTCCTCGTTGATGTTGATCCCCAACCGCTGGGCCTGTTCCTCCAGGAACGATCCGGTGCCGGCTGCGCACGCGTGGTTCATCTCGAAATCGACGACGACGCCGTTCTCCAGCGAGATGTATTTGCTGTCCTGGCCGCCGATCTCGAAGATCGTATCCACCTCCGGATTGACGATCGCCGCCCCGGCGGCCTGGGCGGTGATTTCGTTGATGACGATATCCGCACCGATGAAATCGCCGGTCAGGTACCGCCCCGAGCCGGTCGTGGCCGCGCCGCAGATCCGCACGCGGCCGGCCACCTTGGCCGCCACCCGCTCCAGTCCCGTGCGCACCGCGCGCAGCGGATTGCCCGCCGTCATCAGGTACTCCTTGGCCAGCACCCGCCGCTGCGTGTCCATCACCACGACGTTCGTGCTGATCGAGCCGACGTCCACGCCCAGGTACGCCTCGATGGGCTCGTTGGCCTCCTCCAGGACCTCACTGTGCACGCGGCTCTGCGGCGGCGGCAGCACCGGCGTCGGCAACGGGGGCCGACGCGGCGCATCGGCCAGTTCCAGGTCCCGTCGGCCCAGGTATTCATCCAGCCGCGCCGTATCCAGACGCGCCGCCGATGAATCGTCGGCCCGGCCACGCTGCACAAGAACCGCCCCGAGCGCCCCGGTGTAGAAGTGATCGGCGGGCACGACCAGCTCGCCGGGCTCCAGATCGAGCACCTCCTCGAACGCGCGAACCACCCCTGCGTTCGCCGCCACACCGCCGGTGAAGATGATCGGCTTGATGAACTGCCGCCCGCAACCCAGGTTGCTCTTGAGTCCCCGCGCCAACGCCAGGCACAACCCCGCGATGATGTCGCACGTGGGCGTGGCCTGCTGCTGCAAGTGGATCATATCGCTCTTGGCGAACACCGAGCACCGTCCGGCCAGACGCGGCACCGTCTTGCTCTGGAGCGCCAGCCGCCCGAACTCATCCTCGATCTGCACGCCCAGCCGCTGGGCCTGCTGATCCAAAAAGCTGCCCGTCCCCGCCGCGCAGACCGTATTCAGGGCGAAATCCCGTAGCTTGAGCCGACCCTGATGCCGCTCCAGGAAGATCAGTTTACTGTCCTGGCCCCCCATTTCGATCAACGTGGCCGCCTCGAGGTCCGGGTACAGATGGGCGATCGCGGCCGCCTGGGCGGGCACTTCATTGACAAAGGGAATGCCCAAGAGCTCCCCGACCAGCCGCCCCGCGGCCCCCGTCGCGACCGCCAGCGTAATCTGCTCCAGCCGAAACACCGACAGCACCCGGTCCAACTGCTCCCGTACCGTCTCCACGGGGCGACCTTCGGTCCGGCGGTAATCCTTCAGCAGGATCGTCCCATCCCCGTCCAGTGCCACAACATCGCTGCTGATCGAGCCCACGTCGATCCCGATCGCCACCGATCCGCCGGCCCGTCGCCGAACCGACCCAACCGCCTCCCGACCCGCATGACGCGTCGTCGGCCTGCCCGCCGTGGTATCCATACACGCATCTCCTTGTTACCTTGTGCCCCTCAATCATAGGGATTCGCAGGGTTTCGACAAGCCGATGGCCCGGTTTTTGCCCCGTTTGGGCCCCGCCACCGCCGCGACTCCATGTTCTAAGCCAACCAGACGATAAGAAACACCCCGGCCCCGACACACAAAGCCCCGCAGCCGGCTGAAAACAACACCGCCAGGACCTTGCCCCAGGGGTTCCGTGCCCGCCGAGCCAATCGCACGCCCCAGAGGCTGCTGCCCCCCAAGCCCACCAGCAACCCCGCCGGACACAGGAAGAGCGCCGCCAGGAAACTGCCCACATCCACCACGCCCGCCAGAGCAGGGACAAGCGGCCAATGCTGAGTCATCTGCCTCAAGGCGTAGAACGCGTTGTGCAGGAATACCAAGGCCACGAACGCCGCCGGGCACGCCACGGCCAGGATGGGGTAGGCCCTCCAACGGTCGTAGATGATGGCCACGATCAGCCCGGCGACCCCGGACAGCGCCAAAACAAGTCCCGTCGGCGTCATCCCGCCTTCGGGCCGCCAACTGACGGGTTCGACAAACACGAATGCCCCGCACGCCACAGCCACCGCCAAGAGTCCCAGCCGCCTGCCTTTGCGACCCGGCACCGGCCCCTGCTCGCCCTCGGTCATCATTGCTCATCCTCCGGCCCGTTGTATCAGAGCCGCCTCGATGCCGACTTTCATGGTATCCACCGAGAGTGTTAGTTTTGCAACACCGGTGCCAGGACTCCTCTGTTTCTATAAGACCATTTATGATAATGCGTTATGATAAAACAGAAAGACGCAGAGAGGACTGCTGCTGGATCAGTGGTTGACATTCAATGTACATGCGGTGTACACTCAGCGCATGTCAAATCGAAGAGTACTCTCCGAGGACCGTGATTTCCTGTCGCTGGTGACCGCCGCCGCGTTCGCCAACCCATTCGGCCCGGAGCGAGACCGGTTGGACCGCTTGATCCTCGGCGGACGCCGCGACGGCACGTGGCGCCAGATCGTCCCTGATGTCGTCCGGGAGGTGTCCACCCGGCTGGCCCGGCTCGACGAGCCGCACCCGGCGCGACTGGATGACTTCACGGCCCGGGACCGGCGCCTCATGCGCTACGTGTTCCTCTTCGACGTATTCCATCGCGTCAATCTCGACTTCGACGATCTTATCGAACGACAGGCCGCCGCCGGCCCTGAGCCGCTGACCGTGCCCTTCGCCTCGCAGGCCTTCGAGGCCCTCACGCACCGCGGCTTCGCGCCGGACGAGGCCTGGCGATATTTCTCCTTTTTCTACCAGATCCGCCGGGCGTTTCACTTCATTGACCGCGGCTTGGTCGGCCAGAGCCCCTCGATGCAGGGGCTGCGGATGGACCTGTGGAACAATATCTTCACCCACCACGTGGATCTTTTCGAGCAGGTCCTGTGGGATCGGATGGAAGACTTCTCCACGCTGCTGCTGGGCCCCACCGGCTCGGGCAAGGGCACCGCCGCGGCCGCGATCGGCCGAAGTGGGTTTATCCCCTACGACCCCAAACGCGCCCGCTTTGCCCGCAGCTTCACCGAGGCGTTCGTCTCGATCAACCTCTCGCAGTTTCCTGAAACACTGCTCGAATCCGAGCTCTTCGGCCATGCCAAGGGCGCCTTCACCGGCGCGGTCACGTCGCGCCAGGGTCTGCTGTCCCTGTGCGGTCGGCACGGGGCCGTCTTCCTCGACGAGATTGGCGAAATCAGTCCCGCCACGCAGGTCAAGCTCTTGCAGGTTCTGGAGGAGCGGACCTTCCGCCCCGTCGGCAGCCACGAGTCCTGCCGCTTCCACGGGCGGGTCATCGCCGCGACGAACCGCGACCTGGAGCAACTGCGCCGCAGCGGCACGTTTCGCGAGGATTTCTACTACCGCCTGTGCAGTGACTGCATCCGGGTGCCGGGCCTCAAACAACGCCTCGAGGAGAACCCCGCAGAGCTTGAGGAACTCATCACCCACGTGGTGCGATGGATCACCGGTCGGTCATGGCCCGATCTGGTCGGCCTGGTGCGGGAGGTAATCGACCGTCGGCTGGGCCCGGACTACCCCTGGCCCGGAAACGTCCGTGAGCTGGCCCAATGCGTTCGCCGCGTGATCCTTCGGCGCGACTACGAAGGTGACCGGCCGGGACCGCGTAACCCGTTGACCCGCCTGACCGACGAACTGGCCGCGGGCGCCTTGAGTGCAGAGGACCTGCTGGGCGGCTACTGCCGGCTGCTCTACGACCGCTTCGGGACGTACCAGGAGGTCGCCCGGCACACCGGTCTGGACCGCCGCACCGTGCGAAGACACATCCACGGCCCCGGACGCTGAGCAGGGTCTATCCGTGCGTTCCAGCCTTCGCCCACTCAGGGCAGCAGCGGAATGCGCGACAGCGTATAGGGCTTATCCCACGTCGTATTGACCACGCCGGGGAAGGGCCAGTCCATGTTCGAAACGATCACCTCATCGCCCCGCACGATGGCCTCGCAGGGCTGGTCGAGCGTGCCGTCGGCCCCGTCCGTGTCACCGTTCTTGGCCAGGGTGCGGATCGTCCCGTCCAGGCTCACGGCGTGGACGGCGTTCTGAACCATGTCGGCCACGTAGATGGCCTCGGTGCCCGGATGATAGAACAATCCATCGGCGCACTGCACCTGGGGATCATCCAGCCAGACGATGTTCTCGCCGACCTGCCCATCCGCGTCGAACATGAGCCTGTGGATCGTGCCATCGGCGAAGTTCCCCACGTACAGGCGCCCCGCCGGATCGAAACAGAGCCCATCCGCCCCGTAGCCGATCAATTCGTTGTGGCTCTCGATCGTGGCGACCAGGTGCGGGTCGTCCTTGACGGGGCTTTGCAGGACCCGGCCCTCCCGGTCGAGCGGAAAGCGAAACACGCCGCTGAGCAGGGGTTTCGAACCGGGCACCAGAATCGAATCGCTCACGTACAGGTATCCATCCCGAACGACGACCGCGTTGGCCACGTTCAGACCCGAGACGACGACGTGGGCCTGCACGGGCTTGCCGTCGCGCATCTCGATCCGCATCACGCGGGATTTTTCGTGGCTGTTCTCGGCGAACTGGTTGTCCGCGTAGTACAGATCGCCGGATGGCGCCAGGCAGATGCCCATCGGCCCGGCCCGACCGGTCTCCGGATGGGGCGGCGGCGTGAAAAACCGCTCCACCCGGTTGCCCGCGGTCACACGGGCGATCTCGGCGGGCACCGACGGATCGTTATAGTTCGGCACGGACAAGACGAAGCTGCCGTCGCCCAGCAGCGCCATGCCATCGGGCGTGTTGCACCAGTCCGGCAATCGAATGAACCGCGGGTCCTGCGACGATTCGGGGGCATCGCTCGGAGCGGACCGCCTGCAACCCCCACACAACATGATGCCCAAAACCACCAGCCCCAATCCCCATGGCAAGTAACGCTTCGCCCTCATGGCTATGCCCTCCGATTACGGTTTCGCTTACCCGGAGCGTACTTTAGAATAGCGGCGTTCTCGAATCAATGCAAATCCTGAGCGAGGATACGAAGGGAGATTCCGATGAATTGGGAATACAAGGTTCTGAAACTGGCCACCAGCGGCTTCTTCGGCGGCAAGGTGGACGCCGAGGGGTTCGAGGCCCACATCAACAATCTGGGCCGCGAAGGATGGGAGTTGGTCTGCGCGTTTGACACCAACGCGTCCTACGGCCAGACGCGCGACGTGGTGGTGCTGTTCAAGCGGCCCGGGTAGGAACGCGCCCTCGACGGGTCGGTTGGCGGCTCAGCCGATGTGCAGCCAGGCGGGCAGAGGCAGAAGGTCCTGCACCAGCAGCAGCACGATGAGCAAAGCCGCGGCCGTCAGCAGCAGGCCCCAGCGGATCAGCCCGGGCACAATCCGGTGTTCGTTGCGCACGTGCCGGCCGGGCGCGTTCTGAGCGTGGGGACCGTCGATGCGCAGCGGCACGATTCTGCGGCCCAAGGCGTACAACCCACGAATGAGCATGAACGCCAGGAGCGTCAGAATCCAGCACAGACTCCAGAATACGCCATAGCCCAATATCGCTCCGGCCACGCCGGCCCCGATGCACACCCCCACCAGGGTCGCAGCAGATATCCGCACCCAGAAACCCCGCTGCAGGTCGCGCAAATGGGCCTTGCGCTCGAGGAATTCAAGCTTCGTGGCCTCCAGCACCTCCGGCGGCATCTGACGCTGCTTCGTGGCCAGTTCGGCCTCTTCGAGCGACAGTAGCGGCTCGTGCTCTTCGATGTACCGCTGTTCCTGGCGTAATGCGTCCAGGGCGTTCGACCGCTCGGTCAGCACACTCAGCAAGGCCACTAACACGCCGGAGACGGCGCCGACCAGGGCCAGGTACTGGATCACTTTCTTGTCTTCGAGACGAATATTCATCTTCCGCCCTTATCCCGTGGTCCGTGCCGGTTCTTGAGCATAACCCGCCGTCTCGGTCGAAATCACATTATCGGACGGCCCCGACTGGTCCACACGGTCATTGAAACCATACGAAATATTGGGGGGCGGGGTGAGCGGCGGGCGCTTCTGTTCGCTGTTTTTTGAAGTCGGAATTGGCTTGTGCGTACACGCCAGAATCGGCTTGCGGATGTGCAAAAAAGCGGCGGATCGGCAGGTCCCATATTGTGTCACGACGGGTAGGCAAGGTACAGTGACTCTCGGTGTATCGGGCTGTGGTGCGGGAGGATGACCGATGGGCCGAGGGAACGAGCGTGGAGAGAACTGAACATGAAGGGGGCTTGTCGGCGTGGCCGTTTCGCCGCGCGGGCGTCATCGTGGCGCATCCGGACGATGAAACCCTGTGGGCCGGCGGATTGATGCTGGCGCACCCGCGGACCGAGTGGGTGGTCATCAGCCTGTGTCGGGGCAGCGATGCCGATCGCCGGCCGCGATTCTTCAGGGCGATGGAGATCTATGGAGCCCTGGGGTGCATGGGGGACCTCGACGATGGGCCCGACCAGGCGCCCCTGTCGCCGGCGGCGGTGCGGCAGGCGGTCTTGGGGCTGGTCGGCTCGGACCGGTTTGATCTGGTGATCACCCATGACCTGGCCGGGGAATACACGCGGCACCGCCGTCACGAGGAAACCGCCGCCGCGGTCGCCTCCCTGTATCGCGAAGGCCGTCTGCCCGCCGACAACCTGTGGCGGTTCGCCTATGAGGACGGCGGCGGGGCCCACCTGCCACAGGCTATTGAGCAAGCCGATGCCGTCTGGACACTGCCGGATGCGCTGGCACAGCGAAAGCATCGCCTCATCACGGAAACGTATGGGTTCGCCGAAGATTCGTGGGAGGCCCGCACGACGCCCCGAACGGAGGCGTTCTGGTACGGGCCCGGCATTGGAGAGGGCGTTGAACAGACAAGGGAATAGGAGGCTATTGTGAAGGTACTGGTTCTTTACGATTATCCCGCGTCGCCGGGCGGATTGGCCACGCAGGGGGCGTTACTGCATCGAGGTCTGAGCGAGATGGGGGTGGAGACCTTCGCCGCAAACTTCGAATCGGCGCAGGAGAAGGAGTGGTACTATCGCTGGTTCAAGCCGGACGTGGTGGTCGGCGTCGGCTATTGGGGCCATACCCCGCAACTGGTGCTGCACCCGCAGACGTTCGGCCTGACGGCCGTGCCGTGGCTCGTGGCCGACGGCTACATGGCCAACTACCGCGAGGTCCTGGACGCCCTGCCGCTGATCCTGGTGACCAGCCGCTGGGTCAAAGACGTGTACGTGCGGGACGGGCTGTCCGGCGAGAACATCGAGGTGTTGCCCGTCGGATGCGATACGGACAGTTTCTGCCCGCGCGATCCGAAGGACCCGAAGGTGTTGCACGTGCGTGACGCGGTGGGGGTCGCGCCCGATGAGCTGATGGTCCTGACGGTGGGCGGCGACGCCAGCAGCAAGGGGGCGCAGGAAGTGATGCAGGCCCTGGCGATCAACGACCACAAGGCGCCGCCGTACAAGTACGTCTGCAAGGTCTGGCCCCAGCCGCGCACCGAGACCCAGAACCTGATCGACATGCAACTGGCCCTTCAACTGGGCATCGACAAAAAGGTGGTGTATACCTCCGGCGTGATCTCGCGCAATTTCATGCCCTACCTGCTGGCCGCGTGCGACATCTACGCCGCGCCCTCGCGTCTGGAGGGATTCGGCATGATCCAGGTCGAGGCCAACGCCTGCGGCAAGCCGGTGGTGTCCATCAAGGCGATGGGACCGCTGGACACGATGGTGCACGGTCACACGGCGTTTTTGGCGGGCGTGGCCCAGGAGATTCGGCTGCGAGAGGCGATGCTGGGTGATGAATCCGGGTTTCCGGCAGGGCAGCGGGTGACCTTCAAGCGGTCGCGCATCGTGGACTACCGCGCCAGCGTGCACGACATCGCCAACTACCTGATGGACCTGATGGAGGACCCGGCCTTGCGCGAGCGCATGGGCCAGGCCGGGCGCAAGCGGGCCGTGGAGCTGTTTGACTATCGGGTGGTGGCCCGTCGATTTGTCGAGCTGATCTCGAAAAGACTAGGGGTCTCCTAGATGGACCGCGCGCTCGAGCAGATCGTCGGCCCGGCGAAGGAAGCGGCCCTGGAGGTCTTGCGGCACAACCGGCGGGGCCCGTGTCGGGGTCTGCCGCGCACGGCCGGGTGGGGCTACCCCGAGCCCTACACGCGGGACCTGATGATTGCGGCCCTGGGCATCCTGGTCAGCGGTGACTTGAAACTGGTCGCGGCCCTTCGCCGGACCCTGGAGATCTTGGCCCGTCATCAGTCCACACGCGGGCATATCCCTTCGCTCGTGCACGATCCGGAGGACCGGGGGGCCAGCGATTGCACGCCGCTATTCCTGCTGGCCGCGGGCTGTTTCCGTCGCGCCACCGGCGAATCCTCGTTCCTGGCCGAAGCGGTCGACCGCGCCCTTGGCTGGATGGAATACCAGAGCCCGGCCGACCGGCCCCTGGTGGCGCAACTGCCCACCAGCGACTGGCGCGACGAGCAATGGGTCCTGGGCTATGGGCTGTACGTCAACGCCGTTCTGTACAGCGCCCTGCGACTACTGGGGCGGTCCGAGTGGGCCGAGGCGATGGCTGACCAGATGGGGCATTTCACCATCCAGGGCGGACGGCAGAACCGGCACGTCCACGAAGGCCTGGCTCTGCGACGCAAGCCCTACTACGCGATGTGGTCCTACAAGATCTACCGCAGCGAACGATTTGACCTGCTGGGCAACAGCCTGGCCGTTTTGTCGGGCATCGCCTCACCGCATCGCTCGCGGGCGATGGTCACCTGGGTCGAGGCCGAGTGCCGCAGCCTGCGGCGCAACGAGGAACTGGCCGTATCCCTGCCGCCGAACCTGTTCCCGTACATCCGCCCGGACGATCCCGATTGGCGCGATCGCTACCGGATCTACAACCCACCGGGCGAGTATCACAACGGCGGCATCTGGCCGTTTGTCTGTGGCTTCTACGTGGCCGCCTGCGTCGCGGCGGGCAAGATGCGCCTGGCCCGACGTCGCCTGGCGGCGCTGACCGAACTCATCACGCCGGCGCGCCGCCGCGGGCTGGCCTTCGGCTTCAACGAGTGGATCAAGGCTCAGACCGGCGAGCCGATGGGCCAGGACTGGCAAACCTGGTCGGCGGCGATGTACCTGTATGCGGCCGCCTGCGTCGAACAGGAGAGAACGCCCTTTTTTGAGGACATCCGGAATGCCGTTTAACGTGCGAATCGTCAGCACCTACCCCCCGCGACGGTGCGGCTTGGGCACGTTCAGCCGCGATCTGGCCAACGCGCTGGAGCACTTCACCGGGGAGATAGGCCACATTCGTGTTGCCGCCATCGACCACGGCAACGGTCCCTACCATATTCCCGTCGACCTGATTATCGACCAGTACAACCCCGTCTCGTGGCGCTACGCCACCCGCGACATCATCGCCCGGGCCAAGGAGTCAAGCAACCCGACGGTCGTTCTCTTGCAGCACGAGTACGGGCTGGACCCGGATGAGCACGGCAACGACGCTCGCGGTCGTAATTTCGTCGAGATGGCCCGGGCGTTTCGGCAGCAGGGCCTGACCACCCTGGTCTACCTGCACACCGTCCTCAACGAGCCGGATGAGCACCAGCGGCAGGTCCTGATCGATCTGGCGCAGAACAGCGACGGCCTGATCGTGACCACCGAGTGTGCGATCGACCTGTTGGAAGGCCCGGTGTACCACATCGACCACGGCAAGCTCAAACATATCGATCACGGCATTCGCATGTGGCATCCGTCTCAGTTCGACCGCTTGGGGATCAAGACCGCTTTTGGACTGCGGGATATGTTTCTGGCGACTACGCTCGGTCTGCTGTCACCGGGCAAGGGGATTGCCTACGGGATTCAGGCGTATGGACGATTCGTGACCGAGTCCCTCACGCCGGCTCAGCGGCAGCGCATCGTCTACCTGATCGCCGGCCAGGCGCACCCGGACTTTGTCAAGGCCGAGGGCGGGGCGCCCTATCGGGAGTTCACCGCGCAACTGGACCAATCCTTGCAGGACACGGGCTTGCGGTGGTGTCGCACGCAGGATCTGACGCAGGCCGACTGCCACGCGCACGACGTGGTGTTCCTCGACACGTTTCTTGAAGAGCATCTTCTCCTGAAACTCTATGCCGCAACGAATGTGATGGTGCTGCCCTATCTGAACATGGAGCAGATGTCCAGCGGTATTCTGGCCGACACGGTCGGGTCGGGCCGGGCGGCCATTACGACCAAATTCCACTACGCCGTCGAGCTGCTCCACTCCAACAAGCCCTGCCCTCCGGGGCTGGTGATCGGCCGCTACGCCCGGGGCATCCTCGTCGATCCCGGCCCACCCGGTGTTGAGCAGATCGCCCAGGCCCTTGATTACCTGGTCTTCAATCCGGATAAGCGTCTCAAGATGGAACGCCAGGCCCACCAGCGAGGCCATCAGATGCGGTGGGACAACAGCGCCTGGGCACTGATCCAGCACGTGGAATTCGTTATCGATCAAAAGGAGATCGTCAAGGGGCGAGGACCCGAGTTCGATCGCGAGAAGGCCTCGGTTTACGAGCGCCGGTCCAAGACCGCCGCGGCCATGTCGCCCGGAGAATCGATGCCACCCGTGACCACCGACGAAGACTGAGCCGCAGTTCGCCGTCGATGCGTTGAAGAAGGTCTTGGGCTACAGGGTGGCTTGGACAATCGCCGTCAACTCGGAGTCCGTCAGCTCGACGGGATTGCCCTTCATGCTGCTGGCCTTCTGCGCCTTGGCGACCGCTTCGGGAATGAGTTCGGAGCACAAGCCGAAGGATCGCAACGCCGGGACCTGCAACCGGTCACACAAGGAACGAATCCATGCGACGGCGTCCGGGGCCCGGGCCTCCTCGCAACCGGTCAGCAGCCGGGCCAGCTCATTGAAACGCTCCAGTCCCACGGCCGGGCCTCGCTGGCGCAACGCCGCGACGTTGGCGGCCACGACGTGGGGCAGCAACCGGGCGCAGATCACCCCGTGCGGCGCCTCGATTATCCCGCCCAGCGGTCCGGCAAACCCATGGACGGCGCCGAGCCCCGCGTTGGCCAGCGCCATGCCGCCCAGCAGCGCCGCCAGGGACATATCCGTCCGCGCCGTGAGGTCCCCGCCATCGGCCCAGGCCCGTTCGAGCGAGCGTGCGGCCCGCGAAAGCCCCTCGCGACAGAAACCGTCGGTCAGCGGGTTGGCCTTGCGGCCCACGAAGGCCTCCAGCAGTTGGGTCAGGGCATCGAGCCCGGTCGCCGCGGTCACCTCCGGCGGCATCGAGGCGGTCAGTTCCGGGTCTACGAGGGCCACCGTCGGCAATAGCCACGCGTGTCGCATCGAGACCTTCACCTGCCTGTCCGGCACCTTGAGCACGGCGTTGCGGGTCACCTCCGCGCCCGCCCCGGCCGTCGTGCTGACCGCCACCAACGGCACCGGCCGGTGCGCCAGCGCCCGGCCCCGGCCCACCACCTCCAGGTAGTCCAGCAGATCCCCCGGATTGGTCAGCATCGCCGCCACGGCCTTACCCGCGTCGATCACGCTGCCACCGCCGATCGCGATCACGTGATCCACGCCGGCATCCCGTGCCTCAGCGGCCAGGGCCTGCACCCCAGATGTCGTCGGCTCGCCGCCCACGCTTCGCCGAGCCCGGATGCAGCCAGTCTCCTCCATCGGCCGCAGGATCGCCTCATATCGGTCAGGCCTCGATCCGGTCAGCACCAGGGCGGATCGGCCCAGAGGTCCAGCCAGCGCGGGCAACTGCTGCGCTGCTCCGCATCCAAACACGATCCGTCCGGCCGTCGCAAATTCGAAAGCCGCCCCACTCATGGCTTGGCCGAGTCCCAGCCGTCTTCGTCCGGGAAGACGTTGTGGTACTTTACACTGCTCCGCGGCCGGGCCATCATGTCCGCCACCGTGTCGCGCCACGTCTGGTAATGCGCCGTCTCCTTGTGCCGCGCCGGATCCTCGGCCGTGCGATACACCTCCACCAGCAGGAACTTCGTTGGGTCGTCCTGCTGCTGGATCACGTCGAACCGGGCGATCCCCGGCTCCCGAAGGCTGTGGCGGGCGTTTTCCAGCGTCGCCGCCCTGAAGGCCTCCACCTTGTCCGGCAACACGTCAACCGATACGTGGACGATCAGCATGATATCCCCTTTCCCAGACCGTTTCGCGCTCCCGGGACAGTATACGCACCCGATTCGGTGCGCCCAGCCTTTCGCGGGCCAAACGGCGGTGTTAGCCGGCCAGAGGTGGATGGGGATATGCAGGACCCGGGCTCGCAGGAGCCGGCCCGCGCCCCGGCGCGGCAGATTCCGTTGACCGACGAAGAGAACTTCGACGAATTCAACCGTTGAGCGACGGTTTTCGATTCAACGCAGTGCTTACCCCTTGGATCGCTCCGCTCGGCATGGCCCGGTCGAGCGGGGCTTTCTTGCGCCCATGGCGCGCGAGCCTCTTGCGTTTGATCGTTTGCGGATCGGACCGATTCATGTATGATGCTCCCCGGACCCGTTGGGAGCAGGATATGACGACCCGAGGCAAATGGATCATCGGTCTGGTGGCGGTCGCGGAAGCCATGATTTTGGCCGCGATTGTCGTGGGTGTGTTGTTATGGCGTCGCTCGCCGGCACCGGACGTGGCGCCCGCGCCACCCGGTGCAGACCCGTCGAGCCCCTCCTTCGGCGAGGCTTCCTGGCCGATCTGGCGCGGTGATCCCGCCTTGCGGGGTCAGGCGACGGGGACATTGCCGGATGCACTGCGTCTCGTCTGGCAGTACAAGACGCAAGGGAAGATCAAGTCCTCGGCCGTCGTCGATCAGGGTCGCGTCTTCGTCGGCTCGCTGGATGGACGGATCTATGCCCTGGATCTGCGGACCGGCAAGCGGTTATGGTCCTTCGAGACGAAGGGCGCCGTTGAAGCGCCGCCGCTGGTCCACGAGAACATGGTGTACGTAGGGTCGGACGATACGTTCGTGTATGCCCTCGACGCCGAAACGGGCCATGTGCGATGGCGGTTCGAAACGGGGGATAAGATCATCGGCGCCCCCAACTTGGCCCCGCAACCGGATGGGACAATCGGCATCGTGGTCGGCAGCTATGACACGAGGCTGTACTGCATGAACGCTTCCGACGGCGAGGAGCTTTGGGTCTACGAGACGGACAACTATATCAACGGCACCGCGGCCGTCGGCGATGGCCGGGCGGTCGTGGGCGGCTGCGATGCGCAGATTCACATCGTGGATACCGCCGACGGCAAACCCCTCGGCACGGTCGACGCCCGGGCGTACATCGCGGCGTCGGCCGCCCTGGCCGATGGACGCGTCTACCTCGGCAACTACGACGGCCTGCTCCTGTGCGTTGACCTCTCCGATGGACAAGTCGTCTGGGAATACGCCGATATCGAGGCCCCATTGTTGTCCTCGGCGGCGGTGACGGATCGTTACGTGATGATCGGGGCCCAGGACCAGCGTCTGCACTGTCTGAATCGCGCCGACGGCTCGGTGGTCTGGACGTTCGCCACACAGGGCGACGTGGACGGCTCGCCGGTCGTCTGCGGCGACAAGGTGATCTTCGGCAGCGGCGATGGACGCATCTACCTGCTGAGCCTGGAGGACGGCAAGGAGGTGTGGTCGTACGAGATCGGTGCGGCGGTTATGACCTCGCCCGCCGTGGCGGCCAATCGCGTGGTATTTGGGGCTGAAGACGGTGTCGTTTACGTGTTCGGCCCGTCCCGATGAGAACCCCGTACATGGGCTTGGTTTGGGCGGATACGATGTTTGGGATAGGGAATTGACGGGCTGAATGGAATGAGACAGGTGCGTCAGGGGGGCGAACCACCGCGGGAGAACAGCATGAAGACGGCCGAGACTGAACTGAAGAAGGATGACCTGATTGTGATCGCCGGCGCCGGCGGGTTCATCGCCGGGGCCCTGTGTCGATACTTCCACGAGCAGGGGTTCACGCGGATCCGCGCCGTGGATAAGAAACCGCTGCCGGAATGGTATCAACGGGTGCCGGGCGTGGAGTGCCTGTGCCTGGACCTGCGCGAGGAGGACAACTGTCGTCGGGCCTGCGAGGATGCCGTCGAGGTGTACAACCTGGCCGCGGACATGGGTGGGATGGGCTTTATCGAGCGGTTTCGCGTGGAGTGCCTGCGCAGCATCCTGATCAACACGCACATGATCGAGTCGGCCTACCGGGCCGGAGCCCGACGGTACTTCTTTTCCTCCTCGGCCTGTGCGTACAACGTCGAGCTGCAGAAGGACCCGCACGTGCGGGCGTTGAAGGAGTCGGACGCCTATCCCGCGATGGCCGAGCGCGGCTATGGCTGGGAGAAGCTCATGAGCGAGATGTTCTGCCAGGAGTACTGGGCCGAGCGGGGCCTGGCGACGGCCATCGCCCGCTTCCACAACGTGTACGGCCCTTACGGCACGTGGGACGGCGGCCGCGAAAAGGCCCCCGCGGCCATCTGCCGCAAGGTCATCGAGGCCAAGGATACCGGCCGCCATGAGATCGTCATCTGGGGCGACGGTCATCAAACCCGCAGCTTCATGTACATCGACGATTGCGTGCGGGGCATCGACATGATTATGCACTGTGACGACCTGATCGCTACGCCCATCAACCTGGGCTCCAGCGAGCTGGTCTCGATTAATGATCTGGTCTCCTTCGTCGAGGAGATCGGGGGTATTCAGCTTCATCGGGAGTACGATCTGCAGGCCCCCCAGGGCGTGGCCGGGCGCAACAGCGACAACACGATGATCCGGCGGATTCTCGGCTGGGAGCCGAGCACGCCGCTGCGTGAGGGGCTCGTCCACACCTATGCCTGGATCGAACGGCAGTACAACGACCGCAAGGCCGGCAAACGGACGATCAGTTGACCGGCTGTTACAGGCGTGGCATGAACAACACGACCGAGGACATCAGCGAGCTTCTGGGGGCGATCCCCTACCGGATTGCCCTGGCCGGCGGCTGGATCGACCAGCCGTTCATCTCGCGACACAATCCCGACGGCGTGGGCTCCATGGTCGTCGTGCAGGTGGCCACGCAGTTCCGCTGGATGGATCGGGCGGGGCTGTGCACCAGCACGCGCAACATTGCCGTGCGGCTTTGGAACGGTCGGGTCCCGGCGGGAGATCGGGGGCGGCTCGTGCGGGACCTGTACGAGGCCGAAAATGCCGGCCGCAGCGCGCCATCGGGCTCGCAGGACATGATCGGCTTGGTGCACCCGGGCGTCAGCCGGCTGGACTACGATATCGCGCATGAGGGCGGCGTCTTCCCGCGGCACATCGAGTCCAACACCGATCCGGAGGTGGCGCGGTGGCTCGAGCAGGTGCTGCACGTGCTGCCCGTGGCGCCGCGGCCCGAGGGCTACGATCCCCTGCGGCGCCAGAACCTCGACCCGGCGTGGATCGCCCGGCTGGGGCGCAGCGGACGGGCGTGCTTCGAGGCGATTGTCGCCCGCGATTTACAGGGCTTGGGGGCCTCAATGAACGAATGCATGGCCTGCTGGCGGGCCATTTTGCCCGATACGGTCGAGCAACCCGCCGAGCCCGTGGACCTCGTCGCATTGTTGGAGTGGTATCAGCGGCGCTATCCCGGCGCGATGTACTCCGGCTGCGGCGGCGGGTATCTCTACGTGGCCAGTGAGCGGCCCGTACCCGGCGGGTTCCATGTCCGGATCAAGACCGAATAGCGAGGTACAGCATGGGGCGAATCTGGGTCAGCGACAGCCTGGACGATCTGAATCTGGGCCACGTGCGGCTCTTGCAGTGCGCCGCCGCACACGGACCGGTGCAGGTGCTGTTGTGGTCCGATCAGGTTGTGCAGCGGATGACGGGTCGCCCGCCCAAGTTTCCCCTGGCGGAGCGCCGCTACGCCGCCGAGGCCATCCGCTACGTAGATCAGGTGCGCGTGGCAGACAACCTGTCCGACCCGCGACACGTCCCTGTTGAGATGATTCCCGGCGACACGTGGGTGATGGCCGACTCGGCGCATACCGCGCCGCGGCAGGACGCGTGCCGTGAGCGGAATATCGCGTGTGTGGTGATCGACGACGCTCAACTGGCGGCGTTGCCGCCGGTGGCCGTACCGCCGGATACGCTGCGATCGGGCCGCAAGAAGGTGGTCGTCACCGGGTGCTTCGACTGGTTCCATTCGGGGCACATCCGCTTCTTCGAGGAGGCCGCCGAATACGGCGACCTGTACGTGATTGTGGGCCATGACCGCAACATCCGGGAGCTCAAGGGCCCCGGCCACCCGATGTTCAACGAGCACCACCGATGGACCATGGTCCAGACGATCCGCTACGTGACCGCGGCGATGATCTCCACCGGCCATGGCTGGATGGACGCCGAGCCCGAGATCGCGCGGATTCGACCCGACCGCTACATCGTCAACGAGGACGGGGACCGGCCCGAAAAGCGGCAGTTCTGCGCCGAGCGGGGTATCGAGTATATCGTCCTCCGACGCCGGCCCAAACCGGGCCTGCCCCGCCGTGAAAGCACCCATTTACGCGGCTTCTAACGCCGCCGGGGGGGGCGATTGCGGTAGGGTTTCTTGCGGCCAGGGCCCTTGGCACGTTTGGGCCGGGTTTCGACCAGGGGCTCCACGGGGGCGACGGACAGTTGCCGGGCCGGGACGTTGACGGCCACGATGCGGACGCGCAACGGCTGGCCCAGATGCACGCTCTTGCCCGAGTACTGGCCGATGACCGACTGGCGCCGCGGATCGTATTTCCACACGTCCAGCCCCAGATCGCCCGGCTCGATCATCCCCTCGATGCCGTACTTGCGGCACTGCACGAACACGCCGAAGTTGGTCAGCCCGGTCACCACCGTATCCATCTCATCGCCGATGTGCTCGGTCAGCATCTGCAGGACCAGGGCGATCTTGATCTCGCGTTCGGCCTCTTCGGCCCGTTGCTCGGTAAAGGAGATGTGTCGGCCGATCTCCTTGAGCTCGGCCTCGGGCAACACCTCCTCCAGGCCGATCAGATTGAGCCGTTGCTCGAGGTAACACTGCAAGAGCCGATGCACCAGCAGGTCCGCGTACCGTCGGATCGGGCTGGTGAAGTGACAGTAGTGCTTGGAGGCCAGGGCGAAGTGGCCGATGTGCAGGGGGGAGTACTCGGCCTTTTGCAGGCTGCGCAGCACGTACAGGTTGATCGGATACTCCTGCGGCGTCCCCTTGACTGCGGCCAGGAGGTCCTGGATCGCCGCGCGGTCCAGTTGCCGGGGGATCTTGAACCCGCACAACTGCACGAAACGGCCGATCTCCCGCGAACTGTTCGGCGCCGGGTCCGGGTGAATCCGCCGCATGAACGGCACCTTGAACCGATCCAGCAGCGCGGCGACCGCCTCGTTCGCCTCGACCATGAACATCTCGATGAGCGTGTGCGGATAGCTGTCGTCGGCGGGCTGGGCGTCCACGACCTTGCCGCTTTCGTCGAAGATCAGCTCCGTTTCCGGCAGCTCCAGGTGCAGCATCCCCTGCTTGGCGCGGCGCGCCTCGATGGCCCGAGCCAGCGTTTCCATGTCCTTGAGCAGCGCGACCACCTCGCCGGCGAAGCCCTCGGCGTGTCCTTGCAGGATGCGGTCGGCCTGTTCGTAGGTCAGCCGGGCCTTGGAGCGGATCACGCTGTTGGCGAATTCGCGGCCCCGCACGTGGCCCTGTGGGTCATACGTGATGTAAACACTTTTGGTGAAGCGTTTCTGGTTCGGCTGCAAGCTGCAGATGCCGTTGCTGAGCACCTCGCACAGCATGGGGATCACCTTGCCCGGCAGGTAGACGCTGTTGCCGCGTTGGTGGGCCTCCTGATCGAGCGGCGAGCCCATCGGCACAAAGGTGCTCACGTCGGCGATATGCACGCCCAGGACCCAGTTTCCATCCCGGTTGCGGCGCAGGCTGATCGCATCGTCGAAGTCCTTCGCATCGGGGGGGTCGATCGTGATGATCACCTCGTCGGTGATGTCGTCCCGCCGGGGGTCGCTGTCCGGATCGAAGGCCTCGGCGGCCTCATGCGACTGCCGCAGACACGCCTCGTCGAACTCGGTCGGCAGCCCATAGCGGGCGATGACGCTGCGGATTTCCGAATCGTACAGGCCGGCCCGGCCCAACACCTCGACAATGGCGCCCCGGGCCGGGTCGCGACCCTTGGGATAGGCGATGATGTCCACCACCACCTTATCGCCCGCCCGGGCACCCTTGGCGCCCACGTCGTCCACTACAATCGGATCGAAATAGCCCTTGCCTTCCGGTTGAATGAACCAGCCCGGCCCTTCGTGCTGCAAGGTGCCCACGAAGCGGGTATTGCCGCGATCGAGGATTTGACTGACGACGCCGACGTGGCGCATCTGGCCACCTCGACGGCCCTTCTTGACCACGCGGGCCAGGACCACGTCGTTATTCATCGCACCGCCGGTGTCGCGGGGGCCGACGAACAGGTCCCCCTCCGGACGCGACTCGAACGGAACGACGAAGCCGAAGCCCCGCGGATTGGATCGAAACGTGCCGATCACCTGGTTCGCCGCCCCCGGCGGCAGGATCAGATGCTTCGGGCCCATCGTGATCCGCCCGTGGTGCTGCAAATGCTCGATCGCCGCCCTGAAGTGCGCGAACCGACTCGGCTCGATCCGGAGCTGCCGCGCCAGGTCCGCCCGCCGGATCGGCTTGTAGTTGCGACGCCGCAACACCTCCAGGATGCGCTTGCTCAGGGCTTCCATATAAGCCTGTTCAAAAAAACGGGCGTCTCGCCGATGGTTGATCGACGCGACGCCCCATCCGATCCCTCGAACCTCGGTCCCGTCAGGTGCTCTTGGCCTTCAGCGCGTTCATGCGACGCGCCAGGCGGGACTTGATCCGGGCCGCCGTGCGCTTGTGCATCGTGCTGGTCGAGGCGACCTTGTCCAGCTTCTTCTGGGCCAGACGGTACTCCTGCTCGACCTTGGCCGGATCGCTCTCCCGCACCGCCTCCTCAAACCGCTTCACCTGCGTCTTGACCATGCTCTTGCGGGCGCGGTTGATGCGCCGCCGTTTTAGATTCTGCCGACTCCGCTTCTTGGCGGATAGTGAATGTGCCACGTTCAACTCCTGCGTTCTACCCTATTTACGTTCTCGTGTTTCGTTTCGTTCGGTCTTCCCGTGCGTTCCGGTCTATGTTCTATCTGAGAGGTTGTCTGTTCTACGACGCCGAGTCCCCGCTCCGCAGGGCGTCGATGCGCTGGCGCACGTCCCGATAGCTGAAGTCCTCCTGGGCCAGCTTGCGGTAGATGTCCAGCGCCTTGTCCCTCTGGCCGTCTTCCTCATAGGCCTGGGCCAGGTTGTAGCGCAGCTCCTTGGCCAGTTGGGAGCCCTGGATCTCGCTGTTCTGCAAGGCCCGCTCGAACAGGTCGATCGCGTCGGCATACCAGCCCTTCAGCAGGAAGCACAACGCCGTCTTGCCCAACCCGGAGATGCGGTACCGCGGGTCCCGCTGGGCCTCTTGAAAGAGCGGAATCGCCTCGTCGTACCGCTTGTGCTGCACGAGCAACTGGCCATATTCGTACCGGAGCTTCATATCCGTCGGATAGTTCTCGACGCACAGGCGATAGTGCTCCAGAGCCACCTCGTCCAGCTTGGCGCTGACCGTGGCCAGCTTCTGACGGAGGTCCGGGTTCTCCGGATCGTGCTCCAGGGCCGTCTTGATGGCCCGAAGCACGGTTCGCAGCCTCTTGACGCGGATCTCGCCCTCGCGTTTCTTGAAGGCGAAGTCCTGGTACTTGTGCCAGGCGCCGCTGAGCAGTTTGATGGCGTCCTGGTAGCCCTTGTCGGTCTCCAGGCCCACCAGGGCGTCCGCCAGCTTGAGGATGTTCTCCTGCGTGGGCGCCCGGCTCGCAGTCCGCTTGGCCTCTTCCACCGCCCGCTGGCGAAAGTCCGCACTCTTGACCAGGTTGTCCTGAGCGTGCAACTGTTCCTGGGCTTCCTTGTCCCGGATGCTCCCGCGAAAGTCACCCGTCCCATCGTACTTGCCCCGTTGCACCGTCAACTGGGCCGACAGGTCGCGCAGCTCATCGGTCAGAGGCCCATCCTCGGGCTTCATGTCCAGGGCGGCCTGGCAGGCCGCCACCGCCTTGTCAAAGAGCTCCAACGACCGGAACGCGTCCTTGAGCAACAAAAACGTCGCCAGGGACGGGCGGTCCTTGGCCCGATTCGCGTCAAAAACCAAGTTGGCGACCCAGGTCGCCGTCCGCCGATACCCCCCCGCGACCGCCGCCTTGAGCATCGCCTCGGCATAGCCCAGATTATCCGGGTCCTTGGCCAGCAGATACTCGGCGTTGAGCATCTCGTCCAGGGACGTCTTGCCCCCGTGGTGCTTCATCTTATCCGTAATGGTCGGCTTTTTGCCGCCCTTGCCCTGCCGAATCAGCCCGATCCGGCGCAGGGGCGCATGCCCGTCCTCCAGCGCATCCGGACAAAGACGCAGGCCCTCGAGGTACAGGTCGATGGCGTAGTCGAAGTTGTCCGTACTGGCAACCTCTTCGGCGCGTTCGAAAAACGTCAGCGCCTTGTCCAGATTGACCTCTTCGTGTTCGTTCTCAACCGACATGGTTCCACGGGTCTCTTAGCACCTCTTTGCCGAATCGCTGCATCATACCGACCCGCCGGTCCCTGTCAACAGAGAAATGCGATCCGTGCCCTTGTCGCGGGGGAGCGACTGTGGTATGAACAAGGCGGTTTTTGACCCTCGGACCCGGGAGAACAGAGCATGTTGGACACGTTGAGAGTTTCGGACGCAGAGGTATACGCCCTTTTAATGGAAGAACAGCAGCGGCAAAGCCGGTGCCTGCGGCTGATCCCCTCGGAAAACTACGCTTCGGCGGCGGTTATGGAGGCCACGGGAAGCTGGCTGACCAACAAATACGCCGAGGGCTACCCGCATAAACGCTACTATGAAGGCCAGCAGATCACCGACCGGATCGAAACCCTGGCCCAGGACCGGGCCAAGGCACTGTTCGGGGCCGACCACGCCAATGTGCAGCCCTACTCCGGCTCGGTGGCGAATCTGGCGGCCTACGCCGCCTTCGCCCAGCCGGGCGAAACGATCATGGGGCTCTCGCTACCGTTCGGCGGCCACCTGACGCACGGCTGGAAGGTCAGCGCCACGGGCCGCTTCTTCAAGGCAATACAGTACACGCTTGACGACCAGGGACGGCTGGACTACGACCAGATCGAGGACCTGGCCCGGCAACACAGGCCGAAGGTGATCGTTTCGGGAGCCACGGCGTACCCACGGCTTATCGACTTCAAGGCGTTCGCCGACATCGCCGAACGCGTCGGGGCGGTGCATATCACGGATATGGCCCATATCGCCGGCCTGGTCGCCGGCGGCGCTCATCCCAGCCCGATCCCCCACGCCGGGGCGGTGACGACGACGACCCACAAATCGCTGCGTGGACCGCGCGGCGCGATGATCCTGTGCCACTCGGACCATGCCGCAGCGATTGACAAGGCCGTCTTCCCCGGCCTCCAGGGCGGGCCGCACATGCATACGATCTCGGCCATCGCCGTGGCACTGGGGGAGGCCTCCACGAAGTCCTTCGCCGAATACGCCCACCAGATCGTCAAAAACGCCCGGCGTCTGGCCGAGAAGCTGATCGAGTACGGCTTCGATCTGGTCAGCGGCGGGACCGACAACCACTTGATTCTGATCGACTTGCGCAATAAGAACCTGCCCGGCAAAAAGCTCTCGCAGGCCCTGGATCGGGCCAACATCGTGACGAACTACAACACGATCCCCAATGATCCGGCCAAGCCGTTCAACCCCAGCGGGTTGCGCTTGGGAACCCCGGCGGTCACCACGCGGGGTATGAAGGAAGAGCAGATGGACGCCATCGCCGGGTTTATCCATCGCGTGGCCGAGTACGTGGACGATGAGTCGGCCATCGCGCGGATCGGGGCCGAGGTCGCCGAATTCTGTGCGGGGTTTACGGTGCCGCCGATGTTTATTGATCGGGGCGACTGAGTCGGGCCGTCCGCCGGATCCTTGCCGGCCCGTCGATCCCGGCCCCGACCGGGAGAGGACTTCATGGCGGAAAAGAAGTTCAAAGCCGGTATTCTGGGCCTGAACCCAAAAGGCCAGGCGCTTCTGGAGGCCGCCGAGCAGTGCGGCCACTACGACGTCGTCGCGGTCGCGGGTCTGGACGCCGAGACGTTGCCCCAGATCGCCCAGAAGTATCAGGCCCAGTCGTACAGCGACTATCGCCAGGTGGTCGCCCAAAACGAGCTGGACGTGCTTTTTGTGGCCGGATCGATGCGGCTGTGCGATGAGCACGTCCGTGCGGCGCTGCGCAAGGGCTGCGACGTGGTGCGTCTGGTACCGCCAGCCCTGGATTTCGAGCAGGCCGCCGAGCTGGTCCTGACCGCCCGCAAGGAGAAGACCCGGTTCATCGTGGCCAATCCCCGCCGCTTCGCCCCGTCCTTCCAGGACATGCGCTCATATATCCATGAAGAAGGCGCCGACACGTTCCACCTGATCAGCGCCGTGACCAACGCGCCGCAGGATTTCGGCGATCCGCGGGACCGGTGGCTGACTGATCCACACCTGGCCGGCGGCGGCGTGTTGCTGCACGAATGCTACGGCCTGATCGATCAGATCCTGTTGAGTTTCCCGCTGCCGCAGCAGGTGTACAGCATCAACACGAACCACGCCCCCGACCGGCAACAGCGGCTCTCGCTGACTGAAGACACGGCGGTCGTGACGATGCGGTTTTCCGATACGCTGCTGGGCAATCTGAGCACCAGTCGCACGTTCGGGCCGTGGCTGTGTCGACTGCGCGTCCACAAGGACGACGGCTATGCCATCGTGACCGATGATCGACTCACGATCCACGACAACGACGGGCGCATCCTCCAGGAGCGCTCCTATGTGTACGACGAGAACCAGTTGATGCGCGAGCTGCTGGAAAACGTGGCGCAACACAAGCGGCATCCGCGCAAGGTCAAGCTCTTTGAGGAGTCGGACGACGATCTGCGGACGATGGCGGTCATCCAGGCGGCCTATGTCTCGGCGCGGACGGCCGCGGCCGAGGAACCGGCGAAGATCCTCGACATGGCCCGGGCGGTCCCGGCTCGGCTGTGGGGCTGACCAAACGCCCCGGTTTCGTCGGTCACCGGGGCTCGGGCCCCATGTGACAACCATGAAAGAATCAGGAGGGCGATTCATGAGCGCAAGAGGGCGGGTTTTCCGAAGCGGCGTGTGGCTGGGGTTGGCGTGTTTGGTCCTGGTCGCGAGCTTGCAGGCCGCGCAGATCATCCCCGATGCCGAACCACGGGTGGTGGCCCGTTTCGACCGGGGGCAACTGCTCGACATCGGCGGCCAGCGGGCCCTGCTCGTGGCCGGCAGCGGCTACCAGATGGGCTACCAGCACGGCACGCTCCTGCGCGAGCCGGTGCGCCGGTTCGTTCGGCACGTGCTGATGATTGCGGAGATGGCCGGCTCCAAGGACGCGGACCTCACCCTGTCCCAGGCCCTGCGGCGCACATCCAGGTTTGTGGACCCGCGCTTCCACGAGGAAATGCAGGGTCTGGCCGACGGCGCGGGCCTTGACGTTCGGGACGTCGAACTGGCCAACGCCTTCCCCGAGTTGTTCCATTGCAGCGGTTTTGCCCTGTTCGGCGGGGCCACCGTCGGCGGACGGCTGTGGCATGGGCGCATCCTGGACTACATGACCGAGGCGGGCCTGCAAGATTACACGCTGCTGATCGTGGCCAAGCCCGACGGCCGCAACGCCTTTGTCAATGTGGGCTACGTCGGTTTTATCGGCTCCGTGACGGGAATGAACGAAAAGCAGGTGGCGTTCGGCGAGATGGGCGGCCGCGGTGAGGGCTGGTGGGACGGCGTGCCGATGGCGTTCCTGATGCGCAAGGGCCTGGAGGAGGCCGATACCCTTGCCCAGGCCGTAGCGATCTTTCGCGACAATCCCCGCACGTGTGAGTACTACTACGTCATCAGCGACGCCAAGGACCCCGATGCCCGCGGCTTGGCCTGCACGCCCGATCGTTTTGAGACGATCGCACCGGGGCAAAGCCACCTGCAACTGCCCCACGCCATCGACGATGCCGTGCTGATGAGCGCCGATGAACGGTACGAGCACTTGGCCCGGCGGGTCAAGGACCAACACGGCCGGATCGACTTGCAAGAGGCCCTGGACCTGATGAACCGGCCCATCGCGATGAAAAGCTGCCTGCACCGCGTGCTCTTCGCCCCGAAGGAGCTGGAGCTGTGGGTGGCCAACGCCGTCTCACCCGAGCTCACCGAGCAGTACGCGGCCTGTTACCAGCCGTATCATCACTACGATTTCGCCAAGCTGCTGGCGATGATTCCCGATGCTCCGCCGCCGGGCGTGCCCACGGCGCCCGAGCCCCCATCGAGGCCGCAGGGACCCGTCGGCGTCGAGGTTCCCCCTCCACCGCCGCCGGCCCCTGTTCAGAAGGGGCGGGTCGGCCCCGGCATTGCCCGGCCGGACCGGCCTGCAACAGATAGGCGCTTGCGCGAACGACTGGCGGTTTACCCGGCCGATACGCAGCCCTTTGCATACACGATGCAGCCGATCCGAGCGACCGAGCAGTACGATGTCTACGAGGTGACCTTCCCATCGCCCGTGCAGGGCCCTGTCGAGACCAACAACACGGTGTACAGCGAGTACTATGCCTGCAAGGGCACGGCCAAGCGGCCCGCCGTGATCGTACTGGACATCCTGGAAGGCTCGATGACGGTCTCCCGGTTGATCGCCAACACGCTGGCGGCCGGTGGGGTGGATGCGGCCATCATGACCCTGCCCCACTACGGGCCGCGACGGGGACAGGATGCCGAGCAGTACCGCCAGATGACCTCCGACGTGCAGACCCTGGTCGCGGCGGTGCAACAGGCCGTGCAGGATGTGCAACGCACCGCGCGGTTCCTGGCGGCACGGCGGACGGTCGACGCCGAGCGGATCGGCCTGTGCGGCACGAGCCTGGGCGGGTGCATCGCCGCCCTGGCCGGTGGGGTCGATGGGGCGTTCGGACGCGTGGCCCTGATCCTGGCCGGGGGCGATCTGGCGACCGTGCTCACCGGCGACGCCAAGGAGGTCCGCGGGATACGCGAGGAGCTCGAAAAGCGCCAGCTCACGCGGGAGGACCTCGCCGAGTTGCTGGTCTCGATTGAGCCGCTGACGTTCGCCGAGCGGCTGCGGGGCTCCCGCGTGCTGATGGTCAACGGTTCGCAGGACACGATCATCCCCTCGGCCTGCGCGCGGGCCCTGGCCGAGCGATCCGGCGCCGAGGTGCAGTGGTACGACTGCGACCACTACGGCATGACGCGATACCTCCTGGCCGTGCTGGGCAAGGTGGCCGGGCACTTCGGAGCGCAGCCCTGGCAGCAGGCCCAGGCACCGGTGACTGTACCGTAACGGACGCCGACCTGCCCGCGGATCGCATGAAGTTTCCCCGGCCGAATGTCGATGAGACAGATACGGGCCGGCTGCGCGCCGGCCGGGAGTCGGGGATTGCCGGCATGATGATCGAGGCGATTGGACAACTTGGTGGCACGGTCTATGGGATCACCTGGTCCCGGCCGGTGGAGCCCGAGCCCATCGCGGCGCGGCCGGTGGAGCCGGTGGACGCCGTCGATTCGGGCTCGGTGGCCGAAGAGGCCTGGCTGGAGACCCTGGCCTCGATGGTGCGGGGTGGAGCCGTGATCTTCCTGGATCGGGCCGCAGGTCTCTGGTCGGACGCCGAGGGCGGGGGTCTCGGTTTGCGTCGTCGGGTGGACCGGGTCTACCGGGCCGAATCTGCTGAGCAGCCACGATGGCAGCGCCCCGACTTGGCCCAGGGATGGAGCCGCCCATCGGTTACCCATCGCGCCCCATCGGTTGATGCGTCACATCGGTCGGACTTCCGCCGGATCGTCGCGACCCTGGAGCAGACGGTCGACCGCCACGTGGACGCGGCCGCCGAACAGGCCCCGCCGGACAGGGCCGAGCGGCTGCGATCGTTGGCGGATCGCCTCCGCGAAAGTCTCTACCGCACGGCCGGGCGGATAGACGCGGAGGGCATGACCGGGCCCGATGCGATGTTGGAGCGTGTTGAAAGAGGCCTCGAACGAGAGCTCTCGCAGCTCCAGGCCATGGAACAGGAGACGGCGCAGGCGGATCGGCGCGCTGATGAGCCCGACGAAGCAGGCGTCCTGGAGACGCTCCGGCAGGCGTTCGCCGTGGAGGTTCATCACCTGCGGCAGTCATTGGCCGTGGGCCAAGTTCGCCCCGCCGACACGGCATCGAGGATCCGACGCAAAGTGGATCACGTGTCGCCATACGCCGATTCTGGGGACACGTATGAGTCAAGCGCAACGGGCCGGATTCTCAACGCCGTCGCGTGAGTCTCACGGCATGACAAATTGCCTCGCCCCGGAGGAGTAGACAATCCGCCCTGTGTCGCTCTCGACCAGGATCGCCTCGATACCATCCTGCGTCTCGACCCACTGCAACCCCTTCTCCGGCCCCATCACCGAGACCGCCGTCGCCATCGCGTCGGCGTCCAGCGCCCGCGGGGCCAGGATTGTCACACTGGTCAGCCCCTCGGCACCGTCACGCCGCATCGGGTCGACGATGTGGCTGTGCGGCTGGCCGTCGATGACGACGAACCGCCGGTAGTCGCCGCTGGTCGCCACGGCTCGGTCGTTGAGCCGAAGCTTGAGCAGAAGACCCCGTTCCTGGCGGGGGTGCTGCAAGCCGATGCCCCAATGGGCCCGGCCCCGGGAGGGCGTGCCGAAACAGCGCAGATCGCCGCCGATGTCCACCAGGCCGCCGACCGCTCCGACCTGCCGCATCCGCCGCACCGCGCGGTCGATGGCGTGCCCCTTGGCGATCCCGCCCAGGTCCAGCCGCATGCCCCCCACGGCGAACCGCACCGTGCGATCCGGGGCGTTCAGCTCGAGCTTGTCGATTCCGACGCAGCGCGAGGCGGCCTCCAGCTCCTCATCCGTCGGCGGACGGTTCTCCTTGCCCACCTGCCTCCACAGATCCACCAGGGGCCCGACCGTGACGTCGAAGGCGCCGTCCGTGCGCCGGCTGTATTCGACGCTCTTTTGCAACAGATCGAAAAGCTCCTCGTCGACAGCGACAGCCTCAACGGCCGCCCGACGGTTCACCTGGGACAGGAGCGAATCGGGCTTGTAGTCGCTCATCATCGCATCGACCCGGACGAGTTCGTCGCGGGCCTCATCGAGGGCCTTCTGCGCCATCGCCTCATCGGGCGCCACGGCGATGACGTGGGCGAAGGTGCCCATCACCTCGTAGAATCCGCTGTCGGCGGTGGCGGGCGCTGCCGACGGCTTTTGACACGAGAGCCCGCTCAACACCGCCGCCATCGCGAATGCCGTCAAGCCCCACGTTGTGATCCGAAGCATATTCATAGACTCGCTATTTTAGGATTCCAGGGCTCTGGCTTCAATCCCTTGGGCCGTCGGCTATAATGCGGCCATGAGACGCAAATCCATCCGGCTGTTGGGCCCGGCGGTCGAGACGCGGTTCCTGCCGTTCGTGCGTCGGCCCGGCCGATACATCGGCGGCGAGGTCAACCAAGTGCGCAAGGACCTGGACGCCTGTGACGTGCGCATCGCGCTATGTTTTCCCGATGTGTACGAGATCGGCATGAGCCACACGGGCCTGGCGATCCTGTATCACGTGCTCAACGGGCTGCCGGGCGTGGCGGCCGAGCGGGTCTTCTGCCCCTGGATCGACGCCGAGGCGGTGCTGCGCCGTGAGTCGATTCCGCTGTTCACGCTCGAATCGACCGCGGCGGTGGCGGATTTCGACATCGTGGGTTTCGGCCTGACCAACGAGCTGTGCTACACGAACCTGCTCAACGCGCTGGACCTGGCCGGGCTGCCCATCCGCGCCGCCGACCGGGGGCCGGATCATCCGCTCATCCTCGCGGGGGGCCAGGCGGCCAACGCCTGCGAACCGATCGCCCCGTTCGTGGACCTGTTCGTGCTGGGCGAGGGCGAGCAGGCCGTGGTACAGCTCATGGAGCAGGTTCGATCCGCGCGGGCGGCCGGGTACACGAAGCAACAGATGGTTCGCGCGGCCGCCGAGGCGCTGGACTTCGTCTACGCACCGAGTTTATACGAGTTCAAATACGCGGGGGACCGGATCATCTCCTTCGATCCCATGGAACCCGGCCTGCGCACGCGCTTCGAGAACGCGGTTGTCGAAGATCTCGAGGCCGCGCCCGTGCCGGACCGGCCCATCGTACCGCACGTCGAGCCGGTCCACGACCGGATCAGCATCGAGGTGATGCGGGGCTGCCCAGGCCGATGCCGCTTCTGTCAGGCCAGCTACTGTCGGCGGCCGGTCCGCTTTCGCAGTGTTAACCGGATCGTCGAAATCGCCCGCACGCAGTACGCCGCGACGGGGCTGGATACGATCGGCCTGCTGAGCCTATCCACGGGTGATTACCCGCACCTGCCCGAGCTGGTCGAACGGCTGCGGGCCGAGTTCGAGCCGCGGCACGTGGGGCTTTCGATCCCCAGCCTGCGGGTACAGGAAGAGCTTAAGCTGGTGCCCGAGGGGATGACCTCGGTGCGCAAGAGTGGCCTGACCATCGCGGTCGAGGCCGCCGGCGAGCGCCTCCGCCGGATCATCCACAAGCCCCTGCGCGACGAGGATCTGCTGGCGGCGGTCGAGGCGGCCTATCGCGTGGGGTTCCGCCGCGTCAAGCTCTACTTCATGGTGGGCCTGCCCGGTGAGACAGAAGAGGACGTCGTGCGGATCGTGGACCTGGCCATGGCGGTCGGCGAGCGTCGGCGGGACGTGGACGGGCGCATCGCCGAGGTCAACGCGGCGGTCAGTTGGCTGGTGCCCAAGCCGCATACGCCCTTTCAATGGCTCGGCCAGCGGGATGGGGCCTACTTCGAGCGGGCGCGAAGGCTCCTGTTGGATCGCAAGCGGCGGTTGCGGGCCCGGTTCGTGACGCTCAAGTTTCACGATATCCGCCGCAGCGTTCTGGAGTCGGCCATGGGCAGGGGCGACCGGCGACTGGCGGACGTCGTCGAAACGGCCTGGCGGGACGGGGCGCGGTTCGATTTGTGGGATGAGTGCTTCGATATCGACCGCTGGCGGCGGGCCTTTGGCGTCCACGGCATGGACCTGGATGCCGCCGCTCAACGGTGTTTCGACACCGACGAGATCCTGCCCTGGGAGCATCTCGGCGGACCGCGTAAAGAAACTTTGCTGCGCCACTACCGTGAGACCTTGGGCGAGTTTGCCTGAACGTCTTGCTGCGTGCGCCCCACCCGTCGGGGTGCGACTATGGGGCGGCACACCGGGACTGCAGGTCTTCCACGAGCAGATTGTGGAGTCGCGCGAGGGTCTCCTCGCGCTCAGCCTTCAGCAGGATAAGAATGGCCTTGCCCGAAGGGGCGATGGTCTCGATGCGGACGGGTTCGCCGTCGGCGGTGGTAAACTCCACGTAGCCCCGGCTGCAGGTCTTCTGGGGTTCTTCGTCGGACCCCTTGCCGGACCGCCATGTATGGGACCCCGCCTTGTACGTAGGATCGGTTTGGGTGCCATCGGCCTTCTGAATCCAGTTGGCCATCCGGCGATGCACTTCGACCAGCGCGATGCCTACTTCCCGCTCGAAATCGCCGCTGACGGTGATCACGTCGGTCCCATAGGATTCGACTGGGCTCTCGGACCGACAGCCCGCCAAACACAGGCAAAACGTCATTAAACTAAACACCATGTGTTTCATGCCTACGGTCCTTTCTCAGGGGCATCTCTCACGGCCATACGTATAGACGCCAGTAGAATGCAAGTATTACGGGAAAGGCCCGCAGGACAAATCCTCCCGCCCGCTGACCGTTGGGCCTCCTGTGATGCGGAGGTCTTCAGTTGATTCGTCGGGCGGCACCGTTGCGGCGCAGACCGGGCGGCTCGCTGAGGCCGCCCTGCTTGTCGGACTCGTGGAACTCCCGGATGATCCGGGCCGCCTCGGCGGGGTCGTCGACGACGGTGTAGACATGCAGGTCTTCGGCGTTGATGTAGCCGTGTTTCTCAAGCATGGTCTTTTCGATCCAGTCGAGCAGCCCCTGCCAATATTCGCCGCACATGAGGATCACCGGGAATTGGGCCTGCTTGAGCGTTTGGATCAGCACCAGCGACTCAAACAACTCATCCATCGTGCCGAACCCGCCGGGGAAGACGATGAATCCCTGGGCGTACTTGAGGAACATCACCTTGCGGCAGAAGAAATATCTAAAGTGCAGCGACATGGTCTGGTAGGAATTGGGGGCCTGTTCCTGAGGCAGCTCGATGTTCAGCCCGATGCTTTCGGCGCCGACCTCGTGGGCCCCCTTGTTGGCGGCCTCCATGATCCCGCCCCCGCCGCCGGTGATGACGGCAAAGCCCGCCTTGGCCACCTCCTGGGCGGTCCGCCGCGCCAGCTCATAGCACTCGGTGCCCGGCTCGGTTCGGGCCGAGCCGAAGATGGACACGGCCGGGCCGACGATGGACAACTCCTCGAAGCCCTCGACGAATTCGGCCATGATCCGGAAGATCCGCCAGGGCTCCTCCGCGGGCATTGCGTTATTGGTCGTCATCGTTCCTCTCGTTATTGAGCCTTGAACGGCTTACAATCCCTTGACAAACGCACGGGCCACAAGAACGGGCCCTTCTTGTCATTTCTGTAAACGTCGGCGCATCGCCGTTTCATCGGCCAGACGGCGGGGCGGCCTGAACGGAATCAGCGGTCCACCTGAAAAGCACTGGGGCAATACGCGCTTATCGGACATTGATCGCAGGCGGGCTTGCGGGCCTTGCACACCCGCCGCCCGTGCCAGATCAGGTAATGACTGAACATCGTCCAGCCGCCCCACTTGCGCTGCGGCACGATCTCCATCAGATCGAATTCGAGCTTGACCGGGTCGCTGTGCGCACTGAGCTCCAGGCGGCGGCTCAGGCGGATCACGTGCGTGTCGCATGTAATACCGGGAACGCCGAAGGCGTTGCCCAGGATGCAGTTGGCGGTCTTGCGGCCGACACCGGGCAGGGTCAACAGCGATTCCATGTCCGCCGGAACCCGGCCGTCGAACTCCTCGATGATCTTGCGGCTGGCGGCCTGGATGCTCTTGGCCTTGTTGCGGTAAAAGCCGGTGCTCTTGATGTCCTCCTCGATCTGGGCCAGCGGGGCACGCGCGAAGTCGGCCGGGCCGGGGTACTTGCGAAACAACCCCGGTGTGACTTCATTGACCCGCACATCGGTGCACTGGGCGGAGAGAATCGTCGCCACGAGCAACTGAAACGGATTCTCATGGCGCAGCGCGATCGTGGCGTTCGGGTAGGCCTTGGCCAGGATGGGCATGATCTTCTCCACCCGACTGCGTGCCTGCTCTTTGTCGACAGAGGGACCCGCCGCCTTGGCTTTCGCGGTGGCCTTGGCCCCGGTCGTCGTAGCGGTCTTCTTCGTCGTGGTGGACGTTGCTGTCTTCGTCTTCATCGTCTTCTTCATAGGACCTCATGCCGAACGGGTCACGGCAAGGCCTCGGCGGCCTCGATGAATCGCTCCGGCGAGAAGATGCCGCGTAGCTTCGTGTAGACCTTGCTTCGTGGCTCCAACAGGACCGTGACGGGCACGTTGCCGGCCTCGCCGAAGATCGCGTCCAGATCGACCGTCGCAGGCCAGCCGCGCCGCGTCGTGTCGGCCTCGATCGCCAGGAGATTCTTTCGCTCGATCAGGCGCACCACCGCCGGATCGTGATAGACCCGCTTGTCCACGACCTTGCAGTTGGTGCACCAATCGGCGGTGAACTTGATGACCACGCCGCGGCCATCCTCCAGCGCTTGGGCGATGGCCGCGCGACCGTATGGCTGCCAGGGCACCTTGGAGGCCGGGGCGCTGGGCAGCAACCAGAACCCGCACGCCACAGCCAGGAGGACGGCGATCAGGCGGATCGTCCACTTGCGCCGGCTCGGTGTGGCGTAGCTCACCCATCCGCCCCATATCCAGAGGCAAAAGCCGAAGATCACCGCGAAGAGCAGCACGTTGATCAGCCGGTCCTTGTCCAGACCGGATAGGGCGAACTTGACCGCGATCGCCAGCAGCAAAAAGCCACCGGTCTTCTTCAAAATGTCCATCCATGCCCCCGGTTTGGGCAGACGGTTAAGCCACGCCGGCACGGCGACGAGCACCGCGTAAGGTAAGGCCATCCCCACGCCCATCAGAATAATCGCCACGGCGCCGACCGCCGGCGGCTGGGTCTGGGCCCACACCAGGACCGCGCCGAGCAAGGCGCCGCTGCAGGGCGTGCTCAGGAGCCCCGCGAAGAAGCCCATGCCGATCGATCCGGCCAGGCCCGGACGCTCGGGCTGGCCGCCGGCCAACGACGCCGGCAGCGTGATCGTGATGACGTCCAGGAACACGAGCGCGAAAAAGACAATCAACAGAAACAGCGCGATGACCGCCGCGGGTGTGCGGAACAGGTCATTGATATCAATCACGGCGCCGGTCGTCATACGGATAACGACCGCCAGCGCGGCGAACGCGGCGAAGAAACCCACGATGCCCAGGCAGAAGGCCCCGCCCAGCACCAGTCGTCGGCCCGACGATTCGCGGCCTTGAGCGACCAACCGCATGATAATCAAGGGCAGCACGGGCAAGACGCACGGCATGATGTTGATGCTCAGCCCGGCCAGAATCGCCAGCACGAAATAGAAGGCCGCCGTGCGGTCGGTTCGGCCGAGCGAACTCTCATTCCAGTCGGCCAGCAGCCCGGCCAAGGCCTGATTGTCCAGGTCGGCCGCGTCCTCGGTCGCCCCGGGAGTCTCGGATGCCGAAGTGCCGGGGCCGGGCGGCGATGGGGTGCCCTCTTCGACCAGGCTGACGGTGCCCTCGGCAGGGCTGACCCGTACGGCCAGGGTCTTGGCGAACGGTGGCAGACAGATCTCGCTGGTGCAGGCGATGCCCTCGATAGTGACCTGCGTGGTGAAGGGCGCATCCGGCAATTCGGAGGTGATCGGAATCCGCACCTCGAAGTCTCCCATGTAGACCTCGATGTTCTTTTCGAGGCCTTTGTCGTAAAAGAGTTCCCAGGGCGGGAACACGGCCGATCCAAATGCAACACCCTCGGCCTCCGCGGCGAGTTTCAGCTCCAGCCCCGGCGCGGGCGCGGTCTCCGACCGGGCATAGTAATGCAGATCGTCCGTCCCTTGAAAACGCGCCGTCAGGACGGGGCGATCCTCCTGCTCGTCGAGCGTGATCGTAATCGCCGAGTGCTGGTCCTGATAATTCAGCAGGTCCACCGTCCAGGCCGGTGCCGCAGCGGTCATACTGAACAAAAGAACGCCAACCATCGTAACGTTTTGCATTCGCCGGTCTCTCAACAGGGCCATCGGGTCCCTTCCCCTACGCCGCGGCCTGCCGACGGTTCAGGGAATCGCCACATCTGGGCAACCGGAGGCACAGTGTAGAGGCGGCGATGGACGTATGCAACGGCAAACCCGCCGTCCCTGTACCCGCCCGCGGGAGGGGATCGGTCGGTTCAGACCCTGAAAAAAACGCCCGGACTGGAGTAGCATTGCGGGGCGGCTGAATTAGAATTAGTGGTTTTGGTGACCTGACCAGGAACGAGAGTGCATGGACACGATTACGCGTCAAAATTTGGCGGCCGGGTTGTTTGAGCGTTATGAGGGCAATCCGATCCTCACGGCGAGGCATTGGCCTTACCCCATCAACTCCGTATTCAATCCGGCGGCGATCCGTACGGACGGGGAAGTGGTGCTGCTCAACCGCGTTGAGGACCTGCGGGGCTTTTCGCATCTGACGTTGGCGCGAAGCAAGGACGGTCTGACCGACTGGCAGATCGATGCCGAGCCGACGATGATGCCCGACCACGGCACGCAGGAGGAGCGGTGGGGCCTGGAGGACCCGCGGGTCGTCTGGCTCGAAGAACAAAAGCAGTTCGCGATCACCTACGTGTCCTTCAGCGAGGGCGGACCGCTGGTGTCGCTGGCCATCACCCGGAACTTCCGCACGTTCGCCCGGCTGGGCGCCATGCTGCCGCCGGAGGACAAGGACGCGTGTCTGTTTCCGCGGCGGTTCAACGGGCGCTTTGCGTTGATCCATCGGCCCATCGTGCGGGGCGAGGCCCACATCTGGCTGAGCCTCTCGCCGGACCTGAAGCACTGGGGCGACCACCGCATCCTGTTGCGGACGCGTCACGCGTATTGGGACGGAGTGCGCGTGGGGCTGGCGTGCCAGCCGATCGAGATCCCCGAAGGCTGGCTGATCCTGTATCACGGGGTTCGGGGGACGGCCGCCGGCGCCATCTACCGGACGGGCATGGCCCTGCTGGACAAGGACGAACCCTGGCGGGTCCTGCGGCGCGGCGAGGAATGGGTTCTCGGCCCGCGGGAGGACTACGAGCGGATCGGCGACGTCAGCGACGTGACGTTCGTGACCGGCGGCGTGGTCATGCCCGAAACGAACAAGCTCTACGTGTACTACGGCGCCGCCGACGACAAGGTGGCGGTGGCCATGGCCGACGTGGACCGCGTCCGAGAGTACATCATGGCCTGCCCGAAGGTCGGTTCCTGAACAGACCCGCCTCCCTGCCACAAGAACGACGCGCACGGCCAGGAACTGCCCGCGCGGGTGGGCTCAGGGGCGCTGTCGGTCGAGGTAGTAAAGACGGCCATCCTCGGCCCCGATGAGCAGGTCACGCACGCCGTCGCCGTTCCAGTCCACGGTGGTGGGGCTGGTGGTATGCCCGGCGAGCTTCCGATCGGCCAGCGGGCCCTCGTCGATGAGAATCACCTTGCCATCCCGCGTTCCGTGGTTCCGGAGGAGACTCACATTGGCCGAATTGACCAGCACGTCGAGCCGGCCGTCGCCGTCCCAGTCCACGATACACAGCTTGCGTCGGCCGCTGCCGCCCGCGGAGCGGGCATTCAGCCGCAGATCGCCCTGGCCGTCGCTGAAGATCCGCCGGCCGGGCAGGAGGACGAGCCCCTCCGCCCGGCGCTGTCGCCCAAACCACGCCAGATACCCCTCATGGTCGAGCATCACCAAGTCGTTGAGCCCATCATCGTCCCAATCCACCACGACCGGCGTGGTGCGCCATTGCGTGACCAGTTCGTTCGCCTCCGGGTCCCACCAGTTCCACGCGGGCTTGGGCGGCACAGCGGGCCAGTGCACCTGGATCGGCTCGGCCGGCGCCAGCCGCGGGTCCTGCCGCGTGCCGATGTTCCGGTACCACACGATTCTGCCCCAGATCGAGTTGACCACCAGGTCCAGCCGCCCGTCGTGATCCCAATCGGCCACGCTGAGCGTCGTGTAGCCCCACTTGGCCTCGCACGGCCCCTGGATCGAGCCGTTGGGCCCGGCCTGGATGCGGATCGTCTCGCCGCCCGCCCGGAGTCGAACGGGCGCGGCCCAGCGGGGCGGGTCGCCGCCGTCCAGGTTCTCAATAAGGCCGATGTAGCCGGCGGTATTCCCGCAGATGAGGTCCTCGTCGCCGTCGCCGTCCCAGTCCACGCTCACCGGCGTCACCAGCGCGCCGAACTTCACGTCCCGGGCCTCCTGCCGGAAGTACTGGGGCTTCAGGAACACCGGCAGGCCGCCCCGCACACGGCCGGTATGCTCGATCAAGGCCACGCGCCCGTCTTCATCGCCGCAGACCAGGTCGATATCCCCATCCTCATCCCAGTCGACGGCCGTGGGCGTGATCATCTGCAGGTCCATGACCAGCGGTCGGCCATCCTCGCAGGCCAGCCGTCGTCCGGGGGCATAACGCGGCCTGTTCCGCGTGCCCACGTTCTCGAAATAGGTGAAGCCGTCCAGGAACTCGCCGCACAGCAGGTCCAGATCGCCGTCGCCGTCGAAATCCGCCAGGTTCGGGGACGGCATGCCGTACACGTCCACTGCTTCGCCGCCGGCCTCGATACGCACGGGCGCCGCGTACGTGGGCTCGTCCGTCGTTCCCTCGTTGCGGGCCAGGTAAACATAGCCGTGCAGCGGTCCCCGCTGCCAGCGGCCCCGACTGTCGAACGCGTTATCCCAGCCGTAGTCGCCCCAATAGCCGATCCCGATGATTACGTCGAGTGCTCCATCGCCGTCGTAGTCCACATAGTGCCATTGGTTCGCCCGGGTCGATCCCGGGCCGGGGTTGATCTTTTCGACGGCGATCGTGCGGCTGTTGGAGAAGCCCTTGCCCAGGAAGTCCACCCACTCCGTGTCCGGCGTGAGCACGCGGGGCCGGTCATCCACGTAGGAGACGCGAGCGTTGCGCAGGGCCGGGCCCAATCGCACGGGCGGCTTGAACACCGGCATCTTGGCCTTGCCCCCGGGGTTCTCAAACAGGTACACCCCGTTGAACGGCACATCTGGGCAGGACACCACCAGGTCCAGGTCCCCATCCCCGTCCCAATCCATGGGCATCGGCCAGGCCCACAGCCCAACGCCCAGGTCCACCACCAGGCCGGGATGATTGTATTGAACCCGCTCCAGGGGCCGGGCGTGACCGCACGCGGTGGGCAGGAGTACCAAGAGTATCGCGCGGACCAGCGCCGGCCGTTGGGTCACGGGAGTGCTCCTTGCTCGGTCAGAATGCGTCGCACCTGCTGGCGTTCGGGGCTGCGGAACTTGTGAAACGGCTCGGCCATGAAGTCGTTGCAGATTCCCAGCAGCGACAGGGCACACTTGGTGGCCTTGATGAACCGGGAGGGGTACCGGCCGATCGTGTACAAGCGTTGAAGGTCGTTGATCCGCGCGGCGAGTTTCTCAGTGCGCTTTGGATCGCCGGCGACCGCCGCCTCGTAACACTCCACGAACAGCCGCGGAAACATGTTCGCCCCGCCGCAGACCCCGCCGTCACCGCCCCGCCGGACCGCCTCGACGAGCAAGTGTTCGGGCCCGATGAGGATCGACCAGTCCGGCCGTCGCTGGCGCAGGGTCAATAAGCTCGCGAAGTACTCCAGATCTCCCCCACTGTCCTTGATGCCGACGATCTTGTCGTGGTCCGCCAGGGTTCGCAAGGTCTCGATCTCGAACCACACCTTCGTGCAGCCCGGCATGTTGTAGAGAACCACGGGTAGCGGCAGTTGCGGCAGGATATCCTGAATGTACTCGGTCAGCTCGGCCTGGCCGGCGGGAAAGTAGTAGGGCGTGGACAGCACCACGGCCGAGGCGCCGGCCTCGGCGGCGGCCGCGGCCAGATTCACCGATTCGACAAAGGCCGTATCGGTCACGCCGACCAGCACGGGCGCCCGCCTGGCCGCCAGGTCGCACACCCGCCGGATAAGCCGCCGCCGCAGGGCGTAGCTCAGGCTCGGCGCTTCGCCCGTGCTGCCCAGGATGAACACACCGTGCACCCCGCCATCCAGCACGTGCGCAACGAGCCGCTCGAGCCCCTCCTCATCCAGGGCATCGCGACCGGCCAGCGGCGTGACCAAGGGAGGAATGATACCCCGCAGCTTCATGACACCGCCCACCTGCACAAGAACTCGTGAACACGTCGGCACATCGTCCGGCCTGGCCCACGCGCATCTCCTATTATCGCGAGGTCGTCGCCGGCCTGCCGGCCCGCGAGGTTACTTGTCGAGAACGAGCAACTCGATTTTGCGGAAGTCGATCGGGTGGCTTTCGGACTGCACGCTGATGTAGCCTTCATTCAGCGAGACGTCATCGCCCTCGATAAGCTGCTGGGCGTCCGCATCGTTCGGATCGAGGACGGGCCGGTTATACTCCAGGACCACCTCGCCGTCGATGATGTGCCGGATGACTTGGCCGCCGCGCACCTCGACCTCGACGGTGACCCACTGATCGCCGTGATAGGTCTTCGAGCTGGACGAGATGCAGTGCTGCGTAACGAGCTTGCCGTCCATCACCACGTGCGTGCCGGGCGTGCACAGGTTGGCCGTCGTGCGCTCATTCGTGCCGTCGCCGCCGAGCAACTGCACCTCGATCGACACGGGAAAGTTCTGATCCCGGCCCATCGTCTTGGGGTCCTGGCCGTGCAGCATCAGGCCGCTGTTGCGATACGCCCATCCCGCCCCGCCGGGCACCTGCTCGCCCACGAAACGATACTCGGCCCGCAGGATGTAGCGGGAGAAGGGCTTCTCGTAAAACAGATGCCCGAACCGATCATTGAACCGTTCATAGCCGTCGTCGTACCGCACCTTCAGCAGACCGTCCTCCACGCGGAACGTCTGATGCGGGTCCTCGCCCAGCGCATAGCCCCGGATCTTCGGTGTCCAACCGGTCAGGTCCTTGCCGTTGAACAGGGCGATCCACGTGGGCCCTTTGTCCCTGGTCGATGTCGCAGCGCAACCCGTCAGCACCATGACCACCGCCGTAACCGCGACCCCTCCAAGAAGACCCGTTCGCAGGCGGTGTCGGGCGGCTTGTCGTGTATTCTGGCGTGCTTTGGCCATCATGGTCCTCCTTCGGTCGGACCTTTGCGCCCGCCCGGTTCGGCGTCGTCACTTCACCTCGGCGGCGAATCGGTAGCTGAGCAACGTATAAATCAGCTTGGCCGCCAGGAAATCGGGCGCATGGTTATCCTTCGTCGGACACAACTCGCAGACGTCGAAGCCGACGACCTGCCGCTTGGCCGTCACGGCCTGCAGCAGGCTCAGGACCTCATACCACCCCAGGCCACCCGGCTCCGGGGTACCCGTGGACGGCATGATCCCCGGATCAAACACATCCAGATCGATGGTGATATACACCCGGTCGCCGAGGCGGGCCAGGACGTCGTCGAAGCCGTCCCGTCGCCCGACCAGATCCCGGGCGTAGAACACATTCTCCGCCACGAGCGACGGCTTCTCCGAAACGTCCATGCTGCGGAGGCCCACCTGTACGATGGGCGACAGCTCCTTGGCCCGCGCCATCACGCAGGCGTGGTTGTATTTGCTGCCCAGGTATTCGCCGCGCAGGTCGGCGTGGGCGTCCAGTTGCAGGATCGTCACCTTCGGAATCCGCCGCGCCACGGTCCGTATGGCCCCGATCGCCACGGAGTGTTCACCCCCGATCACCACGGGAAACTTGCCGTCCTCCAGGTATCCGTCCACCCGCAAGGCCACCGCCTCGACCATCTCGCCGGGCGTCTCGGCCAAGTCAATGGCCGTATCGGTGCAGATCCCTGCCCGGTAGACCTCCGCACCCGTCTCGATATCGTAGAACTCCAGATTGGGCGAGGCCTCGAGGATTGCCTCGGGCCCCTCCGCGGCCCCGCGCACCCACGTGCTGGTCCCATCGTAAGGGACCGGAAGTATGACGATTCTGGACTCCTCGTAGTTGGAAAACTCTTCAGGGAGATAGCCGAATCTCATGTCCTGGTCCATCGTCTCGATCCTACCCTCTGCAAAGCGTGCCGAATGCTCATCGGGCCCCCCGGCCTCGAGCCGAAGGGTCGCCCTAGTCAAACAAGAAGACTGCCAATGCCACCGCGGTGGTCCACATCCCCTTGCGGCCTCGCCCCGTCTGCGTGATGCTGGTGGTGCGAATGATGAGGCCACTGGACCGATACACCTGCTCCTTTTCCGACCACGCCTTGTCCGGGTCCACCTCCAGACCCAGGGTCGTGCCCAGCATCCCGGCCGCGAGGTCTTCGGCCATGTCCGCGGCCTCGGGCTTGGTCATGCCATACTCGTGCACCTCGCTGAGATACCCCCATTTCTTCGGATTCTTCGGCACGGCCACGCCCACCGACGCGGCGATCTGCCGACCCGGCTCGTCGGTCTCCACCCGGGCCATCACGGAGAAGGACACCGCCCCGGGGACCAGACACGCCAGCCCCTCGGAACGGGGGATAACCCTGCAGCTCGGCGGCAAAATGGACGAAACCGACACAAGATTCTGCTGGGCCACGCCGGCCTGCCGCAGGGCATCCTCGAAGCTCTTGAGCTTGTACCTGTGATGGCCGATGCCTCGCGTCAGGAACATGCGTGTCGGTACCAAATTCATGGGCCCTGCTCCCGCAAATAGCCTGTGTCGCCGTTCATGCCCTTCCGTAACGGGCCGCCTTCTGGAGGAAAATTATAGAACCCCCTCCGTCGCGGGCAATGAAAAATCGGCCCGATTCGCTGCCACGGAATCTTTCGGATAAGGCTTCACGCCTCGTTGGGGGCACCTTGGGCGGACTCTCTGACCCGATAGTCGACCACGATGGTGGTGATGTTGTCCGGCCCGCCCGCGGCATTGGCCGTCTCCACCAGGACTTCGCAGGCCTTTTGGGGGTCGGACACCTCCCGAAGCACGCCGGCGATGTCGGCCCGTGGCACCGCGTCGGTCAGCCCATCCGTGCACAACAGCAGCCGATCGCCGCCGTACAGGGCAAACGAGCGAATGTGCGGGGCGGGCTCGTCCTCCATGCCCACGTAGTGCGTCAACTGGCCCTGGGCCTCATGGTCGGCGGCCTCATCGGGGTCGACCGTGCCGTGGGCGATCAGCTCGGCGACCACCGAATGATCCCGGCTGATCTGCACGAGACGGCGGGCCCGGAGACGGTAGGCGCGGCTGTCGCCCAAGTTGCCCACGAAGGCCCGCCCCTTCTGTACGAGCACCAGCACCAGGGTTGCCCCCATGTCGCGGTAGCCGGTCTCGCTGGTCTGTTCGAGCCGCAGTTGCCGGCACTGCTCGCGGATCGCGCGGGCGAAGAGCCGCCGGATGGCCCGTGGACGCTCGGAGCGGCCCTGAGCCAAGGCCGTCTCGATCATCACGGGCAGGTCCTCTACGACGATGCCCGCGGCCTTGGCCCCGCCGCGATGGCCGCCCATCCCATCCGAGATCACAAACAAGCCCAGCTCCGGCGCGATGTGGTAGGCGTCCTCGTTGGCCGTCCGCACCCGACCCGGATCGGTCCGCACGCCCCAAGTCAGCCAAGGCGGCGCCAGCTTGTGCTCATCGGGATGGGGTTCCATCGCGGCGATCCTCAGGACAGGAGGCGCTGGGTGCACCAGGGGCAATAGTGCCAATACGTCGAATCCACACTCCAGCCGCACCGGCTGCACCGCTCGGGGAACGGCCAGACGTCCCACGCTTTTGGAATCTTCCGGCGGCACCACGGGCAGTATCGCATGAACCGCGCGATCCGCCCGCCGCAGTGGCGGCAGGCGCCATGATAGGTCGGTCGATCCAGCGCCTCCGGGTCCGGGGCGAAGCCGGCCCCATAGCACCACGGGCAGTAGCTCCACGGCCCGGCCATGCCCCGGTGGCACCGGGGGCAGACGCGGCTTTGCACCGTGCGGTCGTCGAAGCGGTTGCGACGACTGCCGCACCACGGACAGATTTGCATCGCTTCGCTGATCGGCTCGCCGCAGTCCACGCAGGTATGTACGCAGTCGAGCACCTTGCTATACCGCCGGAGGAACGTCTCAGTGCGTAATTGTTGCCACGTGCGCCGCTGGGAGAGGGCGGCCGCCGAACCCGCCCCTTGACGCGTGCGGAGGGATCGTGGAACGGCCTCTTGCAGAGCCGTCAACATCGCCGCGGCGCCGGCGAACCGCCGATTCGGGTCTACCGCCAGGGCCTTCTTGATAAACTCCACAAACCGGCCGCTGGTCCGTTTTTGCAGGCGATCGGCGCCGCGCATCGGCCACTTGAACGGCCAGCGCGGCAGGTACCCGGTGAGAAACTCATACAGGACCAGCCCCACCGCAAAGCAGTCGCTGCGGTAGGTCGGCCGCCCATAGGCCTGCTCCGGGGCCACGTAGCCCGGCGTGCCGTAGTCGTCGATGGTCTTCATCCGGCCCTGAACCTGCACGCCGATCCCAAAATCGCCGATGGCGGCCCGTCCGCCCGGCAAGAGGAAGATATTGCCCGGCGTGACGTCGCAGTGGACGATCCGCCGGCCATGGGCGTGCGCCAGGCCGCGCAGCACATCGGTGATGATCGCGACAATCCGCCGCGGCGCCATGGGCCGCGAGCAGTCGTCCAGCGTCCGGTCCGAGAGCTCCGTGGCCAACACGGCGTACCCGTCCAGCAACTCGGCGTTCTTGACGGGCATGATGTTGGGGTGCCGCAACTGGCTGACCAGCCGCACCTCGCGCAGCAGCATCTGGTTGTCCGGACGACCACGCGGTCCGAGCTGGGGAATCTTCAGGGCGACCCAGATGCCCTCGAGGGTATCGCGGGCCTTCCAGACGTCGCAATAACCCCCGCGGCCGACGCACTTGACCAGCCGATACTTGCCCAGCCGCTGGTTCCGCCGCAATTGCAACGCCGGACCCGGTTTGGCGTCCGCACCTGTGGTTTCTGAATCGCCCATGGCGGGCATCCCTCGTTTTCAAGGCCTCCGGCCAACCTTGGGGCCGGATGGTCTATCGTAGCCCCGGCCAAGCCCAGTGCAAGCGCCAGCCGAGCCGTTTCTCACCGATATACCTTCGGTACAATACGCACGGGCGGGCGGGTTGGCCGGGCAGGATGGATCGGGTATACTGATGTATGCTTCCACGATGAGCCATGACCAAAGACAGACACGGGCTATTGCCGGGAGAATGCCGATGAACAGACGGGTGACGCGAAGAGGCGTGTTGGCCGGGGCCGGAGCCCTGGCCGGAGCGGCGGTTCTGAAGACGACGCCGGTGCGGGCGGCCGCGCGACCGGAGGGTTTTCGTTATTGCCTGAACGCCGCGCTGGTGATGGGTTACCGGCTGGACATCGTCCGCCAGATAGAGTTGGCGGCCCAGTGTGGCTACGATGCGATCGAGCCGTGGGTGCGGGACATTCAGACCTACGAGGAATCGGGCGGCTCGCTCGATGATCTCAAGAAGCGCATCGCCGATGCCGGCCTGACGGTGGAGAGCGCGATCGGCTTTGCCGCGTGGATCGTGGACGACCCCGACCGGCGGGCCGCGGGCATGGAGGCGATGAAGCGGGATATGGAGCGGGTCGCCCGCATCGGCGGTCGGCGGATCGCCGCGCCGCCGTCGGGCGCGACGCAAGGGGCCAGGCTGGATCTGTTCGCTGCGGCCGAGCGCTACCGCGCACTGCTCGAAGCGGGTGATCGGATCGGCGTGATCCCACAAATCGAAATCTGGGGGCCGTCGGCCAACCTGAGTCGGCTGGGCGAGGCGATGTTCGTCGTGATCGAATCCGGGCACCCCAAGGCCTGCCTGCTGCCGGATTTCTACCACATCTACCGGGGCGGGTCGAGCTTCGAGGGCCTGCGCCAACTGGGGCCTCAAGCCATTCACGTGTTCCACATGAACGACTACCCCGATCGGCCTCGCGAGCAGCTCGCCGACAAGGATCGTGTGTTTCCCGGCGATGGCACAGCGCCGATCGCCGACCTAGTCCGCATGCTGGCCGACAACGGCGTGCGGCCCGTCTGGTCCATTGAGCTGTTCAACCGCGACTACTGGAACACCTACGATGCGCCCACGATCTGCCGCCTGGGCCTGGAAAAAATGAAGGCCGTCACCGCCAAGGCCATGGTGTAAACGTCGGTAGTCCCGCAGGACCCTATCAGCAGTCTCAACGACCTAGCCGCCGAAGAAGGGGAAGAGCTTTTGGAGCTGGGTCGTGGAGGGTCGGCTGCCGTATTCGCAGACCTCGAAGGCCTCGGCGCACTGGACCTTCTCGCCCTTCTCACGGCCATACAGGGCGACGAGCTTGTCGCGGTGCTGGTCGGCGACGGCTGCGAAACGGCGGCGAAAGCTGTCCTTGACCCGCTGCCGGGCCGCCTTGAGCTCCTGCTCGTTCTTCGGGACCATCGAGGCATTGCCGCCGCAGCCGCCCTCGACGAACTGGGAATCCAGAACCGACAGGGCCTCCAGCTTCTTGTCGAGGACCGCATCAATCGACACGACGAGATCCGGCTCAAAGGGGTTGGGCTTCTGGAAGCGATCCGAGCTGTACAGGAAGACCGGGTTCCTGCTCAGGGGCGGCACATCCGGACAGAAGAACGGCACCGTGACCATGTACGCGGCATCCTGCACAAGAATGCCCGTATAGCGGTGGTCTGGATGATAGTCGTTCGGGCGGTGCGTGATTACGATGTCGGCCTTCCACTCGCGGATCAGCCGCGTGATGAGCCGGCGGTTTTCCAGCGTGGGCATGAGCTCACCATCGTGAATGTCCAGCACCTCAGTCTCGATGCCGAGGATGCGTGCGGCGTGCTCAACCTCGGCCTTGCGGCGTTGGGCCAGCGGGCCGCCGGCCATCCGCCAATGGCCGATGTCGCCGTTGGTCGTCGAGACGAACTTGACGTGATGACCCTGGGCCGCCCACATCGCCGCCACGCCGCCGGCGCGGATCTCGCAATCGTCCGGATGCGCGCCGAAAACGATGATCCGCAGCTTGCCGTCGTCGGCCCCCGCCGAGCCCCACAAAACCGCCACGGCCGCAAGAACCGCCACAACAGTCCTGAACCCGCTTCGTGAGATCGTCTGACTCATTGTCTTACCTCCTCATGACGTTGAACGAGACTGAATGCCACCTTTTCACAAGCCTATGGACGTGACCTCGGGCCCCGGTGATACAGTCTGGCCAAGTTGGTCACACGTTCAGCTCGACGGTTCGGTCGAGCTGGTCATGGTAGCGTTGTCGGATCGGCTCAACGATCTCGGCGATAAAGCGGTCGACCTGGGTGGGGGCCAGGCCCACGTAGGCGGCCGGGTCGAGCGTCGCGGCGAAATCGACACCCGCAAAGGCCGCATCGCCCCGGAGCCGCTCGATCAGGTCGTTGGGCTTTCCTTCCTGCTTGACTTGGGCGGCGGCGGCGTGCGCGTGTTGCCGGATGCGCTCGTGCAGCGCCTGGCGATCGCCGCCGGCACGAACGGCGGCCATGAGGATGTTCTCCGTGGCCATGAAGGGCAGCTCCGCGGCCACGTGGGCGGCGATAACCTGGGG
>OMKS01000125.1_pt1 | contig 66270 bp, 45 predicted proteins | sample 1674721 | NCBI WGS metagenome assembly OMKS01 (sample SAMN06264996, study PRJEB25208) | sediment metagenome | isolation source: hot spring sediment | place: USA: California | collected 2014-09-02 | reverse complement strand
GGTATCCGGACCGGCAATGCATAAAGGCATTGCACTCCGTTACTTTATAACTTGATGAACTTTCAACTTGATGAACTTTCAACTTTTTACTCCCCCTGGATTCCCGCCTGAAGATCGCGGAAAGACAGGGTGTCTTAGATGGATTCCCGCGAGGAACGCGGGGTCTGAGCCCCTGCTGTTTGTACACACCGGGGCAGAACCCCGGTGCGATCAGCGTGCAGCCCCACTGGTTCGCAGTCTGTCGTGCATTGCTGATACCCAACGCCGCTACACGCTTCACGGATGATGTCTTAATCTTTGCATGTATAATTGCGTTCTTCATTAAACCTCTTTGAAAAAAACTCAAAATTTTTTAAATTTATACTGCTGTTTTATGAGTTATCAAGGCCACAATTACTTTTATAGCCTCTGAAGATATTCCTAAATAAGTAAACAGTGATTATTTTCAGTCTGCGGCCAGCCATACCCGACCGTCGTAATCCCTTAAAAACAACAAGGATTTGGCAATGACAGAAGAACATAAAGAAAAAAAGTATCTGCAAAATCTGCTGAAGAAAGTCGACGAACAGTTAATGGAAATCAATAAAGCCATTAAACATAAAAAAAGCGAAATCGACTCCATTTATACACATTTACATGAGAACAAAAGGGATATGGATCATCTGGAAAAGAACGCTCTGCGTGAGGTGATTCATAATTATACCCTCATCGGAGATCATTCCGTGGAAAACAGAAAACGATTATTCCGCCTGCGGGATACGGCCTATTTCGGCAGAATAGATTTCGAAACCGGTGAAGACAATCTGCATGTTTACGTAGGTGTTCATCATTTTCAGGATCATCAATCCAATAAACCGCTGGTCTATGACTGGCGGGCGCCTGTTTCCAGTCTTTTTTACGATTACGAACCAGGCCAGGCGCAGTATACCGCGAAATCCGGCATAATTAAAGGCACTATTTCTCTTAAGCGGCAATTTCGAATCAGAAAAGGCAACATGGAATATATGCTCGATACGGATTTGACAATTCACGATGAAGTACTGCAGAAGACATTGAATCAGGCCTCCGGCGCGAGCATGAAAAATATAATCGCAACCATTCAAAAAGAACAAAACTCCATAATACGGAATGAAGAAGCCAGGCATTTAATTATTCAGGGTGTCGCCGGCTCGGGCAAGACATCCATTGCGCTGCATCGTATCGCTTTTCTACTCTACCGCTTTAAGAATACCATTTCATCACAAGATATTTTAATTATTTCCCCGAACAAGGTTTTTGCCAGTTACATCAGCAATGTGCTGCCTGAACTTGGCGAAGAAGAAGTAGCTGAAAAAAGTATGGAAGAAATCGCGGATGTGCTGCTCGAGTATAAAATCATGTTTAAAAACTTTTTTGATCAGGTCGCGGAATTATTGTCAAATCACGATTCTGATCTTGCAGAGAGGATTCAATTCAAATCATCCAAAAGTCTGCTGAAAAAGATGGATGAATATCTGCGCAGCCTTGAAAAGGAAGGATTTAAACCGCATGAAATAGTCATAAAAAACAAACCTGTTCCAGCCTGGTTTATTGAGGAGTCTTTTCAAAAATACTCCAGGTTTCCGCTGTTAAAACGCTTTAATGAAGTAGTTCAGGATGTCGTAAACAAGGTGTCCTTTTATTATAAATATGAGATAAAAGGAAGGGAGCGGACAGAGCTTCATAAAACCATCAGGAAAATGTTTCCTTCGGTAAATTTAAGAATGATTTATAAAGGGTTTTATAGATGGACAGGCCGGCCGGAACTGTTAAAAGTGAGAAAGGGAAATGTGTATGAATGGAATGATGTGTTTCCTTTAATTTATATGAAAATGAAACTGGAGGGTATTCATTCCGATCGAAAGGTAAAACACCTTGTCATTGATGAAATGCAGGATTACTTCGCCGTTCAATATATGATTCTACGCACATTATATCCGTGTAAAAAAACTATTCTCGGCGATATAAATCAATGTGTCAACCCGTTTGCCTCCTCTAATTCGGATTCGATACAAAACATTTTTCCTGATGCCGAGGCGGTAACCATGTTGAAAAGCTACCGCTCCACTTATGAAATCACAGAATTCACAAAAAAAATCATTAATAAAGAAGCAGTAGAAGCTATTAAGCGGCACGGCGATCCCCCTGAAACAGTTAAATGCGAAAACGCGAATGATGAAATGAATAAAATACAATCAATCATAAAAAACTTTCATCAAAGTGATTATAATTCCATGGGTATTATCTGCAAAACCCAGAAGCAGGCAAATCATCTTTACGGGTTATTAAAAGATTCATATCAAATATCATTGTTTAACGCCGCCAGTATTGTGTTCGGCAGCGGCATCGCCATTACAACCGCGTATATGGCTAAAGGGCTGGAATTTGACCGGGTGCTGGTGCCCGAGGCAAATGAGAAAAACTATAATTCCGAGACAGACCGGCACATGCTCTATGTGGCATGTACAAGGGCGATGCATCAATTATACTTGACGTATACAGACCCGTTGAGCAGTTTTCTAAAAAACAGATAACGGCCTGCAATCGATATTCATCGTGGGGCCCCCATCCGGGTTTGGGTGAGGGCAATGCCAAAAAATCTCCGAAATTTGTCTTCCCCGCCTGTCCCGTTCTTTCTATGGGAAATGGTTTTATCGGGGATCCACCACGGATTAAAACACAAACTCCAGCCCGAATACCGGCAGGGCGGGCCACTGGTAGATGAATTCCTGCCTCTGTTCGGCGTCGTTCCAGTACATCATGGCCACGTTTTTCCGGTTATACACATTCCACACGCTGAGATAGAAAATCAGATTCGAACGGGCGAAGTGAAACCGCCTGTCGAACCGGATATTCATGGCATGATAATCCGGAAACCGGGAGGCGTTGATCCGGGTTTCGTCGAGAACGATCCTGCGGTTCTGCCGGGACGATTCCAGATTGAGAGGCGTGTAGGGCGCGCCCCCGGCATAGATCCAGCGCAGGCTGAACTCCCAGTTCCGGTCCGGTTTGTATCCGCCTTCGATCCCGAGAATCACGCGGTTGTCGTACTTCCGCGGCCGCCAGAGGCCGTCCGAAGCCCGGTATTCCGAGCGGGAGAGGGATGCACTCGCCAAACCGTAAAACCGTCTGGCCAGCTTTTTCTGGACCATGATTTCCACCCCGTCGGCCCTGGCATTCCCGTCCCCGGTGAAGGCGGCCTGACTGAATGTATATCCCTCGTCCAGGATGAAAATGCCGGGCTGTCCGGGGTCCAGGGGATACCGGGCGGATGCCTTGTGATAGGCTTCGATCGTGAGCCGGGTCTCCGGTTGAAGCAGGTATTCGAATCCGAAAAGGAGATGCGTCGAACGCATCTCGCGGAGTCGGCGGTTTTCCGGATGCCGGGACAATAGCAGGAGCGGGAGGGATTGATGGTACAGCCCCGCGGAGCAGCCGAGCGAGAGGCGTTTCGAAATTTGGAAGGAGAGCGAAGCGCGCGGAGACCAGGCGATCCGCCCGGTGCGGGAATACCGGTCGGCGCGCAATCCGGTCGTGGCGGTCAGGCGGTGAACCGGCCGGATTTCATGACTCACGAACCCCCCCGCGGACACGGCGTGCTCCGTGCCTCGCAAACTCCGCTCCGGGACGGCATTCCCGGTGGCGTCGGTTACCGCACCGAACCGGTTGTCATACGTATCGCGGTGCATTCCCGCCTCCACGCCGAAGGTGACGGCGTGGCCGGGACGCAGCCTGAAATGGCTGACGTTGCGAAATCTCAGCACCCGTTCATGAGACCGGTTTCGGATCGCATGCAGTGCCGTGCCGGTTTCAAACCAGTCCTGGTCGAAACGCTGGCCGGTGAAAGAGAGGGAGGTGTTGGAATACCCGTTCCGGCTCCACAGAGCGCGCCAGTTCAGGCCGAGCGTAGCCTGCGCATCGTCCTGTCTCCCGAAGTGGGTCATCTGATTTTCCCGGGCGGTCCGTTGGTCCGGCGCGTTGTGATCGTCCCCGTAAATTCCCAGGAGGGTCAATTTATGACGCGGATTCAAATCCAAGACCAACTTCCCCTGGACGTCCCCATAGCGCGGCGCCACGGACGTGCCGATGTCGATGGTCCGGATCACCAGGTCCAGATAGCTCCGCCTCGCCGACAGCATCCAGGATCCGGTGCTGCCGAGCGGACCCTCGGCCGCGCCGCCGAAACCGGCGAAGTTCAGATCGATCCGGCCGTCGAATTCCTTCCGGTTCCCCTCCCGGAAGGTGATGTCCATGACCGCCGAGAGCCGGTCCCCGTATTGCGCGGGGAATCCGCCGGCGAGAAACGTCACATCCTCGATGAAATCCACGTTGACGAGGCCGATGGGGCCGCCCGAGGTCGCCTGATCCGGGAAATGGTTGATATTGGGAATCCCGATGTTGTCGATGAAAAACGCATTTTCCACGGGATTGCCCCCCCGCACGCAGAGCGCGTTGGACTGATCGTTCACCTTGGATACGCCGGGAAGGGAAAATAGAATCCGGCTCACATCGCCCCCCGCGCCGGGCGCGCGCCGGATTTCCTCCCTTGAAAAGCCGATCCCGCCCACAGGCTGATCGCCCGCGTCCGAAAAATAACCGGCCGTGACGCGGACGGCCTCGGTTTCGACCGCCTGCATTTTCAGGGCGACGGGCACCCCGGTCGTCCGGTTGGACCGCACGATCACATCCGTTTTGACGACCGCGGCGTATCCGATGTAGGTAAAACGGAGGCTGTATCCGCCTACGGGCACCCGGGGAATCCGGAAAGTTCCGTCCCTGTCCGCCGCGGCCCCCAGCAGGGTGTGTTCCACAGAGACGTTCGCGCCGGGAAGAGGGGCCCCGGTCCCGGCGTCGACAACGCGGCCCTCGATCGTGCCCACGCGCAAAGCCGTCTGCCCGAAACCGGACAGGGGAAGATATAGAAACAGCCAGAAGGTCCATTCGGGTACAGAGATTCCTTTCATAGCGATGCGGTCCTTTCCATGCGTTTGGTTCTTTGGGGTTCGGGAACAAAGTATCGGTTTGTTAAAGGAAAAGCGCCCCCGCCCATCGGTTCGAACCTTTTGGGTTCGGAGAACGGGTTCGGACCGGCGGGATCGGACGTCCGGGACACCGGAATCCGGCCGGATAATAAATATTGAGTTTGAGTCAAGTCCTCAGAAACGGAGGGCCTTCCGGCGAAACTCGGATGGGGTGAGTCCGGTCTGTTTCTTGAAGAGGGTGTTGAACGAGATTTTCGAGTTGAATCCGGCGTCGAAGGCGACGGCCAGCAGGGTCAGGTTCCTTTTTTTCGGATCGGTCAGGTCCCGTTTCACCTGTTCGACGCGGTATTCGTTGACAAAATCGAAAAAGTTGCGGTTCAGGCGGGTGTTGATCACCTCGGAAAGGTTGTGGGGAGAGACGGAAAGCCGGGAGGCCAGCCGGGTCAGCGTGAGATCGCTGTCGCGGTACGGGGTGTCCGTTTCCATGAAATGAAGCAGTTTCGCCTCGAGGGCCGCGGCGCGATCCGGTCCCAGGCCGGACTTGATATATTTTTCTCCGCGTCCGCGCCCGGGTTCCGTCGAATCGAGTTCGGCCAGAGTCTGCATCGGGCCGGCCGTTTCCGGGGCGATGACGATTTCCGCCCTGAGGAGTCCGAGATAGCCGATGGCGAAGATATACACGGCCGTGAGGGTGGATGTCAGCGTAAAATAATCGGTCAGGTTGATCCCCGAAAGGAAGAAGAGATTCTCGACGAGAAAGGCAAACAGCACGAGGCAGGCGAAGCGGGTGACATTCCTCAGCCAGGTCAGACGGACGCGCGCGGGTGATGAAAACACCGCTTCGACACGGCGGGAGTGGGCACGGAGGAGCCGGAGGGTGAGGAAGAGATAGATGCCTCCCTGGATGAGGATAAGCCAGTTGAAGACGCTGTCTTCAGGAGTCAGGCCGCCGGAAGCCATGCGCTCGAGACGTGTCGACAGGCGGTCAGGATGACGGATTGCGATGAGGAATTGTCCGGCCTCAAATAGGAAAAAGGGCGTAAAATGGAACCCGTACTTGCGGAGTGAAGGCTTTTCCGGACGGATCAAAGACCGGGCATACAGGAAGTGCAACGGCGCGATGCACAGCGCGGATCCCATGATCAGAACCATCGGCAGCGGATGGGGCTCGAGCAGACCCTGCTCCCCGGCGAACAGATAGAACAGGATGACGGCATACAGTCCCGTCATGGCGCCCAGAAACCGGTTTGCGTGAAGCCTGCGGCGGCGGTGAAGGATGAATGCCGTGAGCAGAACGGCCTGAGCCGAGGCGGCCAGGAGGATGTAGTCTGTCATGGGAACGGATTCCTGAAAACGCGACGAACCGCATTAAATTTAATCAAATTTATATGCAGGGCAAGTTCAAAATATGGGAAGTCAAAATTTGTGAATCAATTTGCCTGGAATGCGTTTTAAGCCTCCGGCATTTTTTTTGCAAGAAACCATGTGTTGATTGGGCCGGTTTCCTCTCCAGGCGGGGTCATGCGTCTGGGTATTGACAAAGGTTTCTTTTTCCGTTACATTGTTTCATGAGGGCCTCCACAGTCCGCCCGGGAAGAAGGAGTGATTGCGACCGCCCGAACCCAAACAAGTCTTTTCCCTCGAAAAGGGGGGTCGACATTCGGCGGGTGATGCTCGCCGGGAGGCGGAGTTGAAACAAAAGAAAACCGGAATACACGCGGGGTTTCCAATTCGGTGGATTGCCTTCTTGCTGATCTGCATGATTTCTCGCTCCGCTTCGGGCACCGCTTTCGATCCGGATCTTCGATTCGTCCATCTCACCACCGAGGAGGGTCTGTCCCAGTCCAACGTGAAATGCATCCTGCAGGACCGGATGGGTTTCATGTGGTTCGGGACCTACGACGGCCTGAACAAATACGACGGATACCGTTTTCAGGTCTTTCAAAACGAAAGGGGCAATCCTCGCAGCCTGAAAAGCAATGATATCTACGATATCCATGAAGACCGAGACGGGAATTTGTGGATCGCGACGGTCCTGGGCATCAGCCATTACAATCGCGAAAAGGATGTTTTCGACAATGAACTCAGCGGATACTGGTTCCCGGTCAGTTTGAGGGATACGCATATCTATTGCATTCTCGGAGACTCCCGCGGCCATCTCTGGTTCGGCACGCACAACAGCGGACTTTACCGGTTGAACATCGAGGAGAAAACCTGGGCGGTTTTTCTGAACGATCCGGCCGATCCGGGCAGCCTCTCTTCCCACCAGATCCGTTCGCTTTTGGAGGATTCGAACGGCAATATCTGGGTGGGCACCAACGACAGGGGGCTCAACCTCTTTCATTGGGAAACACAAACTTTCGTCCGGTTTACACAGGACAGGACCAATCCGAAAAGCATTGCCGGGAACCGGATACAGAGTATCGTCGAGGATTCGGAGCACCGGCTCTGGGCCGCCTGTTACGGCGACGGTCTGGCCTGTATCGAAGACATCCAAAGCCCTCCCCCCTATGATTTCAGGAATTATCGTCAGGGTTCGGATCCCGGTTGGGACCTGCCAAGCAACTTGGTTGGGACGCTCTGGGCGGATCGAGAACAGGGCGTCTGGATCGGGATCGAAAACGGCGGGTTAATCTACCGGGGCGGGAATCCGGAACGATCCGTTCTCTATCAACATCTGGCCGGATTCAAACGGAGCCTCAACAACAATTCCATCTATTCCATATTCCAGGATCGGATCGGGGATCTCTGGGTGGGCACCTATGCGGGTGGTATCAACGTCGCCCATCGAACAAACCAGGCGTTCAAATCCCATCAAAACATCCCGGGGGATCCGAAAAGCCTGAGTTACAATGCGGTGTGGGGATTCCAGGAAGACGCCGAAGGCGATGTCTGGATCGCCACGGACGGGGGCGGATTGAACCGTGTGGACAGGAAGACCGGGATGTTTGAGAGCTTCGATACCGAACGGACCAATTTGAGCACCGACGCCATACTCTGCGTCTGTATCGACAACCAAGACAGAATCTGGGTCGGCACCTGGGCCGGCGGGTTGCATCTTTTTGATCGTTCGACACGACGGTTTACGAATTTTTCGACTCAAAACGGCCGGCTGCCGGACGATAATATTTTCCGGATCCACGAAGACCGAGAAGGCAAGCTGTGGCTCGCCACGATGTCGAGCGGGGCGATCCGGTTCGATCCCGACACATACGCCTATCGGACGCTCAACACCGAAAACAGCGGCATTATTTACGACCATATCCAATCCCTCGCAGAAGACAGGGACGGGAATCTCTATTTCGGGACGATTTTCGGATTGAGCCGGTATCTGCCTTCTTCGGGTGAGTTCCAGAATTACGCTACTGATACGGATGACACGTCGGGTCTGAGCAATAAATTCATCACTTGCATCTATCCTGAAAACGATTCGACGGTCTGGGTCGGGACCATGGACGGACTCAACCGGCTCAATCCGGCCACCGGCCAGTTCAGGCGATACGGACAGGAACAGGGGTTGCGGAACAATGCCGTACAGGGAATCCTGAAAGACCACGCCGGACATCTCTGGATCAGCACGAACAGGGGATTGTCGCGGTTCGATCCCCGTACAAACCGGTTCAAAAACTATACGGTCGAGGACGGATTGCAGGGCAATGAATTTATCCGAAGCAGTTGTTACCGGTCGAAAGACGGCCGTCTTTTCTTCGGCGGGGTGAGCGGATTCACCCTGTTCAACCCGGCGGACATCCTGGAAAACACGGCCATTCCGCCGATCGTCCTGACAGACTTTCAGATTTTCAACCATTCCGTTCCGGTCGGCGTGGCAGGTTCACCGCTGACATCCCATATCAATTTAACCAGAGAGATCGTGCTGTCTCACCGGCAATCGGTTTTCTCGATTCACTTCGCAGCCCTCAATTTCGTGTCTCCCTCGAAAAATCAATACATGTACAAACTGGAAGGATTCGACAGGGATTGGAATCATGTGGAAAACCGGCGTTCGGCGACCTATACGAATCTCGGTCCCAATACATATACTTTCAGGGTGTTGGGTTCCAACAACGACGGGGTGTGGAACGAAGAAGGCGTTTCCCTCGGAATCACGATCATACCGCCATTCTGGCATCGGTGGTGGTTCCGCGGGCTGGGGGTGATGTTGTTGGTTGGCAGTACCGTCGCCTGGTACAGGACACGCACGGCAAGGATCCGTTCACAGAACCGCGAGCTGGAATCGCGCGTCAAAGATCGGACCGCCCTGTTGGAGGCCACGAACAAGGAGATGGAGGCGTTCAGCTATTCGGTTTCTCACGACCTCAGGGCCCCCCTGCGGGCGATGGACGGTTTTTCCCAGGCACTGCTCGAAGATTATGAAGACAGGCTGGACGAAACGGGAAAGGACTTTCTGCACCGGATTCGTGCGGGGAGCCAGACCATGAGCCGGCTGATCGATGATTTGCTCAAGCTTTCACGACTGAGCCGGGCACCGATGCGGTTTGAACGGGTGGATCTAGGAGAGAAGGCGCGTCAGGTGATCGCCGATTTCCGCCGTACGAATCCGTCAAGGGATGTGGATTTTCGGATGAATGGAGATCTTCACGTGTTCGGAGATCCGTCGCTACTGGAAGTCATGTTGCGGAATCTACTCGACAATGCCTGGAAATTCACGGCGAAGCGTCCTTCGGCCGTGATCGAATTCGGAACACGGCAGGATAAAGATCAAACGGTCTATTTCGTCAGGGACAACGGAATCGGGTTTGACATGGATTATTCGAGCCGGTTGTTCGAGCCGTTCCAGAGACAGCATACGGAGTATGAGGGAACGGGTGTCGGCCTCACCACGGTGCAGCGGATCATTCACAGACACGGCGGACGGATCTGGGCTGCGGGAGAAGAAAACGGGGGGGCCACGTTCTTTTTCTCGCTGGGGAAATTCAATCCAAGAGAAGAGAATTCTTGATGAAAGCGGGCACGGGACCATTCATGAAGAGAACGGGAACGGAGGGTCCCATATCTGTTGACAAACGAAGGAAGAGAGTGCAGAAAACACTCCTCCTGATGTGGATCGTTTGCGCAACGGTTACCGCCCGTGAAATGCCGCGTATCGATTTCAGCCATTACACCACACGGGACGGACTCGCACACAATTCGGGAAATTGTTTCGCCCAGGACGGTCATGGTTTTTTGTGGATCGGATGCAACGGCGGCCTCGAACGGTTCGACGGATATCGGTTTACCATATACAAGCCGGAAAAGGGCAATCCCGCAAGCCTCAGCGGCATCATTGTCTGGGCCCTGCATGTCGATCGGTTCAACACGCTCTGGATCGGCACGATCGGCGGGGGGCTGAACAAATATGTGCCCGAAAAGGATGCGTTTATTTCTTACCGGCATGAGCCGGACAACAGCCAAAGCCTGAGCAATGACAATGTCGCGCGGATTTTCGAAGACAAACAGGGCCGGCTATGGGTCGCGACCAAAGGCGGGGGACTCAACCGGTTCGACAGGGAGACCGGCCGGTTCTTCCGTCATGGAGCGGATCCATCGGATTCGAACCGACTCAAGAGCGCCGTGATCCATGATTGTTGCCTGGATGCAAACGGGGAAATCTGGCTCGGCACGGAAAACGGTATCAGTATCTTCGATCCGGAGACCGGCGTGATACGGGGATATCACCGCAATCCCGGCGACCTGGCCGTCTTCGACAAGATGCCGGTCATTTCCCTGCTCGCGTGCCGGGATGGGGCATTCTGGATCGGTACATTCCGAAGGGGTTTATACCGATACGAGCCCGGAAGCGGCGTTTATACATCCTTTATACGGGATCTTAAAACCCCCCATGCGCTTCGGGGAGAAGACATCTATCATATTTTCGAGGACCGCTTCGGAGATGTCTGGATCGCCACGGAAAACGGCGTGCATCGGTATTTCCCGGATGAAAACGGATTCTTACATTATACCGCGGATCCGAACGATCCGAAGAGCCTCAGCGACAACTTCGTCCGGACTGTTTTCGAGGACCGGACGGGGGTGCTCTGGTTCGGCACGAATAACGGCGGCCTGAATAAATTCGACCTGCACAGAAAAAAATTTTCCCATTATACCCATAAACCCATGGATCCGCACAGCCTGTCGAACAGCCATGTCCATACCATCCATGAGGACAAAAGCGGCCTGATCTGGATCGGGACGCGGGACGGACTGAACCGGTTCGACAAGCGGACCGGACGCTTCACCTCTTACCGGAACGATCCGGATGATCCGCACAGCCTGGGTCACAACACCGTGCTTTTTGTCACATCCGCGTCCCCCTCTGAAATATGGGCCGGCACCGATCTGGGAATCAGCAGGCTGGACACCCGGACGGGTCGTTTCCGCCATCACCGCCATGATCCGGCCGATCCAAAATTCCTCGCAAACAACAACGTCCGCTGCCTGCATTTCGACCGTTCCGGGGCGCTGTGGATCGGCACCTGGGGAGGCGGACTCAACCGGTTCGATCTCCGGACGGACACCTTTACCCGACATCCGGTTGACGACAACATCACACACAATGCCGTCCTCTCCCTCCTGGAGGATGAGGCGGGCCTGCTCTGGCTCGGCACCTTCGGGAAGGGACTGGTCAAGTTCGATCCCGCCTCAGGGGACATGACCTTTTATCGGGCGGATCCGGATGATCCGGAGAAGCTTCGGGACAACGTAATCAACACCGTGTTCCGGGATCGAGAGGGATTGATCTGGGCCGGCACCGCCGGGGGCGGCCTGTCGTGTTTCAATCCGGAGGAGGAGACGTTTGTCACGTTTGAGGTGAGTGACGGCCTCCCTTCGAGTGAAATCACAGGCATCCTGGAAGATGCACGGGGAGACCTTTGGATCAGCACCGGCAAGGGGCTTTCCCGGTATTCCCGGGAGAAGGGTACGTTTACGAATTATGACGAGGACGATGGTCTTCAGGGATACGTCTTTTACATGAACGCCTTTTGCCAGACCCAAAACGGCGAGATGTATTTCGGGGGGCTCAACGGATTCAACACCTTTTTTCCCGAGGAGATCGAGGCCAATCCCTTTCTGCCTGAAATCGTGATCACCGATCTGAAGATCTTCAACAAATCCGTGCGGATCGGTGAAAAAATCCATGGACGGGAAATCCTGAAGAGACCCATCCACGATGCCGGGGAAATCATTCTTTCGCACCGGGAAGATATGTTTTCGCTGGAATTTTCGGCGCTTCATTTTTCCGCGCCGAAGAAAAACAGATTCGTCTATATGCTGGAAGGGTTCGACAAGGGATGGATCCTGGCAGACGCATCGAGGCGCTTCGTATCATATACCACGCTGAAGCCCGGCCGGTATACCTTCAAGGTGAAGGCCAGCAATAACGACGGAAAATGGAATCCCCGCGCCGCCGAAATGGGAATCGTCATTCTTCCGCCTTTCTGGCAGCGCTGGTGGTTTCGGGCCGCGGCCGCGCTGATGATTCTCTGTGCGGTTCTGACTGGCCATACCTGTCGGATACGCAGCATCGAACGCCGGAGAAACGAACTGGCCCGCCTGGTGGATGAACGGACGGCCGAGCTCAGACAATCCAATGAAGAGATGAAAGCCTTTGCCTATTCGATATCGCATGACCTGCGCGCCCCGTTGCGCGCGATGGACGGTTTTTCTCATGTCTTGCTGGAAGAATATGCCGAAAAAATCGATGAAACCGGGAAGGATTTTTTACGCCGAATCCGGGCCGGAAGCCAGAACATGGGACATATCATCGACGAACTGCTGAAACTCTCCCGGTTGTCACACAGAGAACTTCATGTCGAGCGGGTCGATTTAAGCGGCCTCGTGGAATGGATCGCCGCCGATCTGAAGCAATCCGATCCGGACCGTCGGGTCGAATTCAAGATTGAGAAGAACGTTATCGTGTCCGGCGATCCCACACTGATTCAGGTCATGATGCGGAATCTGATCGAAAACGCCTGGAAATTTACGGCGAAAAAACCTGAAACGTTGATCGAATTCGGGAGTTTCCGGGAAAACAATCAGAGAATTTATTTTGTCAAAGACAACGGGATCGGTTTTGACATGCTCTATTCGGATCGGCTCTTTCAGGCGTTCCAACGACAGAACACGGAATTCGAAGGAACCGGAATCGGCCTGACCACGGTGCATCGGATCATCGGCAGACACGGGGGGCGAATATGGGCCGGGGGCAAGATCGGCGAAGGCGCTACATTCTATTTCACCCTCGAACTCCCCGAAAAAAGTCTTGAGAAGGGAAGACACGATGAAGGATAAAATCATTCTGTTGGTTGAAGACAATCCGGACGACGAAGAATTGACCCTGCGTACACTTAAAAAACATCACATCATGAACGAGGTGATTGTGGCGCATGACGGTGCGGAGGCGCTTGAATATCTCTTCGGCGACGGGAAAGATTCAGACGGGAATGGAAGAGAAAGACCCGTATTGATCATGCTCGACATCAAATTGCCGAGGATCAGCGGCCTGGAGGTCTTGAAACACATCCGGGGCGATCACCGGACGAAATACCTTCCCGTGGTGATTCTGACTTCTTCAGATGAAGATCGGGATTTGGTGGAGAGTTACCGGCTCGGCGCAAACAGCTATGTCCGTAAACCGGTTAATTTTCTGGAATTTCAAAATGCCGTGCAGCAACTCACCCTGTATTGGCTTCTCCTGAACGAAGCGCCGTCAATGACAAGGGGCCATCATGGATAAACCTCTGCGTGTTCTGATCGTCGAAGACTCCGAAGACGACGTACAGTTGTTGCTTCGGGCTTTGCGGCAGGGCGGTTACAATCCGATTTATGAGCGGGTCGAAACCTCCGAAGACATGAAGTCGGCACTGGATGAACCGGGTTGGCAGCTGGTGATTTCGGATTATCTCATGCCCCGGTTCGACGCCCCGTCTGCCCTGAAACTGCTGAAAGAAAAGGGACTGGACATTCCATTTATCATCGTTTCTGGGGCGATCGGGGAAGAAACCGCGGTGACGGCCATGAAAGCCGGCGCGCACGATTATATCATGAAGTACAATTTGACCCGGCTGATTCCCGTGATCGAGCGGGAGCTCAGGGAAGCCGAAGGCCGCCAGAAGCGGAAACGGATGGAGGAGGAAAAGGAGCGTATCGAAGCACAGCTCCTTCAAGCCCAGAAGATGGAGGCAATCGGGCGATTGACGGGCGGAATCGCCCACGATTTCAACAACCTGTTGACGGCGATTCACGGGTGTGCGCATCTGGCTGTCAATGAAGCGAAGGCCGGGACAAAACTACATAATGATCTACTGGAGATACAGTCCGCGGCAGAACGGGCCATGAATCTAACCCGGCAACTGCTCCTTTTCAGCCGCCGGCAACCCATGAAACTGACCCCGATCGACCTGAATCTGACCATCACGAGTCTTTCCGGAATGCTTCATCGTATCATCGGAGAAGACATTCGTGTCGAATATAAACTCGCGCCGGAGGCCATGACCGCCTGCGCCGATCAGACCTCCATGGAGCAGATGATCATCAATTTATTGGTCAACGCGAGGGATGCGATGGTTTCGGGCGGGAAAATCATGGTTCAGACAGAGAAAATCGTCCTCGATGAACGGGACGCCGAGGCGATACCCGACGCACGGGCCGGAGTATTCGTCCGTGTTTCCGTGATCGATACGGGTGCCGGGATTGACGAGGAAACACAGAAACATATCTTCGAGCCCTTTTTCAGCACGAAAGAAACCGGGAAGGGCAGCGGCTTGGGCCTGTCCGTCGTCTACGGGATTATTCAGCAACACAAGGGGTGGGTCCGGGTCATCAGCCGGGTTTCAGAGGGAACGACTTTTCAGGTCTATCTCCCGGTCTCAGACGGCGAGCCCGGGAAGGCAGCGCCCAAAAAGAGTTCACCCGATTTGTACCGCGGCAACGGGGAGCGTATCCTCCTGATCGAAGACGAGATAAATATCCGCCGGTTTGCCGAAAAAGCACTGACCCGAAGCGATTATATGGTTTTCCTTGCTTCGGACAAGGACGATGCGATCGAGGTGTTCGAAAGAGAAAAGGGTGCGTTCGATCTTATCTTCAGCGATGTCGTGTTGCCCAGCACGAATGGCGTGTCGCTCGTAGAGCATTTTTTGTCGATTAAGCCCGATCTGAAGATTCTGCTCTCGAGCGGGTATATCGATCAGAAATCGCAATGGGATATCATCAAGAAAAAGGGATTTACGTTTCTCCAGAAGCCCTATGCGCTGGATATTTTGTTGAAAACAATCCGGAATATCCTGAATTCGGAAAAGGCGCATGGATGCGATCCGTGAATTTGCCGGTGCATTCGGGTCGTGGAGGGGACAGACTCGATCATTCCGGGATTCCCATCCCGGGGCGATGAAGAGAGAAGGGTTCCCCTTCACGGAAAATCAGGAATAAATGTGGATGGGCAAACCCCGGGGTTAGCAGGGCTCGTGAGAAGCGATCACCACCTCCGCTGTCAACGCCCCAATTCGATCTCTCCGGAATTCCCATCCCCGTGAAGTCCGTGAATCCGTGATCCAAAACCAGACATCCCGGCCAGTTTTTCCAGCGCCCCGCCGTCCATCCGGCAGACGCGGAACGAGTGCTGAATCCGCGCCCCGAGACTCTCGTAAAACCGGATCGCCGGTTCATTCCAGTCCAGCACCACCCACTCGAAGCGGGAGCATCCCCGCTCCACAGCAATTTGCGCGAGACGGGTCAGCATGCGCCTGCCGATTCCTTTCCCCCGGTATGGAGGACGGACGTACAGGTCTTCGAGATGCGGATCATGTCCTCGATCGCATCCGCATCTTCTGCGGTCGCCGGGCGGATGGCGGGTGTTCCTTCAGGATTCATTGGATACGGAATGCCGGTCAGCTTTTCACCTCAGCAAGATCATCCGGAGCATCCGTCTCTCGACGGTCCGGTCTTCGAACAATGCGGTCATCTGCGCCAGATAGATCCCGGAAGGCTCGTCCGGAAGATCCACCCAAAATTCATGGATCCCGGCGGTGTAATGATCCCGTACCTTTCGGACGAGACGTCCGGAAACGTCCCGGACGGTGAGGGTGAGTTTGGCTTCACGATGCAGTACCCACCGGACCCGCGTGGATGGATTGAAGGGATTGGGATAATTTCCCGCAATCGTGAAATCCGGCTCGCGAGCCGGACGGTCCTGTACTCCTGTCGATGTTTCCTTCGCGCCCTCGAAAATTCACAGGCCGATGGTCTCGATATTGTCCTCTGAAAGCGGACCGAAAGGAGGCATCCTGTTGCCTATTGCCGGGTTGGGATTGATCTTGTCCCAGAGTGGACTTTCGGCCGTATCGCCGGGTGCGACGACCGGTTTGCCGTATTGATTGCCGACGCTCGAAAGGGTGGCGGCATAACCCGTCAGGGTGACTCCGCTGGTCGCCCCATGGCACGAGATGCATCGTGCATTGAAAATGGTCTGGACCTGGGATGAATAATCCACCTGTCCGGACACCGTCCCGACGATCAGGAAAATCGAAAAAACCACTCTCTTCTCCATACCCCCTCCTTTTCGTTTGATAATGCATGCAAGGAAAACGATCCGGAGTCTTTTTCCGATCGAATGGTCCATATCCCCGTTCATGAAATGCCGTAAGTCCGGACATATTGATCCACATCGAATTTGCGGCGGCATCCCCCCAGGCTCATGTACCGGATTTTTCCGAACACCGGCCTTGTATTCCACGCCCGGTCATGCACGCCGCCGAGCGACCAGGCGATGCCCGCGTACCCGTTGGGATCGCGTCCGTCCAGGGAGTATTTGTCGTTGAGGAGGATGGCGGTCCGCCACGCGGTCTCGGGATCGGGCGTCCATTCCAGGATCTTCTTGGCCCAGTACATGCGCAGGTATCCGTGCATCTTTCCCGTGACGGCCATCCCGTTTTGGGCTGCATTCCAGAGCGGGTCGTGCGTCCGGGCCTCTTCCAGTTCCCGCAGTGAATAAACGAACGGCCGGCGGTCCCCGCGATGCGCTTCCGAAGAGCGGCGGGCCCAGTCCGGGATTCCCGTTGGGGCATCGTATGCAGGCTGATAATAACAGTAATTGTCCGAGAGTTCGCGCCGTACGATCAGTTCCTCCAGAAACGCCCGGACGGAATCGTCGTCCTGATCGGCGGCCCGGATCTCGAGGGCCACCCGCTGGGGCGCGATCTGGCCCAAATGGAGCCAGGGAGACAGGCCGGACTGTCCCGGCCGGTTCGGGTCGTTGCGGTCCGTCGCATAGCCCGAAAGGCGGTCCCGTATGAATTCATCCAGGAGTGCCATGCCCGCCGCGGAGCCCGGCCGGAGGTTCGGAACTTCGGGAACGGAATCGTCCAAACCGGGCGCATGCAAAAGGGCGTCGGGATCCGGCAAATCCGGGAACCGGGAGGGCGCGACCGACTGCGGGGGAAGCCGGGGGAAGGGTTCGAGAAACGTCTCGAGCAGCCGGTGTATTTTGGGGCGGATCGTATAGGCGCCGTATTCCTGTTTGGGAGAGGCCTTCCAGCAGGGCACGATGTTGTGGGCGTCGATGAGGCAGGCGGGAATCGTGATCCGCTCGCAGACCCGACGAAGCCAGTCGCGTTTGACGCGCAGCGGATCGAAATCCGTGACGAGTGCGCCGGCGCCCGCTTTCTCAAGGAACCGTGGAACCTCATCCGGCGGATTTCCACGGATCAGATGAAAGGGGATGCCGTCCCGGTGGAGGGAGGCCGCGGTTTCCTTCAGCCCACGCAGCATGAACCCGTACTGACGGGCGGTTGCGCCCAGAAAAGAAGGGACCAGACAGAAAAGGACGCGGACCGGCACATCGCGTTCCGCCGCCAGAGAACGCGCATGGATCAGCGCCCAGTTGTCCTCCGCGCGCTGATCCCGGCTCATCCAGTACACGACCGGCCCGGGCCCCGGCTGCCCCCCGCGGACGGGTCTGATCCGGTCCGGATGGACGAGCGGCGTGTTCACGGGATCCTGTTGTCCGTAATCCGCATCGTGTTTCTTTCCATTCCCAAACTGAAAGGGACGGCCTGCCGGGCCGGTGAGAGCCGGAATCACTCCCCCATCACCTTGATGAGGACCCGCTTGCGCCGCATGCCGTCGAATTCCGCATAAAAGACCTGCTGCCATGGACCCAGATCGAGCCTTCCTTCGGTCACGGGGACGATCACCTGATGGTGGACGAGCAGGCTCTTCAGATGCGCATCCCCGTTCGTTTCACCGGTTTTGTGATGGCGGTAATCCGGATCGAAGGGGGCCAGCTTTTCGAGCCAGTCGTCGATGTCCTGCCAGAGTCCGGGCTCGTGGTCATTGACGAATACGCCGGCCGTGATGTGCATGGCCGAGACCAGGACCATGCCTTCCTGAATTTCGCAGACGTTAACCGCCTCCTGCACCTTGTCCGTGATGAGGATCAGCTCCCGTTTCTTTTGGGTGTTGAACCAGAGATACTCCGTATGAAACCGCATGGTCCCTCCCCTAGGGTATGTTCCCGAGCGTTTTGTGTGTGACTTCCACCAGTTTTTCATGGATGGACGGGGGGCCCGCGACGACATGGCCGGTTTCCATGAATCCCGCGCCGCCCTGAAAATCCGTGACGACGCCGCCCGCCTCCTTCACCAGCAGGATACCGGCCGCGATGTCCCAGGGTTTGAGCCGCATCTCCCAGAAGCCGTCGAACCGTCCGCTGGCCGTGTAGGCCAGATCGAGGGAGGCCGACCCCATGCGCCGGGCGCCCGCGGACCGGGAAAAAAGAGTCCGGAAGGACTCCAGATAATCCGCCAGAAAGGATTTGCTGCGCCACGGGAATCCGGTGGCCAGGATCGCGGTGGACAGATCTGTTTTTGCGGACACGCGGATGGACTTCCCGTTGAGAAAGGCCCCCCGGCCGGACTGCGCCCAGAAGGTTTCCTCCCGGACGGGGTCATGCACCACGCCGGTGTGAATCCGGCCCCGATGGAGACAGGCGACGGATACCGTGAACCAGGGGATGCCCTGCACGAAATTCGCCGTGCCGTCGAGGGGATCGATGATCCATTCACTCTCCGTGTCCGAGGGCTGTCTTCCCGATTCCTCCGCGTGGATCGCATGGTCCGGAAATGCAGACCGGATGACACCGATGACGGCCTCTTCGGACGCATGATCCGCGTCCGTGATCCAGTCGCCCGATCCCTTGAGTCCGATCTGTGTTTCCGACAGCTTTCCGAATCCGTCCATCAGGATCCGCCCCCCGGTCCGGGCGGCGTCGAGCGCGGTTTTCAGGACCCGGTCGGTCACGCGATCCCCGCTCATCTCCCCGCGCCTTTCACCGTCATCTTGAGTCCGTATACGGCATCCATGGCGGTGATAAACAGCATGTCATGATCCGTGCCTCCGAAACAGACATTGGCCGTCCAGTTCGCCTCGACGGGGATGTGGGCGATGCGCGTCCCCGCCGGGTCGAAGACGGTCACGCCGCGGCCTGTGAGGTAGAGGTTTCCCTCCGAGTCCAGCGTCATTCCGTCCGACCCCATCGCCGCAAACAGCGTCCGGTTCGCCAGGGTTCCGTCCTTCCGGATGTCGTACCGGTAGGTCCTGTTGTCCCCGATATCGGCCACGTACAGGGTTTGTCCGTCCGGCGTCCCGACGATGCCGTTGGGTTTCACCAGGGCCGTGTCGACCCGGATGAGGGTTTGGCGGTCCGCGCCGAGATAATAGACGTGTTCCCCGTCCTGCTGCATCCGAGGGTCGCGCGTCCAGTAGTTGCGCGGGTACAGGGGATCGGTGAAATAGACATTCCCTTCCCGGTCCGCGGCCGGGCCTTCGGTGAACCGGTATCCGCCGCCGAGCCGGATCAGTTCGGCCCCTTCGGCCACGATCCCTCTTTCATCCGTGATCTGAGCCGGCAATAGGGCGGGAAGGCCCCCCCTGCGATATACAGGAGGGCGGGGAATGATTTCAGGATCCTTCGAAGCGCGTCTGTTTTGAGTGTCATCATAACCTCCTCACAATCCGGTCATCGTCTATCGAAAATCTCCGGTCAGCCCGAACGCCGCCCAGGCGGACGGATGATCATTCACGGACTCCCGCACCAGAAGCTGCGCCTGTCTGAGCGCCTCGGCCCGGGACAGGCCCGCACGCAAATACCGGTAGAACCGTTTCACCATCACGGCCGTGGCCAGGTCGTCCACTTTCCAGAGGCTGGTGACGATGGACGGTGCGCCGGCGAAGATGAAGCTCCGCGCGAGTCCGATGATTTCGTCGCCCCGGGTGATCTGGGCCAGCCCGGTCTCGCATGCGCTCAGCATGACGAGATCACAGTCCAGATTCAGGCCGAAGATTTCCTGGGCCTCGAGACGGCCGTCCTCGAATTGTCCCGCCGCGTTGAGTAGGAGCGCGGAAAACAGCGGCGCATCCGGTTCATAGGTCGCGTGGCAGGCGAAGTGGAGGATCCGCTTTCCGTCCGCCCGGTCGCGTACCGCTTTTTCGGTGGCTTCGCTTCCCGTGAAAACGGTCACCCGACCATATTCGCGCCGGAGGGCGATCACCTCCCTCTCGGCGAAAGGGAGATCATAACGCACGTGTCCCTGGTTGGGATTGCTGATGGCCAGAACCGGGATCGCCGGGTCTGCGAGCCTGTGGTCGCCGCCTTTTCTCATGCAATGCCCCAGGACCGTGGCACTGGGCGCGAGCGACAGGGAAAATTTCTCGAGAAGGACGCGTCTTTGTGCGTCCTGGAGTGCCGCGAAGGGCAGGTAGTGCAGGATGCCGTGGGGGACGATCACCACATGACGGGCGCGGGTCAGGTCGTTTTCCACCGGCTGAATCAGGGCCTGATACAATTCCCGGCTTTCCGTGTCCGAAGACAGATTCGATTCGATGGCCTCACGCATCGTCCGGATCAGGGTCGACAGCCGGTCCCCGGAGATCTCGCGCACCCGGACCGAAACGCCTGTGGGCGTTACCATCCACATGAAGACCGCATCGGGTGAGACGAAAAACTCCAGCAAGGCCGTGCTGTCGGGAAGGAGCCGCTGGATCTCGGTCAGCGGCATGGGATCCACACTCACGAACGAGGTCAGCTGCGGATTGGCGGACTGGATATCCACCAGCACGGATTGATATGCCTGGCGGGCTTCATGCAGGGCCGCCTCGAGTTGTTGCCGCCGGTCCCACGCGGCGGCATCGCCGTCCGTCACATCCTGAAGCGCCATGAGGCGGGTCTCTGCCTCCTGGACACGCGTCCTGGCTTCCCGCTCCCTGGTGAGCAGCGTTCCGTCCGCGGGTGAGAACACCAGCCTTTGATTGGCCAGCATGTCGAGGAAAGTGCGTGATTTGGCGCGTTCCACAAAATCGAATGCATCGCGGGGACGGCCGGTCAGGAGGAGATGCCGGATCATATCCACATACAGGTCCATTTTGGTGTCGAGAAAACCCTCCTTGAACGCGTCGACCCTGAGTTCCGCACGCATCGCCTCCACGATACGGACGGCTTCGGCATAATCCGAATACGCACGCTCGGCCTGTTTCAGGCCGGCATGCGCCCGCCCGCGTCTCCGGTAGACACGCCATGTGATTTCCGGCGCGATAATCCGGTTCGCATACACGAGGGCCGAATCACAAAGCTGCGCCGCTTTTCCGGGATTCCCGGTCATGAGCGCCGCCTCGGCCAGCCCGTAAAAACTCTGGACGATGTTCCGGATGTCCGAGAGCCGTTTCGAAAGGTCCAGCGCCCTGGAAAGATAATCCGTCCCCCGGGAAATGGCGTTCATCTGGATGAGGAGCTGGCCGAGATTGCGGTAATCATAGGCGAGTCCACGGGGGATGTTGTGCATGCTGTCGATCGCCGTAGCGCGGCGGAAATACTCATACGCCTGTCCCGGCCGTTGCGCCTGAATGGAGATCAGTCCCATGTTTTTCAGGATGGCGGACCGGTCTGCCGGGCTCCCGGCCTGTTCGGCCAGGCCGAGCGCCCGCTGCTGCGATTCCAGCGCCGCGGTCAGGTCGCCGAGGCTCATCTGGATGAGCCCCTGGGTACTGTACGCCATGGCCAGTTCTTTCCGGCTGTCTGCGGACTGAAACGTATTGAGCGCACGCCTCTGATGCGTCATCGCCTGCCGGTAATCCCCCATCTTCCAATACAGATTCGCCAGATATTGATATCCGAGTGCGACCTGCCCGGTTTGATTCAATGACCTGAAGGCTTCGATGGCCTGGTTCTGGGCGGTCAGGGATTCTTCATACAGGTCCATGCGCTCGAAGACCAGACCCAGAAGCTGACGGGCGGAGGCGGCTTCGTGTCGCAGTTCCGGAGACAGAACATCCGCATCCCCGATCGCGCCGATCAGAGACAGGGCTCTCTCGAGCGCTTCCCTGGATTTCCAGAACCGTTCCGCCTCGAGCGTGAATCGGCCGAAACGGATCAGGGCGCGCGCCTCTCCCGCAGGATCGGCCTGAGACCGGCCGAAATCCACCGCCTTTTGGGCCCATGAAGCCGCTTCCACATAATCACCCGCCTGGGCATAAATGAAACCGATGTCTTCATAGGCTTTGATCCGCCGGGCATCGTCCCCGGCTTGCTCGTAATACCGGATCAGTCCCCGCTTGATCTCGGCGGCTTGTGCGGGCTTTCCATCCCTCAGATAAAATACGACCAGGTTGTTCAGTCCCCGCATCACACCGGCCGTGTCGGATTCTTTTCTCGATGCGGCAATCTGCTGCTTTTGATACCGGATCGCACTGTCCCAGAGTTCCCCCCGCATGGCCGTTGCGATGATTTCCGAGACGAGGCGGGAACGGCTGAGCGTATCGCCGATGGCGCCGGCCATGTCCAGGGCCTTCTCATACTCTCCGAGCGCATCGGAAAATTCTCCGGACTGACCGTAGGCGCGTCCCTTGAGAACCGTCTCGACCAGGTTCGCCCTGGCGAAACGCATGCGTGCATCGGAATCCATGCCTTCGAATCCGATAAGCTTCATCCCGCTCCAGTGATTCAGGGACGGACGGGCCTCGCGCAACCGGATCTGCGTCTCCGCGAGGGCCTCCGCGAAGTCGGATTCGCTCCCCGCTTCAAAAAAAGAGGCGAGTCCGGGGGGGGCGGGTGATTCGCCTGCGTCGTTGAGGATCACCGAGGGCGTGCCGGCATAGAGCAGGGCGAGAGTCCAGAGTTCGATGTCGCGGCCGGATAGCGGCGCACCGGATCCGAAATCGTCATAGGCGATCAGGCTGGCCCTCAGATCCCAGGCAAAATGATCCGCGAGAAGGAGTCTTTCCGGCCCGGGATAGAGCGTGATCGACGAACGGTGGGGATTGTTTCGTTCCGAAGTCAGGTGGCCGCGGAACAGGATGTAATCGGACTCATGAGCGGAAGCGCGGATCGCGCTGCCCGATAACGCGTCCTGAAAAAGTGAAAGCGTGGAGTCAAACGGCGCGGACAGGCGCCCCGGCACGGACGGATCGGCCGGACCCCCGATCAGGGCGCCGCGTTGATAATTGATGCGCTTCCGCGTGTGGGCCAACCGGTATGCCGTCAGGCTCGGCGCATGAAAGAGATTCATCCGGTCCACAAGAAACTCCCGCCCGTCGGATAACGCACAGAATGGCACCCGCCACAACGGGCCGTCGGGGACGATCAAAAGCCGCGTTTTTTCCTGAAGAAAACCGGCGAAGGGCGCGATCAGGATCCCGTGCAGATATTCGCTGAACAGCCGGGTCAGGCTGTCCTGCTCGACGGCGGACTCAAATCCGGACACCAGTTTCGACACGGCATCCTGTCCGATTCCCGCGGAACGGAACAGGACTGTGTCCCGGTCCACCGCAAACATCAGGAGCGCTTCGGGGTGTAACGCATACAGGATCGCTCCGGTCTCTTCGGTGAGACGGTCCTGAATGGCGGACACATCGACGTTATGGGCGCCGGAGAGATAGGCAAGGACCGCGTCTTCCCGGCGGATGTCTTCGAGGATCTGGCGGTATTCGTCCTGATAATTGTCCAGCTCCCGTTTCAGTTCGGCCAGGACGGGACGCCGGTTGAGATGCGTTTGTTCGTCGAGGAGCCTCCGGCGCACCTCGAAGACCCGGGAACGGACGAATCTCAGGTTGCCCCAGGATAACTTATGCCGGTCGCGTTTGAGGTTGGGCGGCCGTCTGGCCAGAAAATCCGCGACCCGTTTCTGCCGACCGCGTTCGAGAATCGCGAGCGCCTCTTCCGGGTTTCCGTGTCGCGCAAAGAAGTATGCCGCGTCCAGATAGAGATGCACCCGGTCTTCCTGGTCTGCGAGATTCGGATGGGTTTCGCTTTCCCGGACGGGCAGGGCTTCGAGATCCGCGAGACTCTCAAGATACAGATCGGCCGGATCGGCCTGTATGCCGCGCATTTGCCGCGCCTGCGGCGTCATCTGCCCGATCATCCGTGCCTGGCCGTATTTGACCCGCCACAAGAGGGCCGCTTCTCCCAGCCGTTCGAGCTGGCTGAAGCTGTCGGCGTGGTATTGCAGCGCGTCCGCTTCATCGCCGGCTTCGGCGGCAATCCGTCCCATGTTTTTCTGAAGGATGCCCTGACTCAGGCGGTCTCTTTCCTCCCGCGCCAGTCCGAAGGCCTCTGAAAACGTCGCCCGCGCCGCCTCCAGATCTTCCAGCCGTTTCAACGCATCCGCCAGACTGGTCTCAATGCTGTCCGGCGCAGGACAGGTTTCCCGGCGGAGCGGCATGCGGAGCACGCCGAGCAGCGTCAGGAGAGAGGTTTGCCGTGACCGGTCCGGTATGGGATCCTGCTCCATCAGCGCGAGCTCTTTTCTGACCAGGACCCGAGCCGGCGCAATGAGCGAGGTGTCCCCGGTTTCGATCGAGGCCGCGAGCGCGACCTGTGCCAGATTGATCACGTTGAAGCGGTGTCCTACCCCATCTTTCCTGTTTAGGCACTGCACCCGCGCCGCCTCGAGAGTTTCCCAGGCTGTTTGATGTTCGCCTTTCAGGTAATACAGATTCCCGATCCGGCTCAGGGCCATGCGCTGGGCCAGCCGGTCTCTCCGGTTTTTGAAGAGATTCAGCCGCTCCGTTTCATAATGCAGTGCGGTGTCATAATCCCCGAGCTTTTCATGGCTTTGGCTCAAAATGCCGTAAACCAGGGCCGCTTCTTCGGCCAGGGTGAAGCCCTCGGCGGAAGCGCCGCCGATTTCTTCCATACTCCAGATCGGGATGGAAAAACCGAGGATCTCGAGGCGCAGAAAACTTTTGGGGGGCGGTCCTTTGGGTAATTTCTGTATGCGCAGGATTTTCTCGGCTTTCCCGGCGTAGGTGACCGCGTCTTCGGGTTCGTCCAAAAGATAGAAATTATAGGCGACATTTCTGTAATTACGCCCCGCATCCAGGATGCGTCCCCGGCGTTCATCCTCGACGGCCAGCTTCTCATAGACCGGGAAGGCGTCTTCATACCGGCCGGAGAGCTGATATTGGAATGCGAGCATTTTTTCGTTGTCATATGTTGCTTCCGTATGGCCGACCCGGCGATACGCGTCGATGGCCTCGATCAGGTAGCGTTCAGCCGTTTCATGTTCTCCGGTCAGCGCGGCGCAGTGGCCGGCCCGCTCGAAAAAGGCCGCCTTTTCGAGCGGTTGAGAGAAGGTGGTGTCCAGAGTGAGCCGGTAAGCGTAATACTGAAGCGCCTTTCGAAAACCGAATTCTCCGAGATGATAAAAGTTGTTGGCGAGGTTCTGTGACAGACTCGCCTCCATGGCCGGGTCTTCGGTTTCATCGTTGAGTTCGATCGCCGTCAACAGCAGCTCGATCGCCTTTTCATAATAGCCGCCTTCGTCTTCAGATTTGCTGAACGGCAACAGTCCGGCGAGCCATATGAACGGCGAAACCAGACGGTTTTTCGCGTTCTCCCAGAAGCCGCGTTCGCGCAGGCGTTCCCGGGCGATGAGATTTTCCATGAGTTCGTAATTGAAACTGAGCGCCCGGTAGGGATAGATCAGGCGGTAATCCCCGGTCAACGCCTCTTCGAGGTAGCGGTTCGACTGTTTCAGGATTCCGACATCCCGTTCGCCCTGATAGGAAAGGGCCAGCCCCATGCCGTAGAGGAGCACGGGATTGTCGGGATCCGATTCAAGCCGGGACGCATATCCCTGAATCTGCACCCCGATGCGGCCCGTGTAATACATGCAGGCGATCAGCCCGCGATGGATGTCGATGTTGTCCGGTTCGAGGCTCAAGGCCTTGCGGTAACGGGCGCCCGCCAGCTCATAGTCCCGGAGCAGACGCAGGCGTTCGGCGGATTCGAAAAGCAACGCGAACAGATCTTCCCGCGCCTCGGCGGCATACACGCCGCCTTCCAGATCCTCGAATTCCCTCTGGATGCCTTCCAGACGGAGGATGCCTTTCAGGTCGTCACCCATCAACGCGAAGACGCGGGCCTGAAGGATCCTGGCGCGTGCATGGGCCCAGGGTTCGGCCGGGGCGAGCAAATGTACCTGTTCCAGTTCGCGCAAAGCCCTGTCATACGACCCCTCTTCGATGAGCCGGTCGCAGATCGCGAGTTGTGCCTGAGCCGCGAGAGACGGAAAATCGGCGGCCTCACGGATGATCCGCCGGTATTCGATGAGGGTCCTGCGGGTCGTGCCGGTCACCTGCGTGATCAGCCGGTCGATCGCGCGCTGCCGCCAGATCGGGATGTCGCCGTATGCCCTCAGCAGGGCGAAATAACTCTGCCGGGCCGTCTCTTTCTGGTCCGTCCGGTCGAAAAGATCGCCGATGCGGAGCTGGGACTGGGCCAGCCAGTTATCCCGCGAGGTCACCACGGCTACCTCGCGGTAGGCATTGAGACTCTCGGCGATCCGTCCTGTTTCGAGATAGAGATCGCCGAGAAGGATCCAAGTTTCGGCCAGGGTCTCCGGCTGGTCCGGATAGACCTCGAGGACCTGTTGACAGACACGGATCCGGGTTTCGGGGTGCGTGTCCCCGAGAGACGCCAGCATGAGCGCGGCGCGGGACGCCTCGCGGCGTTCGCGGTGATACTGCGACCCGACGCGTTCGAAGCAATCGCGGGCCTGTGCGGGTTTGCCGAGGACATGGTACAATTCGCCCATCCGGAGCAGGGCGCGGGCCGCAAAGAGTGAATCCGAGGGGAAATAATCATGCACGCGCCGGTACCCGAGGAGGGACTGCATGAGCGCCTCCCGGCTCACGGCGGCGCCGAACCGGTCGATCACCCGGCTGTATTGCATGAAGGCGTTTTCCGCACGACGGAACAGGCCGTCTTCCGGGATGGACCAGACGTCCAGTCCCTTGCCCCGGTCTGATGAGAAGAGGATTTCCCCTTCCGGGTGCCAGACCGGAGACTGATCCAGGAAGAGTCCGGTGGTAATCTGGATTTCCTGTCCCGCCGCGAAATCCGTTACGGGCCTTCCCTGGGCGACCCGCTTCCGCCACAGCGAGGTGTTCATGCGTCCGCGGATCAGCACGGCCTCCACCGAGTCGGGATCCACCCGTTGAAAAACAACGGCATCGCCCTGGCAAGACCAGGCGGGTTCACTGTCCACCGCCGGTCCGGCGGTCAGGGGGTAGACCGTCTCCGAATCCGGATCGGGTGTATCGGGTCGCGTCAACAACAGGTCGCCGCGTCCCTTGTCATACCGGGTAAAGACGATCCAATCCCCGCATGGAGACCAGGCCGGATCCATTCCCCCGTTGACCGTGAGCCGCTCGATTTTCCGGGACCGGAACGAGAGGACATACAGGTTCGGCCGGCCGTCCTGATCCGACACGAAGACCAGCCTGCGTCCGTCCGGGGCAAAGGATGGACTCTTTTCCATGCCGAGCCGCGAAGTCAGCTGAACGGGATCGCCCTTCACGCGGATGCCTGTTCGGGTGTCGATCCCGACGCGCCAGAGGTCCCCGAGGGGATCACGCCGTTTGGAGACGAAGACGAGTGATTTGCCGTCTGGAGACCAGACCGGTTCCGTGTCTTCGGACTGATGCGTCGTGACCTGGACGGCCGGTCCCCGCGGATAGGGTTTGATCCAGATGTCCAGGTTGCCCGAGCGATCCGAGGCAAACGCGAGCCACCGTCCGTCCGGCGAGACCGCCGGGTGCATCTCCCGTTCGGGATGCGTGGTGATCTGCCGGATTTCGGTCAGTTCCGGTCCGGCGAAGGCGCGCAGCCCGAAGGAAAATACCGCGAGACAGAAAAGACGTGTTCGCCGATGACGGGTCATTCGGTTTTCTTTATCCATTTACCGACCTGATCCTGAATCCAGGTGCCGACCGGTGAATTTTTCTGGTTCATCTCGGCGAAAATCGCGAGCACCTGGTTCCGGACCGTATTTTTGAGGTTTTCATTCAGCTCGATCACGCGGTCGATGATCAGCTCACGATCCGCGTTCTCTTCCCCGACGATGGTCTTCACCAGCGCGGCCCTGTCGGGATCCCGGCCGAGACCCTCGGATTCCATGATCGCGAGAAATCCCTGATTGTCCTCGCCGACAAACCCTTTCTTCTTGAATTCCTCCACATCGTCCTGGTTGAACCGCTGTCGCTGCTTGGCGTCGAGCACCCGTTTCTTTTCCGGAGAGAGCGAGGCGGTTTGACCGGTTTCGCTCGATCGCGTGGACGCGACCATCCAGGTGTCCTGTTCGATCTGGCGATAGGTTCCGAGGACTTCCTTTTCCAGGGCGGTCATTTCCCCGGTCACCCGGACTTCGGGCGCCTTGACGCTGCATGACGCGGCCAGCAGGATCAACGCCGCGAGCGCTCCCCACATTTTCATTGGATGGTTCATCTTTTCCTCCGTCGTCTCATTATCGGGTCGAAAATGTTTTTGTCGTGAGAAAGAAGGCCAGGGGCAGCCGGCCGTACTCCAGCCGTCCGGGGATCCGGACGGGAGAAAACCAGGGCTGGCTCAGGCTCAGGGACGGATATACGTGTCCGTGCCGCAATTCGAAGCTGAACAGTCTCGGCTGCCACCCCATGTCGAGGAGCCGGCGCGTCAGCCGGATCGACCGGTCCGATCCCTGCGGGTCGAGTCCCCTGAGGAGGGTGCTGGCAAACCGGGGGCCGATGCGGGTGATATGGAACGAGCCGGTCAGTTCCATGCCGCTTTCCGGGGTCACGCCGATTCCCGTAAATGAAAGATTGGCGTTCAGTTCCGTGGCCGTGCGGATGGAGCGGTCACCGAGCAGGGCGGCCGAATTGATCCGCGAAGCCTGGGCCCGGATTCCGTATCGGATATTTTCAGGGTTTCCATCTCCCGGATCGATCCAGAGGCTGCCGCCGACGCCGCCTTCAAACAGGTTTGCATGAAACCGGGGGATGTGTAGCCGTCCGTACCGCAGGTCGAGATCCATCGTCAATCCGTGCAGGGCGTATCCGGCTACGGTGATGGTGTCGACGACGAAATTTTCTACCACGGGAGAGATCGAGGCGATCCAGTCCCGCCGGCGGTCATAGTCGACGGGACTCAGGGGCTGATAAGACGGATCGGACAGCAGCGTCCCCCGGCCGAGATCGAGGTCGAGCTGAACCGGAACACGGCCGCGGATACCGGCGACACGGAACACGGCATCCTGTTTCAGACAGAGGCCGTCCGATTCGAGGATTCCGGACAGGCGGAGATGCCGGCGGGCCGGGTCGAGGGTGGCGAGGTCGAAAACCGCCTCGGCACGGCCACGCAGCGCCAGATCATGGAGGGGCGAGATCCATTCCTCAGCCAGGAAGGCCGCGCGGATCATACCCTCGATATCGAGGGATGTGTCTGCCGGCACGGCGGAAAATCGCATCCCGGCCGTGACGCCCAGGGAAGGCGCTGTGAGCGTCGCCGAGGGAACCCGGATGGAGGCGGGCGCATTCCAGCCGAATTCCATGTCGAGACGGATCTCTTCCGCGGGTCCCGCCATCAACAGGGGGTATTCGAGGCTTCCCAGGCGCACCGATGCGTCCGCATCGATTCGGGCCGGGGTGCCCGCGAACCGGATCGTTCCTCCGATGTCGCGGAGACGCGTGCCCTGGCGGTGATCCGTCAGGCCGACCCCGCTCAGCACGGCTTCTCCCGCCAGGTTGACCGTCAGGGTGTCCGGACCGAAAGCCCCCTCGATCCGGAGGGTCGCGGTTTCCCTTCCGAAGAAAGAGAAGTCCTCCATCAGCATCCGCATGCTTTTGGGCAGGTGCGCCGCAACGGCCCGGTTTTCCACGGATATTTCAGCCAGGGTCGCTTCGAAAAGCGCATCGGACAGGCTCACCTCTCCCGACCCTTCCGCAGTCAGGAGGGAGTCGATTTTCAGAGATACGGTGTCCAGGAAAATCCTGCTGAAATCCGGGGACATTCCCAGACGCCAGCGGGATTCCAGGGCGATGTCCGGCACCGGGTCCATCATACCGGCCCGGATGGCCAGCCCGCCGGTTTCCGCCGTCAATCTCGCGCGGATGTCGGACGGGCCGTCGACCGTCCCGGAAAGCGCCAACCCGAACCGTCCCCCGAGGACGGGTTCAGGGAGCGGCAGAACGGTGAGGTCGAGGCCGTCCATATTCAGCTGGAAGCGGGCGGACAGGGCCGAGAGGTCCGGCAGGGCTTCGGCACGCCAGTCGACCCGGAATCCGGCCGCTCCGGCCAGCAGGTTCCCGATCCGGCCTTCGGCTTCGCCCCGGACCGGGAGGAACTGCGGGTTCAGTTCGGAACGCAGACTCAGGACAATGTCCTTTAATGTCAGGGCGGTCGTGTCATTCAGGGAGAGACGCGCGGCGCCGAGCGACAGATCTCCCAGGACATGCCCCGCCTTCAGTCCGTCCGTCCCCAGGGCGCCGCGGAGGGACACTTCCAGGCCGAGGCCGTCCGCGGCGAAGGGGCCGTCCTCACCGGAGAAGGCAAGTCCCGTCGCCGAAGAACGGAGTTCGACGTGCATGTCATCCGGGCGGCCTGAAATTTCGCCGTACAGCGGCCGCCAGGAACCCGCGACCGTATAGGGCTCCAGATGTCCGGAAAACACGGGCGGCAGCATGTCGACCAGAAAATCCCGGACGCGCGCCAGATCGACGGCCGCGCCGCCGAACGTCATGTGGAACGCGGGCGTCTTTCCGGCCGTCTCGGCCCGGCCCGTCACATCGAGAAACCGCTGGCCGTCCACGTCCAGCGTCCACATGTCGAGATGAACCCACCCGGGCGCGCCTCCGCCCCGCCCCTGGAGGTGCAAAGCCAGGTCGGCACGGTCCCGCCCGGGTCGCGTCAGTAAAATCCGTCCTTTCAGATTCCAGAGCGAATCCGCGATGTCCATCACCCATTCCACGTCGGGGTGATAGGCCAGTCCGATCTCCGTGTCGCGGTAAATGAGGCGGGATTTGTTTCCGAAGAACCGCAAGGCCCCTTTCGCCCCGTCGAAAGATCCCGGGAAACCCCGGGGCATGCGCAAGTCTCTCAGGTCGATGTTCAGGCGGGTCAGGATGATTTCCGGGTTTCTGACCGTGTCCGGGAGGGCGACTTTCAGGTCGAAATCCTCCAGGTTGAAACGCGAGATGTTGACGGAAACCGGCAGAGACGGATCGGCGGCTGGAACGGAATCCGGAACCGCGGCCCGCGCGGGGCCGTCCGATCCGGCAAGGAAGAGGGGGGTCAGGGAGAGCCGGGGCCGGATCAGGGCGATTTCGGAGACCTCGAACCGGCGGCGCAACAGCGGCAGCAATCGGAACCGGACGCGGGCTTCTTCGAGGCTGAAGAAAAGGGAATCCGGCATTTGTTCTTCCGGAGTGAAGCCGACGCGCACGCCCTCGGCCTCGAGCGATCCGAACAGCGACCAGGACAGACGGTCGACTGAAAAGGACCGGCCGGTGGTTTTTTGGATTTCGCCGGCGAGCAGCGCCCGCACGGCGTCTTCGGGCAGCAGGATGCGGACCGCGATGTGAATGCCGACGATCAGGAAGAGCAGGATGCCGGAAAACCAGAGCAGAAACCTGAGGATTCTGCGCCGGTGTTTCGGTTTTTGTTTTCGGGTGGTTTCTTTCATCTCAGCTAAAGCATCTTTTTGATTATACTCTGTGAATCGCACCGGGTTCGGTTTATGCGCCGTTCAAATTGTGGGCCCAACGAATTATTTATACACAATCGCTCTTCATCCGGTCCAAATCACATCAGCCCGATCAGCCCCAGGATGTTCCTCACCATCTGTCCGCGTCCCGCGTGGATGTAAAGGCCGATCTGGGCGATGATCGCATAGCCCACGGCGAACTGGGCCAGCGCATATCCCGCCATGGTGAACTGGCTGATGCTGATGAGACCGACCCCGAATTGAGACACGGTCACCACGCCGCAGGCAAACTGACCGACGGCCAGGATCCCCTTCGCGACCACGGGAGCGCCGGTGGGGCGGTACTTGAACGCGATGTGGAGCAGCGGCAATCCCCGGAACGTGCTTTTTGATTTGTACTCAAACCCCCATCCGTCCCACTTTTCTTTCGCCGGGCGCGGGGCGCCGCAATGCGGGCACGACACGGCCTGTTCCGAGATCTCTTTTTTGCATTCGCGACAGGGTTTCATCCCGGCTCTCCTCTCTTTTGATTCCCCGGCGAACTGTTCAATCCCGAAAATCGGACAGGATAAATACGATGAACAGGATTTGGTTTTCTGTCCAGCAAAATTGCCGAATCCATCGAACAGATTATTCGATTTGCCCCGAATCGCCGAAAAGTTGTTGTGCGGCGAATTCGAAAAACGCCGGCCAGTCCGGGGCGTCTGTGTGGCCCCCTTCATGCAATCTGTATGCAATATTCCCGGAAATATATCCGACGTCCGTACGGGGTTTCGGATCCGTCATGATCAACCCCCGTCCGCCGAGCAACGCGTAGACGGGCGTCGCCGTCGCGGCCGTCAGGTAGGTCCCATACGGGTCCGTCCAGGAATCCCGTGTTCCCGCATTGATGAACACAGGACGCGGGGCGCAGAGGGCGAGCAGGGAATGGCCGTCGACCGGGCAGCCTTCGATCCGGCGCGGCAGGTAGTTGCCTTCGTCCAGCGGCCCCATCCATTGAAAGAAATTCCCTGCGACCCAGTGATATTCCTGCTCCCACCCGGAATTTTCCAGATCCTGTCCCCAGTGCCTCCGGTTCATCTTGGTGCCCAGGCTCCCGGCGCAACTCGGGAAGGCGATGGCCAGGCGCGGCTCACAGGCCATCGCGACCAGCGCCGCCTTTCCGTAACGCGACGGGCCTGTCACCCCGATTTTCTTCGCATCGACGTCCCTGTCCCCCTCGAAATAATCGATGAGCCTGCCCACCCCCCAGGCCCAGGCCCCGAGGGTGCCCCAGTCCGAGGGGTTTCTCCAGTTTCCCCGGTTGCACAACCCGATGAGATAGCTCGTCAGACTCGCGCCGTCGTCCGGCTGAAGCGCCGGACAGTCCAGGATGCAGACGCCCCAGCCGTGCGGTCCGGCGTATCCCCAGTACCGGCCGAATCATTCGATTTATCATGGCCGGATGCTCCTTATTCAGGGAAATGTAATGCCGGAACCGATCAGACCGGAATTATTCAAACGAATATAGAATGAGGGGGGATAAAAAGCAAGCGGTTCATGGAATATTCCATGAAGAACAAACTATTCGTACCGGCGGCCGGGGTGTTTAGTATTCTTTTGTTTTTTTCAGGGTTTCTGGGTACATTAACTCCAATTCGTTGGGGGTGTCCCCATACCGGGACTGAGAACAGACCCTTACAACCTGATCAGGATCATGCCTGCGGAGGGAAACGAAAGCTGTCGGATGGCCCCGGCTTTTCGGTCTGTGGCTGAGTACCCTCTCTGTAAAATCCATGCCCAAAGAAAAAAATCCGTGAGGAAGCCATGACAAAGATTCATGAAGTTGCCATCACAAAAGCCATCATCGGCCGATACTTCCGAAAACTCTCCGATCACCTCGATATGGACGTGGCGATCGTAGGCGGCGGCCCATCGGGACTGGTAGCCGGTTATTTTCTCTCCTCGGCCGGCAAAAAATGCACGCTCTATGAACGGAAACTCTCGATCGGCGGGGGTATGTGGGGCGGCGGCATGCTCTTCAACGAAATTGTCGTACAGAAAGACGCTCTTCGTCTCCTCGATGAGTTCGGGATCCGTTACGAGGCCTACGACGACATTCACTTTACAGCGGACGCCATCGAGGCCGTCTCGACACTGACCTCCCGGGCGGTCCAGGCAGGACTGACGGTTTTGAACGGAATCTGTGTCGAAGATGTCGTCATACGGGAAGGTACGATCACCGGTCTGGTCATCAATTGGTCGCCCGTGGAGATGGCCGGACTCCATGTCGACCCTCTTGCCATCCACTCCAAACGGGTGATCGACGCGACGGGCCATGCCGTGGAAGTTGTCCGGATCGTCGAGAAAAAGGGCTCAGGCCGGCTGTTGACACTCTCCGGGAAGGTGGAAGGGGAAAAGTCCCTGTGGGCGGAACGGGCAGAGGATCTCACCCTTGAAAATACCCGGGAAGTCTATCCCGGTCTCTATGTGGCGGGTATGGCGGCCAATGCGACATTCGGCGGACCCCGCATGGGACCGATTTTCGGCGGAATGTTACTCTCGGGAGAAAAAGCGGCCCGAATGCTGATCGAAGAATCCGGCGGGTAAACATCGGATCCTTGAAAAAGATTTCCAGGCGGATCTGTTTTATCTGATTAGAAAAAGCTCAATTTACACCCACCCCCGCAGTTCGGCGGCTTCGGCGACGCGCGCGACACTGACAACGGTCGCGGCCATGCGGGGAGGGATGTTCTTCTCCCGGATAGCTTCCCGAACCACCTGATAGGCTTTCGTCAGTTTTGCGTCCAGTTTTTCGTGAACGTCCTTTTCTTCCCAGAAATGCGAATACCGGTCCTGCACCATTTCGAAGTAGGAGACCGTCACCCCTCCGGCGCTGGCCAGGATGTCGGGGATGACGTGGATGCCCCGGGCGTTCAGGATCCGGTCCGCTTCCGGGGACGTGGGGCCGTTGGCCAGCTCGCATATGATTTTTGCACGGATACGGGACGCATTCTGTTGATGAATGGCGTTTTCCATGGCGGCCGGATACAGGATGTCCGAGTCCAGTTCGAGTACCGCGTCCCGATCGATCGGTTTGGCGCCCGGAAAACCCTTCACCGAACCCGTGGTCAGCTTATGCGTCACGAGTTCCCGGACGTTCATTCCGCCGGGATTGTACAGGCCGCCGCCCGAATCACAGACGCCGATCAGCCTGCCCCCGCCGAGCATTTCCTGGTGGAGCAGCGCGGCGCGCTGTCCCGCGTTGCCGAATCCCTGGATCGCATAGGTGCCGGTCGGGTCGATGCCGAGCGCCTTGCATGCTTCGCGCACGGTGATGACGCCGCCCCGCGCCGTGGCATCCCGGCGTCCCCTTCCGTACCCCCGATCTGGAGGGGCTTGTCCGTGACCACCCCCGGGTGATGTTTTTGCATCACCGTTTCATATTCATCCATCATCCAGGCCATGATTTGCGGGTTGGTATACATGTCCGGGGCGGGCACATCCTTATCGATACCCAGGAAAGGAGCGGTCGCGCGGATATACGCCCGCGAGAGGGTCTCCAGCTCGCGCGGGGACATCTCCCGCGGATTGCAGGCCACGCCCCCTTTCCCCCCACCCAGGGGCAGATTGAGTAGGGCTGTCTTGCAGGTCATCCAGCAGGCGAGCGCGCGGATCGTATCGGCGCTTTCGTCCGGATAAAACCGGATTCCACCCTTCGCAGGACCCCGTGCGGTGTTGTATTGAATCCGCCAGGCATGAAAGACGCGGACGGATCCGTTATCCATTTTCACCGGCAGGGTGAACTTGAATTCACGCTGGGGCCACATCAAGAGCTCCCGTGTGGCCGTATTCAGATCCAGAAGGATGGCCGCTTCCAGGATTTGTTTCTGCGCGACCCTAAAAGAGTTGTAGGATTCCATTAGCATTGATCTCCCGATTCCGGCGTTGCATTGTCCTCCGGCGGGCTGTCGTCGAAGGCGTCCAGCAGGATCCGGTACCAGCACCCCTTGCACATCAGGGCGCGGTCTACGCTGAGCAGCACCTGCTCCCACGGACTCAAGGTGCGTCCGCAATGGGGGCAATGATCAGTCTTCCTTTCTTCGTGGCCCGCCACCGAAATCCTCCGGCTTGAGAATGATCCCCATGTTCTGATGCCCGCTCATTTTGACGACGACGGGGTTGCTGAAACGCAGATGCCGTGTGAATGTTTTTTCCTCTTTCGGGGCCTGTTCCTGCAGCCAGTCCCAGTCCACGAAACTCTCGTTGCCGGAGGAACGCACGGTGAAATATCCGACGAGGAACGAATTGAGATTCTGGAAAAAATGAGACCCCTGAGAAGGCATCACCGTAAAGTCCTTGAAATCGGTTTCCACGATCGCCCGGGCGTTTGAGATGTCCGGCCAGGTGACCGGAATGCCCAGCCAGGGATCCAGGCTGCCCCACCTGCCCATTCCGATCAGGATATAACGGCGTTTCTCCGCAAGAAGCTTTTTGTTGAAGTGTCGGATTTCCTGGGCGACTTCCGCGCTTTTGCCCCGGTCGAACCGGTCCCGGTCCACCAGCACGATATCCCGGATGTCTTCGATGATGCCGTTGCCGAGGACCTGCTTCGTGAAACAGATCAGTTGTTTCGGATCGAATTCCCCGACATTCAGCACCTCCAGTTCACGATTCAGCACCATAGGCCGCATCTGGAGCAGGGCGAATTGTTTGGGCTGACCTTCGGGAACAGACAGGTTCACGGCGAATTCGATTTCGACCGGGGTTCCCATGCCCCAGCTTCCCATGTCGAGGAGCAACTCGAGGATCTGGTTTAAGGGGAATACCGTGTTCTTCAGGATGGGTGCGAAGGTGACGAGGCGGTAACCGTCTCTCGATATGCCGTCGCAGATGGAGTCGGTTTCGGGCAGGTAGGTCGATCCGGCGAAATGCAGCGTGCCATCTTCCTCCGCGTCTTTCAGCGAATACGACTTGACAAAATAATCTTCGTGTTCAGATCCGGACCGGGCGGCGTCACTCAGATCGAGGGCGAAAAATTCCGACTGGGAATAACGCAGGGTGTTCTTGACGGAAAAAAATTGATCGACATGTCTGGGGTCCCTGGGATAAAACCGGACACAGGGTCCCCCTTCGACGACCATCTTCCCCAAACCCATCGCCAGAAAGACAATCCCGTCCGAATATTTTTGAGGGGGCAGGGGATAAAAGTTATAAGAACGCGCCACGCCGGAGAAACTCGGGTAATAACGGTTCTGATGGGCAGATCCGATCATTTTTTGGACGATTACGGCCATCTTCTCTTCCGCCAGCTCATAGGTCGTGGCCTTGATATAGTCCTTGGCGGACTGGAAATAGGTCGAGGCATAGACCCGTTTGACCGCCTTGATCAACTCCAGGAGCCGGACCATGGGATCGGGATGCGTGTTGGGAAGCATGTAGGTTTTATATACGCCGGCGAAGGGGTGGTTGTGTGAATCCTCGAGCAGTCCGGATGAGCGGACGGCGAGGGGTGCATCCACGATATCGAGGAAGGCGGCCAGTTCGCCGAAGACCTCTTCGGGAAATTTTTTCGCATTCAGGAATCTCTGCACGATCTGTTCGTCGTCTGTGGCGTGAAGAGCGAAATCGCGCAGGCCGTTATCGTCCAGGAAATGATCGAAGATGTCGGTGCCGATGACCACGGCCGGCGGAATGTAGATCCGGACCCCCTCGAACTGATTCTGAACATTGTAGTTGTTGATCAGGATGTTGACAAAACTCAATCCACGCGCCTTCCCGCCGAGAGAGCCTCCGCCGATCCGGGAGATGCTGCTGAACGGGTCGAAAGATTCCTTGCTGAATTCCGTGATGATACCCCGCTGCCGGAGTTTACGGTAGTCTCTCAGGCACGCGATCAGGTCCTCCCGCATCTCCTTCATGGAAGCGAAATGGGAGACTTTTCTGGGACGCAGCTGATGGGCCAGCCAGAATTCCGTCCTGGCTTTCAGCCAGTTCGAGAAATGATTCCGTTCGGCATGGTATTTCATGCATTCATCCGGGATGACGTGGATTTTCTGTTCCAGGGTGAACAGGTCATGGGCGCGCTCGACCTCACTGCCGTCGGGCATTCTGAAGACAAAATCCCCGAAATTGAGATGCTCCGTCATGAAGCGTCTGAGGTCCACGAGCATGGAGGAAGAACCTTTGAGGACGAATGACGCCCCGACGGAAAGCGCCTTCCCGGCGTTTGCATTCACAGATGAAAAGAGGAGGATCGGGATGTCCGCGCGTCTTTTTTTGACTTCCTCGGCGAACTTCAAGCCGGCGCCCGGATCGGGTTTCCCCCTGTATGGAAAGTTGATATCCGATAGGATGCCGAGCAGGGTCTCATCGTATTTGTCGAGACACGCGAGCGCCTCTTCATAGTTTTTACAGAGGAGAATCTTCGGCCTGGCCCGCTGACGCAGTTTCTTGTGAGAGAGGTTGATGCCCTCGGAGATCAGCCGCTGGGAATGTTTCATGGTTTCCATATACAGGATGGGCAGGAAGGACGAGTAAAACCGGATGTTGTCTTCGATGACCAGGATCGACTGCACGCCCACGAGCCGGGTGTCGTGCTCCACGTTCATCCGGTCTTCCAGATTTTTGATGATGGCGAGGAGCAGTCGAAAGTCGCCCTGCCAGATGAAGACCTCGTCGAATGCAGATGCCTCGCCATGGAGCAGCATGTCGGACAATTCCTTGTTATCGAAGGCCAGCAGGACCACGGGGATGTCCAGACCTTCTTCCTTCAGCTTCTTCGCGAAGTCCGCCGGGCGCATGTCTTCGATATGGAGTGTGGTGATGATGAGGTCGAACCGCTTTTCCTCCTTGACGAGCGCAATGGCCTCACGCCCGTTTGAAACGCGGGAAAGCTCGGGCGCATGCGTCAGATTCAGATTTTCGTACTGACTCCGGATGAGCTCGTAGAGGCGGCCGTCCTCCTCGAAAATGTACAGATCATAGAGGCTCGTGACGAGGAGAATGTCGCGGATACGCAGGCGCATCAGATTCTGGAATCCCTGAAAGCGCGTGCCGTAGCCGTGTTCCACCCACAGCGGATCCGCATAGGGCAGCGATTTTTTGATGTCAGAGGTCATGTAAACCGATTCCCCGGGAAGAAAGGGCTCATTCCGAAATCGTTTCTTAATCCTACGATCTTTTTATCAAAAATGCCACAAAAAAAACGGGGATGGATCGAACATCCCCGTTTTTGTCTAGATGGTTTTTTCACACAAGCGCCCGAATACCCGCCCGAATGCCCGTTCATCCTTCGAAATGGCGGCATCCAAACCGGCGATCCGGCTCATGGCAGTTTCTGGAAAAGGGATTCCGGACTATACCAGTCCCTGGTCGAGCATGGCGTCCGCGACCTTGAGGAATCCGCCGATATTCGCGCCGTTTACGTAGTTCCCGGGCGTGCCGAATTTTTCGGCCACATCCCGGCAGGTCTTGTGGATGTTTTTCATGATCATCTGGAGCCGATGGTCTACCTCGTCGCGCGTCCAGGGCAGGCGCATGCTGTTCTGGGTCATCTCCAGTCCCGAAACGGCGACGCCGCCGGCATTCGCGGCCTTGCCGGGGCCGTACAGGACGCCGTGTTCGAGGAAGAGTTTGACTCCGGGCTTCTCGGTGGGCATGTTGGCCCCCTCGCTGACGACATAGACGCCGTTGTCGAGCAGATTCCTGGCGTCCCGGGCGTTGATTTCGTTTTGGGTCGCACTGGGGAAGGCGCACGAGGCCTTGTGATTCCAGAGCGGGTTGTGATCCATGGCCGGATCGATCGGGGTGTAGACGGCCTCTTTATATTTATCCGCATATTCCGCGATGCGTCCCCGTTGGGCGTTCTTGAGGAGTTTCACATAATCCAGCTTGTCGCGGTCGATCCCCGTCTCGTCGTAGATGTACCCGGAGGAGTCGGAAAGCGTGACCGCCTTGCCGCCCAGATCCAGAATCTTCTCTACGGTAAACTGGGCGACATTGCCCGAACCGGACACGAGGCAGACCTTGCCCTCCAGGGATTCGTTCCGTGTCGCCAGCATCTCGGCGGCGAAATACACCGCGCCGAATCCGGTCGCCTCGGGCCGGATCAGAGAACCGCCCCAGTTGAGACCTTTTCCGGTGAGGACGCCGGTAAATTCATTCCTGAGCCGTTTATACTGGCCGAACATGAATCCGATTTCCCGGCCGCCGACGCCGATATCCCCGGCCGGGACGTCCGTGTCGGGACCGATATGGCGGAAGAGCTCGTCCATGAAACTCTGGCAGAAACGCATCACCTCGTTCTTGCTTTTCCCTTTGGGATCGAAATCGGATCCGCCTTTCCCTCCGCCCATGGGCAGGGATGTGAGGCTGTTCTTGTAGACCTGTTCGAAAGCCAGGAATTTGAGGATGCCCAGATTCACGGACGGATGGAATCGCAAGCCACCCTTGTACGGGCCGATGGCGCTGTTCATCTCGATCCGGTATCCGCGGTTGATATGAATTTCCTGATGGTCGTCCATCCAGGGGACTCTGAAGAGGATGACCCGTTCGGGTTCGATCATCCGCTCGAAAATTTTCGCCGCCCGGTACTCGGGATACCGGTCCATCACGAGGACCACGGACTGCGCCACCTCTTCCACGGCCTGATGAAATTCCGGCTCCCCGGGATTTTTTTCCTGTACATAGGCCATGATTTCTTCGACATAGGTACTCATATTGTTCTCCCTGACGGTGAATATTTGATTTAAATTCGATAAGGGGATGACTTTCCGGCGGGAAGATCCCGTCGTACTGTATCGATCCACGACGGGTTTAAATATAGAATAAAATCGATAAAAAAGCAATAAATATTCTTAAAAAATCGAAATAATGGCGGATTTTCGATTGTTTTTAGATTTATTGGGATTCGCCCGGAGCGGGAGGAGGGAAGAGGTTTGACGTCAATTTTTTTAATCCGCCTGTTTTCGCGGCTCAAGCCGATACCGGCCAGTACGGCCGGTCTTGGACAGAGGGGCGGGATTGATTATATTGAATCATGCAATCCCGCGAATCCAGAAAAACACGGATCCTGTTCCGCCAGACCGTGTCCAACCGGTTCACCCTCCCGGTATTGCTCGCGGCGCTCGAAAGGTCCGGAATCACCCGGGACATCACGCCGGGTATCGTAAACAACAGGCCGGAACTGGAGCGCGCCCTCCGGGATCACACACCCGCACTGATCGCCTACGGCTTCATGACCCCGCATACGGCCGAGGTGTGGGAGGAAGTCCGCCGCGTGAAACAGGCCGGATCCGGCCGCACGGTCTGGGTCGCGGGAGGGCCGCATCCGACCGGAGATCCGGAATCGGCCTTCCGGATGGGATTCGACGTGGTCGCCGCGGGCGAGGGCGAAGAGATTTTTCCGCGTCTCTGCGGGGACTTTCTCGAGAAAGGTGCGGCCGTTACAGGCCAAATTTACAAGCCGGAGACGCCATTCCCGCTCGATGAAAGCCGTCCGATATCCCCGCTCGCGGATCTGGTCCCGCCCCTCGAAATCACACGCGGCTGTTTCTACCGCTGCCGGTTCTGCCAGACCGGCTCGGAGAAACCCCGGCACCGCTCCCCCGCATCCGTCCGGGAATATATGGAGATGCTGAAAACCCGCGACCTGCTCTTCCGCGCCGGGTTCATCTGCCCCAGCGGCTTCGAATACGGGGCGGAACGCCCCGGGGACGTCCGCCCCGAACGCATCGAGATGCTGCTGAGGACGGCCAAGGAGGCCGGGATCCGGCACCTGGAGTACGGCGTCTTTCCGACCGAGATCCGGCCCGAGACCGTGACTCCGGAAATGCTCGTCGTGATCAAAAAATGGTGTTCGAACCGGAAGATCACCCTCGGCGGACAGACCGGTTCCGAACCGTTGATCCGGAGAATCCGTCGGGGTCACACGCGGGACCGGATCGACCGGGCGGCCGCCTATATCCACGAGGCCGGATTCAAACCCCAGATAGACATCATCCTCGGTTTTCCCGACGAGACACCCGAAGACCGGAGGGAAACCCTGGACTGGATGAAGCGTCTCGGCCGCCGGTTTCCTGTCCGCATACACGTCCATTATTTCCTTCCCCTGGCCGGGACGGACTATGCGGACGCCGATCCCCGGCCGCTGGAGCCGGAAATCAAGAAACGCCTGGAAGCATATCACAAAGCGGGCATCTGCAATGACTGGTGGAAAAGGGGGGAAATGATGAGCCGAAAGATCGTCCAAACACGGGCGGCGTTACGATCCCCCTGTAATCCATCTTTCGGCATGACAGGAAGCGTCAAAGAAAATAAAATTTTATGAATCCATATGACAGGCCGGACGATTGAGGTTCGGCGATGGATTCAGGAGGCCCTATACGCGTCTCTCCGCGGTTCATCCATCCGGATTTCCCTCCCGAACCGTTCCCACAGGCTCCGCGCAAACCGGAAGTCCAGTTCCGCGTTCGATTCCGGATGGCCCCCGGTCACCGCGTTCCACACGGCCGGAGATTCCATGCAGAAATAGACGAACACGTCCGGCGCGGCGTCCCGGATCCATCCGTATATCTTCCGGTACATCTCGACGCGGAGCGGTCTGAGATATCGCATCTTGCCGTCCAGTCCTCGGATCATCTCGCCGTCCAAAATCCGAGCATGGGGAAAACGTTTTTGCATGATCTTCCTGTATTCCGCGGGAAACCGCAGGCTGCCCAGGCTGATCCACGCGATCCGGCCCGGGTCGATCCGGGAAAAAATCTGCCGGACGACTTCCCGGTACCGCGCCTCCCCGTCCTCCATCAGCAGGACGGGATCGAAATGGAATCCGATCAGATATCCGGCATCCCGACACCGTTTGGCGGCGTCGAGACGGTCGGCGAGGGAGGGGGCGCGGAGTTCCTCTCTCGCGATCACGGACTGCGGATTGACCGACCAGGAGATCACGGCATTCCGCGGTGCGGGATCCGGCAGGTTTTCAATCCGGACCGACTTGGTCTTCAGCTCGATGAGCGCGTTCCTGCGGTTCCTGAAAAACCGGAGGTAATCCTCCGAAAGCCCGGTCATATCATCCAGCGCCAGGCTGTCTGCCAGCTCGCCCGTTCCGAAGCGGAAGAACCGGCCGGGTTTCGCGCGCCGGAGCGCGTCGATTTCTTTGAAAATCGGTTTCGGATCCGCAAACAGCGTGATCACCGGCCGTTCGAGATATCCCTGAAGCACGCAGTAGGTGCAGTCGAACGGGCACTGTGTCATCGCATGTATCGTGATGTACCGGCAGCACAGATACGGCGGATTCGTCGCGGGGCAGGGCTTGACCAGGCCGCCTGGCCGCCCGGTGACGTAAAGGATTCTTTTGCCCAGATGCAGGGGAATGTCCGCCCAGTCCGTGCTGGTCCAGGCTCGCGATTCAACGGGGAGGTTTCCCTTTTCCGCCAAAATGCGCCGGACCAGAGGCGTTTCTTCCACCGCCGGATCGATCACGATCTTTTGGATGAGATGCCCGGACATTCGCCCCTTACCCGACCAGATCGAACAGCTTGTGAAATGATTCCGAACGGATTCCGTCCTCCAGAACCCGGATCAATTCGCGGACATCGTCGACCGCATTGAGGGATGCCTGTAACTCGAGGCCGGGTTTTTCGAGCGTCCGGTCCCGGCTGAGCCGGACATTCGCGGGCAGGCGGAGTGCCTTCTCGCCCGCCTCGATCCGGGACCGGATTTCGGACCATCGCGGAAATCGCCGCTCCGAAATCCGCCGCCGGATTTCCGTGACCGTCTCGGGCCGCCTCTCCTCCGGCCCGGCCGGATTCTTCGGGCCGGTTTCCTCGAGAATCATCCGGACCGGCACGCCGTCCCGTCGCGCGATTTCATGGAGCGGCACCGCGATCTCGATCAGTTCCACGGGCCGGATGCGGAGGCGTTCCGCGAGGATCGCCAGCTCTTCCTGATCCGAACGGCGGAAATCGAGAAACACCGAGGCCTGTTTCAGGGAGACGTCGAATGGTTCCAGCCAGGACACGAGGGGCGGGGAGAGGGTGAGCAGCCGGCCCATGGCGTCGAGCAGATCCGGTTTTTGGGGCAATTCGAGGAGGCGCAGGAACCGCGCCCGCAGGGCCGGATCCGGATTCAGCCGTCCCAGGATGTGAAGGATGCGCGCCTTTTCGAAGAGACGAAAGCTTGCAAGGGACCGGTGTTCGAGCAGGGCGGCGTAAAAGGGTCCGGAGAGATTTTTTCCCGAAACCGCGATCTGGGCGGGGACGGCGCCGAGCCCCGCCTCGCGGGCCGCATCGAGGCGGCTGAACCCGGCGAGGAGCCGGAAACCATCCCCTTTCCGTTCGACGACAACCGGCGTCCGCATGCCGCTTTCCCGGAAGGATTCCGTAAGACGTGTGATTTTAGCGGGATCCGGCGAGGCGAAGCGGAACGCCGCATCGTCCAGGATCCTTGCGACAGGAATAACCGTCCAGTTCATCGCCACCCCCAAATCAAAAACCCCGGACGGAGTCCGGGGTTTGCGTGGAAGGACATCAATCGCTCAGGATTTCGACTCGCGCCCCGTCCGACGGGAGGGACACATACACTTCGGGCTGGAGGTTTGTTTCCTTGGGATACCTTGAGAAAACCGCTTCTTCGAGCGCTTTTTCCCGGCCCTTTTTCACCACGGCGATCGCGCATCCGCCGAAACCCGCGCCGGTCATGCGCGCTCCGAGCACGCCATCGATGTCCATCGCGATTTCAACCATCAGATCCAGCTCGGGGCAGCTCACCGCATACAGGTCGCGGAGACTCTCATGGCTCGCCAGGAACAACTCGCCCATGCGCCGTGTGTCCCTCTCCTTCAGCGCCCGGACGAAGGACCCGACCCGGTCGTTTTCAAAGACCACGTGGCTGCACCGGTCCCGGATCCGTTCGGGCAGGCCGTGCGCATGCGATTCGAAGTCCGAAACGGAGACATCCCGCAACGCCCGGATTCCGGGTAATTTATCCCGGAGGAGCCGGACGCCCTGCTCGCACTGGCTGCGCCGCTCGTTGTATTCCGACCCCGTGAGTTCGCGTTTTTTCTTCGTATTCAGGATGACCACGGAAAAGGCGTCGTCCGGGAACGGCACGCGTTCATAATCGAGGCTGCGGCAATCGAGAAACAGCGCTTTTCCGGCTTGTCCCATCCCGGAAATGAACTGGTCCATGATCCCGCAGTTCATGCCCACGAACCGGTTTTCGGCTTCCTGGGCCAGTTTGACGAGTTCGATCTGAGGGAGGTCCAGGTGGTTCATCGCCCGGACGGCGACCGCGGTCGCCATTTCGACCGCCGCGGACGAACTGAGTCCGGCGCCGATGGGCACGTCGCCGTGGATGAGCATATCCGCGCCGCAGGGCGTGATTCCGCGGTTGAGGAATCCGGCGAACACGCCCCGTTCGTAATGGCTCCAGGGCTGTTTCTCGTCCCGGGGGATCTCCCTTGATGTGTCGAAGGCGGATTCCGCCCCGAAATCGACCGAGTAGAGGCGGACCCTGCCGTCCGTCCGTGGACGGGCCAGCACGGTCACCGCGTACTGGATCGCGATCGGCAACACGAATCCGTCGTTGTAGTCGGTGTGTTCGCCGATCAGATTCACACGGCCTGGCGCCACGGCGCGGATGGCCGGCTTATGGGCAAAAATGGTTTCGAACCGCTCGCTCAGATCCATTCATTTCCTCTTCGCTGAGAACAACGTGTGCAACGACTCCACCGTGATTTCGGACAGGTCCGGTACGATCCGGTCCGCGGCCGACAGATCCTGATTCGGGCTGTTGGGGCTGCGGAATCCGATACAGGCCATGCCCGCCGCCACGGCGGCCGTCACGCCGTTCCGGGAATCCTCGATCACTACGCAATCCCCGGGACCGACGCCGAGGCGCCGGGCGGCTTCCCGGAAAATGTCCGGATGCGGTTTGCCGTTCGGGACGTCCTGTCCGCTGACGACGGCATTAAAGTAGGACGCGATTTCGAATTTTTCAAGGACCCGTTGTATCAGCCGCATGGCCGAACTCGATCCGACCGCCAGCATCAGGCCGGATCGGTGGAAGTTGCGGATCAAATCCAGCGCGTGAGGGATGGGCTCAACCCGTTCCCTGAAAAGATCATCGAGGGCCTGATGGTGTCGCGCCGCGAGGGTCGCGGCCGGGACATCCAGACCGAATTCGGACCGGAAGCGTTCCAGCATGGCGGAGAGCCCCATGCCGGTATAACTTTCGAGCTGCGCTCGGGACAGATGAACGCCGAACGGGGCCAGCAACCGGCGTTCGGCCTCATGGTGCAACGGTTCGCTGTCTGAAATCACGCCGTCCATGTCGAAGATGACGGATCGAAACACGGCTGCAACTCCTTTCAGGGAAACCGGAGGCACAAAAAAACCCACCTCTGGTGGGCCTTCGATATTCTTATCCGGGCTTGGTACCGGGAGCCGGAATCGAACCGGCACGGACATATGCTGTCCGAGGGATTTTAAGTCCCTTGCGTCTACCTATTCCGCCATCCCGGCCGATTGTCGAATCGATGAGGCGGCGAGCGGATTCGAACCGCTGAATAGAGGTTTTGCAGACCTCCGCCTTAGCCACTTGGCTACGCCGCCATAAAAAAGAGAGCGGGAAACGGGACTCGAACCCGCGACATTCACGTTGGCAACGTGATGCTCTACCAACTGAGCTATTCCCGCCTGTCCGTATTCTCGCGTCTGAGCCGCCTGAAAAGGCGCCTTCTTCGCCTCGCGAGGGCTTTGTCCTTCACTCTGGCCGCAACGGTCAGAATCAAAAGAAGGATCAACAACACGCCGGTCAGAATCAGCCGCACAATAATTTAAAAAAAATCCGCACTTTGTCAAGAGTAAAAATCAACCGACACCCATTCCGGCCGCGCCGGCTCCACCCCATTCTTTTCCAATCCAACAGGATGCGTTCCTTTACTCCGGCGTTGGAGGGTCATCCGGACGAAGTCCTGACCTTTTTCTGAAGCCGGCCGACCGTAAAGAAACTGTACATGTTTCGACCGCACCCGCCGGGGCATTTGAAATCCCTGAAAAGCCGTTCGCACTCCGCGAAACTCCGCACCGGAAATTTCTGAACCGTCCGGCACCCTTCACACGTCACCACGAGCTCTTGATATCGGATTTCGGTCATGAACCTGTCCCGGATTACCTTCCCTGAACCGGATTCAAATTACAGAAATCCGGGTCGATAGTCAAGGGATAAATCGGATTCGTGATACGGCGATTTTAAGAGTCGCTTCGGACCGTATGGGACGAAGCGACTCGCGGCGATGCGATCTTTTCATCGCACCGTCCCATTGATTAACAGCCACACCAGTCCCGCGCCGACCGCGGAGCTGATCAAATTGACGGAGTCGTTGTTGACCCGGGAACAGCCGTTGACCAGCGCGGTCTTCCCGCCGCAATGAATCGGTTTCTCCGTGATTTTTTGACACCGGACGCAGCGGTACTGGGCCTGAATGGTTGCGCCGAGCAGGCTGTCCGCCAGGCTCGCGGCGAGGCCGGCGGCGATGATGATCCAGAACCATGCGGCACGGGGCATAACCCCGAACTCCCCGGGCGCCGTGAGCCATCCGCTCACGACGATGAGTGCGGATCCGCACAGGCTTGCGAATGTACCGAGCGGCGTGATCCCCCCGGATGTGCCGTGCGGCACGATTCGGAACGTCCGGACGGAACGGGGCTTGAAACGGGAGAAGACGCCGATTTCCGTAGCCCAGGTGTCGGCGTTCACGGCGGCCACGGCTCCGAGATAGAGGGCGTACCAGAACGGATGGTTCCAGAAGCTGTTCAGGATCACCATCAATCCCGCGATGCCGCCGTTGGCCAGCACCTGCCCGGCGTCCCTTGTACCGGTCTTTTCATAGAGGTGCTGGAATCGGGATTTGTTCCGTTTTCCGAGCTTCGAGAGCAGGCTTGAAGAAAAGAAGAAGACCAGGATGGGCGCTGTCCAGGCCACCCCGCCGGCGCCGAAAATGAGCGTCCCCAGCAAAAAAGTCATCACGCCGCCGCTCGGGGAGAGGAATTTCGCCCGGACCGAGAGCACGGCCACGGTCAGCGCGAGAAAAAACCCCAGCGTGACCTGGATGTTGAAGCCGATCGGCCGGCCGATCATGAGATACATCATGTAGGCCGCACCGAGCGGCGCGGTCAGGTTGTCCGAACCGGCCGAGGAAAGGGCTTCGAAAGCCGTCGCGACCGCGGCGGTGATCAGGCCGATCCATAACGCGCGCCACCACGGGAAGGTCAGATTGTCCAGATACGCGATGCGGGGCAACACGGCGAGGAAGAGGAGCAGGGTCGTTGCAAACATGACGGCGGAGCCTTCCGCCGATTTTTTGTCTTTCAGCAGGATGAATTCGTGGGGTTTTTTCAGATTCTCTCCGACGATCGCGGCCATGGCATCCGAAATGGCCAGGATGAGCATCGACATCATGAGGATAACCTTGTGCCCTTCCCAGCAGGTCAAAACCAGGACGAGGAACGCGAGCGGATAAAATACCGTGCCATACGTATGCCTGGCCGTGCCGTGCATACCCTTGAGTCTCCCGGTCCGGACACCCAGGAAATTGATTCCGATGAACAGAACGGCCATCCAGATCAACGGGGTTTTGGATTCGAACAGGAAGGCGCAGGTGAAGATGAGCACGCCGGTTCCGATATGAACGAGCTTGCGGTTGACTTCGGCGTGCCATCCCAGGGCGGCGCGGGTCTTTTCGGCGATAAAAATGAAGAGGAAGATGCCGAGAAAGAATCCCGCGAATTTCAGCCAGTCCGAAACGGGTGCGTCGAAGAGAATGTCATAGAGGGGCATGTGGGTGTCCTTATCTGGAATAGGCGGTAAGGATTCAGATTCCCGACGTAAACATAGAATTATCGTCTTTCAAGGGACGTGAAGAATACTTGTAATTTGTCTAAGAATCGATTGAGGCTTGACGAATGGATGCGAGCTTGCTCAATCTCCCATTGTTTCTGTATATATTCACTTAAGAGAGTGTTATGTAAATCGCCAATTTTTGCCGAACCTTTCGGCACAAGCCCATCTCTAATTTGCCGTCGTTTTGACCGACGGGCTAAATTTACGAGCAACAGTTTAGGATCATATATATTTTCAACTTGCCTGACTTCTTTTCGTAATAGGTTCAGAGAGATGCCTAGAAATGTAGACATCGATTTATGGTCGGCGAGCAACCAAGCCTCTCCCTCTCTGACCGCAACCTGAAAGAAAAGGCGTTCGCTTTGTTCGAAAGTTATCCATTTCTGTTTCAATATTCTGACGCAGGGGATTCTATCCAAATCGGCCAAAACAATGTGTGGTTTTATCAAAGAAGCCCGATTAAATGCAAATAATTTCTTTCCAATATAAAAACGACTACCGCTTTGATGAATTCGATTGATGGTTACATGGGGTTGTGTCTCGGCGAGGATTTTTTTTAATATATTAAGATGTATTTCATCTTCAAACACCAAATTACAATCCATCACCCGTCTCCGAAAGCAAGAGAAAGTTGATGTAACTTATCAATTTCAGGAGGTCGTGTTGCCGGGAGTGCGGCTTCTGCGATTGTCATACCCGTTTCTAATAGTGTTTTGATTTCTTCGTCAGAGATGGATAGTTTGGCCTCTGTTCCCTCATGGGTCGGTTTGAGAAGGACGACTTCTTCTGCTTGAATGCTATGATTATCTAACAGTTCGTAACTGTGCGTCGAAAGAAAAACCTGCCGAATCCCCGTTCTCTTTTTCTGTGTCTGTGCAATTATTTCTGGCAGTTTACGCACGATTGCACTATGAAGTGATAATTCTGGTTCTTCCAGCAGGACCGGTTGTTTGCCATCGAGCAACGCCCAAAGCAATCCCATGAGCCGTAGCGTACCATCTGAAAACTGATCTTCCCACTGTTTGGCATCTTGGCCTCTCCAATGCTTGTAGCTGACTTGCAGATGCGGAATGCCCATATCGTCATTTTCTATTCTTAGATTCCTAAATTGGGGTACGGCATATTGTAAAGCGCTCTCGATTTTTTTCAAGAAACTCTTCCGGGTGTTCGAATTAACTTTTGTCATTCTTTCGATGAAGTTTTTCCCAAAATAATCTTCGCTTTCTGGTAATACGATTTGTCTTGAATTCTTTACTAAATAAGGGATAATGTGTAAATATTGAATACCATTTAGAAAATCGGCAATTTCGCGAAAATCAGAATTGGTCGTTGGCTGTTGAAGATGTGTGTACTCCAATAATACTTCGTCTTTTATGTCATCCGGATTAGGCCGAGTTAAAATTTCTATTCCTTTTTTCTCAGAATACACTTTCTCATATTTTACACGAGGCCTAAATTCTCTGACACCACCACCTACCTGATTAAAACACAATTCATATTTCCAAAGTAATTTGTTTGTATTATCCTCCGACAGATCAATACCAATAACAATATCTGAGTGGGTTCTTGCAGATAGACATCTTATTTTTGAAACTCCGCCGTGAAGTTCAACTGCTTTTTGCAGACCACCGCCTGATTTGGTAATATCCCGTAAAAACCGTATCGCATCCAACAAATTGGATTTTCCAGAAGCATTCGGTCCCACGATGATAACACGATGCTTCAAATCAATATTGAGTTCTTTAAAGTTTTTCCAGTTTTTCAGGATTATTCTTGAGATGAACATTTTTCACCTCGGAATATAATTTCAAGTATACATTAAAATAAAAGACACACTTCAAATATCCAACTCTTTTTTCAAGAACTGCCCGGTATAGGATTCCGCCACGGTGGACACCTCTTCCGGGGTGCCCTCGACGATGATCCGGCCGCCGCCGTCTCCGCCCTCCGGGCCGAGGTCGATGATCCAGTCCGCCGTCTTGATCACATCCGGGTTGTGCTCGATCACGAGCACGGTATTGCCCCGGTCCACCAGCCGGTTGAGCACATCGAGCAGCATCTGGATGTCCGCGAAATGGAGGCCGGTGGTCGGCTCATCCAGAATATACAGAGTCCTGCCCGTCGCGACCTTGGACAGCTCCGTCGCGAGTTTGACCCGCTGGGCCTCGCCGCCGGAGAGGGTCGTGGCCTGCTGACCCAGCCGGATGTATCCCAGACCCACGTCGTGCAGCGTCTGGAGTTTGCGGCGGATGGGGGGGATCCGGTCGAAGAAATTCAGCGCCTCCTCCGCCGTCATGTCCAGGACGTCCGCGATGGACTTACCGCGGTACCGGACCTCCAGCGTCTCCCGGTTGTACCGCTTGCCCTTGCAGACTTCGCAGGGCACATACACGTCCGGCAGAAAATGCATCTCGATTTTCAGGATGCCGTCGCCCTCGCAGGCCTCGCAGCGCCCGCCCCTGACGTTGAAGCTGAACCGTCCCGGCTGATAGCCGCGGATCTTGGCCTCCGGGAGCTGGGTGAAGAGCTGGCGGATGTGCGTGAACACGCCGGTATACGTCGCCGGGTTGGACCGGGGCGTCCGGCCGATGGGCGACTGGTCGATGTCGATGACCTTGTCGATGTGTTCGATGCCCTCCAGCCGGTCATGGGCCAGGGGGGTCGTCCGGCTCTGGTAGAACTGGCGCATGAGTACGGGATACAGGGTTTCGTTCACGAGCGTGGATTTGCCGGATCCGGAGACCCCGGTCACGCAGATGAAGACGCCCAGGGGAAACCGGACATCCACCGTTTTCAGGTTGTTGCCCGACGCGCCCCGCAGGATCAGGGAACGATCCTGCGGCGTCCGGCGTCTGTCCGGCAGGGCGATGTGTTTCTTCCCCGACAGATACTGTCCCGTGACCGATTCGGGACAGGCGATCATGTCGGCGGCGGTCCCGGCGCAGACCACATGGCCGCCGTGCTCCCCGGCGCCCGGTCCGAGATCGATCACATGATCTGCCGCCAGAATCGTGTCGCGGTCGTGTTCGACCACGAGTACGGTGTTGCCCAGGTCCCGGAGCGTGATCAGGGTCTCGATCAGGCGGTTGTTGTCCCGCTGATGCAGCCCGATGGATGGTTCGTCCAGGATGTACAGGACTCCCACGAGCTGGGATCCGATCTGGGTGGCCAGCCGGATCCGCTGGGCCTCCCCGCCCGAGAGGGTTCCCGAGGCCCGGTCCAGCGTCAGATAATCCAGCCCCACGTTCTTCAAAAAGCGCAGCCGCGCGCGGATTTCCGTCAGGATCTGGCGCGCGATGGTCCGGTCGCGTTCGCCGAGAGAGAGATGTTCGAAAAAATCCTCCGCCTGTTTCACGGAAAGGCGGGTCACGTCATGGATGTTTTGGTCCGCCACCCGGATCGCGAGGCTCTCCTTTTTCAGCCGCGCCCCCCCGCAGGCCGGGCAGGGAAGCACGCTCATGAATCCCTCGATCCAGTTCCGGATGCCCGGGGATTCCGTCTGCCGGTACCGGCGTTCCAGATTCCGGATGATCCCCTCGAATTTGTGGATGAACACGCCCCGGGCCTTGCGGCTGGCGGACTGGTATTCGAAACGCAGCTCCCGGTCTCCGGTGCCGTAGAGGACGACCCGCTGCTGTTCCGGCGTCAGCCGATTCCAGGGCGTGTCGAGCGAAAACCGGTATTCCTTCGCGATGGTCCGGAGCATGTTGAAATACCAGCCGTCCCGAGACTGCCCCCAGGCCGTGACCGCGCCGTCGTTCAGGCTGCGGTCCAAATCAGGCACGACCAGACGGGGGTCTACTTTCATGATGGTGCCGAGTCCGTTGCAGTCCGGGCAGGCGCCGTAGGGCGAGTTGAACGAGAAGGTCCGCGGTGCGGGCTCCTCGTAGCTGATGCCGCAATGGACGCAGGCGAAATGCTCCGAGTAGAGCGTCTCCCCCGCGCCCTCCGCATCCACCAGCACGGTGCCGGAGCCGAGGCGGAGCGCCGTCTCGAGCGAATCCGTCAGGCGGGAGCCGATCCCGGGAGCGACGACGAGCCGGTCCACGACCACCGAGATATCGTGCTTTTTATTTTTATCCAGCTGCGGGGTCCGGTCGAGTTCCAGGACCGTTCCATCCACGCGCACCCGGAGGAAGCCGTCCCGTTTGATCTGCTCGAAGACCTCCCGGTACTCCCCTTTCCGTCCCCGGACCAGGGGGGCGAGGATTTGGAACCGGGTCTCCTCCGGCAGGGCGAGCACGGCGTCCACGATCTGTTCCACGGTCTGTTTTTCGATTTTCCGTCCGCACTGATAACAAAACGGCACGCCGATGCGCGCGAAAAGGAGGCGGAGATAATCGTAGATTTCCGTGACGGTTCCCACGGTGGAGCGGGGATTCTTTCCCGTGGTCTTCTGCTCGATCGAGATGGCGGGAGACAGTCCTTCGATCGTGTCCACGTCCGGTTTTTCCATCAGCCCCAGAAACTGCCGGGCGTACGCGGACAGGGATTCCACATAACGCCGCTGCCCCTCGGCGTAAATGGTATCGAAGGCGAGGGACGATTTGCCCGATCCGGAGAGTCCCGTGATGACCACGAGTTTGTCCCGCGGCATCTCTACGTGGATGTTTTTCAGGTTATGCTCCCGCGCCCCTCGGACGATGAGCTTGTTATGATTCGCGGATGTCAAAAAAATCTTCCCTTCAATAAATGTCTTGCGAATTTGAAATAATATTACTAAATAACCATCATCCCTGAAAATTCATCCCAGAAGGAGGCGTCATGAAGAAAACCGTACTGACCGCATTGCTGTGTGTCCCTTTCTTTCTTCTCCATGCGGAATCGATCGAACAACAACTGGCACTCGGAGACTCCTTGAAAGCCGTATGGGATCATGCCGGGGCGGCGGAGGCTTACCTGAAAGTGATCGAACGGGATTCCGGCCATTACGAGGCGCTCTGGAACGCCGCGGACGAGTTGACCGAAATGGCGAACGCCCTGCCTGAGGACGAGAAGGACAAAAAGGAAGAACTGTTCGCCCGGTCCAGAGCCCTCGCGGAACGCGCGATCGAAGTGAATCCGGACGGCTGGGAAGGCCATTTTTACCGGGCGGTCGCGCTCGGACGTCTCGCCCTGTTCCGCGGAGGCAGGGAAAAAATCAACCTGTCCAAGGAAATCAAGGTTTCCGCGGACCAGGCCGTCGCGCTGAATCCCGAAGCCGACCGGGCGTATCATGTGCTCGGACGCTGGCATCAGAATCTGGCCAACCTGAGCTGGGTGCTCAGGGCCGCGGCCAAGGTGATGTACGGCGGCGTGCCTCCGGGATCGAACGAAGAAGCCGTGGAGATGTTTCAGAAGGCGATCGAGATCAATCCCTATCACATCGAGCATCATCTCGAGCTGGCGCGCACCTACGAATTCATGGGCAGGAAGGAGCTGATGCGCGAACCGCTCGAAAAGGTCCTCGCCCTGCCCTCCGTGGAGGAAAAGGACGACGCCTTCAAGCAAGAGGCGCAGGAAATGCTGAAAAAGCTGAAATAACCGTTCCTTCCTTTTTCGGCTTTCGAAGCCCTCCCTCACGGAGGGCTTTTTTATTTCCGGATTCCCGGGGATGATTTCAAAGAACAGACCCGGAAAATATCGAGATTTGCGGGGAAAAAAGCAAGCGGTGATTGAAGGATAGCGGATCCGATTTCCTGAAATCAGATTGGAGGGAGTTAATCCGTCAGGATTTTATGGGGTGCCGGGGGGAGAGAAGGAAAAACTCCCACGAAAAACACGGAAAACACGAAAAAAATCTGTATAGAAAAAGAGCGGCGGGGGAAGAGAAGGCAAAAGACTCCCACGAAAGACACGAAAAAAGGGGGGCATTCGCCCCCCTTTTCCGGTTTTCTATTTCATGAAGAGGACCTTCTGGATCTGCGTCACGGTTCCGGCCTGCATGCGGATGAGATACCCCCCGCTCGAAACCCGCATTCCCGCGTCGTCCGCGCCGTGCCAGTAGACGTGATAACTCCCGGCCCGCTGATTCCCGGCGTGAAGCGTCCTGACCCGGCGGCCCCGCAGGTCGAACACGGTGAGGGTCACGTCCGAGTCCTCGGCCAGATGATAGGCGATGTAGGTTTGGGGGTTGAAGGGGTTGGGATAGGCGTTCTCCATCACCGTGGCGTCGGGCGGGGCGTCCACCGTGATGGAGAGCGGCGCGTGGCGCGTGATCTCGCCCCGGGTGCTCACGTCGGACAGGCGGTAACGGTAAGTCGTTCCCGGTTCCACGGTGTGGTCCGCAAAGCGGTATTCGGTGCGGGCCGAGGTGTTGCCCTGTCCCCTCAGCGCGTCGTGGGTACGGTACGAGGCGATCGAGATCCAGTCCCCGCCGTTTTCTGAGCGTTCGAGGATAAAGCCGAGGTTGTCCACCTCGCTCTCGGTCACCCATTCGAGGACCACGGATCGCCCCTCGACGCGGGCGGCGAACAGGGTCAGCTCCACGGGCAGGGAGATGTCGTCGCCGTTCTCCCACGAGAGGAAGGGGTACCCGTCGTTGATGACTTCGGTATAATCCATGTCCCAGTGATTGTCCGTGCCGTTTTCCGTTTCTGTTTCGAAATCCCAGCCGGCCGCGATGAAGTTGTTGTGGTTCTTCATCCACGTCGTGGTCCGGGCCGTGGCGCCCGGACTCGTAGCCTGGCCGGAGGTCTCGGTGTCGAAGAAATTGGCGGTGTAGCTTGCTGTTCCACCAGATGCTCCTAAAAATCCTTTATTGGTCTCCGATCCGCAGGAAACGAGGCCGGTGGAATAACAGTGTTCAATGGTACTGTTCGCATTCTGACCGGCAAAACCACCAATTACTGTATTTGTTCCCGAGGTTCGTGTCACACTACCTCGGCTGTAACAGTTGGTCACCAAGGAACCGCCTTCAATCAATCCAGCCAGACCGCCAATCGTATTGTTTCCAAAAGCAAAATCACCGCTCACAATGACTTTGCTATAACAGTTTCTGACCGTAGAGTTGCTATTAACCTCCCCCACCAGGCCTCCGGAATAGTTTCCGGTGATGGTACCTGTGATGTAAGAGGTCTCTATGATCGAAGAAAACATTCCGCCTACCAAACCGCCGGCATTCCACGCTTCGACGGCACCCGAGGCATAGACGTTCCGGACCGTCGACGCGTTGACAATACGCCCCGCTAAAATACCGACATAAAAATTTCCGGTGATGTCCGCGCCGGTCAGGCCGAGGTTCTCGAAGACGGCGCTGTCCGCAGACCCGAACAGCCCCTGGTAACTCGATCCGCTGCGATCGATATACAGGCTGTCGATCGTATGGCCGCCCCCGTCGTAGGAGCCGGAAAATTGAATCGTGGTGTTGCCGATGGGTGTCCAGCCGCCGCCGCCGTCCCAGGTTGACGTCTCCGAGGCATCGATGTTCGCGGTCTGGAGATAATGCGCGGCCCATCGGGTCGCACGATCCGGTGCGGGTACTTCCACATCGGTCGCCGCGATCCAGTAGAGGTTTTCCAGCGATGCGATCTCATATGGACTTCCGGACGAACCGTTGCCCGATGCCGGAGCGGTGGCGGTCTGGGCGGAGAGGATCCCCGCCGCGAGCAGCCCGAGAACGAGTGCGAGTCTCATGGTTTTCATGGCAAGCCCCCTGTAAAAAATCGTTCCAGGAACAGAGATGTCCGAGACAGAAGATTATGGAATCCCGGCCAGAAAGTCAAGGATTTTTTTCAGTCCGCCAGCCGAAGGGCGATCCCGTCCGCGAGCAGGAAACCCCTGGGCGTGAGCGCGAACCGGCCGTCCCGGATCGAGGCCAGCCCCTCACTGAAAAAAGGATCCAGTTTTTCCGGGTTCCCCGGCAGCTCGTCGAGCGGGATGCCGTCAGACCGGCGGAGGAGCAAGGCGAGGCGTTCCATCTTACGCTGTGCGTAGGAGAGTTCTTCCTCGCCCTCCACCGGCAATTTCATGAGACGAAGTTGATGGATATATTCCCGGATGTCCCGGAGATTCCAGGACCGTTTCTCATGGAGGAAGGAATGGGCGGAGGGTCCCAAACCCAGATACGGCCTGCCCGTCCAGTAGCCCTCGTTGTGCCGGCAGCGGAAACCGGGCCGGGCGAAATTCGAGACCTCGTAATGCGCATATCCGGCCGAACGCAGGATTTCGGAGGTCCACAGATACATGTCCGACACGCGGGATTCGTCCGGAGCCGGAAGTTCTCCGGATTGAATCCGCTTACCGATCGGCGTCTCGTTGTCCCACGTCAGCGCATAGGTCGAGATGTGCTCCGGTTCCAGTTCGAGCGCCTGATGGACGCTGACCCGCCAGGCGGAAAGTGTCTGATCCGGCAGGCCGAAAATCAGATCCAGCCCGATATTCCCGAATCCCGCCTCGCGCGCGGCGCGGACGGAGCGGGAAATCTCATCCGCGCGGTGAATCCGTCCCAGAAAATCCAGTTCCGCGTTTAAGAACGATTGCGCTCCGATGCTGAGACGGTTCACGCCCTCCTGCCGATAGCCTTCCAATTTTTCCGGAGACAAGGTGCCTGGATTGGCTTCCACCGTGATTTCGGGGAATTCCTGAATCGCAAAAGAATCGCGAAGATAATGAAGGATGATCGAGAGCTGATTCGCCGAGAGCAGGGACGGCGTGCCGCCGCCGAAAAAGAGGGTTTCCGCGGGATCGGGGATGATCCAGTTTTCTGCGCGCAGTTCGATTTCCGTCCTCAGCGCCCGGAGGAATTCCGGGATGGAGACCTCCGTCTCCGCCTCGGAATAGAAATCACAGTACGGACATTTCCGAACGCAGAAGGGAATGTGGATGTAGAGGCCGGGCATGATCGTTATCAGACGGGATAACAGGATGAACAAGATTGAATCATCCTGTTCATCCTGTCGGAAAAATTTAATGGATGAGCATCAGAAACCGCTTCCACCGGACTTTTTCGAAGAGCCGGTAGAGCGGCACACCGCCGTCCCACGACCAGTAGACGATCAACCCCTCCCCCACGACGAGCCGTTCGGGCAGGAATCCCCAGTAGCGGCTGTCGAGGCTGTTGTCGCGGTTGTCGCCCATCAAAAAATAATGCCGGTTCTTCACGGTATAGACCCTGTCCCTGAGCGGTTCGCCGTCCATCCGGAACGCCTCGAGCGGATAGGTCTGGCAGAACTGTTCCCACCGGTTGATGTTCTTCTGGTCGAGGGTGAGGGTCTGTCCCCGGTGTTCGAGCCGGAGGCGGCGGCCTTCATAGAGCGCGATGGTCAGCCACTCGAACCACCGGTCCCGGTTCGACTCCGTGAAGTGAAAGGTGTCTCCGGGCGCGGGCACCCGCACCGGGCCGTAATTGTCGCGGTTTCCCGCGCCGGGCGGGAAGATGCCGCGCTCCCGGGCCTCGGGGGGATAGATGCGTGAATCGATGAACTGGGTGTGGGGGGCGTTCGGAAACGCCCCGCCGTTCACGAAGGTTTCCTTGTCCCGGATCATGACCGTGTCGCCGCTCGTCGCGATGCAGCGTTTGATATAATTGAGGGAGGGATCCCTGGGATACTTGAAGATCACCACATCGCCGGATTCGGGCCGGCGGAATCCGGGCGTCCGGAAAAAGGGGATGTGGAATCCGATTTGGGTGTACGGGATGCCGATCCAGTCCGGTGAGCGGATGCCGTAGACGAATTTGTTGGCCAGCAGGAAATCCCCGATCAGAAGCGAGCTTTCCATGGATCCGGTCGGAATCCGGAACGGATAAATCACGAGCGCGCGGATCACCAGGGCGATGACCAGGGCGACGAAGAAAGATTCCCAATATTCGCGAAACGTGGATTTTTTCCGTGACGCCGGTTTTGCGCCTCCGGGTCTGGAAGGTCTGCTCATGCGTTTTCCCCTTGTTATTCTTCCCGGTTGATCTGAAGGACGGCGAGGAAGGCCTCCTGCGGAATCTCCACCCGGCCCACCTGTTTCATGCGTTTCTTGCCGGCCTTCTGCTTTTCGAGCAATTTGCGTTTGCGCGTGATGTCTCCCCCGTAGCACTTCGCGGTCACGTTTTTCCGCAGGGCCTTCACGTTGGTCCGCGCGATGATCTTCGACCCCAGAGACGCCTGGATGGCCACCTCATACATCTGACGGGGAATCAGGTCTTTCAGTTTCTGGGTCAGCTTGTTGCCCCAGTCATAGGCCTTATCCCGGTGCACGATCATCGAAAGCGCGTCCACGGAATCCCCGTTGATCAGGATGTCCAGTTTCTGGAGCGGCGACTCCCTGAAATCGATCAGGTCATAATCCAGCGACGCGTAACCGCGGGAGAACGATTTCAGTTTATCATAGAAATCGAAAATGATTTCCGCAAGCGGGAATTCATAATGCAAATTGACACGGGTCGGATCCAGATACGACTGATTCCTGAAGATCCCGCGCCGGTCCTGGGCCAGTTTCATCAGGTTGCCCACGTAGGCCGCCGGCGTCACGATATGGGCATCGATATAGGGTTCCTCGATTTTTTCGAGCTGCTGGAGCGCGGGCAGGGCCGCTGGATTGTCGATGAGCGCCACGGAACCGTCTTTTTTGTGAACTCGGTATTCCACATTGGGAATCGTGGTGATCAGGGTTTGCGCATACTCACGCTCCAGGCGCTCCTGTACGATCTCGAGGTGGAGCAGACCCAAAAATCCCACACGGAATCCGAAACCCAGCGCCACGGAACTTTCCGGCTCGAAGATCAGGGCCGAATCATTGAGTTGTAAACGTTCCAGTGCGTTTCGCAGTTCCGGCAGTTCGTCCGAGTCGGACGGAAAGAGTCCCGAGAAGACCATCGGTTTGGGTTCGCGGAATCCGGGAAGGGCTTCGGCAGGATTTTTCGCCGCGGTGACGGTGTCTCCGACTTTCGTGTCTTTGAGGTTTTTCACGCCGGCGATCAGATATCCGACTTCTCCGGTGTGAAGCGCCTCCACCGGGCGGCGGTCGAGGCGCAGGACGCCGATTTCATCGACGCCGAAGGTTTTACCGCTCGACAGAAAGCGGATTTCGTCGTTCCGGCGGAGTTGGCCGTCCACCACGCGGACATAGGCGATGGCGCCGCGGTAATAGTCGAACACCGAATCGAAGATCAGGGCGCGGAGCGGCGCGTCCGATTTTCCACGGGGAGGAGGAACTTCACGGACGATGGTTTCCAGCGTCTCATGGATGCCGAGGCCGGCCTTGGCGCTGACTTTCAGGATTTCATGTTCATCCACACCGAGCAGGTCCATGATCTGATGGGTCACGGTTTCGATCTGGGCGCTCGGCAGGTCGATTTTGTTGATGACCGGGACGATGTGCAGTTCGTTTTCCATGGCCAGATAGATGTTACTCATGGTCTGGGCCTCGATGCCCTGGGCGGCATCGATCACCAGGAGCGCGCCCTCGCAGGCCGCCAGACTCCGGGATACTTCATACGTGAAATCCACATGGCCCGGGGTGTCGATCAGGTTGAGCAGATAGTCCTGTCCGTCGTCCGCCGTATAATCCATGGAGATGGCGTGGGCCTTGATGGTGATTCCGCGTTCACGTTCCAGATCCATGCTGTCCAGCACCTGCTCTTTCATGGATTGGGGCGAAACCGCATGCGTGGCTTCGAGCAGACGGTCCGCAAGCGTCGATTTGCCGTGGTCGATATGCGCGATGATCGAGAAATTCCGAATGTTTTCCATTTTCATGGCGTGTAATATATCGAATTTCCCGCGCAGAAGCAATGTGAAAAAAGTCTTGACATTCCAGGAAATATTTCTATATTTATTTCTTTGTTTCACCAGCATTGCTGAGTCGTCCCGCTTGGGCGGGTCGGGTGGCTGTAAAAAAATAATCCGGAGTAGCTCAATGGTAGAGCGGGTGGCTGTTAACCACTAGGCTGGGGGTTCGAGTCCCTCCTCCGGAGCTGCATCAGAGGCCTGACAACCCGAGGGAATTGTCGGGCCTTTGTTGTTTCGGTCGGGTCTCTCCGGGTGGCTGTTATCCCGCCGTGGCGGGATGGGGGACCCGAGTCCCTCCTCCGAATCGAAGTGTCTCATACCACCGGTTTCGGCGCAGAGGATCGGCTCTATATTCAGAGTAGAATCCCCGGAATTCTTGTTGTTTTCGTGACATCCCTTTTCTTCTCGCATATCCTTTATTCTGCCATGATTTCCTCACACCGTGTAAGATGTCGTGATGGGGTCTGAATCTGTCTGACCGAACATTGCAGTTGGCCAAAAGACACGGTTAAATTCTGGATAACAAATAATATAAATGGATAAAACCGCTTGACATTTGGCGGTTGATTCATAAATTGAATCAAAGTGCATGAAATTTCGGAATGTCTATTGGTCAAAATTTGAAGTTTAGATAATAGAGGAGCAGTTCATGGACACGGAAGGCCGTAGTCTTTCGGCATTGGTGAAAGAGATGCGGCGTCAGCTTACCTTGAGCCAGGAGGACCTGAACCGGCAGCTCGGCGTCAGTTACGCAACCGTCAACCGGTGGGAAAACGGACAATCCGTGCCCTCAAAGCTCGCCAAAGCCCAACTGAAAGCTTTCTGCGAAGAGATGATCGAACGAGGCAAGTTGACGCTGTCTGCAAACATGATTGATTTCGCGGACCTGGGCCCGGATCAGGATTAGGTGCAGCCATGAACAATTTCGGCGAAAAAGTAAGCTTCATTTGGTCGGTTGCCGACCTTATACGCGGACCATACCGGCCAAACCAGTACAAGGACATCATGCTACCCATGACCGTCCTTCGCCGTCTTGACTGCGTCCTGGAGCCTACCAAGAACAAGGTTCTCGAACAGCAGAAGAAACTCTCGGGCGGCAAGGTCAAGAACGTCGATCCCATTCTCTGCCGCGTCACAGGCGTGCCTTTCTATAATGCAAGCCGCTACACCTTCGAAAAGCTCAAAGGCGACCCGAACAACATTGCCGCAAATCTGACCAATTACATCAAGGGTTTCTCCGCGCGGGCTCGAGAGATCATCGAGAACTTTGGATTTGAGGAACACATCGCCAAGCTCGACAAGGCCGACCGGCTCTATCTGGTAGTGTCCAAGTTCTGCGATATCGACTTGCACCCGCATGCCGTCTCGAACATCGAGATGGGTTACATCTTCGAGGAGTTGATCCGGAGATTCAATGAGGCATCGAACGAGGAGGCCGGCGATCACTTCACCCCCCGCGAAGTCATTCGCTTAATGGTGAACCTCCTCTTTATGCCGGATGGTGACATCCTAACCACCAAAGGAATCGTGAAGACCTTATACGACCCGGCCTGCGGAACGGGCGGCATGTTGTCCGTGGCTGAGGACTACGTGCGCGAGCTCAATCCCGACGCCCGCCTGGAGGTCTTCGGACAGGACTACAACGCCCAGGCCTACGCCATCTGCGGCTCTGACATGATGATCAAGGGGCAGGATATCGAACATATCGCCTTTGGCGACAGTTTTATCGACGACCGGTTTCCGCGCCATAAGTTCGATTACATGCTGGCCAATCCGCCCTTCGGCGTCGAATGGAAGCCGGAAGCCGACTTTGTTACACGAGAACATGAAGAACAGGGCTTTGGAGGACGTTTCGGTGCGGGACTGCCCCGCATCAATGACGGCTCACTTCTCTTTATCATGCACATGATTAGCAAGATGAAGGACCCGAAGGAGGGCGGCACCCGCCTTGGAATCGTCTTTAACGGTTCGCCGCTGTTCACTGGCGCGGCCGGGTCGGGAGAGAGCGAGATCCGCCGCTGGATCATCGAGAACGATTGGCTGGAGGCCATCGTCGCCCTGCCGGACCAGCTCTTCTACAACACGGGCATCTACACCTACCTCTGGATCGTCACCAACCGGAAGAAGCCGGGCCGCAGGGGCAAGATTCAACTGGTGGACGGAACGACGTTCTTCAAGAAGATGCGCAAGTCCCTCGGCAATAAGCGCAACGAGGTCTGCGACGATCAGCGCGACGAGATCACCCGGCTCTATGGGAACTTAGAAGATGCGGATCACGTCCGCATTTTCGACAACGCCGACTTCGGATACCGGCGCATCACAGTAGAACGTCCGCTGCGGCTCAACTTCGCGGTGGACGAGGCTCGAATCGCCTGCCTCAAGGAAACCACGGCCTTCGCCAACCTGGCCGCCAGCAAAAAGCGCAAGGATACAAAAGCCGCTCAGGCCGAGATCGAAGAAGGCCGCAAGATGCAGGAAGGCATGCTGTCCGCCCTGCGGCCGCTTGCCGATAAAGGCATCGTCAAGAACCGCGATCATTTCTCGGAGATGGTTCAGACATCATTCAAGAAGACGGGCTTCAAGATCCCAGCCGCACTCCTCAAGGCAATGCTCATGGCCTTGGCCGAGCGGGACGAGACGGCCGATATCTGCACCGACGCCAAGGGCAACCCGGAACCTGATCCGGAGCTGCACGACTACGAGAACGTGCCGCTCAAGGAGGATGTAGACGAGTACATGAAGCGGGAGGTGCTGCCGCACGTGCCCGACGCCTGGGTCGACGAATCCAAGACCAAGATCGGCTATGAGATCAATCTCAACCGATACTTCTACCAGTACACCCCGCCGAGGCCGCTTGCGGAGATTGAGGTTGACCTCAAGAAAATCGAGAAGGAAATCGCGGACATGCTGGCGGAGGTCACGGAATGACCAATGCCATGACACAACAGAGAAAACGGGCAACCTATACGGCGTACAAGCCATCTGGGTTGATGTGGTTGGAGGATGTGCCTTCCATGTGGCCCATCAGCCGTCTACGTTTCCAGGTGAAGATTAACCCTGTGAAGTCTGAGATTCGGGGAATACCCCAAGATACGTCCGTATCCTTCGTGCCGATGGAGGCTGTTGGCGAATACGGCGGACTCCGGCTCGAACAGACTCACGCACTTGAGAATGTGGCCAACGGATACACCTACTTCCGAGACGGTGATGTCGTTGTCGCCAAGATTACGCCGTGCTTTGAGAATGGAAAGGGCTCCATTGCTGACGGCCTGGAGAATGGCATCGGGTTCGGTACGACGGAGCTTCATGTTTTGCGACCATCCTCGTTCATGGATCGTAACTATCTATTCTATCTCACAATAAGCCACGCTTTCCGGAAGATCGGAGCCTCCTACATGTACGGTGCGGGTGGTCAAAAACGAGTCCCCGACACTTTTATCAGGGACTTCCGTCACCCTATTCCAACGACAAAGGAGCAACGTTCCATCGCGGCGTTTTTGGATAGGGAGACGGCACGGATCGATGCGTTGATCGAAAAGAAGCAGCGGCAGATCGAGTTGCTCCAGGAGAAGCGATCCGCCCTGATCAGCCACGCCGTCACCAAGGGCCTCGCTCCCAAGGCCCCCATGAAGGATTCCGGCATCGAATGGCTGGGGGAGATTCCGGCGCATTGGGAAGTGGCCCCTCTGCGCTGGCACATAAAGATAGCAAGCGGTGACTTCCTGCCCAACACCTCCTTGGAGGTTGTACAGTCTGATGGCTACAGCGTTCCAGCATTAGGCGGCAACGGTCTGATGGGATATACGGATAAGGCGAACGTCCACGGTAGTTGCATAGTAGTCGGACGTGTCGGTGCTCAATGCGGAAACATCCATCGCGTGAATTCACCTTCGTGGGTGACAGATAATGCGCTGATTGTCAGGATCATCAAAAGCTTCAACGAGCCGTTTCTTGGAGCTGTTCTGGATGCCTCGAATCTGAACCGACTGGCAAACCAGAATGCGCAGCCGCTTATAACAGGATTAATGGTTAAGTCGTTGATTGTTTCTCGCCCTCCAGAAGGAGCAATGGGCTATCGTAAAATTCATTGAGCAGGAGACCGACCGGATCGATGCCTTGTTCTCCAAGGTCCGCGACAGCATCGACAAGCTTAGCGAATACCGCACGGCGCTCATCTCTGCGGCGGTAACGGGCAAGATCGACGTGCGCAAGGAGGTTGCCTGATGCCCAAGAAGCACGGGTTGCATCCGAAATTTACGATCACCAACGCCATTACGGCGGCGCTGACGCGGATCGAGCGCGCCCGAGGCTTCCTGGAAGCGGCGACGCTTTCGGAGGACTGGCTGCGGGCCATGGGCGCGCGGGCGCTGGTTCTGGAGGCCCACCACACGACGCACATCGAGGGCACGCACCTGACGCTGGACCAGGCCGAACGGCTGTTAGCGGGCGAGACGGTGCCCGAGACCGACCCGGACGATGCGCGGGAGCTGCTCAATTACCGCCGTGCCTTCGAGTTTGTCTCTGAATACCTTGACAGCGGTGCGCCGATCACCGAAGGGCTGGTGCGCGAGATTCATAAGCGGCTGGTCGAGGGAGTGCGCGGCGGGAGGGCCGCGCCGGGCCATTATCGCAAGGTACAGAACTACGTGGGGAACTCGGCCACCGGCCAGATTGTCTACACCCCGCCGCCCGCCCATGACGTGCCGGCCTTGATGGCGGAGATGGTGGCCTGGTTGAACGGGCCGGGCCAAGTACATCCGGTGCTGGTCAGCGGCGTGGCGCAATTCCAGCTTGTCCATATCCATCCGTTCCTGGACGGTAACGGGCGTACCTCGCGGCTTCTTTCGACGCTGTGCCTGTATCGCGCGGGCTACGACTTCAAGCGGCTGTTCACCATCAGCGAGTTCTACGACCGCAACCGATCGGCCTTCTACGCTGCGATCCAGGGCGTGCGCGAGCACGGCATGGAGATGACCGGTTGGCTGGAATACTTCGCCAACGGGCTGGCCACGCAGCTTCAGGAGGTGTCCGAGCGCGGCAAGAAGGCGATGAAGGCCGACCTGATCGCCAGGCAACACGAGCTGAACGAGAGGCAGACGAAGGCCCTGCGGTTCCTTCTCGACCATGCAGAGATGCACATTCGGGACATGGAGGGCATGTGCCCGGGTGTCAACCGGCGGAGCCTCCAACGCGACTTGCAGAGGATGGAAGACTTGGGCCTCATCGGGCGGAAGGGAGCGGCCAGGCAGTCGCTTTACATGCTGAAAGGATAGGGCTTATGAAGTATCGCGACATATCCCGACAGAGGATTGCGACGGATTGCGACATGGATCGCGACGCACTCGCGACGCCGCAAACGACGGAGGGGCGCTGATGCCTGGCCAATACACCGAGCACGCCTTTGAAACCGCCATCGAGCACCACCTGACCACGGCAGGCGGGTACGAGAAAGGCGACCGGGACGCGTTCGACCCGGTGCGCGCCCTGTTTCCTTCTGATGTGATCGCCTTCATCCAGGCGACCCAGCCCAGGGAATGGGAATACCTTTCGAACCTCCAAAAGGATAAGGCCGAAGACACTCTGCTGGACGACCTCTGCCGGGTGGAATTGCAACAAAAAAATGGACACACAGTTAAGTTCAAGCCGCCATCTTCATGGCTGTAAATTGAACCGGAGATT
>OMKS01000124.1_pt1 | contig 66331 bp, 64 predicted proteins | sample 1674721 | NCBI WGS metagenome assembly OMKS01 (sample SAMN06264996, study PRJEB25208) | sediment metagenome | isolation source: hot spring sediment | place: USA: California | collected 2014-09-02 | reverse complement strand
CAAGTTCCCTTGCTATCGGCTTACTGCATGGCTTTGTGAAAAGACTCATCTGGGGATTGCATTTCTGTCTCATTTTCTCCACCCTCACTCTATGATTAATGTCTATTATCAATATGTTACACTTTAACCATAGCAGATTCTACCGCAATCCCCAACTGTTTTTTACTGCTTATCCAAATTATTTCATCAAGTTATACTTTCCGGATGGACACGAGTTAGGGTCCGGGGAGACAATGCCTGCTTCACGAGACCGGAGATGAAAGTGGAGCGTGTTTCCTATGACGTTCTGACACCGTCGGCTGCACGGGGGATACTCGAAGCCATCCTCTGGAAACCTGCCATCTGCTGGAAGGTGGAGCAGATCGATGTCCTCATGCCGATCAGATGGGAATCGGTCCGGCGAAACGAGGTGGGTTCACAGATGTCTCCCCGATCGGAGGGCCTTTTCATTGAGGATCAGCGGCAACAGAGGGCAGGCCTGTTCCTCAGGAATGTGGCATATACCATTCATGCCCACTTCGAGATGACCGTCAGGGCCGGTCCGGAGGACAACCTGATCAAGTTCCAGGAGATGTTCATGCGCCGTGCAGAGAAGGGGCAATGCTTCAACATGCCTTATCTCGGTTGCCGGGAATTCTCGGCACAGTTCAAAGTGATTCCTGATGAGGAACCTCTGCCTGAACCGATTGCGGAGACCCGGGACTTGGGCTGGATGCTGCATGACATGATCCATGACCCGCAGGGAAACAACGGCAACCATGTTCATTCATGCACGGAAAACTGCAGACCATCGTTCTTCAGGGCTGTTCTTGAAAACGGTAGGATCGATCTCAGGAAGGCGGAGGTGAGATCATGATACTGCAGGCACTGACAGTATACTACCACCGTATTGCTTCTGCTGATGACAATGTCGCAAAGGAAGGATTTGAGAAGAAAGAGATACCTTTCATTATTATTATTGATAAGGATGGTAAATTCGTTGATATCCAGGACACCAGAAGTGGAGAAGGCAAGAAGAAGATCGGCAGGCAATTCACCGTTCCGAGGGCGGTGAAAAAAACCAGTGGAATAGCGGCAAACTTTCTCTGGGACACCCCAGCTTATGTTGTAGGAATACCGAAACCCGACCCTAAAAAAGATACACAAAAGCTACTGCCTCGGGCAAAGGAGCAACATCAGGCATTTCTTCATCGAATCAAATCTTGGTCTGAACAGCTGGTTTCTGATATCGGTGTAGCTGCTGTTTTATCTTTCTTGGAAAAGCAGGATTGGAGAACGCTCTTCTCTCATCCATGCTGGAATGAAATAGAAGCAACAGGGGCATTGGTGAGTTTTCAGCTTGAAGGAGATAGATGTCTTGTCTGTGAAAGGCCATCGGTAGTTTCTGCAACTTCTCATAAAAAGAAAGACACAGAACCAGACAGCATCTGCCTTATCACAGGTGAACCGGATCACCCTGTCAGACTGCATACTGCAATAAAGGGAGTGTGGGGCGCACAGACTTCCGGGGCAAACATCGTATCCTTCAACCTTGATGCATTCAAATCTTATGGAAAGGAGCAAGGTGAAAATGCACCTGTCGGATCAAGAGCAGAGTTTGCGTACACCACAGCATTAAACCAGTTACTCAAGAGAGGATCACAACAGCGGATTCAAGTCGGTGATGCGAGCACTGTATTCTGGGCCGAAAAGAAGCACCCGCTGGAGGATGTGTTCGCGGATCTCTTCGGAGAGCCGGCTAAAGAAGACCATGCCCAGGATCATAAGAGCCTGATTGCCGCATTCCGTGCCCCTCAGATCGGCAGCAGAGGTGAACTGGATCCGCAGACACGTTTCTATGTGCTGGGGCTTGCGCCCAATGCCTCTCGTCTCGCTGTCCGGTTCTGGTATGAAGGCACTGTCAGGCAGGTTGTCGATAACATTGCCCGGCATTTCGATGACTGCACTATTGTACATGGTCCTACCCAGCCAGAAACACTTTCATTATTCCGGCTGCTGGTGGCAACTGCACTTCAGGGTAAGTCGGAAAACATTCAGCCGAACCTGACAGGTGATTTCTTCCGGGCAATTCTCTCAGGTACACCATATCCGAGATCGCTGCTCAGTTCGGCATTGAGAAGGGTTCGGGCCGAGCGAGAAATCACATACCCTCGAGCGGCACTCATCAAGGCAGTACTCGTGCGGGAAGCACGCTATTATCACCCCGATGCAAAGGAGGTAGGGATGTCACTCGATACAAGCAACAGCAACATTGGCTATCGTCTGGGACGCCTGTTTGCAGTCCTCGAAAAGGCACAGGAAGAGGCTAATCCCGGTATCAACGCAACCATTCGAGATCGCTTCTACGGTGCAGCTTCCAGCACCCCTGTGGCAGTGTTCTCCCTTCTGATGAAACTGAAGAACCACCACATCTCCAAACTGGAGAACAGAGGGCGCGCAATCAATCTAGAACGGATCATCGGGGAGATCATGTCGGACATCACTGATTTCCCGGTTCACCTGTCGCTTTCCGACCAGGGGCGCTTCGCAGTGGGATACTATCATCAGCGACAGAACTTCTTCACAAAGAAAGACAACCAATAGATACTATACTGAATTCGTAGAAAGGAGATTTACCCATGGAAAAGACTATTCAGAACCGATATGATTTCGTTTTACTGTTTGATGTCAAGGACGGCAATCCCAATGGAGACCCGGATGCCGGCAACCTGCCTCGCATCGACCCGGAAACCGGCCATGGCCTTGTCACGGATGTGTGCATCAAACGGAAGGTGAGGAACTATGTGCAGCTCAAGAAAACCGGTATAGCGAATTTTGATATCTTCATAAAGGAGAAAGCCATCCTGAACAACCTCATTGCCGAGGCCCATAAGGAGGAGAGAGTCAAGGATAAGCAAAAAGGCGAGAAGACCAATGCAGCAAAGGAAGTTATGTGTAACCGTTTCTATGATGTCAGGACGTTTGGTGCGGTCATGACAACAGGTGAAAATGCCGGTCAGGTACGTGGCCCTGTACAGCTAACCTTCTCGCGTAGTGTTGATCAAATTGTACCACTTGAACACAGTATCACCAGAATGGCGGTTACCACTCCAGAAGAGGCGGAAAAGCAGCAGGGTGACAACCGAACTATGGGCCGGAAATTCACAGTTCCCTATGCGCTCTATCGCTGCCATGGCTTCATATCCGCGCCTCTGGCCGCTCAGACAGGGTTCACAGAAGATGACCTTACCCTGTTCTGGGATGCCTTGACCAACATGTTCGAACACGACCGTTCAGCGGCACGCGGACAGATGGAAACCCGTGCACTCGTCGTTTTTAAGCATGACTCGAAAATGGGCAATGTCCCTGCGCACACTTTGTTCGATCGCGTAAAGATAACCAGGGCTGGTGATGTAAACAAACCTGCAAGAGACTTCTCTGACTACACCGTATCTGTAGATGAATCCCAGATCGATAATGTTACCATCCAAAGGAAAATTTAGAAGTAACCTTAGATGATGAACTGTAATGCATAGGAGGAGGTCACTGTGGAGACAAACATTGCAGTCTTCAACGGAAAGGAGATACGGAAAGTCATATACAACAATGAGTGGTGGTTCGTGATCGAGGACGTCGTCCTGGCCCTGATAGAATCGAGAGACCCTAAGCAATATTTACAGAGGATGAAACAACGCGACCCGGAACTTGGTAAGGGGCGGGTACAGATTGTACATACCCTTTCAATGGAAACATCGGGTGGAACCCAACGAATGAACTGCGCCAACACCGAGGGCATATTCCGCATCATCCAGTCCATACCGTCTCCCAAAGCCGAGCCGTTCAAGCGTTGGCTTGCCAAGGTCGGATACGAGAGGGTCCAGGAGATAGAAGACCCTGAGCTGTCAACGAAGCGAACCAGGGCCATCTACAAGGCCAAGGGTTATTCCGATGCCTGGATCGAGAAACGCATGCGCGGTATTGCCATCCGGGATGAGCTGATGGATGAGTGGAAGAGCCGCGAGGTGAAGCAGGAGAAGGAGTTTGCCATCCTCACGGCCGAGATAGCAAAGGCAGCCTTTGGTGTCACACCCACTAAGCATAAGCAGTTGAAGGGTCTGAAGAGAGAGAACCTGCGTGACCACATGACAGATCTGGAGCTCATTTTCTCCATGCTCGGCGAGGCCGCGACAACCGAGATCACCCGGGCTGAAGATGCCCAGGGATACGATGAGAACCGTCGGGCTGTCAGAAAAGGTGGCCGCATTGCCGGTGATGCACGAGAAAAACTGGAAAAAGAGACAAAGAAAAAGATTGTGTCACTGGTGAATTATCTCAAGGAACCTGAGATAAGGAAGCGCCTGGAGAAGAAAGGCGAGAATTAGGTAACAACAATTAATATGGGTAATAAAGCAGGCAATAGAAATGTATGACATGGACGACCTCATCCAGCTTTCGGCCCTGCAGCACTACGCCTTCTGCCCGCGCCAGTGCGCCTTGATCCATATCGAGCAGGTCTGGAGCGAAAGCGTGCTCACCGCCGAAGGCAGGCTCATGCATGATCACGTGCATGACGAGAAGCGGGAGTCGCGGCGCGACGTGCGCATCGAGCACGGCGTGCCGCTCCGTTCTCTTAGGCTTGGCCTCATCGGGAAGGCTGATGTGATTGAGTTTCATCGTTCCGAAGAAGGCACATGGATCCCATACCCCGTTGAATACAAGCGAGGCAGACCAAAGCGTGATAATTGCGACAAGATCCAGCTCTGCGCACAGGCGCTGTGCCTCGAGGAGATGCTGAATGGTTCTGTTCCGGAGGGTGCGCTTTTCTATGGCAGGACGAGGCACCGGCTTGCTGTCGTATTTGACGATGCATTAAGAAGGGAAACGGAGGAGGCGGCTTTGCAAACCCGGGAGCTTATTGCATCGGGCAGGACACCTGCTCCCGAGTATGCGAAGCGGTGTGGGCAGTGTTCTCTTGTGGAGATCTGTCTGCCCAGGACGGTCCAGAAGAAGAGAACTGTTAGGGGTTACTTAACCCGGATGATGAAGGAACCATGAAGAAGCTCCTCAACACTCTCTACGTGACCACGCAAGGCGCCTACCTCTCCAAGGAGGGTGAGACCGTTGTGGTCAATGTGGAAAAGGAAGTGAAGCTCAGGGTGCCTATCCATACCTTGGGCGGCATTGTGTGCTTTGGCAATGTTGCATGTAGCCCTTTTCTTATGGGTTTTTGCGCTGAGAAAGGAGTGGGATTAAGTTACCTCAGCGAATATGGCCGGTTCCTCGCGCGTGTGCAGGGACCAGTTTCGGGAAACGTGCTGCTTAGAAGAGAGCAGTATAGAAAGGCAGACGACCCTGTCTTCTCCGCAGGCATGGCGCGAATGATCATCCTGGGCAAGGTAGCCAACAGCAGGACCGTGCTCCTCAGGGCTATGCGCGACCACGGGGAAAAGGACTTCATGGATACCGAGAGGGTCGGAAACGCAGTGCGGAGGCTGACGACATACCTCGATACTCTTGAGAAAGACCAGCACCTCGATGTGGTGCGTGGTTTTGAGGGAGACGCGGCACATACCTACTTCAGCGTGTTCGATCAGCTCATCGTTGCACAGAAGGAAGACTTCCCCTTTGCCGAACGGAACAGGCGGCCTCCCCTTGACAATGTGAATTGTCTCCTATCGTTCATCTACACCCTGCTTGTTCATGATATACGCTCCGCCCTCGAGACGGTGGGGCTGGACCCGGCAGTGGGATTCCTGCATCGAGACAGACCGGGCAGACCTGGGTTGGCTCTGGACATCATGGAGGAGTTTCGTCCGTTTCTGGCGGACCGGCTTGTGCTCTCACTCATCAACCTGAAGCGGGTCCAGGCAAAAGGGTTTGTCAGGATGGACTCAGGCGCGGTCATTATGAATGATGAAACAAGGAAAGTAGTTCTTGTTGCATACCAGGAAAGGAAGCGTGAAGAAATTTATCATAGCTTCATTGATGAGAAGGTCTCCATTGGAGTGCTTTTCCATGTGCAGGCACTCTTGCTTGCGAGATACCTGAGGGAAGATATTGACGGGTATCCTCCGTTCATCTGGAAATAAAGGGCAGAAGCATTCCTGTACTGTATGTGAATAAAGAAGGGATCAATCTGTCATACAACTTGAGATAAGAAGGCAAAGATGTTCGTGATCATAACCTACGATGTTGCGGTAACCGATGCGGGTGGCCAGGCTCGCCTCCGGAGAGTTGCCAAACTGTGCAAGGATTATGGACAGAGAGTCCAATTCTCAGTGTTTGAGTGTATTCTGGATCCTGCCCAGTGGGTTGTTTTGAAGCAGATGCTCATCGATGAGATCGATCCGAAAAAAGACAGTCTCCGGTTTTATTATCTCGGATCGAACTGGAGGCGCAGGGTTGAACATGTTGGAGCCAAAGAGGCCATTGATCAGGAAGGTCCCCTGATTGTTTGAATTTGTGCGAACCCAAAGTTTCCATAAAAAGACCGATGGGTTCGCGATACCTGTAACCTGATGGTTTTTTGATTGATTTCGGTTGATCATTGACAATCGAATACTGAAATCAACGGATGAATTCATGGTTCGCGCAGAATGCAGAAATCGTCTTCTAAAAATAGCAAGATAGACATAAACAGTCGCCCCCCACGCGGGGGCGTGGATTGAAACGTGATATCAATTCCGGCTTCACTGCAGGCACTGTGTCGCCCCCCACGCGGGGGCGTGGATTGAAACGTAAAGGGCCACATTGTAGCCCTGAGTGTTGCATGGTCGCCCCCCACGCGGGGGCGTGGATTGAAACTCATTGTTGCCTTGTCAATATCACCCTCTATATCGTCGCCCCCCACGCGGGGGCGTGGATTGAAACTTGTGGGGATATCTTGCATGTGCACTTTTCTGTAGTCGCCCCCCACGCGGGGGCGTGGATTGAAACAGCCAAAAAAAAGGCATACCCCAATTAAGAGGTAGTCGCCCCCCACGCGGGGGCGTGGATTGAAACGTGCATCCACTATTGCCTATATCGGTTTCACTTGTCGCCCCCCACGCGGGGGCGTGGATTGAAACTCCAGCTCCCCGGTCACGTTGATCACCTGCTGGCGGTCGCCCCCCACGCGGGGGCGTGGATTGAAACTTGATATAGGCTGGAAGATTAAGAATGTTCTCGATAGTCACCTCTATGGGGAACATGTAGAATGAGACGAAGTCATTCTCTCTGCATAAAAGAGTGAATTCTTCGCCGGCACAGTGTTGCCTTGACTCAGGTCAAGGACGGTGGGGCCTGTCCTGGTGTAGAGGATACGTGACAGGAAAAAAGCCGGTCGATGAAAGGAGTGATAGATCATGGAAGAACACGGGGTCAAGAAGGAACTCCTGGCCAAGGCGCTGGACATCAAGACCCTTGCCGACTACCAGGATCATTCCATTGTGAGCAGGGAAATCATCAAGAAGCCCACGGGAACGGTGAGTGTCTTTGCCTTTGACCAGGGTGAAGGTCTGAGCGAACATATAGCCCCCTTCGACGCCCTGGTCCATGTCCTGGAGGGAACGGCCGAGGTCGCCATAGACTCTGTGCCGCACACGGTCGAGGCAGGGGAGATGATCATCATGCCTGCCCACAGGCCCCATGCCGTCAAGGCTGTCTCCAGGTTCAAGATGCTCCTCGTCATGGTACGGTGAGACGGCGCCAGACAATCTGTCATTCCCCCGGGGGCGATTCGTAGCCCTGAGGCGGAGTATTCGCTTGCTACGCCACCTTCTTTGCCTTGCGCTCCCGGTTCACCTCCTTGAGGAGCCTGAGCTTCGTGAATAACCCTGCCCCGTTCTTGACCGCCGAGAGGATGGCCTTCTCTGCCTGTGTCGTGTGCGCGTCCAGATCGATGCCCAGTCCGAGGGGGTAGGTGTGCTCCCTGCTGAGAGCGCCGAAGGATCTTTCGAGCTCTGCATAGGTGTTGTTGCGGAATTCGGCCGGGATCTCGTAGGATGCCTGTACGAGACCGAGCTTTTTCGCTTCGGCCAGGAGTTTTCCCTGGTACGCCGAGTCGGCGAGCTCGATCACGGCCTTGGCGCGTTCGCTGATGGTGGCGTACCTGACGCAGCGCGACCCGTACTCGGTGACCACGTAATCCATCTTGTTCCTGGGCACGCCGATGGCGTTGGTCAGAACCGGGAGGACGTTGCTCTTGACCGGTGCTCCCTTCTCGTTACGGTAGGCGCTCCTCAGACAGAGAATCGACTTTCCGCCCGGGCTCTTCATCGCCGATTCCTGGAACTCGAACTGTCCGCCCATGCCGGTGTACTGCATGAAGCGGGAGGCTTTCACCACGCCTTCTGATGCGCACTGGCTGAAGAGATCGATCTGCAGGGTGCTGTTCACGGCGTGGAACTTCGGCAGCTTCGAAATCACCTCGATGTTGTTCGTGTTGTGCACGGAAGTCATGAAGATGTCCGGGTTGTCGTCCACGTAGCGGTAGAGCTCTTCGCTCCCCACCACGAAGGATCCGGTCACCAGCGCCCCCCTGTCGTCCCGCCGGTCAATGACACCGTTTTCTATGAGGTACATGAATGCCGGTGAGATCATTTCGGAGAACCCGTTGATCCCGGATCTGCCGAGCCGTTTCAGCCAGAAGCCGATCGCGTCGGCCATCTGCCCGATGCCGATCTGTAGCGTCGCCCCGTCGGGTATGAGTTCAGCAGCATAGCTGCCGATGGCGTGTTCCACCACGGACAGGGGCTGGTGGGGCATGGCGTAGAGCGGCTCATCGCTCTCGATGACATAGTCGATCATCTCGTCGGGTATATCGCCGTCGCCCCTACAGCACGGCATGTCCTTCGTCTCGATGAGCATGACGATACCGCCCAGCGATTTCACGTCGTGTATGGTCTGCACCACGAGATCGGTGTTCGTTCCGCAGTTGAACTTCCCGTCGCGGAAAGCGGCTTTCATGGCCACGACATTCACGCCGCGCATCACCAGCGCCTCGTTGGCGTCCCGGAAATTGATGGGCGTGTAGTCCAGCTGCGACTCGGGGACAATCGAGGAAAACCCCGGGAAGAAATAGAAGCTGTAGAACTTCAGATAATCGGGCATCGGCGCCTTGTTCTTTGCCGCCTCCAGGCACTCATCGATGTAGGAGAAGGTGGTGTAGCGCCCGTACACCCTCTTGAAGATCGGATTGAGGAGCTTCCCCTTCATCCCGCCGTTCAGCTCCGGCACCTGGAGCGCCAGGGCCGTGAGGATCGACAGGTCGATCTTGCCCTCTTTCGCGAGCTGGGCGAAGCAGTTGAGGTAGGTGTTTCCGGCCCCTACTCCAAGGGGTGAGAGGGCGAAGATGGTCCTTCCCAGGCGCTCCACGGCCAGGGCACACGCTTCTTCCGCTGATGCACATCGCTGCATGAGATTGTCCCTCCAAAACAATATTTTTATATCGGCCAGCCATATGCCGGCCACACGCAGCATGTATTCTACCTGGTTTGCCCCGGAGATCAATGATCAGCGGCGTACGAACAGTGACGAATTGCGAAAATTATCTGCTGGAACGGTCTTTTGCGGTGGGTTTTATGGTGTTTCTGAACACGCCCGGCGTGGTTTTCGTCCATTTCTTGAACTTCCGGTGGAACACGCACGGCTCGGAGAAGCCCAGGGTGTAGGCGATATCGGTGATGGCCATGGACCTGTCACTCAGGAAGTTCTTGGCCAGGTCCCTCCGCACCGAATCCAGCAGGGAGCGGTAGGATGTCCCCTCTTCCTTGAGCTTCAGCTGGAGGCTGCGCACGCTCATTTCGAGCTCACAGGCCACATCCTCGATCCTCGGGATTATGCCGGGGATGTTCTGCATGATGATCTTCACGACCCTGGCGGAGTACGACTTCCGGTGGAAGAGATCGACGAGCATCTCGGTTGCGTGCCGCTCGAAGATCCCGAGGAGGTCCCTGTTGGGCTCCTTGATATTGATGGAGAGGTCGCTGCACGGGAGTACGATGAGGTTCTGTTCGCTGCCGAATGCTACGGGGCACCTGAATATCCTCTCATATTCAGAGACGCTTCCCCGGGGCTCGTGTGCAAAACGCACTTCCTTGAGGGAGAGGTCAAAACCGGTCAGGCGCTTTGCGTAGTGGACCATTGAGGTGAACTTGGATTCGATGTACTGCTCCCTGAAAAACGCTGAACCATACCGCACAACCGCCGTGACGTAACAGATCCCCCGCTCGCACCGGTACTCTGTCTTTGAGATATCGTCCTGGACAACCTCGAAAAAGCAGTATTTCTTCAGCACCTCCTCGATGGTGTCGCAGTTCATCATCATGTAGTTGAGGATATTGGAGGGGCCTTTTTCGATCTCCTCGCCGAAGTGCATGCCGAAATGGCAGTCTCCGGTGAACTCATAGGCGTGTGTGAAGATGGTTTCGAGCACGTCCAGGGGAACCCTGTTGTCGGGATGCTCCAGAACATTCGGATCAAGTCCGATGCGCTCGAGGAACCCGTGCCTGGTGATTCCCCGCTTTTCCAGATACTCGAAGAGCAACGTGAGCTTCGATGCGGACAGCGAGAACGCCTCCATCAACTCCATCACACCGGTCCCCCTGAAAAACACTGCTGCACGGTCATGGTGCCCAGCCCATGAGCGGAAGTTCACGATCACGAGGCCTCGGGCGAACCGAACACCCTTCCATCAATCCCGATCGGCGTGCGCCGCCGGGATACCCATCATCAGGATCGCATCAGCGGGTGCAGTGGTGACTCACCGAAATGCAGAGGAAAGATCTTGTCCACATCACCTGCCCGCCAACACCGCTGTGCGGATACCATATGACTATCATACAGAATCCTGCGGCTCGGTTCAACACCATATCGTTCAAACAGGGTGCCGGGCGATGCGGCTCTCGAAGAATCGTAGGAAAGGAGATCAGCGACTTCACCGGTCTTTCACCTAAATACAGAGGCGCAGAGTTGCCGGACATGAATCATGGTGCCGGCACCGGAGGTGGTGGGTATCGGGTGGTGAGCGATCAGGCGTGCAAGATCCCTAGTACATGTCCTCGATCAGGTCCTTGAACCGCTCGCTCACGTACTTCCGCTTCAGCTTCATGGTGGCTGTCATTTCCGCATCTTCGCTGGTGAGCTCGACGGTGATGAGCCTGAACTTCTTGATGGCCTCCACCTGGGCGAGGGTCCGGTTGACAGAATCGACCTCCTTCTGAATCAGATCGATGATCTCCTCGCGCTGGCACAGGCTCTTGTAGGTGGTGAAGGGGATGCGGTTGTCCTGGGCATGCTGGGTGACGTTCTCCTTGTCGATCATGATGAGTGCGGTCAGATACTTCCGTTCGTCCCCGATGATCACGGCGTCGTTGATGTAGGGGCTGAACTTGAGCTTGTTCTCGATGTACTGGGGGGTGACATTCTTTCCGCCGGAGGTGATGATGATGTCCTTTTTCCTGTCCGTGATCTTGAGGTTCCCCTCGTCGTCGAACTCCCCAACGTCCCCGGAGTGGAGCCAGCCGTCCCTGATGTATTCGGCGGTTAACGCAGGGTCCTTGTAGTATCCCTGGAAGACATTGGGGCCCCTGACCAGGATCTCACCGTCGTCGGCGATTTTCACCTCGATGCCGGGCATGGGCTTTCCCACGGTTCCCAGCTTGATGTCGTCGCCCTGGTGGATGGACGTGGGGCCGGTATCTTCCGTCTGCCCGTAGACCTCGCGGATGGGCAGGCCCACGGAATGGAAAAACTTGAGAATGCCAGGCGCAATGGGGGCTCCTCCGGAAAGCATGTATTCACCGCGATCCAGCCCCAGCATCTGCTTCAGGTTGCGGAAGACCAGGAATTCGGCCAGGGCGTACTGGGCCTTCCAGAGAAAAGGGATCTCCTTCTTGTCGAGGCGCAGCGTGCTGACCACGTCCCCCACCCTGATGGCCCAGGAGAACACGAGTTTTTCCAGCCAGGTGGACTCCTTCATCTGGAGGATGATGGATGAATAGAACTTTTCCCAGTATCGGGGGACGGCGAAAAAGGTGTGCGGGGACACTTCCCTGATGTTTTCCGGAACGGTCTCCAGGTTTTCTGAAAAGTTGATCACCCAGCCGCAGGTCATGGATGAAAAGGTGGTGATGTTGCGCTCGGCAACGTGGCACAGCGGAAGGAATGAAAGAATCTCGTCCCCCTCATAGGCGTCGTTGGCCTCCACGAGGGAGCGGTTGGTCCAGGTGATGTTGTGGTGTGAGATCACGGCCCCCTTCGGTGCACCCGTGGTGCCCGAGGTATAGACGATCAGGGCCGGGTCTTCGGGTCGGACCTTGGGCCAGATCTCATCGAACAGTCCGGAATTCTTCGCGACCTCTTCTCTGCCGAGTTCCAGGATCTCATCGAAGCTCATTACCAGGGGGTCCTGGAAGTGCCGCAGCCCCTTCATGTCGTACACGACGACTATTTTCAGCTGCGGTATGTCCTCCCGTGTCTGGAGCCACTTGTCAAGCTGTTCCTCGTCTTCCACGAAGAGCACGCGGGACTCTGAGTGGCTCACGATGTATGCCACCTCCTCAGGCGAGTTGGTGGTATAGATGCCGACGGTTATGCAGCCGAGGCTCAGGGTTGCTATATCGCAGTAGAGCCACTCAGGGACATTCGAGCTGAGGATGGAAACGGCATCTCCACGCTGAATCCCCAGGGAAAGCAGGGCCATGGCAACGACGTGCACGTGTTCGCGATACTCGTTCCAGGAGATCTCGTGCCACACTCCGAGCACCTTTTCCCGCATGGCCACGCGGTCTCGAAATCTGTTCACCTGGGCGTGAAAGAGCTTGGGCACCGTGTCCAGTGCCGGATCCAGTGTCACCTTTCGTCTCTGCTGTTGGATTGCCACGCCGTTCTCCTTTGCCGGCCCGTTTCATCAGCCCCCTGTCGAGCGATGGAAGCACCCGACAGGGGGTAGCGTGCGGCCGCACAAAATCCGTGTATGGCTATCGTTTCTCGATATTCGACGGTCTCCACTCGTCCATGATCGTCCGCCACTCGCCGCCTATGGCCTGGAACATCTTGACTGCGTCTGTCCCGATCCTCCTGTCAGGGCCGAAGGTGATGGGAGCGAGGAAGCCGTTGTCAAAATTTTCAAGGGACTCGAGCGCCTTGATCAACCCTTCCCGGGTCAAATCCCGTCCAGCCCGTTTCAGGCCTTCAACCAGGGTGATGGCGTGCTGGTATCCGTAGTGGTTGTAGAAATTGTCCTTGGACCCGATGCCGTACTTGTCCACGTTCTCGTAAAACAGCTTCACTGTTTCACCTCCCTCCCGGGGGGGATCGATGATGAGGCTGGTTGAATAGAAGCCGTTGGTGTAGTTGATGGCTGCTTCACCGGCCAGGTCAAGCACCATCTTTGTCATGGAGGGGACGGCGGTGATGTAGGTGGCCTTGAATTCCTGGCGCATCGCTTCCTGGAGCAGCATTCCAGGTTCCCTGACCAGGGTCCACATGAGGATATGGGTGACGCCCGCTTCCTTGGCCCGGCTCACCTGTGAGCTGAAATCAACGGCGCCCCGCTTGTAGGGAAGCCGCGCAACGATCTCCATACCGTAGTGTTCGGTGCCGATTTCCACGCCACGGACCCAGTCATGACCCGGGGAGTCATCCTGGTAGAGAACGGCTATGCGAAGGTTTTCGACTTTAAGGTCGTCCACCAGCCACTCCACGGCAAGCTTTCCCATGTCCGTGTAGGTGGGGTCGGGCATGAAGAGATACTTCCGGGGAGGGATGCCCATCTCGCGGTTCTGGGTGCCGGGACACAGGATAGGAACGCCCCGCGAGGAGGTGAAGGGGTACATGGCATTCACCGCGGTCGAACCGAGAACGAGGAAGATGGAAAACACCTTGTCCCGCTCGATGATCCTTCTGGCGGCGACCATCGCCCGGGGAGACTGGTAGCCGTCGTCTTCGACCCAGTAGTTGATTTTGCGACCATGGATGCCTCCATGGTCGTTGATGTACTCGAAGTAGAGACGGGCCCCGTCGGTGACGCCCTTTCCCATGAAGGCAATGGGTCCCGACAGGTCGACGATGGACGCGATCTTGATCTCGGTATCGGTTACACCCTCATCAGCTTGCAGTGTTCCTGCTGCCAGAAACAGCGACAGGACCAAGACTGTAAACAATATAAAGACACCCTTCACCTTTTTCATGCTACGCCTCCTTTTTGTCAGGTTATAGTGTGAGAAATAATCTCACATGGACCAGGGGCAACCCCCATAAAAGAAAAACACATCTCCCTTTTCAGTTCGCAGGTCATGTCTTTGCCTCCTGCGCTACCGCCACATCTTTTTCTTTTTCCATCTCCTGGTGCCCCGGATCCCGTGTTCCTGCATACCCAGATAAAACTCCTGAACGTCCTCGTTCTGCTTCAGGCGCTCGGTCGTGTCGTCCATGACCATGCGGCCGACCTCCAGGATGTACCCGTGCTGAGCAACTTCCAACGCCATCCGGGCATTCTGCTCCACCAGGAGGATCGTCGTGCTTTCCTCTTCGTTGATGCGCCGAACGATCCCAAAAATCGTCTTGATCAGTTTCGGGGAAAGACCCAGGGACGGCTCGTCCAGCAGGAGCAGTTTCGGCTTGCTCATGAGGGCTCTCCCGATGACGAGCATCTGCTGCTCGCCGCCGCTTAACGTGTAGGCGTGCTGGCTGGACCGGTCACGGAGCAGCGGGAAGTAGTGATACACCATCTCGAGGTTCTCGGCCACCACGCGGGCGTCGCTGTTGATGAAGGCGCCCATGAGCAGATTCTTGTAGACCGACAGATCGGGAAAAACCTCCCGCCCCTCTGGAACATGGGAAATGCCCAGGCGGACGATTCTGTCCGGTTCGAACCCTTTGATCTCCTGTCCCTCGAGAATGATATTGCCCTTTTCGGGCTCGACAAGACCTGAGATCGTGCGCAGCGTCGTGGTCTTGCCCGCCCCGTTGGCACCCAGGATCGTGATGATCTGGCCCTTCTCGATGGTGAAGGAGATGCCTTTCAACACGTTTACCGGACCGTAGGAAACCTCGAGATTTCTTACTTCCAGGAGCGCCATCTCACCCCTCTTCCCCCAGATAGGCCTTTACCACCTCAGGGTCCTTCACAACGTCCGCCGGTGTTCCGTATGCCAGGACACTGCCGTAGTTGAATGCCGTTGCAGCGTCGCAGACGTCCATCACCAGCCTCATGTCGTGCTCTACCAGCAGGATGGTGATGCCGAAATCTTCCTTGATGTCCTCGATCCAGAAGGCAAGGTCCTGGGTCTCCTCCACATTGAGGCCCGAAGACGGCTCATCCAGGAGGAGAAGATCCGGTTCGGCAGCCAGGGCCCTCGCCAATTCAACATTTTTCTGCACCCCATAGGGGATCCTGCTGATGGGGAGGTTCCGATAGGCCTGAAGATCGAGGAAATCTATGATCTCTTCGACACGTTCGCGAAACTGCATCTCCTGCCGCTGCGATTTCCCCCAGAACAGGGCATCGTTCAGGAGAGAGGTCTGTCGTTTCGAATGGCGGCCCAGCAGGATATTGTCCATGACCGTCATGTTGGAAAACAGTTCGATGTTCTGGAAGGTCCTCGAGATCCCCCGTGAAACCACCTGGTGGGGTTTGAGGCGCGAGACATCTTCGCCCTTGAAGACAACCGTGCCGCCGTCGGCCTTGTACACCCGGCTGATGCAGTTCAGGATGGTGGTCTTGCCTGCCCCGTTGGGACCGATCAGCGCGTGGATGCTGCCCGGCTTCACCTCGAGGCTCACATCCTTGAGCGCCTGGATGCCGCCGAAGCGGATGGAGAGGTTCTGCACGGAAAAGAACTGTCTTTCTCTCATTGTCCCGGCACCTCGTTCTCCCGAATCATCATGACGAACCAGCCCGGTTTCTCCCCGTATCAATGCTCGGTGCGATAGAACTTCCGCTCCCGTTTAAACGTGTCCTTCTTGTAGAAGGGGAAATGTTCGAAATAAAATTTGATCTTGAGCCATCGACCGTAGAGACCCATGGGTTCGAACCTGAGGAAGAGGATCAGGACCAGACCATAGGTCGCCTCCTGGAGACCGACCTGCTTTCCGATGACCTCGGGCAGGTAGCCCCTTGTAAAACTGATGAACTCAGGAAGGAGTGTGATGAAAATGGCTCCGAACACAGCACCGTGAACCGACCCGACCCCCCCCACAACGATCATCACCAGAAAACTGATGGAGATGAGAAAGGTGAAGTTCTCGGGACCGATGAAGTACATGAAATGCGCGAACAGGGAACCGGCGATTCCGGCATAGAAGGCGCTGATGCAAAAGGCGATGGTCTTGTACGCGGCCAGGTTGATCCCCATGGACGATGCTGCCACATCGCTGTCACGAATGGCGACGAATGCCCGGCCTGTCGGGGTGCGCAGAAGATTCTTCATGATAACGGTCATGATGAAAAGGATCGAAACCACCAGGTAGTAGAAGCTGTCGTCGGAAGAGAACTCGAAGGCCCCCAGGACGGGACGGGAAACGGCGAGCCCGTTTACCCCGCCGGTCATGCTGCTCCAGTGGACGATGATCTCTTCGACGATGAATCCCAGTCCCATGGTGGCTATGGCAAGATACAGGCCCTTGAGCCGGAGCGCCGGAAGTCCGATGAAAATACCCACGATCGCGGCGAGGATACCGGCAGCCGGCAGAGCCAGCCAGAACGAAACCCCGTGGGTCCCGGTGAGGATGGCCGATGTGTAGGCCCCCACAGCGAAGAGGGCGGCATGACCGAGGGAGATCTGCCCCGTGAAGCCCGTGAGCAGGTTCAGCCCCAGGGCAACGATGGCATAGATTCCCACCAGGGTGAGGAGGGACATTCCATAGGCCCCCATCGACAGGGGTGCCGCCAGCACCACCACGCCGAGGAGCAGGTACCAGACCAGGGTGCTGCGGTACCTGAAGAGCTGGATATCATGCATGTAGGTCGTTCGCTTGATGAATCGCATGAATCAGACCCTCTTCTGCTGCTGAATTCCGAAGATTCCCTCCGGTCGAATCAGGAGAACGATGATCAGGATGATCCAGGCGGTGGTTTCCTTGAAGCCCCCGGGCAGGTAGACGCCCGCAAGCGATTCGGACACCCCGATGATGATGCCGCCCACAATGGCGCCGGGAACGCTGCCGAACCCACCCAGGACTGCGGCAGGAAAAGCCTTCAGACCGATGTAGCCCATGTTGTAGTTCAGGAATTGAATGGGGGAGAGCAGGATGCCCGCGATTGCCGCCACGATGGCGCCGATAGCCCAGATGTTTGAGAACACCCTCTTCACGCCGATGCCCATGAGAAACGCGGCCAGCTGATTCTGGGAGGTGGCCTCGATGGAAATCCCCATTTTGGTCCTGTTGAAGAAGAAATACAGCGCCCCGATGAGGATGACCGTCACCCCCATGATCCACAGGTGAATGGAGGACAGGGAGACGCCTGCGAATCGAACCGGCTGATCCACCATGCCCGCGCTGAACCGGTAGGTTTCATACCCCCAGATCATGCCTGCAACGCTGCGCAGCAGGATACCCACCGCCAGCGTCACCATGATCATGGCAAAGACGGGTTCCCCGATGAGGGGACGCAGGAGCACCCGTTCGATCACCATTCCGAAGAGCGCCATGAAGACCAGGGTCATGAGAATGGCCAGGATGTAGGGCACGTGGAAGAGAATCAATGTGGTGTATGCGACAAAGGCACCGACCATCATGATGTCGCCCTGGGCGAAGTTGACGATCTCCGTCGCCTTATAGATGAGGACAAACCCCAGGGCTATCAGGGCATAGATGCATCCCATGGCCAGCCCGCTCACGATCATCTGCCAGAACATAGTACACCACCTACGTTAAAGAGTTTCCTATTTCCGAAAACTGATAGAGTAAGGGGATAGCACTATTAATATCAACTGAGTTCCATTTTCACTGAATCAAGAACGATTGTCAAGTAATTCTGACCCATGGTCCCGAAACGGAGCGGAGGGGGACACGGGACACACCGGCACGCGGCGAGACAACCAGCGGGAACTTCTTGGTGAGGAGCGAAGGTGCATGGGTCAAAGCACAGGTTTTACCGCGTTGAGAATCGCCTTGCGCTGGACATCTCGAGGGTGCTATTGTCCGGCCATGAACCGTTACTCTCGATATCAGCATGCTCCACAGGCATCATTCTTCGGGTGGATTGATTCTGGCTCCACCCCGCCCTGATGTACGCGAACCAGTCCTGAAGAGAACGTATCCCTCGTGCCCGTTTTCAACAAGAGCGTAAGCGGGTGTTAACTCCTGGCTACGTGAGGTCTCGAGATAACGACAGAGACGTATGGAAGATACACACAAGAGAAGGGAAGGCCCCGGTAATGAACAAGATCCATGAAATTTTCAGGCGAAGGACCCTGGCAATTGTATCGCACCCGGATGCGGGAAAAACGACCCTGACAGAAAAGCTGCTGCTCTACGGTGGTGCCGTACAGCTGGCAGGATCCGTCACAGCGCGGAAGAAACAGCGTTCAACCACGTCTGACTGGATGGAGCTCGAGCGCAAGCGGGGTATCTCCATCAGCTCCACGGTGCTCAACTTCGACTACGAAGGATTTCGCATCAATCTGCTGGATACGCCGGGGCACAAGGATTTTTCTGAAGACACCTACCGCGTTCTCACGGCTGTGGATGCCGCTATCATGGTGATCGACGCCGGAAAAGGGATCGAGAGTCAGACACGAAAGCTCTTTGAGGTGTGCAGACTTCGCAAGGTGCCCATCTTTACCTTCATCAACAAGATGGACAGGCCATCCCGCGAACCTCTCGAGCTGCTGGATGAACTGGAAAACGTGCTGGGAATCGGTGCCTACCCCATGAACTGGCCTCTGGGAACGGGGGATCGATTCAAGGGAATCTGGGACAGGAGATCCAGACTGGCTCACTTCTTTGACCGTACCCCCGGGGGTATGTATCCTGCGCCGGTTTCCACCTGTGGCATGTCGGATCCTGTGGTGCGGAAGTCTCTGGATGAAACCACCTTCGGCGAGGTATGCGAGGAAGTGGAGATCCTCAATGAGGCAGGGGTCAGCTACGATTCTGCCGATGTGCTGGCTGCCCGAACAACCCCGGTATTCTTCGGGAGCGCCCTGAACAACTTCGGGGTACAGGGGCTTTTGGACGGATTCATCGAACTCTCCGCCCCCCCCATGCCCCGCATCAGCCGCGGTAACCCGGTTGCGCCCGAGCGTGATGCCTTTTCGGGATTCGTCTTCAAGATTCAGGCGAACATGGATCCCAACCATCGCGACCGAATCGTCTTCATACGGGTCGTATCCGGCCGCTTCACGCGCGATATGACCGTGACGCACGTTCCCACGGGAAAGAAGGTACGCCTTTCCAACTCCAACAAGATGTTCGGTCGTGACCGGGAAACCATTGATGAGGCGTATCCGGGTGACGTGATCGGCATAGCGGGAGCAAAGATTCTCTCGATCGGCGACACGCTCAGCGAAGATCCGACCATCCTTTTCAATGAGATTCCGCGCTTTCCTCCGGAGTGTTTTGCCTTTCTTCACAACGAGGTTCCTTCCAATCACAAGCGTTTTCGTGATGGCCTGAACCAGTTGCTCACGGAAAAAGTGGTACATGCCTTCGAACTGCCCGATGCCCACCAGCGGATTCCTTTGCTGGCTGCTGTCGGCCCCTTGCAGTTCGAGATCGTTCAATATCGCCTGGCAACGGAGTATGGTGCGTCCTCCCGCATCGAGGAGGCTTCGTGGACCATGGCCAGGTGGATCAGGGCAGGAGGATCAGACCTGGGATCCCTTATGCTCCCAAGTGGTGTCAGGATTGGACGCGACGGATCAGGGCTGCCCGTGCTCTTGTTTCCGAGCCAGTGGCACGTGAACTACTTTCAACAGCACAACACCGAGGTGGAACTGAGTGCGTATCCCCCGTCGATGCCTGAAACAGAGGCGCAACGGGTGGCGTGATGGGTTCCGGTGTGGACAGGGGCGGTGAACCAGGGATGCCTTTTCCTCGGGGGTATATCGAATGAACAATGAAACGACACACAGGTATGAAAAGATCCTCAGGGAACTGCTGGATGATCTGCGTTCCGCAATGAACCAGCCGGTGGATGAATCTCGGCCGGTGCAGGTCGATGGTACCATGGGAAGGGTTTCTCGTGGTGATGCCATGCAGGTGCAGCAACTGGCCCTGGAGATGAAGCGCAGGCGTGAAGGGCGGATACAGGCAGTTGAAGCAGCCCTCGAGAGAATCAGGCTGGGCACCTATGGATTCTGCGTGCGCTGCGAAAACCCCATTGACCAGGGACGGCTTGAGGTGTTGCCGGATGTGGTACTCTGTGTACGCTGTGCCTCCAACCCGAAACGTTAAAAAGAATATCCCAGGCAGGGGCTTGGGCGGAACATCCCATGGTCTCCACGATCAGAATTGTGCGTACACCTGGTTTCTTTCCCGTTGCGTACGACGTGATACACCCTTGCTTTCCCCAGGAATAATGTAATAGACTCGTGTGGTGTTGGTGGCAGTGCGCAGCCAGTGCGCAATAGATTCGTGCTGTTGATGAAAGAGGAGGAGCCATGAGTAATTCTTTTTCCTGGGGTATCAGGGGAAGTCTGTTTCTCATCAAAGACCTGAATTGAGCGTTGGCGTCCCTGGAGGTCGTCCAGGACATGATCCCGAACAGGGAGGACACCGTTCTCAAGGCTGCTACCGGCCTGGAGGGAGGGCTCGTGGCACGTGGTTCGACCTGCGGTGTGGTGACAGGCGGATCTCTCGGCATTGCCCTCATGCACCTTGAACAGGTGCGGCAGGAGGGGCTGCCGGGTCAGAAAGAGGTGATGAGACGGGTAGGGGCATACGTCGACTGGTTCCGGGCGCGTTTCGGCACCACGCTGTGCAGGGAGCGGACCGGGGTGGATTTCTACCAGATGAAGGGGCAACTCCGCTACTTTCTTCCCGGAGAGAGGATTGGACGCTGCCTATGGCACATCGATCAGGCCATGCAGTATGTGTACATGAAGGAGAAGGTCGATCCTGAGCCGTTCCCTGAGGATCAGGACTCCGCGGACGAGGACGCAATCCACTGTGCAACGGCTGTGCTGCAGGGTATCCGCGAGACGTGTGGAGTCGGATACCACCTCCTGGAAGACATCGCGTACGTGCTCGATGGGGGAGTAGGGCTCAAAGGCGGCATGTGCGGGGCCATGGCAGGTGCGATCATGGCCGTCAATCTTGCCTTCGGGTGGGATATCCGATCCATGCTGCCGCCGATCACCATAAAGAAATTCGTGGAGGGACATCTCAATCTCCTGCGCAGGCACCCGAACGGCATGCCCGAGACCTTTGCCATTGGCAAAGACGTTGTACTCGCCTGTATGGAGCAAACGGCAGGAAGCATCGAGTGCTCTGAAATCACAGGAAAATCCTTTACAGGGTGGGACGATTTCCAGGATTACATGCACAGATCGCAGCTTTGTCGAACCATTATCGATACGGCCATAGCAGCAGGAGCCCAGGCGCTTGATCGCTGGGCTGCCTGAGGTGTTCTCAGCGGAACAATCGATACATCAACCAGGGAAACTCGATAGCCAGGCCGGAGACTGCGGTCTCCGGCAGAACGGACCATATTTCCCCTTCACTTTTCACGCAGATTTAGGTAATACAACGATTTTCCTGCATACGAGAAATGATGCGGGAATACGGAGGTTGAACCGGTGTCGATGATGATTGAAAAATCCGCGATTGCCCAGGCCATCCAGCAGGCGAAGATCCTTGTCGAAGCGCTTCCCTACATCCGCGATTTTCGAGGCAGGCGCATCGTGGTGAAATACGGTGGTCACGCCATGGTGGACACGGCGCTGAAACGTCTGTTTGCCCAGCAGATCATTCTGTTCCACTACATCGGGATTCACGTGGTGGTGGTTCACGGGGGCGGCCCGCAGATCAGCACCATGCTCGATCAAATGGGCATCAAGTCGAACTTCATCGACGGCAAGCGCGTCACGGATGCAAAGACCATGGACGTGGTGGAAATGGTGCTTGCAGGGGGAATCAATAAAGAGATCGTGAATCTTATCAATGCCGAGGGCGGCCGCGCCGTGGGTCTCTCGGGGAAAGACGGCTCCCTGATAAAGGCGCGAAAGCTCTTCTATTCACGAAAAGGAGCGGACGGAATCTCGCAGACCGAGATCGATATGGGGCATGTGGGCGAGGTGACCGGGATCGATACCGAGATCATCGAAGCCGTAGACAAGGCGGGATTCATCGCCGTGATCGCTCCCTCGGGGGTGGGGGCAGACGGCCTCACCTACAACATCAATGCCGATACCGTTGCCGCCGAAATCGCCGGACATCTCAAGGTTGAAAAGCTCATCATCCTCACCGATGAGGCCGGTGTGCTCGATGGAAAGGGAACGCTCCTCTCCAGCCTCACCTGTTCCGAGATCCCAGAGCTCATCAGTTCCGGCGTTGTCACCGGAGGCATGATCCCCAAGGTGGAGTGCTGCATGAAGGCGCTTCAGGCAGGGGTGAAGAAGGCTCACATCGTGGACGGCAGGGTCCCGTACTCCATGCTGCTGGAGCTGTTCACGGATTCGGGAATCGGCACCCAGATCGTGAAGGAGGAGCCATGACACACCATGTGATGAACACCTACGGGCGACTCCCGGTGAGGATCGTGCGGGGACAGTCCTGCACGCTCTATGACGAGGCAGGCAGGGAGTACCTCGATTTGGTCGCAGGCATCGCCGTGTGCAACCTCGGCCATGCCCATCCTTCGGTGGTTGCAGCCCTGCAGAACCAGTCATCACAGCTTTTTCACTGCTCCAATCTCTATGCAATCCCCCAGCAGGAAACGCTCGCTGCCTTGATCGTGGAAAACAGTTTCGATGCAGAGGTGTTCTTCTGCAACTCCGGCGCCGAGGCAAACGAGGCTGCCATCAAGCTCGCCAGGAAGCACTGCAATTCCAATGGGAGCAGGGGTCCGCACATCATCACCTGTGAGGGATCGTTCCACGGACGAACCCTGGCCACACTTGCCGCCACCGGCCAGACCAGGTTCAGGCAGGGCTTTGATCCCATACCCCGGGGGTTCTCCACCGTCCCCTACGGTGATAGTGATGCCCTGAAGGAGGCAATCACCGACGAGGTGGGTGCCGTGATGCTGGAGCCGATCCAGGGTGAAGGGGGGGTGCGGGTGCCGCCCCTGGGCTACCTCAGGAGGGTGCGTGAGCTCTGCGATGCAACCGGGGTCCTCATGATCCTCGACGAAGTGCAGACGGGTCTTGCACGGACAGGGAAATTATTCGGCTACCTGCACGAGGGGATCGAGCCGGATATCATGACCCTTGCAAAGGCCCTGGGCAACGGATTCCCCGTGGGCGCCATGATCGCAAGGAGGCGTGTCGCCGCATCCTTCGGCCCCGGGACCCATGCCACAACCTTCGGGGGAAACCCGCTCGCCATGGCCTGCTCGCATGCAACGCTGACCACGATACTTGATCAGAACATCGCGGGAACAGCCCGCGAAAAAGGCAGGTACCTCACCGAAAAGCTCGAGTCCCTCATGGTAGCCCACCCGGGTATCCGTGAGGTCAGGGGAAGAGGTCTCATGGTGGGAGTTGAGTTCGACCACGATGTTTCCTTCCTGCCGATAGCCGGCATCGAGCACGGGATCCTGCTCAACGTGATCCAGGGAACCATCCTCAGGCTCGTTCCTCCCCTGGTCATCTCCTTTGAAGAGCTGGATCGTGCCATAGAAACCATCCATGCGCTCTTGACGGAAAAGGGGCTGTGATGAAGAAAAAGGATTTTCTCTCCATCCTGGATCTCACCCGTGAAGAAATCGGCCGTATCTTTGAGAAAGCACGGGAAAACAGGCGCGGAATGCCCGGAAGAAGCCTGGCCGGGAAAGCCGTGGTGCTCGTGTTTGAAAAGGCGTCCACCCGGACACGCATCTCCTTCGAGGTGGGCATTGCCCGCATGGGTGGACACCCTGTGGTGCTTGCGGCAGAGAGTTCCCAGATGGGACGGGGTGAACCACTCAAGGACACGGCACGGATTCTCGCCGGCTACTGCGACGCCATTGTGATGAGGACCTTCGAACACACCAGGATCGAGGAGATGGCATTCTTTGCCCGTGTCCCCGTGATCAACGCGCTCACCGATCTGCTCCACCCGTGCCAGGTTCTCTCGGACTGTTTCACCCTGTCAGAACGAGTGGTGAACCTCTCAGCGAGGAAGGTCGCCTGGATAGGCGACGGAAACAACGTGGCTAATTCGTGGATCAACGCGGCCGCTGTCCTGGGGTTCGAACTTGCGCTTGCATGTCCCAAGGGTTACGAGCCGGATGAAGCAGTCCTTCAGGCTGCCCGCAGAGCCGGGGCACGGATTTCTGTGATGCAAGACCCCAGAGATGCCGCCCGGGATGCGGTTGCGGTGAACACCGATGTCTGGGCAAGCATGGGTCAGGAGAACGAGGTGCCCTCCCGGGCAAAGGCCTTTTCCTCCTACCAGGTTGATGAGGTTCTCATGGGTGTTGCTGCCCCCGATGCCGTGTTCATGCACTGCCTGCCGGCACACCGTGGTGAAGAAGTCACCGAGGATGTTCTGGAGGGACCCAGATCCATCGTGTGGGAACAGGCGTTGAACAGGCTCTATGTTCAGGAAGCCATCCTGGACTATTTTTTACGAGAGAAAAAGGAGTAACTTATGGCATCAGAAAAGGTCGTCTTGGCATATTCCGGTGGTCTTGATACCTCGGTGATCCTGAAGTGGCTCCAATACGAGTTCAACTACGAGGTGATCTGCTGTGTGGCTGATGTCGGGCAGGCAGAAGAGCTCGACGGCCTGGAAGATAAGGCACTACAGACCGGGGCATCGAAGATCTACATCGAGGATCTGAAAGAAGAATTCGTGCGGGAGTACGTGTTTCCGGCCTACCGGGCCGATGTGGCCTATGAAGGTCATTATCTCCTGGGAACATCGCTTGCCAGGCCGCTCATCGCAAAACGCATCATGGACATTGCCCGCAAAGAAGGAGCGAGAGCCGTCGCCCATGGGGCAACCGGCAAGGGGAATGACCAGGTGAGATTCGAGCTGACATTCTGGGCACTCGATCCCGGCATCAAGGTCATCGCTCCCTGGAAAATGGACGCATGGACCCTGCGGTCTCGTGACAAGATGATCGACTATGCGCAGAAGCACGGCATACCGGTGCCCGTCACCAAGAAAAAACCCTACAGTATGGACAGAAACCTGCTCCACATCAGCTTCGAAGGGGGAATCCTCGAAGATCTCTGGAACGAGCCCGATGAAGAGATGTTCGTGCTCTCCTGTTCCCCGGAACAAGCCCCGGATACCCCCAAGACCATCGTGATCTCGTTTCTCGATGGCGATCCGGTGGCCATTGACGGGGTGGAGATGAGCCCTGCCGCGCTCCTTGGTGAATTGAACAGGATCGGAGGTGAAAACGGCATCGGCCGTGTTGACATCGTGGAGAACCGCTACGTGGGTATGAAGTCGCGCGGAGTCTATGAAACCCCTGGAGGAACCATCATGAAGGTCGCCCACCGGGGGATCGAGCAGATCACCATGGACAGAGAAGTCATGCACCTGAGGGACGAACTCATGCCGCGGTATGCATCCCTTGTCTACAACGGCTACTGGTTTGCCCCTGAGCGGGAGGTTCTCCAGAAACTCATCGACGAATCCCAGAAGGGTGTCACCGGTGATGTCAGGCTCAAACTCTACAAGGGAACCTGCATGATTACCGGCAGGAGAGCGGACAAATCTCTCTACAATCCCGAGATAGCGACCTTTGATGAGGACCAGGTCTACGATCAGAAAGATGCTGCAGGCTTCATCAGGCTCAACTCGCTTCGCCTCAGGATGAGGGCTCGTGTGACGTCATGACGGACAAACCCTGGTCAGGAAGATTCCGGACCCAGATTCACCCGGAGGTGGAGCGATTCACCGAATCCGTGAGCATCGACTATCGTCTCGCTCTGCAGGACATCGAGGTCAGCATTGCTCATGCGCGTATGCTGGTCTCCACGGGGATCATCGCCGGCGAGGAGGCTTCGCAGATCATCGGCGGCCTCGAAGAGATCAGGAACGAGGTCGTCTCCGGCGCGTTCCGGTTTGACCCGGCCCTTGAAGACGTGCACATGAACATCGAGACCGAACTGACCCAAAGGATCGGAGAGGCCGGCAAGAAGCTGCATACAGCCCGAAGCAGAAACGACCAGGTGGCCACGGATCTCAGGCTTTTTGTGCGCGAGGAACTCGAGAGGCTGAAAACAGAACTCAGGACGTTCATGAACATTATTCTTGAACGTGCGGAGGAACACATCGATACCATCATTCCGGGCATGACCCATCTTCAGCACGCGCAGCCCCTTTCCTTTGCCCATCACATGCTTGCCTATTTCGAGATGTTCCGCAGGGATCTGGAGCGCATCGAACAGGGGGAAAAACGCGTCAACCAATGTCCTCTGGGCAGTGCGGCACTGGCCGGTACACCGCACCCCATTGACCGCTTCATGACCGCGGGCGAACTGGGTTTTTCAGAACCGCTGAGGAATTCCGTCGATGCAGTGAGCGACCGGGATTTTGCCATCGAAACGGTTTTTATCTGCGCCATGATCATGATGCACCTCAGCCGCATGGCAGAGGAGATCATTCTCTGGAATTCCCAGCCTTTTTCTTTCATCGAGCTGAACGATTCGTACAGCACCGGAAGCTCCATCATGCCCCAGAAGAAGAATCCCGATGTGGCGGAGCTTGTCCGAGGCAAGGTGGGTTCGGTCTATGGACATCTCATCTCGCTCCTGACAACCATGAAGGCGCTGCCCCTTGCCTACAACCGCGATATGCAGGAAGACAAGCGTCCAATCATGGATTCGCTGGACACGATCAACAGATGCCTGCGGGTCTTCTGCGGGCTTCTTGAATCAATGGAGCTCAAGAAACAGGAGATTGAGCGATCCCTGTCCGGGGGGTTCATCACGGCAACCGACGTTGCGGACTACCTCTCCGGAAAAGGCATGCCCTTCAGGGATGCCCATAGAATAACCGGAGAGATGGTCTCTGCTCTGATCAGGGACGGAAAAACCTTCGCGGACCTGGGGATCGAAGAGTTCAGGGCTTACAGCCCCCTGTTCGAGCCCGATATCCTCACGATCATCACGCCTGCGGTTTCAGCAGACCGAAGGACGAGCTACGGAGGGACAGCCAGTCAGCGTGTGAGGGAAGCCCTTAGGGATGCACGGGCCTTTCTGGGTGATCAGGGTCATGAGACCTAGGGGCGCTGTTGTTTTCTCTATCATAGTGCTCGCCGTCATGGGCTGCGGAAGGAAGCTTCCTCCGCTGCCGCCGGAAGAGCCTGATCCTGTCGAGATAGTGTCCGTGGACGTTTCTCAAGGAGAAGTCACCGTCACGGTGCGCTGTGCTGCCCCGGGGGGAGAAGTGATCCTGCTGGGGAAACCCAACGACGACTGCCCTGCGTGCACGGATGACCTCATCCCCAAAGACGCAGTTGATCTGCGGGAGCCTGGGGAGATCATGCTCAAAGACAGCAGCCCCGTCTCAGAGTACATGGTATACCGAGTCTCACTGACGTTCAAATCTTCGCAGTGGCTTACCGAGCCGAGGGTTGTCCGTTTTTAAGACAGGAGAGAGCAAGCGCCTGCACAAGGGAGCAGAACCATGCATGATTTCAGCTATCACGGCGGAATTCTTCATTGCGGAGATGTGCGGCTAGACAGGATTGCCCGTGAGGTTGGCACCCCTTTTTACTGCTACAGCATGCCCACGCTCGTCAGGCACATTGAGGCCTTTGAAGAACCCTACAAGGCGATCGACCACCAGACATGTTTCGCCATGAAGGCGAATTCCAACCTCGCGATCCTCTCCCTCATGACCCGATACGGCCTTGGTGCAGACGTGGTCTCGGGGGGAGAACTCTACAAGGCCACGAAGGCCGGCATTCCTGCAGACAAAATCGTGTACTCCGGCGTGGGCAAGACCACCGAAGAGATCGACATGGCCATCAGTGCGGGCATCATGATGTTCAATATCGAGAGTCAGCAGGAGCTCGAGGTCATTAATGCCCGTGCAGGAGAACTTGGGAGAAAGGCTCCCATATCAATCCGGGTAAACCCCGATGTCGATCCCCGGACCCACCCATATATCTCGACCGGTCTGAGGTCCCATAAATTTGGTATCGATATCGAGGCATCAACGACGCAGTATCTCAGGGCCCGGGAGATGGATCACATCGAGATAGTGGGCATCGACTGCCACATCGGCAGTCAGCTCACCGAGGTCAGGCCCTTCATCGATGCCGTGGAGAGACTCAAGATACTCATCGAAGAACTCGCACAGCGGGGTATAGTCTTCCGATACCTCGATCTGGGCGGTGGTCTCGGCATCACGTATTCCGACGAGCAGCCTCCGCATCCCCGAGAGTATGGAAAAGCCATCATCGACACTGTCAGCGGTCTCGGAATGACGCTGATCTTTGAACCGGGCAGGGTGATCGTGGGTAATGCCGGCATCCTGGTGACCCGCGTTCTCTACCGGAAGGAAACTCCCGAGAAGACCTTCATTGTTGTAGATGCGGGCATGAACGACCTCATCAGGCCGGCGCTCTACGGGGCCTATCATGAGATACTGCCTGTTGAACGTAAGGCTCCAGAGACAAGGACAGAGAAGGCCGATGTCGTGGGACCCATCTGTGAATCGAGTGATTTTCTTGCAAAGGACCGTGATCTTCCTGTCCTTGCCCGGGGAGACCTGATCGCTGTCATGAGCGCCGGAGCGTACGGATTCACCATGAGTTCCAACTACAATTCCAGGCCCAGGCCACCTGAGGTTCTGGTAGATGGAGACGCCTATTCTGTGATATTCAAGAGGCAGACCTACGAAGATCTTGTTGCCGGAGAGATGATTCCAGACACACTTCGCTGATACGGGAGGAAGAGGAGATGTTTTCAGGAGCAATCGTAGCCATTGTGACCCCATTTCTCAACGGCAGCATTGACGAGAGATCCTTGAGGGAGCTCATCAACTTTCAGATCGCATCCGGTATCAAGGGTATCGTTCCCTGCGGGACAACAGGAGAATCTGCAACACTTTCTCACCAGGAGCACGAGCGGGTTGTCGATATCGCGGTGAATGAGGTGGGAGGCAGAGTCCCTGTGATTGCAGGAACAGGCTCAAATTCAACGGATGAAGCGATCCGTCTCACCAGGCACGCCAGGAATGTGGGTGCGGATGCGGCGCTGCTCATCACTCCGTACTACAACAAGCCCACCCAGAAAGGTCTCTACGAGCACTATGCAGCAGTGGCAGCCGCATGCGATATCCCGCAGATCCTCTACAATGTGCCCGGAAGGACAGGAGTGAACATGGGTGTCGATACGGTGATCGCCCTTTCCAGGATCGATACCATTGTCGGCATCAAGGAGGCCAGTGGTGACCTTGTGAAGTGTTCCCGGATCGCGAGGGATACCCGTGAAGAGTTCTGCCTGCTTTCCGGGGAGGATGCCCTGAACTTTCCCATCCTCAGCGTCGGGGGAAGAGGAGCCATTTCCGTGACCGCCAATGTCCTGCCAGGAAAGGTCTCCTCCATGATCGATGCGTGGCTTAAAGGGGATGTCGCTACAGCGAGGAAGATCCACTACGATCTTTTGGAAATCAACGAGGCGATGTTTTTTGAAACCAATCCGATCCCGGTCAAGACCGCGCTTGCCCTGATGGGGAAAATCAGCGAAGAGTTCAAGCTTCCGCTGTGTACCATGGCGCAGGATAATAGAGCCAGGCTCACCGAAATCCTGAAACACTATGGATGTGTCTCTTAGGAGTTTTTCAGGAGGTTGTGAAGGAGGGTCACCATGATCGCTGTCGGTGTCGTCGGAGTTGCAGGGCGTATGGGATCGCTCATTGCCAGGGGAGTGATTGAGGCAGACGACCTTTCCCTGCGCGGAGGTCTGGAGATGCTCGGACATCCGTGGATCGGCAAGGATATGGGAGTGAGCCTGGGCCTTGCGGAGCAGGGGATTCTCGTTACCTCTGACAGGGAAGAGGCTTTTGTAGACAGTGATGTTATCATTGATTTCTCTCTCCCGCAGGTCACACTTGCCACTGCAGCCTATGCAAAGAACAGAAAGAAGGCGCTGATCACCGGGACAACTGGATTTACCGAAGAAGAGCTCCAGAGAATCACTGAGGATGCTTCTTTTGTGCCCATTGTCCTTGCTCCCAATATGAGCATCGGCGTGAACGTGATGTTCAAGGTCGTTGAAGAACTTGCGGGACTTCTCGGTGAGGTCTACGATGCAGAGGTCGTTGAGACACATCACAGGTTGAAAAAAGATGCCCCCTCAGGAACGGCAAAAGGCCTCGCTCTGGCTATTGCCCGGGGCAGGGGCTGTGATCTTTCTGAAAAAGCCAGGTATGAGCGTCATGGATTTATCGGTCAGCGGCCTTCTGGGGAGATCGGGATCCAGTGTCTTCGGGCAGGAGACATCGTCGGGGATCACACGGTTCTCTTTGCGGGAAACAACGAGCGCATCGAAATCACGCACCGTGCACACACCAGGCAGAATTTCGTCCAGGGAGCTCTCAGAGCGGCTCGATGGGTGATGGGCAGACAACCGGCACTGTACACCATGATGGATGTGCTGGGCCTGAACGCATGAAGGTCGGCAGGGCTCTCTTTGCTGACAACAGCATCGGATGGTATGCCACCGACGACGGCATCTCTTTTTTGAGCTGGGCCCCGGATACCGGGAGTGTCTCCGAAGTGGTGGAGATAGCTAGGATGCTCGCCCCTGTTCAGCCATCCAAGATCGTTGCCGTGGGTCTCAACTACCGGGATCATGCCAGAGAGCTTTCCCAGGAGCTTCCCCGGGAGCCACTTTTGTTCCTGAAGCCTTCCAGCAGCATCATCGGACCCGACGATACGATCATCTATCCCAGCTGCTCGAGCAGGGTAGACTACGAGGCCGAACTCGCTGTCGTGATAAGCAGAACCTGCAGCCATGTCAGGAAAGATCAGGCAAGGGAGTATATCCTCGGCTACACCTGCTTCAACGATGTGACGGCGCGGGATCTACAGATCGCCGATGGACAGTGGACCCGGGCGAAATCCTTCGATACCTTTTCCCCGATCGGCCCGTGGATTGTCACCGATGTGCACAATCCGCACGCCCTGACCATTTCGTCACGCCTGAATGGTGAAATCAGACAGCTCTCATCGACAGAAGACCTCATCTTCGGCGTGTTCGATCTGGTGGAATTCATTTCGTCCGTGATGACATTATATCCGGGGGATGTCATTGCAACGGGGACTCCATCAGGGATCGGTCCCATGAACAGGGGCGATGAAATCACGATCGAGATCGAGGGCATTGGTGCCCTGAGAAACACGGTGAAATGAGTATCTCCTATCTCTCGCTCGGCACGAACCTCGGAGAGCGGATGGTCAATCTCAGGGTTGCCCTGGAGCGCCTTTCCAGGAGCAGGATCATGATTCTCAGGCTTTCGAGTGTCTATGAAACAGAACCCTTCGAGGTTGCGTATTCACAGGCAAGGTATCTGAATATGGTGATCAAAATTGACTTTGAGCAGGATCCTTTCGCTCTGCTTCAAACCTGCCTCCAGGTGGAGGACTCTCTCGGCAGGCAGCGGCCCCACTCCCACGCGCCCCGGACCATGGACATCGATGTTCTTCTGATCGATGATAGAACGATCACCCACGAGAGGCTCACGGTTCCCCACCCGCGCATGGAGCGGAGGTCCTTTGTTATCCATCCTCTTTCAGAAATAGAGCCTTTCCTCGTGCTCCCTTCGGGCAGGAGCGTAGCCGAAGTCAAGAAAGCGCTTGGTGATGACGAGATAGTGGGAGTAAGGAAGTTCTGCCATGGATGATAGTGGCCGCAAACACAAAAAGATACTGTTTGCCAGCGAGAATTACCAGTTCAGCGAGGGCGTCAGGGATGCCTTTGCTGAACACGGGTTCGAGGTGTTCCTGGCTCGTGACGGAGAGGAGGTCCTGCAGGTCTATTCCCAGCACATTCCGGAAGTCATTTTTCTCGATTACCCCGTGCCTACCATCAGCAGTCACGATCTTCTTGTCCGGATCAGGAAAAAGGACCGGGACGTGGGCGTCGTGTTTCTCATCTCAATGGACAGGGAAGACACTGCAGTCGAGGCCCTCGAAGAAGGGGCCTCTGATTACCTGATCAAGCCGTACTCCATGACCTCTCTCATCCATGCTGCCAACAGGATTCTCCGTGACAGGGAAAACCGGGAAGAAAAAACCAGACTCAAGAACCGGGGCGATGGATACAAGGATTGTCTGATCACCATTTCCGACACCCTGGGAGAGGCAGTGATCATCATCGATGCCAAAGGAAAGATCCAGTTCATGAACACCATGGCGCTGCGCCTCTGGGGCTCCCTGGAAGACATGAAGAACAAGCCTGTTGACGTGCTCATTCCTGACCCGGGGGTGGAACTGTTTGAAGATATCAGGAATGCCTATGCCAAAGGAAAAGAGCATTTCCAGGGAGAGTATACCTTCCGAAAGGTCGAGGGAACCATCTTTTCCGGGCTGCTGACTGCTGCACGACTCAAAAGCGAGCGATATGCAGGGGGCATCGTCCTCGTGGTACGCGACCTCACGGACATAGAAATGATGAGGAGGCAGGTCATCAGCGTGGAAAAACTCGCCTCCCTGGGAAAGGTGGTGGAGGGTGTTGCCCACGAGATCCGAAACTCGCTCACCTCGCTGGGGGGATTTTCACGGAGGCTCAGCAAGTCTCTGGACCCGGATTCTGCCCAGCGCATGTATGGCGACTACATCATCGAGGACGTAAAACGACTCGAAACCATGATCATGGATATCGAGGATTACGTAAATTACACAAAGATCCACAGACCTCATTTCAAGATCACAAACATCGAAGAGGTCATCGACGATGCGCTCATTAAAACCTTCGGTTCCGGAAGATTCAGCGGGATCTCCTATGAAGTGAACATGCCCGGTGGTCTCGAGGAGATCGTCGCCGATCCTGTTTATCTGGTGGAGGCGTTCTGGCACCTCTTCGAGAATGCCTGTGAATCCATGGATGCAAAAGGGCACCTTGTCGTGAACGTGGGACTGCATCCCCACTACCTCATCGTCGATGTCATCGATACCGGAAAGGGAATCCCTGGTGACGAGATCAAGGACATCTTCAACCCGTTCTATACATCCAAGGTCCGAGGTGCAGGGCTTGGGCTCTCCAAGGTCTACCTTATCATCGAGGAGCACGGGGGGTTCATCTCGGTGAACAGCTCGGTGAACAAAGGGACCAGGATGAGGGTGTTTCTCTCGAGGAAGAAAACTCTCGCAGGTGTAGCGCCAACCAAGACGTGACAGGCGTGGATCTGTTTCCGGAGAGCTCTTCAATGCCTGTGAAGGGTTTTTGTTTCTCTTCCTGTATGACGATAGGGGGTCTATGAAAGCTGTCCTGATTGTCATCTGCAGCGTGGCTGCATGGATGTGCATCGCTCCTGCCTGTCATGGTGATGTCTATGTCAAACGAGATGAGGCTGGAACCCTGATCTTTTCCAACCGCCCCACCGGTGCCGACTGGCAGCTGTACGCAAAGGAAAGACCGGACAGTGTTGCACCGTCGCAGAGAATGGCGTTCGAGACCCTTGTGGCAGATATTGCTGCTGGTGAGGGTATTGACCCGCTCCTTATCCGGAGCATCATCGAAGTGGAATCGAATTTCAACCCACGGGCTGTCTCCCGGAAGGGTGCCATGGGGCTCATGCAGCTCATGCCCCAGACTGCCGTTGAGCTTGGCGTTAACGATCCATGGGATCCTGCACAGAACATAGCTGGAGGCACACGGTATCTCTCCTTGCTGCTGACGCGGTATCGCGGAGACCTCACCAAGGCACTGGCTGCATACAATGCCGGCCCCACAGCAGTGGATACCCATGGTGGAATTCCTCCCTATCAAGAAACACAAGAATATGTTAGAAGTGTCATGGGCAGATTCAATGGAGGAGGATATGCCAGGAAATGAACATAGCCAACGCATTGACCATTGCACGGATCGCCATCGTTCCGGTCATCGTGCTCCTGCTTTTGAGCGATGGGATGATCTCGTCACTCATCTGTGCCGTCCTGTTCATTGCCGCAACGATCACTGATGCCCTGGACGGTTATTTCGCGCGGAAATACCACATGGTTACCGATCTCGGGAAGCTGCTCGATCCCCTGGCAGACAAGCTTCTCATTGCCAGTGTGCTCATCATGCTCGTCTCACTCGGACGGGTTCCCGCGTGGATTGCCGTGGTTATTATCGGCAGAGAGATTGCGGTGACGGGGCTCAGGGGGATTGCAACAGAGAAGCATATCGTGATCGCTGCAAACTGGATCGGGAAATACAAGACGGCCTTCCAGTGTGCAGCCATCATTCCGCTCTTGATCTACTACACCATATTCGGCCTGGAATTTCGGCTGGCAGGGGAATTCTTTCTCTGGATCGCGCTGTTTTTCACCCTCTGGTCTGGGGTTGACTATCTCTATCAGTACATGAAGCAGCAGGGCTCGGCCCTGGTTGCAACCCACTGATATTCTGATATGGCAAGAACGTTCCGGCCTGCCTAGGATCTGGAGGCCGTGGTCATTCCAAGGTGTGTACAGAGGGGGCAGTATCCCGACGAGGCACTTGAGATCAGCGCACCGCTTGTGACGAGCAGCACTGCACTCAGTACGCTGGCCTTCGAGGTCTTGACAAGGATGAAGATGAGAAAAAGGGCTGTACCGAACCTCACGAGTCTGTCAACAACACCGACGTTCTGCTCCATGGGATTCCTCCTCGAAATCGTGGATGGTATTGTGGGATAAAACACCAAAGAATGTCAACAGGTATTGGATGAGCAGCATATACTGATACAGGACCCTGGATTGATTCCATAAAAAAGACATCTCGAGACGGCTCAGCTCCGGTTTCCGAGAAACCTCGCGGGGCTGATGGCCACCTGGTATCACGTGGACTCATCGATGGAAAGGACTGTAATTATGCAAGCATGCACATAGTAGTGTAATGAATGATGACTCATTTTCTTGTTGTGCTCTAAGCGGGGGATAGTATACAATACTGAGACGAATACATTTACAGGGGGGCTATATGAATATTTCGAGGAGAGGTTTTCTGAAACTCTCAGGTGGTACCCTTGCTGCCGCAGGGATCGGAACCAGCTTCGGCGTCAAGTCTGCATACGCGAAGCCTCTGAAGGTGCGGCATGCCAGAGAGGTTCCCACGATCTGTTGCTACTGCGGTGTCGGCTGCGGCATCATCTGCCATGTCAGCAACGGAAAGGTCATCAACACCGAAGGCGATCCGAACCACCCCATCAACCAGGGTTCTCTCTGCTCGAAGGGAACGGCGCTCTACCAGATCGCGAACAATGACAAGCGCCTGAACAAGGTTCTCTACCGTGCTCCCGGTGCTGATTCCTGGAAGGAAGTGAGCTGGGACTGGGCTCTGGACAAGATCGCGAAAAACGTTAAGAAGACAAGGGACTCAGGGTTCGTGAGGACCAACAGCAAGGGTCAGCTCGTCAACAGGGTCGAGAACATAGCCTCCCTCGGGGGAGCCGCCCTCGACAGTGAAGAGGTGTACTCCCTCGTAAAATTCAAGCGCGCCCTCGGCCTGGTATACCTGGAACACCAGGCCCGTATCTGACACAGCGCCACCGTCGCCGGTCTGGCGGCATCTTTCGGCCGTGGAGCCATGACGAACCACTGGAACGACATCCAGCATGCGGACGTCATCATGATCATCGGGTCGAACGCTGCGGAAAACCACCCCATCTCCTTCAAGTGGGTCAATGTGGCCCGCGAAAAGCGCGGAGCGAAACTCATCAGCGTCGATCCTCGATTCACCCGGACTTCGGCCACCTCGGACAAGTACGTGCGCCTGCGCTCAGGCACGGACATCGCGTTCATCGGCGGCATGATCAACTATGTCCTCGAGCACGACAGGATCCAGAGAGACTATGTAATCAACTACACCAACGCCGCGTACCTGGTGAACCCCGAGTTCAGGGGCCCTGCTGACCTCGACGGGATATTCTCCGGGCTCACCGATGGAAAATACGACAAGTCCACGTGGTCATACCAGCGTGACGAGAACGGAGTCCCCAGGAAAGACCCCACGCTGACCGACCCCAACTGTGTCTACCAGCTCCTGAAGAAGCACTACAGCCGATATACCTTGGATATGGTCTGCGATGTCACCGGAGGAGATCCCAAGGAATACGAGGAGGTCTACAACCTCTACACCTCCACCTACCTGCCCGAGAAATCCGCCACCATTCTGTATGCCATGGGGGCCACCCAGCATACCTACGGGTCGCAGAATGTCCGGGCCTACTCGGTCCTTCAGCTGCTCCTTGGCAACATTGGTGTGGCGGGCGGCGGCATCAATGCCCTTCGCGGTGAGTGCAATGTCCAGGGATCCACGGACCATGCAGCGCTGTTCCACATCCTGCCCGGCTACCTGAAGATCCCGGTTGCCTCGCAGCAGACCTACGAGCAGTATCTTAACGAGAGCACGCCGGTGAGCACTGATCCCATGAGTGCGAACTGGTGGGGCAACTACCCCAAGTATGCCGCGAGTCTCCTGAAGGCATTCTGGAGAGACATTGAACCCGCAGAAGCCTACACCTACATCTGCAAGGTCGATGACGGCAAGAACTACTCCACCATCCCCATCTTCGAACAGATGGCCTGGGGCAACATCAAGGGCCTGTTCTGCTGGGGCCAGAACCCGGCCGTGGGATGTCCGAGCTCCAGGCTCGTCAGGAGGGCGCTGGCAAAACTCGACTGGCTCGTCGCCGTCGACCTGTGGGAGACGGAGACCGCGAGCTTCTGGCAAAAGGAAGCGGGCGTCGATCCTGCATACATCAACACCGAGGTTTTCCTCCTGCCCGCGGCGGCATCCATCGAGAAGGAAGGTTCAGTCTCCAACTCGGGTAGATGGGCCCAGTGGCGATACAAGGCTGTCGAACCTCCCGGAAAGGCACATGACGACCTGTGGATCATGTCGGAACTCGTGCACCGTCTTAAAGACCTCTACGGAAAAGAGGGAGGGGCATTTCCCGATCCCATTCTCAACCTCACCTGGAGCTATGGCACCATGGGCATGAGCGAGAAGTACCACCACCCATCTCCACGCGAGGTTGCCCGCGAGATCAACGGGTTCTTCCTCAAAGATACGGAGATCAACGGCCAGACCTACAAGGCAGGGCAGATGGTCCCCAGTTTTGCATTCCTCCAGGCCGACGGGTCTACCTGCTCAGGGAACTGGCTCTACTGCAACTCGGTAGCTGAATCCGAGATCAAGATGATGCGCCGCGGCACTGCAGATCCCACAGGGCTCGGGTTCTACCACGACTGGTCATGGTGCTGGCCTGTGAACCGGAGGGTCATCTACAACCGGGCGAGCGTCGATCTCCAGGGACGGCCCTGGGCAAAAGACAAACCAGTGATCTGGTGGGATAGGCTGGGGAAAAAATGGATGGGAGACGTTCCCGACGGCGGCTGGGCCCCTGGGACGAAACACCCCTTCATCATGACCACCGATGGACACGGGATGCTGTTCAGCAAAGGCCTGACGGATGGACCGTTCCCTGAGCACTACGAACCGCTGGAGTCCCAGGTAAAGAACCTTCTCTCTTCTCAGCAGGAATCCCCGGTGATTTTCCGCTGGGATGTCGCGGTCCAGCAGCAGGTGTGCGATCCGATGCTGGTGGACGGCGCAGCGGCTTGTGTCTTTGGCAGTCCCGATGCGGGAAAATTTCCCATCGTCTGCACCACCTACCGGGTGACCGAGCACTGGCAGGCAGGCCAGATGACCAGGTGGCTTCCGTGGATCAACGAGATGGTGCCTGGAATGTTCCTGGAGCTGAGTGAGGAACTCGCTGCCCAGAAAGGGATCATCAACGGGGAAAAGGTGAGGATCACCTCCATCAGGAACCTGGAGGGCATCACCGCCAAAGCGCTTGTCACCAAGCGGTTCAGACCCTTCACCGTGGCCGGAAGAGAGCTGCACCAGGTGGGACTGCTCTGGCATTTCGGCTACAAGGGCCTGGTGACCGGAGACATCGCCAACGACCTGACCCCGTTCATCGGAGACGCGAACACCATGATTCCTGAGTATAAAGCGTTCCTTGTCGATGTAAACCGGGAGAGGGGGTAAGTCATGGCTGAGTATATCAAGTACATCGATCTGACAAAGTGCACCGGGTGCAGGGCATGCCAGGTCGCCTGCAAGCAGTGGAACGACCTGCCTGCCGAGACCACGCAGTTTACCGGATCACTGCAGAATCCCGGAGATCTCACCTACAACACCTGGACGCTCATTAGATTCGACGAACTGGGCTCCGGCAAGGATATCAAATGGATCATGCGACACGATGCCTGCATGCACTGCGACTGGGCAGCCTGCATCAAGGCATGTCCTTCCCCGGGAGCGCTCGTGAAAACGGAGACGGGCGCCGTGATACACCAGAGCGAGTTCTGCATCGGCTGCAAGGCCTGCATCATCGCCTGCCCCTTCGATATCCCGAGGTATTCTGTCAAGGACGACAAGATCGCGAAGTGCACCCTGTGCTACGACCGGATCACCAACGGCATGAAACCGGCGTGCGTGACGTCGTGCAACACCGGGTGCCTCGACTTCGGGCCCAAGACCGCGATGATAGAGAAGGCCCATACTCGAGCCCTCGCGACCGGCGGTACGGTGTACCCGAACAATCCCAACTACGAGACGCACGTGCTCTACGTGCTCCCGGCGGACGTGAAACCCTTGGAGATTTCCCACATGAACCCCAACCCGAAGATGCCGGCGACCGTTCTGTGGTGGAAGCACCTGTTCAAGCCCTTTACCCTCATCGGGGTGGGAGGCGTCGCAGGTCTGGCACTCCTGCACTACATGTTGCGGGGACCGCACCTCGTAGAGGAAGAGAAGAAGGAAGGGGGTGAGGCAGATGTCTAAGAGAGAAGGTATGGTCTATGTCACGACCGCAGAAGAGCGGATCATTCACTGGCTGCTGGCCGGCAGCTGCCTGTTTGCCCTGATAACGGGACTCGGGCTCATGTTCCACAGCTGGTACATCATACCCACCATGCTGGGGGGATACTATGCAACTAAGTGGATGCACATCTTTTCCGGGGTGGTGTTTGCCCTTTCCCTCATAGCGGCAAGCGCCATCTGGTGGAAAGAGGTGAAGTTCGTCCCCGATGATGCCAAGTGGATCATGCAGGCCGGCGGCTACCTCTGGGATACGAAAGATCTTCCGCCCTGCGGCATGTACAACGCGGGACAGAAACTCTTCTTCTGGTTTGTGTTCGTGTTCGGCATCATTATCGTGGCCACGGGAATCATCATGTGGAACCCCCTGCCATACCCCGTCGTGATGGCGAGGTGGGCGTACATGCTCCATGCCATGAGCGTGTTCGTGGTTGCCTCGTTCTTCATCGTCCACCTCTACCTGGGTACGATCGGCAACCCTGGAACCGTCCAGATCATGTTTCACGGGTGGGCCACCCGCGCCTACTGCACGATGCATAAAGGGCGCTGGCTGGCCGAAAAAGAGGGAAAGACTGAAGCAGAAGCTGAAGCCTGAGGCACATTAGAACATCTCGCATGCCGGGGTTTCATGCCCCGGCATGCGAGTTTCCTCGTGATGGGAGGTTGTTACCCTTAACAGGCTTCGCAGTCGATGGCGAGCATCACGTGAGACGCTTTGATCACCGCAGATATCTCTTTTCCTTCAGCGATCTTCATGGCCTCGGCTGATTCCTTTGTGATGACCGAGACGATCTGAACACCTCCGGGCATCTCCACGATGACCTCGGGCGTTGATTCCTCCTTCCTTGAGCATTATTAGAGAGAGAAAAGAGAGGAGGGTTTTCTCTAATGCATAAACCGGTTAAGATCTATACGTTGAGTACATGCAGCCACTGCAAGGCAACCAAAGAGCTGCTCAACGATTACAACGTGGCCTACGACTATGTTGATGTCGATCTCCTGGATACCCCTGAAAAAAGCAGGGTTTTGGAAGAGGTGGCGCAATTCAATCCCCGGCGCACCTTTCCCACCACCATCATCAATGGAGCCATCATTATCGTGGGATACCGCGAAGATGAAATCAAAGAGGCTCTCGACCTGTGAGCGATGTGGAAAAGCTTTTCGAAATGCTCAGGAAGGTACAGGAACCCAAGGGGTATTTCTTCAACAAAGACCGCGAACGGGTCTTCGACATCCTGGAAGGGCTGGTCACCAACCGGGAGCGCTACGGATACATGAGCTGCCCGTGCAGGCTCGCGTCAGGTGACAAGGAGATGGACAGGGACCTCATCTGTCCCTGTGTGTACCGTGAGGCTGACGTTGAGGAATACGGGAGCTGCTACTGCAACCTCTATGTCTCACGAGAATGGAACGAAGGAACGATTCCTCACGTCTACGTTCCGGAGAGAAGAACGGACCCGGGAGAATGAACCATGCCGTTTTCCGGAGACGGCAGGCCAGGAATCTTTCAGGAGGTCAAGAGCCCTGAGAGCTCGTCGTCTCTGGCATAGGTGAATCGGATTCCCATCCCATGGGGCTCTGTGCGCACCACCAGGCCCTGGACCCAGATGGACTTCCCGAGGAGGTTTTCTGAATTCAATTTCATGGCGATGTAGGAATCCTTGTCGAGAACCGTGTCCGCCTCGATGAACACACCGTTGGGGCTGATGTCGCAGATCGTGCACCCGGTGGGCTGCTTGAGGGCATCGGAATAGGTGATGGTGGCCCCGAGTCTGCCGGGTATCCGGAGCCTGCGGCCTCCTCTCCGGTTTTTCATTGCTGATCCTCCCGTCTCTCCTGCTACCCTGAAAAAGGATCATGGTCATCTGTCCTGAGAGCCTTGTTGCGTCTCACCCGATGACACGAACAATGGTGCACCTTGCACCATGAATCTGGAATGAAACCTGGGAGAGTTCTTACTGAGAGGATAGTTTTCCGGGGAGAAAAGTCAAGAGACGAGACCCATCCTTCGGCACACGATCCTATCCCTGCTCCCAGGTAAAGACAAGAAACAGGGATCTCTCTCAACGCACTCGAAGGGGCGTTGATTCTGTGAGGTCAGTCGCAGACGAACTTTGCTCCTTGCTCAAGCTGGGAGAGGTACTCAGCCACAGCCTGGACGTCTTCCTGTTTCAATTTGGCCCCTCTTTTTACCATGCGATTCACGGTTGATTCCCACCAGGTCGCATCCTTGCCCAGGGCCTTGCAGACTCTGTTAAGGCCATGGCATGTTCCGCAGCTCTTCAGCACGAGGGCTTCAGGATCGCTCTCCTGCGCCTGGACAGAGGTAACGGGAAGACTCGTTAAAACCATGAAACAGGCCACGGTAATGAACCATGTCGCCAATGAAAAGATAGTTTTCATAGAAACCCCTTAATGCGTTCGATATTTTCAAAGATAAGCACTCGGGAGGAAAAAGCAAAAAGGGTTCTCCAAGAGTATTCCATCGTGCACAAAGAACGGGCGGTGACAGCAAGAAACAGCGTTAATCCTGCATTTCCACGACGAAACAGGAGATGAATCTGGGATCGAGGGAGTCGATATCAACGATGGAGGAACATTCTTCTTCGAACCGGGAATGCAGCATGTCGGCTACAGAGGCCAGTCTCTCTGTGCTTATCCGTGGCTGGATCATGGAGAGAAGATCATGAAGCTCAGAGGAAGCACTGGTGAGAAGGATGCGATTTCCAAGATCATTGAGCGTGGTTGCCTGATGAATAAAGGAACCTAGTTCGTCCCGGCTCAATGGTCGAAACCGAGTGATACCCTCGCTGAAATTGACCACAAGGGAGGTGAGCAGGATGTTCTCCAGGTCGATGCCCGGTCCCACATTGGTCTTTCCCAGGGAATCGATCTCCCTGTCCCGGTGCAGGTCCGAGATGAGACCCACCATGTCCTCCAGGGTGTCAAGAGTTGCTTTCACCCGTTCGATCTGCTGCAGAGAGGAGAATTCTTCTTCCCTGTACAGGGGGCGTTTTCTGAGGAGGCCTTCGACGAATTCATTCAGGCGTTCCGGGACCATGGAGAATTCGATCTGGAACAGGAGTCGGCGGAGCCTCTGCTGCTGTTCCAGGATCATGGTGTACCCGATGCTGAAGAGGGTTTCCGCATTGGTGCTCTCGAGGATATACTCTGCCGACCTCTTCTCCAGGTGCATGGCCATATCGAGACCCAGGGAGGCGATGGAGCTCGCCTTGCCCATGCTCGCCCTGATCTGAGCACTGTCGTTGAGCGGCTTGAAATCCGCCATGATGATCTTGTTGGCCAGGTAGATCATCTCGTAGAGGATCCGTTCCTGGGTCTCTGCAGTCGTTCGCTCCAGAGCGTTCACGATAAGGCTCCCGGCGTGAAAAATCGAATCCAGATAGGCCACGGGGAGCTGGTGGAGGTCCTTGTTGACCTGGGGGGTCTTTTCCTTGAGGAGCCCCCTGTTGAGGAGAGTGGACGGCTTGCTGTACCGGTAGATACCCAGGGCCTCTTCGGATGAGGGGAAGCCCATCTCCATCAGCCTCAGGCTCCTGCGTTCAAACATGGTTTCTTCCAGAAAAGAGCTCTGTTCGCTGATCACCCCCTCCATGATCCTGAAGTAGGTGTCCTGATCGTGGGAGAAGAAGAGGCTGAGCAGATCCCTGATGAAACTCTCCCGGTCATCGTCCCGGATGACACGGAAGTAGTAGAGGTTGTCGAGACTTTCGAAGCCCTCATCGAGGAGGTCGGCGATGTGCTCGTCCGTGGGAACGACATGGACGACCTCGAGGTAGCTCTTGAAGAGCAGCGCGATGGTTTCCAGGTCAAGGCCTTCCAGGGTCTTCATGAGGATGTCAAGGGAGGCTGCCTGAATCTCATAGAGCCAATCTGCAAGGCCCTCGATGGAAAAGGCGTCTCGTTCCCAGCAGTCAAGGTCGATGAAGTGCACCACGGTTTCAGGATTCACGTACTGCAGGAGGATCTGGCTGTCCGTCCCCCAGGAGTCCTTGATGATGAGGTAGGCCTCCTGGGACGGAAGCTGTTCGAGAATCTGCCGCGTGTAGGGTGAGTCGATGATGGTGCGGGCACGGTCTGACAGACTGCATGCCAGGACCTTGGACAGCTCATTCCTCATGGTCAGTTTCTTTCCCACGGTGATTTGGTTACCACAGATCCCGATCAACGATCAAGATCAGTCCGGTGTGTCCTCTCCAATGACGATCTCGCCGGTTTTACGCCTGATTCGGGATGCGATGCTTTCGATGAGGGAATAGGCCGACGGGATGACCACGAGGGTGAGCACCATGGCGAACAGCAGACCGAAAGCCACGGCAACGGCCATGGGTGATCGCATCTCGGAGCCTTCCCCCGTGGACAGAGCCATGGGCAGCATGGCACTGATCGTTGTGATGGAGGTGATGAGGATGGGTCGCAGACGAATGCTTGCCCCGGCTATGATTGCCTGCGTCTTTTCCAAGCCTTCTCTCCTGAGGCGGTTGATGTAGTCGATCATCACGATGGCGTTGTTCACCACGATGCCCATGAGGATGATCAGCCCCATGAAGGACGGTACCGAGAGGCTTTTTCCGGTTACGGCGAGACCCACGACCACCCCCACGAAGCCCAGCGGCAGTGCGAACATGACGATGAGCGGCTGGGAAAGGGACTCGAACTGTGCCGCCATGATCATGTAGATGAGGATGATCGCGATGAGCAAGGCCTTGGAGAGCTCGTTGAAGGATGTCTGCATGTCCTCGTACACCCCGCCGATGTCGTAGAAGTATCCCTCGGGCAGGGAAAGCCTCTCGAGAGCCTTCTGGACGTCATCGCTGATGCTCCCGAGATCACGGTGGAAGTTCGTTCCCGTGACGGTCACCGCGCGGTTCTGGTTCTTCCTGATGATGGTGATGGGCCCGAGCATCTCCTCGAGAGACGCAACCTGTGACAGGGGAACGCTGAACCCCAGGGGAGAGTGGATGGCGATGTTCCTCACAGCGTGGAGGTCCCGGCGGAACGGTTCCTGGAAGCGCACCCTGATGTCGTACTCCTCTCCGGCTCCGTGGAACCTGCTCGCCACTCTCCCGAGCATCGCGGTTTCCACCGTGGTCCCGATCTGGGCAACGCTCAGTCCCAGGAAGGCGGCTTTTTCCCTGTCCACACTTACCTGGAGTTCGGGCTTGCTCTTCTTCAGCGACGTGTCCAGATCCAGGAGCCCCTCAATGGATGCCAGGTTTGCGAGGGTCTTTTCGCTGATGGTGTACAGGACATCCAGGTCCGGACCGTAGATGTTCACCTCGATGGGAGAACCCCCCGAACCGAAGAGCGTTCCAGAGAGATCCTCGAACCTGAAGTCAACGCCCTCAAGGGCGGGAAAGCTGTTCCGGATCTCGTTGATGATCGCATCCGAGGATTTCGACCGCTGTTCCTTGTCCGTGAACCGGGCAAAGATCCGGGCCTTGTTGACGCCGGGGCTCTGTCCTCCTTGTGCGGTGGCGAATTTCGATCCGAGGGTGATTCCCACCATGCTCCCGCAGGTGATCACCTCGTCCCTGGACAGGAAGATGGCCTCCACCTGACGGGCGATGTGGTCGGTCTCCGCCAGGACAGCCCCCTCGGGCAGGGTGAGGTCAACGACGGCCAGCGGCATGTCCTGCTTGGGCATGAACTCCCTGCCGAGGGTGGTTGCCAGGAAGATAGAGGCGATGAACAGGACAAAGGCACCCAGGATGACAAGGCCACGATGCCGGAGCACCTTTTCCAGGAAAGAGGAATAGCGGGTTCTCAGCCACCCTGTCCAGCCCCTTCCCTCGATCCGTTCATAGAGGCTCTTTTCCTTCTTGAAGATCGTGGCTGCAATGGCGGGGATGATGGTGGTAGCCACGAAGAGCGAGGCGAGCAGGGAGATGCACACGGTAAGAGACAGCGGCCTGGCGAGTTTTCCTGCAATGCTCTGGGAGAGGCTCATGGGAAAAAAGACGGCGGCCGTGGTCAGGGTACTCGCCGTGATCGCGAGTCCCACTTCGGATGCCCCGATGACGGCTGCCTGGTGCCGGGGTTTCCCTTCTTCGAGGTGCCTGAAGGTGTTCTCGATCACCACCACGGCATTGTCGACGAGCAGCCCCACCCCAAGCGCGATACCTCCCAGGGTCATGATGTTGAAGGTGTACCCCAGGGCGCTCATTCCGATGAAGGTCGTGATGATGGACAGGGGGATCGCGATGGCTATGGTGAGTGTGGGGCGGATTGACCTCAGGAAGATGAGCACCACACCGATGGCGATGATGCCGCCGACCAGGGCATTGGACCCCGTCGCCGAGATGGACCGTTCGATGACCCTGCCCTGGTCGAGGATCAAATGCATCGAAACGTCCCTGGGCATGGTCTTCTCGAGGGACTTCAGTTCTTCCTTGACCCGGTTCACAGCCTGGAGGGTGTTGAATCCCGACTGTTTCATGATGGCGATGATCACACTGGGCTCTGAGTTGGTCCGCTCATACCCCCGGGTTTCCGTAAAGGTGTCTTCCACGACGGCCACATCGGCAACACGCACGGGTCCTCCGTCTTTCGAGATGGAGATGATGGTATTCCTGATTTCGTCGATGCTCTCGAAGTTTCCCGTTGTCCTGACGAGATACTCCTTTCCCATGGTTTCCACGTGACCGCCGGGAATGTTCAGGTTTCCTGCCTGGACACCCCTGAGCACCTGCTCGAGGGATGTCCAGGTGGCCTTGAGCATCTGGGGATCCACCAGCACCTGGATCTCCCTGATCTTTCCCCCGAAGATGAAGACCGAAGCGACCCCCTCGAGCTGTTCAAGCCTCGGCTTCACGACATCGTCGAGATAGTCCCGGAGACGCTTCGTATTCTCCATGCCGATTACCCCGTATTCGATGATGGGCATGTCGGCGATGTTGAACTTGAGCACCAGGGGGGGATCGGCGTCTTGGGGGAGAAAGTCGGTGATCCAGGCGAGCTTGTCCCTTACGTCCTGGGCTGCGAAGTCGAGGTTGGTGCCCCACTGAAATTCACAGTAGACGCTGGAAATTCCCTCAGCAGTCACGGAGGTCACCTTTTTGATCCCCTTGACCGTGCTCACCGACTCCTCGATGGGTTTGGTGATGAGCGTCTCGATCTCTTCCGGGCCTACCCCGCTGTATGTGGTTACCACCGACACGAAGGGAAACTCCAGGTCCGGGAGCAGGTCTAGTCCGAGATTGGAGAAGGAGGTCACCCCGAACAGGGTGATGATGAGCACGAGCATGGTGATGGTGATGCGTCGCCTGACGGAAAATTCAGGGATTGACATGAATCTATTCTCCCGTGGTGCTCTGCACGACGATGCTCCTGATCTTCATGCCGTCGGTGAGCCCCGTGATTCCACGGGTCACGACCCAATCCCCGGCCACGAGGCCGTCGAGGACCTCGAAGACCGTGTCCCCCTCGATGCCGAGACGGATTTCGACCCTCTGGATCGTTTCGTCCACGACACGGTAGACAAACGTCCTGTTCTCGCCCAGGATTATGGAAGACTTGGGGACGGCAAGGATGTTTTCACGCGACGTCTGCACGACCTGAACTCTCGCGGTCATCCCGCTCCTGAGTTTCAGAGCCGGGTTGTCCACCGTGATGGTCATCCTGAAGGTTCTGCTGACCGGGTCGATGGTGGGGTGGATTCTGGTGATGGTCCCGGCAAAGGACTCCTCGGGGAAGGCGTCCACGGTCAGGAGGCCTTGTCCCCCCATGTGGATGGACCCGAAGAGGCGTTCGGGGAGATCCACCTCAATCTTGACCGTGTCCATCTGCACGATGACGAAGGCAGGAGCCTGCGTACCGATGAGTTCTCCCTCATTGACGAACTTGTCCGTGATGATGCCCGCCATGGGGGCGGAAATCCTGCTTTCCTTGAGGTTCTGTCCGGCCATCTTCCACGCGGATACCGCCTGGTCGTACTGGAATTGAGCGAGGTCGCGTGCTGTCTTTGCGTCCTGGTAGCTCTGTTCGGAAACTGCTTCCCGTGCATAGAGGGTTTCTATGCGGGCGAGATCGCGCTGCACCCGTTCTAGCGTCACGCGGGCCTGGTTCATCAGCGCGGTGCTGTTTTCGTACTGCCTCTCGTAATCCACGGGATCGATGAGCATGAGGAGGTCTCCTTGGGAAACCCTGTCGCCGGCTTCCACAGAGACCCTGGTGATTCTCCCCGGGACCTTGGAGGTGATCCGTGCTGTTTGTTCGGGAAGCACGGTGCCTGCAATGGTATAGGTGGTGAGAACCGAACCTTGGGTCACCTGGGTCACAAACACCTGGGGCTTCGACGGTTCACTGCCGAGGTTGTCACGAGGTTCCGGCGGAGCGGTGTTGCCGCAAGCGGTCAGGAGAATAAGGGTCAGGGAGAAAACGACGGGAAGCCGAAGCCATTTCACTGCAGCATCCCCCTAGAGAGAGCCCATGGCGGCGTCCAGGGATGAGAGTGACTTGGCATAATCCGCCCTGGCGGAGATGTAGTTTTTCTGCGCCTGATCGAGGAGAGCCTGGGCATCGAGGACATTAGTGGTCGTGGCGACCTGGAGGTTGTAGCGGTCTTTCTGGATTCTCAGGTTCTCCTGTGCCTGTACGATAGCCTGTGCGGCAACCTCGATGCGGGCGTCAGCCTCCTGCACCGAAAGGTAGGAACTCTTCACCTCGAGAGACACCTGGTCCTTCAGCGTCTCTAGAAGGTAGACCAGTTTGCTCTCGAGGGCCTGTGCCCTGGATGCATCCCAGTAGTTGGACCCGCCCTCGAAGAGATTCCAGCTCAGGCCGAGCCCCGCCTTCCATGAATCATCCTCGACCCGGGGCTTGTCCCCGGTCCTCTCGTAGGTGTAGCTTGCGGCTACACTCGGATAGTATCTCGATTTCGCAACGGACGTCCCTTTTCGGGCGTTTTCCATCTGGAGCAGGAGAATCTTGATCTCCTGCCTGTTTTCAGAGGCCGCTGCAAACGCCTGCTCGAGGGTCTTCACCAGGGGCTGCTGGGGAATCTCCGTCTCGATGTTCACTGCCTCGGAAAGATCCCGTCCCAGCAGCAGGTTGAGCCCCGATTCCGCCAGTCTCACGGCATTGTCGGAGATGATGAGGTTCTGCTGGCTCTCTGCGTACCGGACCTGTGCCTCCAAGAGATCATTTTTCGGGATCATCCCCTGGTTGAAGAAGGCATTGGCCACGTCGAGGTGGGCCATGATGGATGCTGATCCGCTCCTGGCGACCTCGAGGATCTGTCGGGCCTGGATCACCCCGTAGTAGGCCTCGATCACCCTCAGCTTCAGGTCTCGGACGATTCGGAGGCGATCGATCTGAGATGCGCTGTGCTCGTTCAGCGCTATCCGGTAGCTGTTGTAGAGCGCTCCTCCGGCAAAGAGCACCTGCCTGGCCTCGATGGAGAACTGGTAGTTATCCCTGGTCCCAAGGAGAACGGCCTGCTCGTGGATCGGGGGGATATAGGCGAAGGTATTGGGGTCTGCAATGCTTCCCTGCTGGTTCACCAGGGGAAGGAACCGCTCTTCCTGGGCGGGGCTCGTGAAGGAGGGGGCCTCGTTGAGCCTCATGTACCCGTAATTCACGCTGACCTTGGGGAGCATCTGGGAGAATCGGGAGCGGGAATAGAATTCCCTGATCAGTACTTCCTGGTCCTGTGCACTGATGGAGGGGTTCTTCTCGATGGCTTCTTCGAGTGCATCTTCGAGGTTCATAACACCCCAAGCAGGAGCGAACCCCGGGGAGAGAAGGAACAGCCAGACACATCCAAAGATCAGGGTCCTACTGTTTTTCACGATAATAACCTCCTATAACGCCTAGAATACGGGGGATATAGTCCTTTGGAGATCTCTGCAGAATTCCCAGGTACCCATGGTCAGCGATTGCATGCATCATGCCGAGAATCATGAGGGATGAGAATTCGGGATCAAGGATCGCATCTGAGTCGTGTGCTTGCTCAAAGATGCCGTGAACGATCTGGTAGATCTCCCGATTGCTTTCCTTGAAGAGGTCATAGATGTGAGGCTTGATTTCAGGAATGGGGGAGTAGAACATCTCGTAGATCATCCGGTGAAATCCCGAATTGTTCTCGATCCACGAGAGGTAGTATTTCACAAAAGATGCCAGTTGCTGCTGCCAGGTATCGTGAGTAGAGACGGCGAGTTTTGCCTCTGAGATGAAGTGTTCGATCAATCGCTCGATTATTTCTGCAAAGAGGACATGCTTACGAGGAAAAAAATGGTAGATCGTTCCCACGCCGAATTCTGCCGTTTCGGCAATCTGGGCCATGGTAGTGTTGAAATACCCATCCCGCTCGAAGATGCTCCGGGCTGCTTCCATGATGGCTTCTCTGCGCAGCGCCTGTTCACGTTCTTTCCTGGTCATGGAATGAGAATCAGTATTCATGGAATGAACCTAAATTCAGAAATAGAATAACCATTCATGATAAGTCAAGAGTATTGTGAGGAGTGCTCCGCGGGGATAAGGGAGTGTATACGTCAACACGGTTCATTGTGCACACGAGGGAGGCTGTTCGACCATTCATGGGGATGATCATGCACGGTGAAGTTAGTATGTCTGGGAGTACACTGCGTGGTAATCAGCCGAGGAAAAGGCGGATTCTCTCACCGGGATTACTCGAGGGGGTGAAATACGAGCCCCGTGGGAACCTTTGGGTAGAAAAATGTCGATTTCTGAGGCATTCTGAGGCCGGCCTCGGCGATCTCGATGATCTCCTGAATGCTGGTGGGGTTGAGCAGGAACGCGATATCCGCCTGTTCTCTGGCTACCATGTCAAGGGCTTCTTCAGCCCTGTGGGGATATTCGATGCGCTGTGCCCCGAGAGAACCGCTGATGCCGATGACCGGGTCGATGATACACTCCTGGAGGATGGTCACATCGAGTTTTTTGAGCAGGGGGTGGGTGCTTGCGGGCAGGTAGCGTTCAACATCCGCATAATCGATCACCTGGAGGAGATAGTACCGTGGAATTCCCCTCACGAAGAGGCCAATATTCCCTCGCCCCGCCTTTCCCAGGGCAGAGAGGAGCGCCTTCCTGTTGTCGAAGGGGACCATGTTGAACATTTCCTTGATGCGGTATTCAAGGTCGACGAGTCCCACCCCCATGCTGTTGAGGATCACCCGGTGTGTGGGCAGGATCCTGATTCCCTCGTCCATGTTGACCAGGTACATCTGGATGTAGTCGAAGCTCTGGTTCCCGTCCTTCTTTCCGGTGGCTGCCCGCATCCTGTCCCGGTAGATCTTTGCGGTCTCGTAACGGTGGTGCCCGTCGGCAATGAGAATTTTTTTCTGCTGCATCATCCGCCCCACCTTGTCGATGAGTCCCTGCTCCTCGATCTTCCAGATCCTGTGCGATTCCTGGGCGGCACTGAATTCCACCAGGGGATCCGAGATGTTCTGGCGGATGATCTGTTCGAGGGTCTTCTTGGGATCGGAATAGACGCCGAATACGGAGCTGAAGTTTGTTCTGGTCTCACTCATGAGGCGTAGCCGGTCGATCTTTGGGCCTTGCTGGGTATATTCGTGCGGTCTGATTGTCTTTTTCTCGTCGTTGTCGAGCCTGACGGAGGCAATGAATCCCCTCCTCGCGTGGACCCTGTCCGAGAAGGGGTAGGTATGTTCGTGGTAGTAGAGGGCAGGGAGTTCATCCTGAATGAGTACTGCTGCATTGATCCACTGGCGATAGAAATTCCGAGCGCGGGTATAACGGTTGTTTTCTTTCGTGTCTTTGGTGAACTGTTTTCCCAGTACGAGTCTGACGGCATTGTAGGGGCTTTTCGCATAAAATTCTTCCACCTGCTGGGGGCTCGTGACGTCATAGGGAGGACAGATGACATCGGCAAGGTCTACCTTGCGGGGGTCATACCGGACTCCCTTGAATGATCGTATTTTGGGCATACACCTGATCCTTTCTTCCTCGTGGAAGCTTCAGCGACACAAACAGGGCTATATATATGCGCTCTTGAAAAAATACAACTGAATTTTCTCAGAGCTGACTCTTCCTGTGTGGAGAAGCGTCAGCACGAAACCTGAAAAAACGATCACCCCAGGACCGGCACTACCGATGCCAAGAAGAAACTTGATTTCAGAGGATCTGCTGCGATATACAGGGTGTGTGCACGCCTTTAAGACAGCGGTGTTCCTCGGTCTCCTGTTCGCCTTGATAACGTTGTGCATTCACAATACCGATGTCTACCTCGTGTCCTTCATGACCTATCGATTTCCTTTTCCCGTACAGCTGTGGGTGCTCCTGCTTGTGTTCTTCTTTGCCGGTATGCTTCCGGTTGTTTTCTACAGGATACCCGGAAATGCAGCCCACAGAAAAAGGATGAAGTTCCTTCGAAACAAGATCGCACAGATGGAGAATGATCTTCGTTCTCCTGACTGATCAACGTAGAACCTTTTTTATCCCTGACCGAATTCCCCGCATGACCCTCGGGGGGAACCAGAGGAGACTCAGGGCATTTCCGATGCCGAGGTTCGTGTGCTCTTCCCTGGTGACGAGGTCGGGACGAAGCCTCCTCTTGACTTTCAGAAAACCCATCCAATCGATGGTGCACAGGAGCGTATGTACGATTCTCGGCCGAGGAAGGTAGATGCTCGATGCAAAGTCGATGAGGTAGGGGTTTCCTTCCTCATCGATCCCGTAGTTTCTCCTGTTTCTGAGATCGAGGTGGACCACTCCACGGTGGTGGATGGAGGATATGAGGTTTTCCAGGGCGGAGAAATACGCTTCATCCACACGCACATTCGTGTCTTTGAGATTATTCCCGCCCATGAAGGTGGTGGAGAGGGTGTATCGGTCAGAGCTGGGGACACACTCGGGTATTCCAGGAAGACCTGCAAGCTTTGCATAGATGAGTGACTCCCAGGAAACCAGGAGTGAGCCGAAGAGTTTGACGGGCAGCACCTTGCTGCGATAGGTCTTTTCAACCACCGTGACAGGGGGCAGCTCAAGCACAGACACGTCAGGCCCGTAGACCCGGCTTCTCTTCAGGGGTGTGTCGGTCATACCGGAACCCCTCATTCTTGTTTTCCCTCCGGGATGATCTTGAAGGCTGAGCAGGGTATCGGCCCCCGGACACCCTGAACAGTCGCCATCCCTTTGAGGTGATGGCCCCGGGAGTCGAGGACAACGTCTATTCGTATCTGAGGATTTGCCATGACCAGAGATCCATCTTCAGTAAGTGAAATGCTCATGTCAGCGCAGACATCGGTGTTCTTGCTCTGAACTTTTTTTGAGGGGGAAATCGTGATGTCGGTCATCTTGGTCCGGGTGGGATAGTGGAGCAGGAGCACCCATTCTCCATGAATTTCATCGAGGAACGGTTGTTCTGAAGCGTGCCCGTCTCTCACGGTTTCTTCCGTGGAGGTATCCTGGAGTGATGCCTTTTCGCATATGGGTTGTGATTCAGCACAGAGTACACAGGAAAGGAGAGCCATACTCGCGATCTGCGCAACCAGGATACCTTTTTTCATTACGGGCGCGTCCCTTTCTTCACGGTGTCTTTTCTCGAGGAGTGCCTTAAGAACTACCATTGCGTGGAGTCTTATGCAATGGTAGGTTTGCTGGCAGCGATGGGTAAAAAAGAACAGAGAGCAAAGGGAAAGATCCTGTGGAATCCAAAGGGGTATGCCTTCCTTTCTCCTCAGGATTCCCACGAGGATATCTTCATTCCGGCACAGGGACTCAACAGCGCCATGGACGGGGATGTCGTTGAGGTCCGCGTGTACCATGACAGGAAGGGTCTCAGGGGGAGCGTAACCGCTGTCCTGTCCCGGGCGAAGACAACGGTTACCGGTCGATACACCAGGATGAAGAAAGGGGGTCTGATCCAGCCATTAAGTCCTTTTCCCTACACCGTGAAGGTTCCCCCCGGATTCGAGGCAACGGCCCGAAGCGGAGACATCGTGACAGCCAGTATTATTCCCCCGAAATCTGCCGCGGGGATCAATTCCGTGGCTGCCCGTGTGGACTCCCTCCTGAACATTCCTGAGGATGTGGGTGATGATCTCAGGTATGTCGCCACGAAACATGGTATTCCCTGGAGCTTTCCCGACGAGGTGGAAATCGAAGCGGAAAGGGTTTCTCATGTCGACGTGGAACGGGAGCTTTCCCAGAGGGTAGATCTCAGGGAAAGGGTGTTGTTCACCATCGACGGGAGCACGGCACAGGATTTCGACGACGCCGTCGGGCTCGAGAAGAACTCGGATGGGACCTTTCTGCTCACGGTTGCCATCGCCGATGTCTCCCACCTCGTCAGGAGAAATTCGTCCCTGGACAGGGAGGCGTTCTCACGGGGGTTCAGCGTGTATTTCCCTGAAACCGCGATCCCCATGCTCCCGCACGTACTTTCCAACGGGGCTATGAGCCTGAAGCCAGGAGAAGATCGGCTCGCTGTGGTTGCAGAGATTCACCTGGGGCCCCGTGGAAGGATCACGGGTTCGCGGTGTTACGAGGCGGTGATCAGATCCAGGGCCCGGCTCACCTACGAGGAAATCAATCCCTTCCTGGAGGGAACGGGACAGACCCCCGTTGACGATCAGGATATCATGTGGCGATTGACCGCCCTGCACTCCCTCACCTCGCACCTCTCTTCACGGCGGAGACACAGAGGCAGCCTTGATCTCGATGTACGAGAGACGGTAGTCATCCTCAACAGTACGGGAACGGTGGGAAAGGTGTCCGACCGTGAGCGAGGCCCCGGAGAGCGGCTCATCGAAGAAGCCATGCTGTGCGCAAACCAGGTGGTATGCAGTTTTCTGCAGGAACATGATGTGCCCGTCCTATACCGGGTTCACGAGTGTCCCCGTGAGAGTGACCTCCAGGAATTATATGAGACCCTCCGCGAGATCGGGATGCCGAAGGGTGACCTGGCAAAATTCCACCGGGCCGTCGTCTCAGGAGGTCAACGATCACAGGCTCTCCAGGCAGTGTCGGATTACTTCCGGAACAGCCAACTTTCAGGGTTCGTGAATCAGCACATCCTCCGTGCTCTCATGAGGGCACGCTATTCACATGAAGATCTCGGGCATTTCGGTCTCGCCACCAGCGGGTACCTCCATTTCACCTCACCCATCAGGCGCTATCCGGATCTCGTCATTCACAGACTCATCAAGAGGGCCCTCCAGGAGGGTCCCATGACTGAACAGGAGAGGATCAAGCTGAATAAATACCTGAAGTTCGTGGCCGGGGAGACCTCCAGGAGAGAGGAGATTACGGATGAAGCAATGATGGAGGTCACCAAGCTCAAGATCGCATCCTATATGGCAGGGCATATCGGCGGAGAGTTTTCGGCAGTCGTGACCAGCATTTTTCCCTATGGAGCCTTCGTAGAGGTCTTGGATCCCCCTGTCGGAGGACTTATTCCTTCGGCGAACAGGGGCAGGATCACAGGGGGGCAAAAGAAGGGACGATCGAAGAAACAGAACGTTGCGGTAGGCGAGATCATCACCGTGAGGCTGACCCGTGCGGACAGGCTCACGGGGCAGCTTGATTTTCTTCTGGTTCGTGCTGAAAAAAACGCATGAGGGCTTCTGGTACGGACAGCACGCAGAGATGGAGAGAATCGAAGCGCGTACGCATCTGGATGGAGCAGGCAAGAGCAGAGAAGTCCCTAGCTTGGTTTTTCCTCAATCCCTGACGGGGCGCGTTTTCTCTTTAAGGCCGTTCCTCCGAGGTATGCCTCCTGTATCCGCGTGTCGGATTTCAATTCAGCGGCTGGGCCAGAAGCAGAGATGCTGCCGTTTTCGAGCACATATCCCCTCGTCGCAATGTTCAGGGCCTTGTGAACATTCTGCTCCACCAGGAGGATGGATGTGCCCTGCTGGTTGATTTCCTGAATAATGTCAAAAATCTGCTTCACGAGAATGGGTGCAAGCCCCAGTGACGGTTCATCCAGGAGGAGGAGCTGTGGTGTGCTCATGAGGGCCCTCCCGATGGCAAGCATCTGCTGTTCACCTCCCGAGAGCGTTCCCGCAAGCTGTCTGTTCCGTTTCCTCAGGATCGGGAACAGGGAAAACACCCGCTGCTTGGCTTCAAAGACCTCGACCTTCTTCTTCCTTCTGGTAAATGCGCCTAGATTGAGGTTTTCATCAACAGTCAGGGTTGAGAACACCTTCCTGCCTTCAGGAGAGAGGGAGATCCCCTTGAGCACGATCTCATACGGGGGGATTCTGTTGATCACCTCATTGCGGTAGCGAACCGTTCCGCTCCTGATGGGCATAAGCCCCGAGACAGCCTGGAGCAGTGTCGACTTTCCGGCTCCATTGGCACCGAGCACCGTGACGATCTCCCCCTTGTCCAGCTCCAGGGAGATGCCCTTGATGGCTTCGATAGACCCATAGGAGATGTGGAGATTCTCAATGCTCAGAAGGGAGTTCATGGTTTTCAGTATTCCTCGTCGTCGTCCTTGCCCAGGTAGGCCTCGATAACCCGCTGGTTCTGATAGATATCTTCGGGAATTCCCTCTGCGATCTTTCTGCCTTCGTCCATCACAACGACCCAGTCGGAGATCCCCATGACCACGTTCATGTCGTGTTCGATGAGCAGGATGGTGATGTCCTCCTGCGCGATGAGCGTCTGGAGAAAGGTCATCAGGTCCCTGGTCTCTCTGGTATTCAGCCCGCTGCTCGGTTCGTCCAGGACCACGAGCGTGGGCTCAGATGCAAGGGCACGGGCGATCTCGAGCATGCGCTGAGAGCCGTAGGGGATATTTTTCGCGAGCTCACCGTGCGCCCGTGAAAGGTTGACCTGCCTCAGTCGGAACTCGGCTTGCTCCTGGATCCGCTTCTCTTCTTTCCGCTGAGCAGCAAACCTGAAAATCGAGGTGATCACTCCGGCTCTGCTCCTGCAGTGCTGACCAGCCATGATATTTTCCAGACAGGTCATGTCGGGAAACAGCCTGATGTTTTGAAAGGTCCGCGCAATTCCGGAGGTCACGATCTGGTGTGGTTTTTTCCCTGTAATGGGTATTCCCCTGAAGATGACCGCTCCCTTTTCAGGAGTGTAGATACCGGTCACCACATTGAATACCGTTGTCTTGCCCGCGCCATTAGGCCCGATGAGGCTCAGGATCTCCCCCTTGTGGACTGAGAGATCGAACTCGTTTACCGCGGTGAGGCCCCCGAAGAGCTTCGTGAGACATGTCGTTTCCAGGACAAGGGGTTTATCACTGCGGGCTTGGGCCTTAGCCATGCTCTCTCCCGTTGGTGCTCAAGAGGGACGTAAACGACACGGCTCCCCGTTTCCGTGGCCAGACTCCCCCTGGTCGGAACATCATCATGAGGATCATGGCAGATCCGAATACAAGCATCCGATACATGGCAAACGGCCTGAATATCTCGGGGAACAGGCTGATGAATGCCGCCCCGATGATCACCCCGGGGATGGAACCCATGCCGCCGATGAGTACGATACAGAACATGAGGCAGGATTCCCAGAATGTAAAGCTCTCCGGTGAAACACACATGAGCTTGCTCGCATAGATGTTGCCCGCGACGCCCGCAAGCCCCGCACCCAGGATGAAGGCGAGCAGCTTGAACGACCTCACGTCCACCCCGCTCGCCTTGGCAGCTATTTCATCTTCACGGATGTAGTTCCATGCCCGCCCGATTCGAGACTGCTGGAGCCTGGTAAGCCCCACGATACTCAATGCCACCACGATCCAGATCAAGAAGTAGTATTTGATGGAGGAATCGATGACAAACCAGGTTCCCAGCGAGGGAAAATCGATGCCAAACACCCCGTTGGGTCCTCCGGTGAGATCGAAGGGGTTGTTGATCAGCGCGAGCCGTACGATCTCTCCCATGCCGAGCGTGACGATGAGGAGGTAGTCGCCCTGAAGATGGATGATGGGCGAACAGACGAGGTAGGCGAACAGACCCGCGGCAATGGCGCTCACGGGCAGCAGGACGAGAATTGGCACTCCGTACCTGGTATTGAGGATAGCCGTGGTGTAGGCTCCGATGGCATAGAATCCGGCATGGCCGAGATCGAAGAGCCCCACTTCTCCCAGGACGATGTTGAGACTCAGGCCCAGCAGCGCATAGATCCCGAAGAAGAAGGCGATGTCGATGAGATAGTCGCTCACAAAAAAAGGGTAGAGGATGAACGCAGAGACGATAAGAACGATCTGCGGGTGGCCGAAGTCCAGGAGACGTCTCTGATTGTTCTGTTGACGAAGTTCCATTGCAGCTACACTTTTTCCGCCACTTTTTCACCCAGGATCCCGGTGGGCCTGAAGATGAGCACGAGGATCAGGATCAGGAAGACGAACACGTCCTTCCACGCAGTGGAGATATAGGCCGCACCGAGCATTTCAAGCACGCCCAGGAGAAGGCCGCCCACCATGGCACCGGGGATGTTCCCGATGCCGCCGAGGACAGATGCGGTGAAGGCTTTCAGCCCGTAGTTCCAGCCCATGGTGAAGCTGATCTGCCGGTAGTACATGCCCACCATGATTCCGGTCATGGCCCCCAGGGCGGGACCCAGGGTGAAGACGAAGAAGATGACCTTGTTGATGTTGATTCCCATGAGAGAGGCTGTTTTCCGGTCAAGGGCCGTTGCCCTGATTGCTGCCCCGAAGGTTGTCTTCTGAACGATGAAAAACAGCATACCCATGAGGAAGAAGGAGAGGACAAGGATCAGGAGCTGCAGCACGGAGAGGTGGATGTCGCCGATCTGGAGATGCACGTTGGGGATGAGTGAGGATGGATAGGCCTGGTATCGGGGTCCCCAGATCACCATGATGGCGTTCTGCAGGAATATTGACGCACCAAGAGCCGATACCACGGCTGGAAGTCTGCCTGCTGGATAGACGGGGCGGTATGCCAGCCGCTCCACAACGATACCCACGATGGCAAGGCTGACGGCAGCGATCGTCATCGCCACCATCAGCCCGCCCCACAATCCGAAATGGGTGGTACTGGCAGCTACCCCGAAGACGAGCACGGTATATCCTAGATACGAGCCGAGGGTAAAGAAATCACCGTGGGCGAAGTTGATCAGCTTCAAAATTCCATAGACCATGGAATATCCGAGCGCAATGAGCGCATAGAATGAGCCGATCGTGAGCCCGTTGATGAGCTGCTCCAGGAATATGTGCATGTGATCTCGTGTTGTCTGTTCTCTCTACGGGTGCCTACCGGGAAACGACAATGTTTCCTTTCTCGTCAACAACATAGAGATAAAACGGCACGCCTTCGCGGTCTCCCTGATCCGTGAATCCGATGGGTCCGGTGATCCCCGGAACACCGTTGACCTCGTCTCTGAGGTATTTTGCAAGTACACCCGAATCGGTCGACCCGGTCTTGTCCACTGCATGGGCGATGATGTTCAGGGCATCGGCCGCATAGATCGGCCACGGGCTCGAAGGAATTTCGCCGAACCTGTCCCTGTAGGAAGCGAGGAATTCACGGGCCTCCTGATAAGGCAGGTCCCCCGGCAACGGCTCGTTCGTCATGTAGCATCCCTTGGCGATATCGATGCCCGCTATCTTGACGAACTCATCGTTGATCGCTGCATTTCCTCCGATGAAGGGACAGGTAATACCGATGGACCGGGCCTGACTCACGAGCAGTGCAGCCTCGGCATAGTACCCGGTGAAGTACCAGACATCTGGCTTGCTTTCCCGCAGATTGGTCAGGGGTACCCGGAAATCGCGCTCCCCGGGAGTAATGGCGTCGTAGTAGACGATTTGGATTCCCCGGGATGCAACCATGGGCTCCAAGGCACGCTTCGTATCTTCGGCCAGGCCCTTTCCGAAGGCGGTATTGTCGTGCATGATGGCGATACGTGTGGCATTGAACTTCTTCGGTATAAAGTCGGCAAAGAACTGTCCCTGGGAGTCATCCCTGCCACAGGTCCGGAAGAAATACGTGAAGTTTCTCTGCGTCAGGCGGACTGCGGTCACCCCGTAGCCGATGTTGACCTTTTTGAATCGCTCGTAGATGTTCGAAGCAGGTTCGCACACCGATGATCCATAGGTCGACACCGCTGCCACCACGTCTTTCTGTCCCACCAGCTTCTGCGCTGCAAGGGCTCCGGTTTTTGGCTCTCCCGCATCGTCGACCACCCTCAGCTCGATCATTTTTCCACCGAGGATACCGCCCTTCTTGTTGATCAGCTCAGCTGCAATTTCGCAGGACTGTTTTGCCATCTGGCCTTCATAGGCCCATGCCCCGGTAATCGGTCCCTGGAGACCGATTACCACCGTACCGGATTCTCCCAGTACGGATGATGGTGCAAGAATGCTCAAGAGTCCGCACACAACAACAAAACACTTCACCAGTTTCATACGTGAACCCCCTTCTCTATGACGAGATGTGATGTGTGGCCGGATTGGCAGAAAACCTTCCGCCACAAGTCCTTCTAGTGCATGAATAGAAGGAAAAAAAGTATAGGGGGGCACTTCCAGCGTGTCAAGAATAAAGTATGATTTGAAAAAGCGGAGAAGATGCCACTTAGGCTACATTCTGCACGAAAAGACCGGGTGCATGAAGTAGGGTGCCAGGAAGGGTGTATGATCCCGTGTTCGGGTGAATCCTCTTAAAACAAGAGCTGCGCCCGGCAAAAAAAGCAGCAACCGCCATGACTGACGGCTGCTGCGATTTCAAGGAAAGCTGTGTTCATCCCCACATGAGTGGTGGATGATTATTTCAACCAGGCGTTGACCTTATCCGGATTCTCATTGATCCAGCGCTTTGCAGAATCGTACGGGTCGGCCCCGTCCGCATTCCACCCCATAACCTGTCCGATATCCGGAAGGGTCCAGTGGAACTTGCTCAGGAACGCGTAGACTTCGGGCATGTCCTTGTCCAGGCCTTTCCTCACAATGGTATGGATCTCTTCCGCTCCTCCGTAGACACCCTTGGGATCCTCGAGATACTTCAGATCCCACCGGGCGAATTTCCAGTGGGGGGTCCACCCGGTGACCGCGACCCACTCGTTGTTCTTGATCTTGTCCTGGAGCACTGCGGTCATCATGGCCCCGGAACTCTCCATGAGTGTAATCTTGGTCAGACCGTAGTCTTTGATGGCCTTCTCGGTCTTGCTCATGATCCCTGCGCCAGGGTCGATCCCGATGATCTTTCCGTCGAACTTGGCGGCATGCTCATTCATCTGGCCGATGGAGTCGATGGTGACGTACGTGGGAACCACCAGTCCGATGCCGGCCCCTTCGCAGTTGGCTTTGAGGTCCACCACCTTGTCCTGTACCTTTTCGAGGTAGTGGCCGTGAGTCACGGGGAGCCACGCCGTGGTCATGACATCGGCATCCCCGGTGGAAACGGACTGCCACATCACTGCGGCGCTTACCGAAATGGCCTCAGCGTCATAGCCCATCTTCTCTTTGAGCACAGCCATTGCCACGTTGCTGCTTGCCACGGCACAGGACCACTCGACATAGGCGATCTTCACCTTTCCCTTTGCCGCGTACGCACCGGGGGTGAACCCCAGCAAGAACATCAACGCCAAACCCAGTACAATGAATGATAACTTTTTCATGGTATACTCCTTTCTCGTGTTTATTCTTTTTGCTGTTTCTCTGGTTCAGACGCATCAGTGCGTCTAAACGGGTTCTTTCTTTCCGCCGAGGCGCTGCATGATGCGATCGAGGACCATTGCCACGATCACAATGGCGATGCCTGCCTCGAAACCACGTCCCGCTTCCAGCCGCTGGATGGCCTTCCAGACCTCACCCCCGAGTCCTCCTGCTCCGATCATCGCTGCAATGACCACCATGGAAAGGGCAAGCATGATGGTCTGGTTTATCCCTGCCATGATGGTGGGGGTCGCCATGGGGAGCTGGAGCTTGAAGAGTTTCTGTGCCGTGGTGCTGCCAAAGGCGTCCGCGGCATCGATCATTTCCACCGGCACCTGTTTGATGCCCAGGCAGGTGAGCCGTATGGCGGGCGGCATGGAGAAGATCACCGTCGCAAAAATCGCCCCCACAGCTCCAAGCCCGAAGAACGGGATGGCAGGAATGAGGTACACAAAGGCCGGTAGGGTCTGCATCACGTCCAGGATCGGCATGATGACCCGATACGCTCCTCTGCTCAGGGCTGCCAGGATACCCATGGGCAGACCGATGATCATGGCGATGAGGGTGGCGATGAGCACCAGGGCGATAGTGCTCACCGTGGGAGACCACAGCCCCATGTTCCAGATCAGGAAGAACCCCATCAGGGTAAAGAGCGCCACGGATTTTTTCCTGCTGAGTGTCCAGGCCAGGACAGAAAAGATAGCAATGAGGGCCCATGGCGGAAAAAACATCATGGCATCCACCAGGATTCGGATGCCGCTTTCGGTTATGCCTGAGAAGGCCTTGGTGGCGAATGACAGGTGCTCGGTTATCAGATCGAGTCCCAGTTCGATCACCCTTCCAACAGGTATCCTAAACAGATCCATTGTTCTGTGCTCCCTCGGAAAGTGCTGCAAGCAGCGCTCCCCTGATAATGACCCCCTTGAGGCGGTCGTCTTCATCCACCACTGCCAGAGGGCTGTTCTCCCCAAGGAGGGTGAACAGTTCTAAGGCAGGCGTGGCTGGCAATACCTTGGTGATATCCGTGTTTATGATGTTCTTCAGATTCATTTCCCCCTTTTTCAGGGCCTCGGATGCATCGTCGGCAGAGACAATACCTACGAGTTTGTTTTTGTGCTGAACAAAGATGCTCGAGATTCCTGCCTGCTTCATCTTCCACAGGGCGGCCTTCGGGCCATCATAGGCGTAGCTCGCTACCTCTCCGGGCTTTTTCATGACCGTCTCGGCGGTGAGCACCTTGGAAAGGTTCACATCTTCGACGAACTTCTGGACATACTCGTTTGCAGGGTGGGCGAGGATCTCTTCCGCTGTTCCCTCCTGGATGATCATGCCGTCCATCATGAGGACGATCCTGTCTCCGAGTTTGAGGGCCTCGTCCAGATCATGGCTGATGAAGATGATGGTCTTGTGCATCTTGTCCTGGAGTGTGAGCAGTTCATCCTGCATATCGCGCCTGATGAGGGGATCGAGGGCGCTGAATGCCTCGTCCATGAGCATGATGTCGGGATCGAGGGCCAGTGCCCGGGCAAGTCCCACCCGCTGCTGCATGCCACCGCTGAGCTGGGACGGGTATGAATTCTCCCACCCTTTGAGGCCCACCTGTTCAAGGGCCTGCATGGCCTTCTCTCTCCGTTGTGCTAGATCGACTTTTTGTATCTCCAGGCCATACTCCACATTTTTCAGGGCGCTGCGGTGGGGAAAGAGCGCGAAGTGCTGGAACACCATGCCAAACCGCCTCTGACGGACTTCCCGGAGTTCTTTCTTTGTCAGTGCGGTGATCTCGATATCCTCCAGGAAGATCTTTCCCGCTGTGGGTTCGATGAGGCGGTTGATGCAGCGAACCAGGGTTGACTTGCCGCTGCCCGAGAGACCCATGACCACGAGGATCTCTCCCTCGTTGACATGAAAGGACACGTCGGCAATTCCCACACCGTGCCCGGTCTTCTCCATAAGTTCGTCTTTCGAAACCCCTGATTTGAGCATGGTTAGTGCATGCTTGGGGCGGGGGCCAAAGATCTTGTAGAGATCCTTGACAACGATTTTCTCTTTCATTAGTTTGCCTTTCTCGTATGATTTCTTCTCATGCACATAATGGGGAACATAGGACGTTCACCTATTCAGCCTGACAGGGGGGTGTAGCCTCGCTGATGCACAGTCCATGTCGACCGGTTTCTGGGCCTAAGGCTCATCTCTCTCTGTTGTCTCCTCCATCATTTCAAGGATTCTCTCCAAAGACAGGGCAATGGAGACCTGCTCCAGTTCAGGGAGTTCTGAGATTGCCTGCATGAGCCTTCCCTGGAGGGGAAGAGGCGCCTTCTCGCTGATCGTTTTCCCTTTCTCCGTGGCAGTGATCAGGACCTTGCGGCGATCGGAATGTGTCCGTTCCCGCTGTATCAGCCCTTTCTGCTCAAGTCTGTCCACGATCCCGTTGGCCGTGCTCGGGGTGAGGCTTACCCGCTTTCCGAGTTCGGACAGGGTAATGGGGCTGGTTTTCACGATGGCATACAGGCAAATGAGCTGCGGCCCGGTGATCTGAAACTCCTGGGCAAGCTGCCGGGAGTAGCTGTCCATGAAATGCATGATACGGCGCAGCGCCATGAGAATTCTGAGGCTGTAGACCTCGTAGGATATGCCCTCGTCGGTCTTCCCGAGAGGATCGATAGAGGGAACTCCCAGCTGCTGTGCGAGCAGAATCTGTGAGATCTCCTCGTCGGTTGCCGGTCGTTGGAAGTCGACGGATTCTTCGTCCCCGCTCTCCTTATGAGAGGGGGAGGCGTTTTTTTCTGGGTGAAGGGGTTTCATCTGAAATAGTTCCTATACAAATAATTAGTGTAGAAATGATTCTTATACAAATGATATTTTCTGTCAAGAAAAAAATAGTTCCCGTATTCGCCAGAGAAGGTTCAAGGGCCGATAAAATGAAACCGTAATGATCTCAGGCTGATACGTCTCCAGAAGCATATGAGGTCGTGGGGGGGTCTTCGCCGGACACTGGTGAGTTCTGAACAATGCTGCTGTTCGAGGAGAGTTCGTCAAGGTTTTCTATTGCGGATCATCTCCGGGCTGAGTTCATCGAGCTCCCGTTCCCGCTGGAGGAGGATGATGGCGAGTATCACCGAGATCCCCCCGAGGATCTGGAGGGGCTCGAACGCCTCTGACAGGAGGATAAAGGCCATGAATGCAGCTGAGATGGGCTCCAGTGTCGCCGCGATGATGGTACGCGTGGAGCGCAGGAAGTTCACTCCGGTGAGGTACAGCCCGAAGGGGATCAGGGTGCCGAAGATCACGATGTAGAGGATGGCTGTCCATTGTAATGCCGAATATGACTGAGAAAGGATGCCAAGGGGCCGGAAGAGGAGATTCAGGGACATTGCGGAGAAGAGGAATCCGTAGGTCAGAACCGTCCAGGGATTGTGGCGGTGCAGCACCTTTTCTCCCAGCAGCGTGGTCGACGCGAAGGCGAGGGCAGAGATGACACCCCAGATGATCCCGGCGTGATTCAACCTGAGGAGGTTGATGTCATACCCCCCCACCACCAGGTAGCACCCTGAAACGGACAGAAAGAGGGCAAGGATCTTGACCCTGGTGACCTGCTCCCTCCAGAAGAGGAACGAGTAGCAGGCAACCAGAACAGGGGCGAGGTACTGCAGGAGGATTGCCGCAGCAACATGGATCTTGCTGATGGCAATGAAGTAGGAGAGCTGCATCAGAGCCAGAAACAGCGCGCCGAAAATAGCCAGGTGCTTGATGTCACCAAGCGTTATTCTCAGGAGCGAGGGTCTTCTGATGGCAAAGAGTGTTAAGAGGATCATTGCGGAGAGCGTCACGCGTGTCTGCACGAGGAGGGAAGGAGACATGCCTGCGTTAAAGAGGGCCTTTCCTGCTGTGCCGCATGAGGCCCACAGGAGGGCGGCGCTCAGCACGCTGAGGTATCCCTTGATGGTCGGGTTCATCATGAATAGATCCTTCTAGGCTTCAATAGTTTTCTTCTGTTGCCAGGCCCTTCTCTTCCCGTGAGCGAGCACGTTTGAGAATCATGTATCCTGATTGTTTCTGCGCTGCAAGGGAAAGAGTCTTGACAGAAATGATGCAGTGAATGGATAGTGGACGAGGAATCATCTACCGGAGGTGGCATATGTTCGATTTTATCATGACTGAGTCTCAGAAGAACCTCAGGGATGAGGCGCGTGCATTTACGAAATGGGTCCCCAGGGAGCTGATTTTGGACATGGATGCCGAGAAGGTCCAGTTTCCTCACGAGTACCTCAGGGAGGCCGGAAAGAGAAATCTTCTCGGAATCAGGATTCCCAGAGAATACGGAGGACGAGGTCTCGGCTGGGTTGAGGACGGCATCGTTGCCGAGGAGGTGGGGGTGGCGAGCTATTCCCTTGCCTGCCTGTGGGGAGTGGGCGCTGACATCGTGTGCGATGCGATCTGTGCATTCGGGCCGGACGAACTTAAGCAGAGCGTTGTCGTGCCTCTGCTCAAGGGGGAGACCTTTGCCGCAGAGGGTCTGACAGAGCCCCGCGGCGGATCTGATTTTTTCGGAGCTACCACCTATGCCCGCAAGGATGGAGACGACTGGATCATCAATGGACAGAAACGGTTCATCGTCGGGGCAGAGGGCGCAGACTGGTTTCTCATCTACGCGGTGACCGATCCGGATGCGCCGCCCCACCGACGTATGACGGCCTTCATTGTCCCCAGGACCGAAGGGGTGGAAACGAAGTATCTCTATGGTCTCATGGGTGTCCGGGGGGGAGGCGCAGGGAGGCTCATTCTGAAGGATGTCAGGGTCCCCGAGCGCTTTGCGCTCAATGGTGTCAATGGTGGTTTCGATGTGTTTGTCCGCATGATGATCCCCGAACGACTGGGAACAGCGGCAATGACCCTGGGATCGGTCCGGCCGGCCATCGAGATCGCCACACGCTACACCTCGAAGCGCAAGGCCTTCGGCATGCCCATACAGGGTTTCCAGGCAGTTGGATTCAAAGTGGCCGATGCCGTGATGCTCCTCGATGCGGCACGATCCATGGTGTACAGCACCTGCCTTGCCGTTGATTCCGGCAGGGTTCATCCGAACCGGGTCCGCAGAATGGTTTCCCAGAGCAAGAAGTTTGTGACCGAGGCGGCCTGGGAGATCGCAAACAACGCTATGCAGGTCGTCGGGGGAATCGGCTACACCAACGTCTATCCCCTGGAGAGGATCGTGCGGGACATCAGGCTCGCCATGATCTGGGTGGGGACCAACGAGATTATGCAGCTTATCATCCAGAACGAGTGGTACAAAGAATTCCACAAGGTTATCTCCAAAGAGGATGTGCGTGACGTGGAACAGGATGCGCTTAATGCTTCTGATGTTGAAGAAAAGGTGTATGAGTAAAAGAAACCAGTCACGAGGAGGGTCGTTGGGTAAGTAAAGCTAGTGGGGCTTCTCACGAGCAGGCAAGAGTGCGCATCTGAGGCGGAGAGATCAGGCAGGCTCGACCCCGTCTTTTTTCACCCACAGATATCCCACTGCGCGAGCGGTTCCGAACGGCCACAATCCAGTCGCCCTGAATGTATCAGGCTGCACGATGTCTCGGCCCTGAGATTGGTCTTGGTGGAGCGTACTAAAAAAATCGACTTGATTTCCAGGAGGTGATGATGGTACGTTTAA